>JADMIO011367064.1_pt1 | contig 60350 bp, 54 predicted proteins | sample 8958161 | NCBI WGS metagenome assembly JADMIO01 (sample SAMN16585339, study PRJNA669376) | soil metagenome | isolation source: Crop rotation soil | place: USA: Cullars Rotation, Alabama | collected 2011
GCCGCGACTTCAAGTCACGTGAATTCCAAGCTTCGGATCCCACTGTGCTGGAAAGAATCGACGGCGGCGGACGATGATGCTGGCACGATCATGCTGTGGGCCTGGGGATTTCATCGCGTCGTCGATTTGGTGGAGCAATATGCTCAAGACCAAGTTGATCCTAAGCGCATTGCGGCCGTGGGGCACTCGCGAAATGGCAAAACAGCCATTCTGGCTGGCGCATTTGATGAGCGGATCGCCGTCGTGATTCCCTTGCAAGCGGGATGCGGCGGTACGGCGCCATGCCGTACGACCGATACGCGAGCCGAATCGGTGCGGCAGATCAACACGTCGTTTCCTCACTGGTTTTGCGGCAATTTCAAAAAGTTTTATGATCCCGTCGAGATTCCGGAAAAGGCATCTTCGGCAGTCCGACGAGAGCTTACAAACCGATTCGACGAGAAAACGAATCGGCTGCCGTTTGATCAACATTGTTTGATCGCGTTGTGCGCTCCGCGTCCTGTTTTATTGCCGAACGCGGAAGAAGATCTGTGGGCCAATCCCAGCGGCCAACTCGAATTGGCCAAAGCCGCCACGCCGGTCTATGAGATGCTCGGCGCGGAAGGCATTGCCGCCGACGTGAAACCCGAAATGAACAAGCTTATTGACAGTCGTCTCGGCTACTTTGTTCGCCCGGGCAAGCACGCAATGGCGCGCAACGATTGGGAGGCATTTATCGCCTATTGCGATAAATGGCTAAAAAAGTAAGCAAGTGCTGCCGTAGGGGACTAGGGAACGCCACAGAGGGCGTTCCCTACAGAGCATCGTTCACGTCGCCGCTACGACTGGATGTAACTCTTTAGGTAATGATTTTCGCGGCACAACTCATCGTGCTGAGCTTTGACCGTGTCGCCGATGGAGACAATGCCGACCAATTGACCACGTTCGACGACGGGGACGTGGCGAATACGGCGCTCGGTCATGATACACATGATGTCAGCAACTTCGTCGTTGGGCGAAGCGACGATTGGGCAGCGGGTCATCCGCTCCGAGACCTTTAAAAATTCCAGCGGCCCGCGCGTCGCGGCACACGCCCGCAGGATGTCACGTTCCGTAATGATGCCGATCATGTCTTCGTCTTGCATCACGATCAACGAGCCGATGTTGTGACCGACCATCAAATCGGCCACGTCGGCCAACGTGTCGTCGGGCGAACAAGTGTGAACCAGGCTGCTCTTACCGGATAGAACGTCGCGAACGTGCATGACCCAAACCTCCGCCTTGTGGGGTTGAAACAATGAGCACGAAACCGAACGCTTTCTTCTCGTTCACAGTTCCGCGCCGTGGCCGGTGGAACCGAGATGCCGCCGTGCGACGAATGGCGGGGCGAATGCCCCGGCGGCAAGCTCTCAATCTAGGCGGGCGCTTTTGGTCGTGTCAAATCGGAATAAGGAAACATCGTGAATACTTTCACGAAGCCTACCATTCCGGTTCGAGCGATCTGCTCCCTCCCAGCAGCGGGCCGACCTGTGCGGCCTGCTGTGACACCACCTCATTCATCCAACTGCTAATGGCCAAAATTTGCCGTCGATTCGCAAAGCCAGCGCAAGAGATCGCCACAAAAACCGTGATCACCAACAGATCGCGAATCGTGAAGCGCGGAATGATTGACGGCTGAGGCATTCTTAACAGCCACTCAAACAGCTTTGTGCCAACTGTAACCACTCTCGAGCGCGAAGGGCCCAGGTGCAAGTCCGGTTGATGACTTGCGACTGGTCAAACAGACGCTGCATTAGCACCGGGCGATTTGTTTCCAATTCGGTAAGCGCCAAATCGAGTGTTCGAGCGACATCGATGGCAAAAGGTTCCAGGCCGCGACCGGGACCGACTGGTTGAACCAGTTGGGCAAAGCCGCAACCTGTTTCAGGAAGAGCGCCGAGATCGCTGGTGACCACCAAGAGACCTGCGGCCAGCGCTTCCATTACGGCGATGCAACTTGTTTCAGCGAACGTATTCGGATAAGCCAGAATACTCGTTTGCGCGAGCTGTCTGGCGAGCTCAGCTTGCGAAACAGACCCGCGATACACGACGCCGGCCATCGAGCGCAATTGATCGTACAGTGGCCGATGGGGATCTTCGGTCTCGGGTTGGCCATAGACCTGCATGCTCGAAAAAACATCCAACTGACAATGTGGATGACGGTGAAAAACGGGCGGAAAACAGGCCGCAAGAACATCGAGGCCGCGAAATGGCGTGCTCGTGTAAGCCAGCCGAAGCTTCGCGGATTTTGCTTCAGCCAGCTGTGTTACATCGGCAAACAGGTTCTCGAAAACGGGGCTGACCGCGTTGCGTAGGACGTCGATCTTGCCGGCTGGAACGGGGAAGTGGCGCTCGAACATTCCTTTCTGCCAATTCGAGATGCAGACAATTCGGTCCCAGGTAGAGACGTTCGCGGGTATACGCAGTGACGCCATCGCCGGCTGATCATGGGCATGCTGTGTCCAAAGAATCAGCGGCCGGCGCAGCAATTGGGGCCGCAATTGGCCCGCAATGTCGCCAGGGCCGTTTAGAACGATAACGACTGTATCCACCGGGGCGAAAATGTCGGTCGTAAGATTATCCAGCGACAGGCAACGGACACCGTGCACGTCGCGAGGTTGTTGCAAGCCATTAGCGACGGACACGGATTGGCCCGCGCGTGCCAACTCAGTCGCCAGATAACAGAGGGCGGAATGCGAACCTCCGAGAGGACGAGACAGTGGCGTAGCCACGTCATAGTCCCAGCGGCTGAAATCAAGAAACACCCAATTCATGAAAACCGACGTTATAAAATAGGTTCACAACTCAGGAGCCGCTGAGCCAGCCTTCAGCCAGTCGGATCCATTCGGCGGCGCGGATGTCCCAGGTGCAAGTGGCATTGATAGCTTCCGATTGCTCGAATCGTTTCTTGATCAGTCCGCCGTGGTCGGTTTTCCAGTCGCGAATCGCCTGATCGAGATTTCTGGCATAATCCATCGCGAATTGCTCGGCCGTGCGCTGTGGCTTGTTGATCGGCTGGACCAGGCGGGCAAAGCCGTTGCAGGTTTCCGGCAATGCGCCGAGGTCACTCGTTACGACGAGCATTCCGGCGGCGAGAGCTTCCATCACGGCAATGCAGCTTGTTTCGGCGAATGTGTTGGGATAGGCGAGAATGCTCGTGGCGGTCAATTCTTTGGCCAGCACGGGCTGAGCAACCGCGCCTCGATATTCTATGCCGTCGGTCGCGCGACAACGATCATAAAGGGATTGATACTGATCCTTTTCGTTATTTCGACCATAGACCTGCATGCTCGAGAAAACATCGAGCTGACAGCCGGGATGAAGCTTCTGAATTGCCGGGAAGCAGGCGAGCAGAATTTCCAGGCCGCGAAAGGGCGTGCTGGTATAGGCCAGCCGCAGCGCGGGCGATTTGGCGCGGATGATGTCAGTTTCGTCGCGAAATAATCGCTCAAAAGACGGCGCGATGGCATTTCGGGTGACTTCTATTTTTTCCAGCGGCACTCCCAAGTGCTGGTGGAACATCGATTTCTGCCAATTCGAGACGCAGCAGATTCTGTCATACTTATTCACGCTGGCCGAGTCGCGAAGGGCCTGCACGGCGGGCTGGTCGTGGGCATGACCGGTCCAAAGCACGATTTTACGTTCGGGGATCGCCGGCCTGACTTGTTCGATCACATCGGCCGGGCCGCAGTTCACGACAACAACTGTGTCTTGCGGCGAAAAAACCTCGGCGGGAATGTCGTCGATCCGCAAGCAACGAACATTGCGGTAATCTCGTGGCTTTGAAGTTCCCGTTAGCGTTGTCACGCGCAGTCCGCGCCGGGCCAACGCCAGAGCCAGATAGGCCATCGCCGACTGTGAGCCGCCGAGCGGCCGCTCTTCCGGCGTGCCCACGTCGTAATCAATGCGGACGAAGTCGAGGAAGACCCAGTTCATGAAATGGCGAATGGACGAGCAACAGGGACCGAGGCGACCTAACGGTCGGTCGTTATTTTACTCAATGGAGCACCGGGCAAACGTCAAACCATTGCCGCCCCTGCGCGTGCATCCATTCTTCCGAGCTGTCGGGACCCCAGTGGCCTTTAAGATATGTCTCTAGCGGTGGTGCGGCTGGGCTTTGCCACGCGGCGTGAATCGGGTCGATGATACCCCAGGCGGTTTCGACCTCGTCACTTCGCGAAAACAGGCTGGCGTCGCCGTTCATCGCGTCGAGCAGCAATCGCTGGTAGGAGTCGGGCATCGTGCCAGTAAACTCGCGGGCAAATCGGAAATCGAGGTTGGCCGTGCTAAGAGTCATACCCGCATCCGGCACCTTGGTTTGAAAATGAAGCTGAATGCCCTCGTCCGGCTGAATCTGAATGATTAGCTTGTTGGGCTCGTGGTGCGTACGGGCGCCCTCGTTAAACATCATGATCGGCGGGGGACGGAACTGAATGACGATCTGCGATGTGCGGCAGCTCATCGCCTTGCCCGAGCGGAGATAAAAAGGCACACCTTGCCAGCGCCAATTATCGATGTGCAGCTTGAGAGCGGCGAAAGTTGCTGTTTGGCTATCGGGCGCGACGCCTTCAGCCTCGCGGTAGCCGTCGTATTGGCCGCGAATCGTATTGTGCGCGAAATCGGCGCCGGTCATCGGCTTGATCGCCCGCAGGACTTTTAGCTTCTCATCGCGGACAAACTCAGATGAATACCGGGTTGGCGCTTCCATCGCGATGATCATCGCCAGCTGTAGCAGGTGATTCTGAAACATATCGCGGAGCACGCCCGAATGGTCGTAGTAGCCCGCGCGGCGGCCAACGTCCACTTCTTCAGCAACGGTGATCTGCACGTGATCGATGTAACGGCGGTTCCAAAGCGGCTCAAAGATGGAGTTGGCGAATCGAAAGACCAAGATATTCTGCACGGTCTCTTTGCCCAGGTAATGATCGATGCGGTAAACCTGCTTTTCGGCGAAGACCTCATGCGTGGCGCGATTGAGTTCCTGGGCAGATTTTAAATCCGTGCCGAAGGGCTTTTCGACGACGATGCGGCGAACGCCATGCGATTCATCGGCCAGGCCGGCCGCGCCAAGGTGGGCAATCGCCATTGCGTAGAGGCTCGGCGCGGTTGCCAGGTAATAAAGGCGTGTTGTGGCCTGATTTCCTTCAATTTCGTCCAGCTTCTTGGCCAGGGACTGGAAGTCGTCGAGCTTGTCGATGTCGCCGGGATGATAAAAGATACTTGCGGCGAACGCTTGCCATTTTGTCGCATCAAATTCCTTGCCGGCAAATTTTTGAGTTGTTTGCTTAAGCTCATCGCGCCAACTTTCGTCGGTGAACTTCGTCCGCGCCACGCCAACGATCCGCGTGCCCTTGGGCAGTCGTCCCTTCGCGAACAGCGAATACAAAGCAGGAATCAGCTTGCGGCTGGTGAGATCGCCGGAAGCGCCGAAAATAACAACGGTGTGAACCATCAAAGGCCCTATTAGGAATCGGCGGCAAAAATCGCGAATTTAATGGCGTATTGTAGCGAAGCCTGGCAGCGACGGTATTACATCAGCTTTTGCTTTCCAACCGAATTTAGGCACAAAACCGTGGGGAACGAGGGTCAGTCAAAGCTGCTTTGATCTGCTGCATCACGACGGTCCAGTCACCGGGCGTCTGTTGGAGAAAGAGGCGCATCGATGGATACCAAACCGTGGTTGCATCTGTCCGGCCCCAGCGCCAATCGGCGGGATTACACAATCCGACCCAGACGGGGAGGCCGAGGGCACCCGCCACGTGGGCGATTGCCGTGTCACACGTGATAAGCAAATCGAGGTTTTTCAAAACCGCCGCAGTTTCAACAAATGCTCCCGTATGCTCATCAACATGCTTACCCAAATCGACAACCAACGGCAGACTCACAATCTCTTCGGCGCCGGGGCCTTTTTGCAAACTGAAGAGCTGTACATTAGGGATTTCATCAAGTACCGAAAAATAATGAAGAGGAATCGTTCGGAGGTAGGCCATTCCCTGCTGATGCCCGACGCGCCAGTGGATTCCGATCTTGCGGCCGGGAAAAGCGGCAAGCTGCTGCCTCCATTGTTCGACGAGCAAGGGATCGGCCGTTAAATAGGGTACGTCGGTCGGAACGTCGGCGAGCGTATGTCCGAGTACCGCGGGCACGCGCATCAAAGGAGCGAAAAAGTCAAAGTGCGGCAACCGATGCGACGGCATCGCCTCGTCGAGAAATTCGTCGATGCCGTCACACACCGAGAGCAGCGAGCGCATTCGCGACCGACAGCCAAACAACACTCGGCACTTGTACCGCCGCTTCAGCCAGGCGGCGTAGCGGATGAATTGAATATCATCCCCTAATCCGGGTTCGGCGATTAATAAGATCGTCTTGCCATATAGGGCGGAACCATCCCAAAGCGGGCCCAGATCAGGCAACTTCGGCTCTTGGGCCTGGTAACGCCATTCGTATTCAGGCCACCCGCCGGCAAAATCGCCTAATGTCAGCCGCGCGATACCCACCGATTTGTGAATGTCTGGATCATGGGGGTCATAGAAAAGCGCTTGCTCATATTGCTTTAGCGCCTCTTCCATTCGCCCGTCCTGCACCAAAGCCATTGCCTTGTTTATGTGGACGGGAACAAAATCGGGCCGAATCGCCAAGGCTTGGTCGTAGCATTCGAGCGATTGGCGTCTGTCGCCTAATTTCAACCACACATTTCCCAAGTTATTAAGAGCGCTCGCGTGACGAGAATCGATCGTCAGGACTCGCCGAAAGCAATCGATCGCCTCGTCGAACTTCTGTTGATCTGCTAGGGATTGGCCCAAATGTTCCCACGCGGCGGCGTAGTTGGAATGCCCTACAAGAATTTGACGATAAAGTCCCTCGGCACGGCAAGCATCACCTGCTTCGTGGATGCGCACGGCTTGTTGCAGTTGCTGCTCAACGTGATTCACGGCAGCGTCCTCGTCCCCTCAAAATCTCATTGCGGTAAATCCGCCATCCACATAAAGGTCTTCGCCGGTGATGAAAGTGCCCGCGCGGCGCGAGAGCAGGAGAATGGCGGCGGGCACGAGTTCGTGTGGCTCGCCGAAACGCTTCATGGGCGTGCCGCGCATGATATTATCGACTCGCTCTTGATCGAGGATCTTGCGGTTTTGCTCGGCGGGGAAAAAGCCGGGGCAGAGAACGTTCACGCGGACGTTTTTGGTGGCGTATTCGCGGGCCAGATTTTGCGTCAGGCTGACGACGGCCGCTTTGGCTGCGGAATAGGCAAACACGCGGGAAAGCGGCAGGTGAGAGGTCACGCTGCCGATGTTGAGAATTGAGCCACCATTATGCTGCGTGGCCATGAACGGGGCAAAGATCTGGCAGCCCAGGTGGGTGGTCAGCAAGCTGCCATCGACGACTTTGTGCCACTGATCGTCGGGGATTTGCTCGTACGGAATTGCCGAGTTGGTGCCGGCACAGTTGACGAGCATATCGACCTGGCCGTAAGCGGTAATCGTTGCGTCGAGGAGAGCCTGAACGCTAAGCCGCTGGTCGGCGGTAACTGGTAGGAACGTTGCTTGGCCGCCGAGAGCCTCGATTGCTTTTACTCGCTCGTGTCCGCGCTCTTCGCTGCGGCCGGCGACTACGACACTAGCGCCCGCCTGCGCCAAGCCTTCGGCCAGAGCGCCCCCAAGCACACCCGTGCCGCCGATTACAACGGCTACCTGCTCATGAAGTCCAAACAAATGATTCACGAAATTGGATGATGCGGACATAGTTTCTGTGATTGATGTTTGTTCAAAGAATGTGGTATAGCCAGAGAATCTAGCACAGATGCCGCTGGTCATGGACGGCGGACTAAGCGACCGGCGCAAGGGCCGACGATTACTTACCGAGCTCGATTGATCGTTTGGTCGCCGCTTCCACCGCCGCGATGAGGGCCGCCCGCAGGCCACGGTCTTCTAAGGCCGCGAGGCCGGCGATGGTCGTGCCGCCTGGGCTGGCAACTTTGTCTTTGAGCGCGGCTGGATGTTCGGCGGTCGTCAAAACCATTTCGGCCGCGCCGCGAACCGTTTGAGCCGCAAGCGCCATGGCCACATCGCGCGGTAGACCCATTTTGACGCCCCCATCAGCGAGGGCTTCGATCATTACGTAAACGTAGGCCGGTCCGGAGCCGGAAAGACCGGTCACGGCGTCGAGGTGTTTTTCATCGACCAGAAAGGCTTGGCCGACCGCACCGAGGAGTTGACCGACGAGTTGACCATCGGCGGCCGATGCGCCCGCCGCCAACGCATACGCCGACGCGCCTTTGCCGATGAGGGCGGGCGTGTTTGGCATGACGCGGGCGACCCGTTCAGTTTTCAGTCCGAGCGTAAGCTTCGTTAGCGGAACACCAGCAGCGATCGACACGACCAGTTTCTCGTTGCCGCATTTACCGGCGAGCTCGTGGAAAACGGTCGCCATGCTTTGCGGCTTCACGGCCAAAAAAATGACATTGGCCTGCGCAACTACTTGTTCGTTTGTGGCGGCGATTACGGAGCCGGTAACGGCGGTCGCAAACGTATCCCGCGCGGCGGAAACTGGGTCGCAAGCAACAATCCGTTGGCCAGGCACAAGCCCAGTGGTCACAAAGCCCTGAGCCAGGGCCTTGGCCATTTGGCCGGCGCCGATGAAACCGATCGTTTGGGTTAGCATGGATTAAGGATACCATCGAATTTGCAGGCTGACCGGCCGGAGCGGACGATTCCTATCATGAGTTTTGCCGACCCACGAATCGAAGCTCGGATTCGCGAGAGTGTGGCCGGTGTTCTCGAAAAAATGGCTGCTACCGCACGGCGGTCGGGTCGGCGGCCCGATCAAATCATGCTCATCGGCGTCACCAAGTATGTCGAGCCCGAAATCGCCCGCCTGGTGGCCGAAGCTGGCGTTGACCAATTGGGGGAAAGCCGGCCCCAGGAGCTGTGGCGAAAGGCCGAGGCATTGGCCGACTTAAAGGTCTTTTGGCATCTCATCGGTCATTTGCAACGCAACAAAATCAAAAGGACGGTGGAACAGACCGCGTTGATTCATTCCGTGGACCGTTTGCAATTGCTCGAAGAGATCAACGCTTATGCGGCCAACCGATCGCTGCCTGTTTCCAATGTTCTCTTGGAAGTCAACATCTCGGGCGATGCGGCGAAGCATGGCTTATCGCCCGAGGAGCTGGAATCGCTGTTTCCGGCCATCAATCAACTTCAACATGTTCAAGTAAGGGGCCTAATGGCGATGTCTGGCCTGGCAAGCGGTCCGGATCAGACGCGGCGAGAATTTGCGGCGCTCCGCGAACTCGCGGAGCGGCTGAAGCCAAAATGCTCGGACAATATTTCCATGACGGAGCTCTCAATGGGCATGTCGGATGACTTTGAAATTGCCATCGAGGAGGGAGCGACGATGGTGCGGATTGGGTCGGCGCTGTTCGACGATGTTAAGCCTTGATGTCTGTGGCGATTGTGACGTCGCTTCGAAGCAGCGTGCTACACTTGCGGAGCAGAATAGGAGCTTATGCCATGCGCTTCTCGGCAGTTTTCGTGGTCTTATCTTCTTTAATCAGTTCGTCGTCGGTTTTGGCTCGCGACATCTTTGTCAACAATGTCGTGGGCGATGATCGTCGCGGCGGGTCGATGGCGGAAGTCAGCGGTGAGGGATTGGGGCCGTGTCGGTCGATCGCCAAGGCGCTGCGAATTGCGTCGCCGGGCGACCACATTGTCCTGGCGAACACCGGACAGCCTTATCGCGAGAGCATTACGCTCCAGGGGCCGCGGCACAGCGGGATTGATCGCTATCCAACGATCATCAGCGGCAATGGCGCGACGTTGGATGGGACAATATCCCTGGCGGAAAACGTGTGGGAGTTCGCGGGCGACGGAATGTTTCGGACGCGGCCACTTGCGAAAAGTTTTCAGCAGCTTTTTCTGGCTGGAGTGCCGCTGGTGCGGAAACAGCCGCTGCCGGGGGAGTTTCCGAGGCTGGCGGCGCGGGAATGGTGTTTGTTTGGGGGATGGATTTATTTTGCGCCCGAAGCGGGCAAGTTGCCGGTTGACTACGACTTGTCATGCTGTGGTGAGCAAGTGGGGATCACGCTGTACAACGTTCACGACCTGTTCATTGAGGATCTGAATGTCCGCGGCTTTTGGCTGGATGGCGTCAATTGCCATGACAACGTTAGCCGGGCAGATTTGCTACGTGTAAACGCGAAGCAGAATGGGCGGAGCGGGTTCAGCGTTGGCGGATGTTCGAAGGTTCGGATCGATACTTGTGCCGCAGGCGGCAATGGGGCGGCACAAGTTCGATTGGAAGGCGTTTGTCAGGTGCAGTTGCTCGACAATGTGGTTGATGAGGCGACGGCGCCGGCGATCGTTCGCGAAGGCGGCAAGATCGTCGCTGGCGAGTAGCTGGGCGTTCTCGCACTTCGAGGTCCCGGCTGGCGGACGGGACCTACCTTGTTTTCGGCCCGACTGGTGTGGCCGGTGGGCGGGCTTGTTGGGGAGCGGCAGGGATGTTGCCTTGGCCGCTTTGGACGACTTTCTGCCAGCCGAGTGGAATTGACGGGTTGAAGAAGTCGCGGTTGAACACGCCGAGCACATCGACTTTCTTGGCGATCAAGTCGGCGATATTCGCGGCGTCCTTTTTGTTGCGGTCGGTGAATCGATAGGTCTGCCGGGAGTCGTTTTGGGGTGGGTTGTAGTTGGGCGCGAAAATCTCCAGCGAGTCGGGTAAAAAGTCTGCCTGGTCGAGCATGATGCGGACTTGCTTGAAGTTCTGGGCGTCGTCGCGCGACTTGGGCACGGCTTCAAGCCAATATTTGCCTTGTGGACCGCCCTCCAGGTTGCGGACCCAGTAGCGCGCTTTGATCGTCTGGGCCTTCGCCCCAAACATGAAAGGCAGCGGGCCATCGGCAATCGCTTTGCCCTGCATATCGGCGGGCAGTGGCGTGATCGTCACTTGTTTTTTGTTGGCCTCAAACGACCAGACCTCCTTGCCGTTGCAGATCCAGTGTTCGCCTAATTCGGGGTTCTGCTCGATCTGCTGCGGCTTCTGGCCGGGCGCTCCCGGCTGATTGAGAATTAGCTTTTCGACCTTATAGAGGCCTTTGTCGGGTTGGCCGTATTTGATGATGCCGTTGGCATAGGTTCTCGTTTGCCATTTGCCATCTTCGCCGAGGAAGCCACCGTCATAGTCCCAGCGCTGAAACTTACACTCGAACAACTTGATCTTTTCGCTCGATGTTTCCCAATACTGGAGCACGTCATCGACCCACTTGATTTCCTGCGGGGTCATTTTCGCGACCCATTCCGGCTGCATTGGAATCGGGGCGACTGGAGTTTGCGGGCCGGCGACTTGTGGGCCGGCGGCACGCGGCGGGGGGACGAGGTTGGCTGGTTCGACGATCGGAGAATTGGGGCCGGCCGGGCGGATGGGCGTGGATTGGGCGAGTAGGTTTGCCGCGGTGAGCAGAATGAGCAGGGTAGTGAGGGGCAACGAGCGGGTCATCCGAGAACTCCGTGATTATCTGTAGCGCGCATGTCTGAGCGGGAATTTCGGTGGGGATATTAGCTGACGAGAGTCGTTGCCAGCTAGAGCGAATCGGTGGGTGCTAGCAGGGATTGTCGCCTTTCGCCGACACTAGGCGACTTCGAGGCCGAAGCCCGGCTTGTCGTTGAGGCGAATGACGCCGTTTTGGATTTGAGGGGCACCTTGGAAGGGGTTGAACCAGGGGCGGGGGGATTCGGCGAGGGGTTGTGGGTCGAGGGCGGCGAGGGAGTGCAGGGCGAAGGGTTCGCAGCCGCGATGGAGGATGACTTTGAGGTTGGCGGATTTGGCGAGGCGATAGACCTCGACGACGGTGGTGAGGCCCCCGCACCAATTGATGTCGGGTTGGAGGACGGCGTGGAGCTTGCGGTCGATGAGTTCCTTAAAGCCGCCGGTGGTGTATTCGTGCTCGCCGCCGGCGATTGGTATCGAGACGCGCCTCACGAGTTGGGCGTAGCCGTCGAGGTCGTCGGGAGGGAGTGGCTCTTCGAGGAAGGTGAGGTTGAGCGGGGCAAGGGCTTCGGCCATGCGGATGGTGGTGTCGATGTCCCACATGCAGAAGGCGTCGAGCATCAGAGACTTTTTCGGGCCGAGGCGGTCGCGGACGCTTTGGACGAAGGCGAGGAGCTTTTTGACATCGGGGTTGTGGCCGTAGCTTTCGGTGTGGACTTTCAATGAGTCATGGCCGATGGCGAGGGCGGCGTCGATTTCTTTTTCGCTAAAGACGGTGCCGTAGGTGGGAATGTCAGCGGATAGGTTGACGTTGGGATTGAGCAGTTTGGCGACCGGCAGGTTGGCTGCTTTGCCGCGGATGTCCCAGAGGGCCAGGTCGAGGCCGCTGGTGGCCATAACGACGAGGCCTTTGCGGCCGTAGAAGAGCGTGTGCTGGTGCATCGCGCGGTGCAGGTCCTCGACTTGGGAAGCGTCTTTGCCGATGAGGAGATCTCGCATGACCGTGTTGATCACGTGAATCGATGCGGCACCGCCGCCGCCGACGCCGAGGCCGGTGAGGCCAGCGTCGGTTTGGATTTCGACGATGATTTGGCCGAGCTGGGTTCGCCAGTCGGGCGGAGAGCCGGGAGTGGGCGGTTGCCAGGCTTTGATGGCGGTGATTTTCATGGGCTTTTGGGCTGCGTGGCTGGTGGCTGGCACGGTTCCCATGCTCCAGGCAAGGCCGCCGGCGAGCGCGTGTTTAAGCCAAGATCGGCGGGAGGGTTGCAGGGACATGGTTTCGAGTTCCAAGTTTCAGGTTTCAAGTTGGGGCGGGCGGAGCCAGCAATCGAGGCGCGATCATCCGTGCGGATTGGTTGTGCAAATGGCTTTGTGTTTAACGCAAAGTCGCGAAGGGAGCAAAGACCGCAAAGGGCTGCGAGGCGCTCAAGTTTGAAGTTTTTTCATTACGACGGCCTGTATGTTCGGCTGGAAGGTGTGGCGGAGTGGGGAGTTGTGGAGATGGGGGTCGGAGGGTGGGCGCTCAAGTTGAGTGGGAGGCTGAAGGCTTGAGGCTACAGGCTCGAAGTAGTGGATGGGTACTTATAAATTGGAAAAAGTTTTGGGGACGGAGGTGGTGCGATTTTTGGAAGTCATTGGTGGGCTTAAGGTTGGGAGGATCTATATCTGGATCGCGGCGCTTATATCGTCTTATATATAAGTCGAGTTGGGTTTCAGGTTCCAAGTTTCAATTCGACGGCGAGCGCGCAGGGGGAATTGGCCGCGGATGCTGGTATTCCCGCCGGAGTACCGGCGCGGGTGACACGGATTTTGGGAGGCGTGCGCCTCCTATATGTGGATTGCGATTTCGGGGAAAAACCGGACCAAATTCTGGTGACTTGGAGCAAGATTGCGGGAAATCGCAAAGACAGAAAAAGGTTAAGGGCGCAGGTTGGTTGCTGAGTTTTCGGGAGCCGGTTGTAGGTCTTCTATTGAACGGCCCCTAATGGATTGAGTCGGATCGTTTTTATGACCGAAGGGTGACAGTAAAGTACGGAGGTCTTGCGGGGAAATTTTGTCGTCGAGGAATCGGACGCTACCGTCTGCGAAGCTCACATGTGCGCCATCGTTGTGATGGCTGGAAATGCCTTGGCCGCGACCTGGATTAATCGCCATAGGGATTTGATTGATGTGGAGGTCACGCGGCTCCATCCAATGGATACCGCTGTCAGCGGTTTCGACGACGAGGATTGTGTTGGAGAGCCCATCGATAATGTCAGCTTGCCGCACATAGCCCTCGGCGGGCCAAGCGGTTTTGGGGCCGATGACGACGACAAAGTTTGTCTCGGTGTTGGGGTGGACGTCGTTCTGACTGGGGCATTGATAGATTTGGAGTGCTATGTCGTGCAACTTGCGGTTGTTGGGTCCGTCCCACGGTTCGTCGAAGCGGTATTTATTGTGAAGGGGAATCTGATCAAGGAAAGGTAGCAGGAGAACGCGCCAGCTATGCATGGGCTTTCCGTTTGAATCGGCGATGTAAGGCGGCGGAAAGCAACCGCATACGTCGTGATAGTTTTGTAGCGCGATCGCAATATTGTGCAGGTTATTTTGGCAGTAACCTTTGCGGGATAGTTCTCGGCTTCCAATTGTTGGCAAAAAAACGGCGCTAGCAAACAGCAATAGCAATGCGAGCCCAAACGCCTCATAAAGATTGCCAGTAAGAGCAAATGCGATCACCGCCATCGCACTTAAAATCCCAAGCGAAATCACAACGACGATCGCGACGTTATCCCCGAGCCAGTAATACGATGCGAACGCGAGAGAGACAACGGTGATCCAAAATAGGAGTTGGCGTAGCGTAAATTGGAACGGCAGTGCCGGCCCTTCGGGCCTCGGAAGAGCTTTGTGGGGTTCGGTGACCCCGACCTCACGGTCGGGGCTACTTCTTGGCGGCCCTCCGGGCCTGGGGTCGGTCGGTGGGTGACCGGCGGATGGTGTGCTGGAGGGCATACGGATTTCTGGTGGCTGCGCGGCGCCGCCGGGTCCCGGCTCTGTACAAGCTGTTGGCGGACTTGTCCTTAAAAGGATTATGAGCCGCCTGCATTGTCGGACGTTTTAAGCAGTCGTCTGCAACTCTTCGCCGACGGTCCAGCGGGCCGGATTTTGCTCGTCGCGGATGATGCGGCGGTAGAGGGTGTCGCGCTCGGTGGGCTCGCGGCCCGCTTCGAGGATGAGGCGTTGGATTTGGGAGGAGGTGAGGAGCTCGGGGGTGGTGGCGCCGGCGTCGTGGTAGATGAACTCGTGGCGGACGGTGCCGTCGATGTCGTCGGCACCGTAGGCGAGGGCGGTTTGGGCCGTGCCGATGCCGAGCATGATCCAGTAGGCCTTGATGTGGGGGATGTTGTCGAGCATCAGACGGCTGACGGCGATCGTCCGCAGGTCCATGATGGCGGAGGGCTTTTTGATGTGCGACAGGCCGGTGTTTTCGGGGTGGAAGGCGAGGGGGATGAAGGTTTGGAAGCCGCCGGTTTCGTCCTGGAGCTCGCGGAGGCGGAGGAGGTGGTCGATGCGGTGGTAGGCGTTTTCGATGTGGCCGTAGAGCATCGTGCAGTTCGTTTTCAAACCGAGCTGGTGGGCGGTGCGATGGATGTCGAGCCATTTGCCGGCGTCGGACTTGTGCTCGCAGATTTTTGAACGCACTTCCGGATGAAAAATCTCCGCGCCGCCGCCGGGCATGCTGCCGAGGCCGGCTTCGATGAGGTCTTCGAGGATTTCGCGGACGGTTTTCTTGGCCAGGAACTCGAACCAATTAATTTCGACACCGGTCCAGGCCTTCAGGTGCAGGTCGGGGTAGGCATCGTGCAGGATGCGGACGAGGTTGACGTACCAGTCGTATTTTTTTTGATGGTGGAGGCCGCCGACGATGTGCATTTCGGTGCAGCCGTTATCGACCGCTTCCTGACCGCGAGCGAGGATTTGCTCGTCGGACATGGCGTAGCCTTTGGCCTCGCGGAGGTCGGAACGGAACGCGCAGAACGTGCAGCGGTAGACGCAGATATTTGTGGCGTTGAGGTGGGTGTTGATGTTGAAGTAGGCGCGATTGCCGTTTTTTTGTTCGCGGACGTGGTTGGCGAGGGCACCGACTTCGTGGAGGGGCGTGGTGGGGTCGTATAAGTACAGGCCGTCTTCGAGGTTGAGGCGGCGGCCGGAGTGGACTTTGTCGCGGATTTGGTCGAGGCGGGACATGCGGATAACAAACGGCCGGCCAGAGGCCCGCCCCACGAGGACAGGACGGCACACGGAGTGTGCCTACTACGATAAACCGCGAGTTTACGCTGGATTTAACAAATGGTCCACGTGCTATACTCCGGGCGAGAGCAAGGATATGGGGGGTCCGCTGGCGATTCTGGTCAGCCAGGGCCTGACTGACCTACATTGCTGCGGCACTCAATTCAGAAGGGATTCCGTTCATGGCAGAGCGACATTTGGATCGGCGAGATTTTCATAAGTTGACTTCGGCCGCGCTGGGCGGCCTGGCGGCGGGGTCGATCTTGGGCTGCGGAGGGAAGTCGGGCGGGGGCCCAATGGCCAAGGCACCAGCCGAAGATGAAGTATTGGCCAAGGCGGACGTGCATTTGTGCCGCGGGCTTAATGAGTGCAAAGGGCAAGGCAAAGGGGGCGAGAATTCGTGTCGCGGGCAGGGAGCGTGTGCGACGGCGAAGGAGCATTCATGCGGCGGGCAAAATGAGTGCAAGGGATTAGGCGGCTGCGGCGAGACGGTTGGCGCGAATGAATGTAAGACGCATGGGGGCTGTCATGTGCCGCTGATGGAGTCGGCGTGGGAAACGCTACGGAAGAAAAAAGAAGCGGAGTGGACGGAGAGGAAGGTGGAGGTGGGGGCGGCACCGGCGAAGGCGGGGTAAGTGGGATCCACTTGCCAATTAAATGCCCCTCTGGTGAATTCAAACCCTCACCCTAACCCTCTCCCACGGGGAGAGGGAACAATGGCACCGGCGATTCAGAATTCGCACCTATGTCTTCGCCGTCCAACAAAATGGGCGACGACAACCGGTGTCGCTTGGTAAAAACCCGGCTGCCGTCGCCCCACAACGCCAAAGCGCCTGGTAACGATTTGTGGCGATGTTATTGGCGGGGCACCGCGGGCCGTTGGGCGGTCCGTTGGTAATAGGTGTCCACGTCTTTGGCCCAATTGGGATTCGCCGTATCGGGCCAATTGTTCTTGTCAAAACCAGGAGCGTTTTTGAGCTCTTCCTGGCTGGCATGAACGGTGAAGAACGTCTTGTTGTTGTCGTGCGTCAGTGTGCAGGAGCTAAGAGGCATGGCAAACAGCTTGTTGCCGCCCGTGAACCAACTGCCGTACGAAAGAGCCAGATACTTAACATGGCCCTTGCTGACTTCGATCACCATGTCGTCAATGCTGCCGAGGTGTTCGTTCTTGTCATTACGAACTTCCATGCCTTTGATCTTGCTGGCGCGGAAGACGGTTTCATAGGCAACGGTTTGCTTCGTGTCACCGCTGTTGGCATTCCCCGTGGCGTTAGCGGTGTTGTACGCGTTGCGGTCGAAGTTGTAGTGCTTATCGACCGAAGCGCCCCAATTGGCGTCGGCTACGTTCGGCCAATGGGAGGAATCGAAGCCCGGTGAATTTTCAAACTGTTCCTTGGTGACGTCGAGCATGAAGTGCCGAGAGTTGGCCTTGTTCGGTTCGCCAAACATGAAGGTCAATTTTTGCCACGGCACGGCGAAGAGCTTGCTGCCGATGCCAGCCACGCCGCCGTAAGCGATCGCGGCATAACGGACGTCCCCCGTCTTCATGTCGATAACGAGATCGTCGATCTTGCCAAGATCTTCGTGTTTGTTGTTTTTGACATACAGGCCGACAATGTCAGCCGAGCGGAAGTCTCGGGCGACGGCGACTTTGGTTTGGTCGGAACCCGCATTGACCGTGGTGTTGTTCTTAATCGGTTCGTCGCCCGAGGCGGCGGCCGTAAAGCCGAAGGCGGCGAGCGCGATGCCCGCCCATGTTGCATTCACGAAGGTGCGCATAACTAATCCTCCAATAGACAAGAAGTGGACGCGCCAGCCGCACGCCGAAATGGTGCGGTGGTGCGGATCACGTCAAAGTGGTTCGCAGAAGTTCAAAGCGGAGGCGATCGGGCTCGCTACGGTCGGTGATCCGCAGTACGAGGTGGTGCGGAGCAAACCGAGTGCCAGCGGTCTAGGCGAGAGATCAGGAGTCAGAGGTCAGAAAGGGCGTTTCGGACTTCTCACGCAACTTTCTGCGTTCTACTCCATCGCTTCGGCGGGTAGCGATAGTTCAGCCGGCGCGCCGGCGTGATCTTCGCCGTGGCGGGCGAAGACGACAAAGATGGCGGTGGCGATGACCATAATGCCGAGGGCGGCCCAGTAAGGGAGCGCTTCGGCCGGCGATTGGAAGAAAAGCGGCACGGCTATGAGCGGGCCGACGACGCGCGAGAGAGAACTGGTGCTTTGACTGACTCCGAGAATGCCGCCTTGCTTGGCGGGGTCGCTGCGGCGGCTGATGAGCGATTGGAGCGAGGGCGTCATGAGCGCGAAACCGGTGACTTCGATGGCCGAGGCGACCATCAGGAGCCACAACTGACCGGCGCGGCTGGCCGCCACGAGGAGGGCGAATCCGAGCATGGTCGTGATGCCGCCGGCGAGGATCAGCGCTACTTCTCCCACGCGCGGGGCGAGGCGGCGGACAAGGAAGCCCTGAGCGATGGTCAACGTAAAGCCGATGAACGCGTAGTAGAGAAGCACCTGGGCAAAGGTGAAGTGAAACGGTAGGTGTTTTTCGTCCTTGAGCAAAAGTGACAGCGTTGTTTCGAAGGCGGCGAAGGAAACGACGCTGGCAAACGCGGTGGCGAGCAGCGCGGGCACCGAGGGAGTCGCCCAAGCGTCGTGCCAGGCTCGCCAGTCGATGATGGCGTGGCCGGCGTGATGAGAACCAGGACGGAGCGACTCAGGGAGCAAAAACACGGCCAGCACACAGGCGACCGCTGACAGGATCGCCGCAACGAAGCCCGGCCAGGGACTGGTTTCGACGGATCCGGAGAAAAGTAGCGCGGCGGCACCGAGCAGAGGACCAAACGTGAAGCCCAAACCGAAGGCCGCGCCGATGAGGGCCATACCCTTGGCGCGATTTTTCAGCGTGGTGACGTCGGCGATGTAAGCCTGCGCGGCGGGAATCGTCGCGCCGGCGATGCCCGCGCCGATGCGAGCGATGAAGAGCAAGGTCATGCTCCTGAAAATCGTCGCGATGCCGAACAATAAATAGAATCCGACGGAGCCGATCAGGCCGACGATCAGCACCGGCCGCCGGCCAACGCGGTCCGACGCGCGGCCCCACAGCGGCGCGAAGATGAAGGTCATCGCCGAGAAACTGGCCATCAAAAGACCAATAACCCAGCCCTCTTCTTTGATCTCGAAGCTCTTGGCGTAAACCGGCAAGAGCGGAAGGACCATGCCGAAGCCGAGGAGGTCGATGAAGACGGTCAGGAAGATGACGAGCAGCGAGCCGCGACCGGGAGGGCGCTCTGGCGCATCAGTAAACGGAGTCGCGGGCTGGGCCATTGCGGCCCGGGGCGATTCGTAAGGATTTTCCTCGCCTGATGTAGAATTCATGCCAGTTGCGAGATTCGCCCCGCGGGGGAGCGCGGGGGCTAAGCGGCGGGGAATTATTTCTTGCAGTACGAGAGGGCGAGCAGGGCGTAGCCGGTGGAAAGGTTCGCGTCGCCTTCCATCCAGCGCTGGTTTTCGTTGACCCACGAGCCGTCAGGCCGTTGGCGGGAGGCGAGGGCTTCGATGAGGTCTTTGCGCCAGTCGTGCGCAGCGCCAGATTCATCGACAAATCTTTCTTGGCCGAGGGCGGACATGGCTTTGGCGAAGGTTTGGTAGTAGTAGTAGAGGCCCTGATTGCCAGGAACCATGCCGGGATTACTGTTCAAATCGTAGTGCTTTTTCAGCCAGCCGAGGGCGGCTTTGACGCGCGGATCGTCGGGTCCCAGGCCGGCGTAGATCATGCTCTTGAGGCCGGCGTAGGTCATCGAGGCGTAGCTGCGGAGGCCGCCGGTTTGCTCGTCGTTGCCGGCTTGGCTATTGCCGCCAGCGGCGGGCGTGTAATAGAACCCGCCATCGCTATTCTTGCGGGCGAAATCCGTCGTGTTATTGGGTCCGTATAAATTTTGGCAGCGGCTGACGAAGACGAGGGCCCGCTTTACGGCTTCGCTGTCCGGACCTTCGCCGGTTGCCTTGAGGGCGTCCATGAAAAAGCTCGTATTGGAAAGATCGGGTCGGTCATTCGTGCGGCCGTAGCCCGTGCCGCCGTATTTCACGTCGGTCGGATCGGCTTCACGCTCGTTGGTCGCTCCCCATTGGTTCGTCTTGACGTATTTTTCGGCCTTGGCAAGTAGCGCGTCATATTTGCCGTTGCGATTGGCCTCATGAAAGAGCAGCATTGCGATGCAGGTTTCGTAATTCTTGTTGACCGTGCCTTCGTTGTAGATTCCGCCGTCTTCGCGGATGAATTTTTCGACGTATTTAATTGCTTTCGCAACGAGCGGGTCTTCGGGCGAGCGGCCCTGACGAAGTACGCTCGTCGCGACGAGTGCCGTCACCGCAGGGCCCGCCGCGGTGGTGAACGACCCGTCGTCGGCCTGCCCCTTCGTGGACAAAAAGGCGATCGCCTTATCGACCATCTGCTGGTAGAGCTTGCTCGTATCCTCAGCGGCGGGGGCGGAGTTCCCGGCTATCGTCAACGCCACAATCCAGGCGGCCGCGAACGACAAGTGCCTTCTAAAAATCGTCATGCTATCCTCCGCTCCGAATAAGAATTCCTCGCTTGGTCCGCCCTATTTTATCACAGTACTAAGTCCTCAGTACTGAGGACTCAAATGAGAGGGCAAAGCGGCTGCCAAGTCGTATTTGTCGTGATCGCAAGGCTCGGCGCGAGCCTCGCGCTTCCGTTTTCACTGACGCTTAGTCCAGCACGGCCAGAATGTCGCTTTCGTTGAGGATGAGCAGCTCGTCGTTGGCGACTTTGATCTCAGACCCAGACCAGGAAGTGAAGACCACGCGGTCCCCTTCGTGGACCTGGCATTTAACGCGAATGCCGTCGGCCGTTAGGTGACCATCGCCGACGGAAAGAACGCGGCCTTGCTGTGGCTTCTCCTTGGCCGAATCGGGCAGGACAATGCCGCCGGCGGTGCGGGACTCGGCTTCGAGACGTTTGATGACGACCTTGTCTCCTAGCGGAACGACTTTCATGGTGGGGTACCAGCGAGGACGGAAACGCCGTATTTGGCGTGGCAATCAATGTACGGGAAGGTGTTGGCGGGCGGAACGGGGAGGCAGCGTGGCCCGGGAAGGCGGCTGAAGTATGGCGGCGCTTGAGGCTGAGCCAGGAAGTCGTGCGACTGCAGCGCCGGTGATCGGAATCGAGCAGCGATTGGTGAGCTGACGTCCCGGCGTTAGAATGGCGGGCCGAGGCGATCATGCAGCAGTCCACCGGCAGTGGCGATTTAGCCGACACGAATCAGCAACCTGTTTTTTTTCGACGATTTTTTTTGTGGCTGGCTTCGCACGCGGGCGACATTGAAACCAATCGGCCGTGGTATGTGCGATATGGGGCGGCCGTCGCGGCACTGGCGATTGCAACCACGTTGCGGCACTTGCTCGATCCAATGCTGGGCGACCGGGCACCATACGGCATGTACTTGATCGCCGTTGTTTTCGTGGCGTGGAACGCCGGTTTTGGGCCTGCCTTGCTCACCGTGATCGGTGGGGTCCTGCTGGGCCGGTATTTTTTCGATCCGCCGCGATTTTCGTTCGGACCCGTTACGGAATCGAGCGAGATCGCCTTCATCATGAGCTTCACGGTCGGTCTTTTAACCGTGTTGCTGTGCGAATCGCTACGTATCACGGCGCAGCAAAATCGGCGGCTGTACGAGATGGCCCGGGAGGCGGACGCGCGGAAAGACGCGTTTTTGGCGACGCTGGCCCACGAGCTGCGCAATCCGTTGGCACCCATTCGCAATGCGGTGTATTTGCTCGAGCACAGCGACGGTGACGAGCGAAAGAATGACCCGCGGCGAACGACCGAGCTCTATCAAATGATCAGCCGGCACGTGGACCAGTTGGTCCGGCTCGTCAATGAGCTGCTGGATGTGTCGCGAATTACGCAGCGCAAAATCGAGCTGCGCCAGGAGCCGGTAACGTTGCAGGGAATTGTGGATGGAGCTGTTGAGGCGGTGCGGCCGCTGATTGATGAGAAGCGCCAGCAGCTGGAGGTCCAAATTCCGCAAAACGAGATTTTGCTCAACGCGGATGGCATGCGGCTAACGCAGGTATTCACGAATCTGCTGCACAACGCGGCAAAATACACGGGCCCCGAAGGGCGGATTTGGCTGGCGGCCGAGGTGGACGCCGAGGAGCTGATCTTCCGCGTCCGCGACGCCGGAGTGGGCATTCCACCCGAAGCTTGCGGCCGCATTTTCGATTTATTTGAGCAAGTAGATCAGGGGATCGAAAACGCGCAAGGAGGATTGGGCATCGGGCTGACCCTCGTTCGGGAGCTTGTGCAGCTGCACGGCGGCGCGGTGGAGGCCCATAGCGGCGGACCGGGCCTAGGAAGCGAGTTTATCGTGCGCCTGCCAGTCGTGGTGATCACGGGCGTGGCGGAAACAGGCTCCAGCGGCGCGGCTGCGGCGATACGCGATGGCCAGCGGGGAAATTCTTTGCGAGTGCTCGTGGTCGATGATTCGCCGGGAGTTGCCCGCAGCTTGGAGCTGATCTTGCTTGATTGGAAGCACGATGTTCGGGTCTGCTACGACGCGTTCGCCGCGCTGGAAGCAGCTCGCAAGTTCAAGCCGGACTTCGTGTTGGCCGATTTGGGCATGCCGAAGATGAATGGCTATCAGCTCGCCGAAGCGCTGCGACGGCTGCCGGGAATGGGCAACACCGTACTGGTCGCGGTTAGCGGCTATGGCCAGGAAGCCGACAAGAAGCGGTCGCAGGAGGTCGGCTTTGCGCAGCACCTCACGAAACCGGTCGATCTGCTGGAGCTGAAGCAGGTGTTGGCGATTCCGCGAAACACGCGAGTCTGAGGCCGCCGTTTGTCAAACGCCGGCCGTTGACATCGCTTGATGCAACGGAGGGCGCCCGCCGCGCGTTATGCCGGGGCGACTGACTTGAGTCCCGCGGATGGATTCATCTGCGGCGATTGGCCGACGAGAGAATGCAGCCAGGCAGGCGAGACGAACGCCAGATTCGCCGCCAGCATGGTCAGGCCGAAAAGTAGCTGACCGGTGGCGAGGATGAGCACGGGCCAAACGATTAGCGACAGGGCGAGGAGCGCGCTGCGGCCAATGCGCGTCCAAATCAACACGCCAAAGGCCAGCTCGAAGTAGACGACCAGATGGGCCGCGAAATTGAGCAGATATTCGCCGATCTGACCCAGGCGGCGAAAAGCCGTCGCGTCTACGACACGCGATTCCGTCTGCGCCATCAGCATCCAGATCGCTGCGCCTTGCCACCAAGCGTCGCCATAGAGCTTGCTGAGCCCCATCATTGCGTAAAACATTGCGATATGGACCTGAATCAATCGCAAGCTGATGTTGGCTGCCAAGGAAGGCTCGGCTGAGCCCGCCATCAAAGAGGCAACCGGTGATTTTTTACCGGAACCAAAAATGCGCTGATCGAGCGAGAGCCAAGCGCCTGAAGGGGCGATAACCAGATACGCAATCAAGAAGCTCAAAACGGGTTCCAGATGGCCGGCGACTTCCGGCACCCTGTGGACATACGCCAACAACGCAACGAGCGTCAGAACACCACTGGCTCGAGTTAAGAACCCTACTGCGAAAGCCAGTGATACTATGACCGCGGCGGCGTGAACTACGTATAGCCCGGTGCCAGCCGGAAAATAATTCAAATACGACGGATGAAACGTCGTGCCGCCGCCGCCGGGCAATTCAAGAATTCGCTTCACCGCGGCCGGCGTGAGCACGCCATCGTTTGCGAACCAAACGCCTAGCCCCGGACCCATCGCCAGGAAATGGGCCGTCGCGATCAAGCCAACTGCTAAACGCAGCACGCAGCACGGCAGAGCATCAGCCGGCGCGAACCAAAACCGGTTCCAGCGCTGTCCGAACTCTTCGCTAAAATCGTGCAGGTGAGGATTGGAGACGGTTGACATTGCCATAGCGCGAAAATCGCGGGTTAGAGGCGGCGGATGAGCGCGATTCAAGTGTTCGGGGGATTCGAGGGTGGGGGCGCGGTGGGAGTTCCGCCGCCGGTTCGCCCCGGCGCCACTTCCGCCCGGGATGCACGTTTCAACAGTTGCACCTGCCCATCTTCATCAGTCCAGACATCCGCCTCGTAGATGGTCGAGTCGTAAGCCGCGTCCGTTGGCCGTTCCGGTGGAAAACCCGGATTCAGCGCGGCTAAATCCAGCGGCTGACTCATGCGGCGCACGCAGCGAACGACCGCACGATGATTGTCCGTGGATCTCATGGCCCAACCGCCGACGGAGCGAGCGATTTCGCCGGTGAGATCATCGTTTTCATTTCCCGGTTCAGCGTTGGTCGCCAGCAGCCGGGCCAATTGGAACGCTCGCTTGCGATTATCGAGCCAGTTGCTGCCGCCTGCGGGCAAGCGAATGGTCTTCACCGACTGCTGTTGCGCCACAGGCTGTTCAGCGGACGGATATAAGTCGACGACGAGCCAGGTGTCGTCATCGCTCGGGCGGCCGAGCGTGTAGTAATACGGCGTGAACTCCGGGTCCAAGTGCAGCAGCTTCGTGTAGCCGGAAAAAATGGAAACCAGCCGGGCTTGCAGCGGCGAGCGGCGAAAATTGGCGGCCAGCACCACGGCAACGCAAAACAGATGAATGCAAATGAGCAGCGACAGCACGCCGCGGAGCGTGGCGCCGTCGCTCGGTTTTTCGGTTTTGTCCGCTGGCCGCGGCGGCACGAGCGACGACGGTTGCATCGACATGAGTGGGATCATTGAGACGTGTATCGACCGCCGCGCGGCGCTATCGCCACGTCGTGGCGGGCGAGCGAAACAACATGCACAATCGGGCTAGGCTGAAGGCGTGAGGCGAAGGCTTGAGGCTTGAGGGAGTCGTCTCAAGGCTTAAGTCTCAGGCCTCAGGTTTCGCGTTCTTAAGCCTTCCGCGCAAAAAGAAAGATCGGACTTCCCGAAGAAAGTCCGATCTCTCGATTTTCAATTGCGGCACAAGCCAGCGCTAACAGGGGAGCAAGCCAGCCGCGCCGCACGACGCGCCCACGAGGGACGCCGTCGGCTTACTTCGCGGGCGCTTGGGCCGGCATCGGGGCTTGCTTCTCGGCAGGAGCAGCATATCCGCCGCCGCCGCAGCATCCGCCACCATTGCAGCTATAACCACCGCAGCTATTGCAGCCGTTGCAGCGGCCGTGGCAGCGATGATGGCAGCGATGGTGATGTCCACCGCAGCAGCTATTGCCGCCGCAGCTGTTGCATCCGCCGCCGCAGCAACGATGACCGAAGGCCATCGCCTTGTCGTTACCGCCCAAGAGGGCGATGCCGACGATCGCGAAGAAAATCGCGAGACCGAAAACTACAATACGATTCATCCTCAGATCCTCCAATTACTTACAGGTACCGTAAGTGAAAACTACCGAGCTTGCCGTCACGACAATCACATCGCGACTACCGACGGCTCAGTGTCGCAATGCGACCTAACTCTCAGCGACACGCTCTAACCCTCGCACCCTGGATTTGGTTCCCTGTTGTCAAATTCTGTGGGTTACGAAGGATATAGCGATCGCAAAGATTAGGTCGTAAGTTACCGAGGCTGTGCTGCTTGTCAAGCGGCCAAAGATAAAATGCACAGTCTGGGTGCATTCGGTGCTTTGGCAAAGCGACAGCAAAATACCGGGAAAACTTACGCCGTGGCAGACGCCTGTCCAGCGAAATGAGCTATGGATTCTGTGGCGTCTAAATGCCAGCAATCAAATGGTGTAAGCCACTGAAACTGATACCCACCAAGGGCTTACGACTTCGTTTTCAAGCTCGGCAAAGAGTGCCGCATGTGCAAATGCCGCGCGTCGTGCGGCACGGCTCGGTATAACCGTGAAACTGACAGAGGTCCGGAACGCGGAGATTATCTCTCGATTGTCCGCGCGCCTGGAGCAGCGAGTTGTTGCGGCTGCTGCGCCGTCTGGACGGCAGGAGCCTGTATGGCGGCAATTGCTTCTTCTTTTTTCTTCAGCATGTCGGCGGGATCTTCGAAGTTGAGGAATTGCATCGGTTGGCCTGGAAGCAGCTCCATTGCCATTCCTGCTACTCTCCATCCTTCCTGCTGATGCCGCAGCGCCCAAACGATTTCATAGGTCTCGTCTCCGTCGTTGAACTTCTCGGTCCAAACACTGCGGACGTGCGCACCACTGGCGTCCTGCAGCATCTCGGCGTGATGCACCTGGTACGTCGCATTGGGGGCGCTTTGCACATCGACGGACAGGGAGTGCTTGGCCAACTCTTCCCGCGCTTTACCGGTCAAAAGTGACTCCGTGGTTGGCGAATCGCCCGATCGCATCGCATTTAAAAAGACGGTGACCACCTGGTCCGGAGTTGCATTCGAGGGGACGGCTATGGGTTGCGTTCGCTGTGCAGTTTGCGGGGCGGTTGGCTGCTGGCTGGGCTGCGTAGTTTGTGCCTGGCCAGTTGCGGCTGGTCCGGTGGTAGAGGCCGGTTTCGTGCATCCCGAAAGACAGGCGACGGCCGCGACGAGCGCAAAAATGATGAAAACCCGCATCAAATAGACTCCGCACTGAATGAGCGCGCTGTTTTTCGGGCCTCAAAGCCCTCAAGCGCGGCGGAGTCTCGCAAAAGCCTCAGGCGAGGTCAAGTCGAAAGAACGCTCTGCTAGCTCATTCCCCAACAGGCGGCAGCGGCTGCGTGGCCGGTAAATCGCTGACCGACCCGCTGGCGATCCACGGCGAACTGGTCACCGTTTGACGCTGAGCCGTTTCGACAGCCGGCCGCGAGTCGTCGCCGACGTGATAGCTCTGAACCTCGGAAGCGGTTTGGACGGGCTGATCAGCGTGGCTATATGCAGGCTGGGCCGCGCCAAGCTGCATCAGCATATCACTGGCCGGTTTGAGCGACGGATCGACCGCTAAAGCCTGCTGCAAATGATTGACGGCACCGGCTCGCTGGCCCCGCTCGCTGAGCAGGTAAGCCAGGTTGTAATGAGCAACGGCGGGGGGGCTGGCGGATGCCAGTTGGTTATAGGCTTCCTTCTCATTACCAGCGTCGATCAGCGCCGCGGCCAGGTTGTTGCGATACTTGGAGTTGTCAGGCGCGAGCTCAACGGCCTTACGAAACGCAAGTAATGAGTTTTCAACCTGCCGCTGCCGGCGATAGCAGAGGCCCATGTCGTTGGCGATCAAGCCATTGGTCGGATAGGCCTTCGCCGCCTTTTGATAAACTTCGATCGCTTTTGGCGCCTGACCCTGACGGTCGTAAAGGCGGGCGAGGCTAACCAGTGCATTCAAATCTTCAGGAGCGGCCTTGAGAGCTTCGTGATATTTGTCTTCCGCTTCGGCGAACTTGCCTTGATTTTCTAGCAGCCGCGCGGCGCCGACATAAACTTCCGGGCCGATTCGCCGCGGCAGCCTATCGAGGCGCAAGGGATCGTCTTCGGGGATGTCGACTTTGGCTTTGACCGTGCTCGCGCCGGTCAACGAAGCAGTAGCTTTCTTCCAGGAGGCGAAAATGCCGGTGTCGGCGGGCTGGCGATTGCCGCCCATGCCAGTCGAAGCGGCCTTGCTCGACGAAAACTGCTGCGAGAGGCCGCTGAATTTCTGCTGGCTGACATCGGGCGCGGTGGAAGCGGTCGAATTGCCCCCAAGCATGGGCAAACCGCCTAGCATCGGCGATTGGCAGCCGACCAGGCCGACGCCAGCGCCGAGCACGAACGTAAATGCAAGCTTCCGTTTCATGTCCCGCGAGCCTCCCTGAGTGGACATGACCTCTACAGGCCGCAAATCTTTCGCAGCCTTCCCACTGTTCATCGACCGAGCCGGCAACCCCACTAAAGGCTATTCCGTGCTAGCGACCTCGTTCGCACGGTAAGTGCTACTGCACACCGCCGCCACCGCCGCCGCCCGAGCCGCTGCCGCCTTGGCTACCGCCCTGGCCGCCACCTTGGCGAGCCGGCAACCGCGGTGCGGGAATCGTGGCACTATATTGCTGGCTGATCGTATCGATGTACGAGGCGGGCCAGCCGGCCGGCTCCGTGCAGGTCAGCAGAACGGGGTACATGCAGCCGCCGCTGTATTTGGCGATCGCCGCTTGCACGGACTCCACGCGGGCCTTGGTCGCTTCGGGCGAGTCGCCTTGCAGGACAAACACGGCCCGGCGATGGATTGGAGCTTGATAAATGATCCATTTGATGTGCAATTCGCCGGCCTGATTGACGCGCTGCGTTTCGGCGTCGAACAAGTACGTGCCGACGGTGTTTTGCATCTTCCAGCCGTTGTCGGTCATGATGCAAAACGGCGTGCGCGCCGCCACGCGGTCGGCCGTCAAAAAGGGTTCGGGCCAGGAATTGTTGCGATAAAAATCCTGCCAGAAGCGGTGCCAGTGTGGGTGGCTGCTGGCTGATGCGCCGGCGCCCCCGTCGGCATAGCCAGCGGGGCTGACGCCGCCGTCGGTTTGGCAATTGGCACAATAGGGCGTGCCACCTTGGGCATGAGCGGAAAGCGGGGCAGCGAGCAACGCCAACGAGGCGAGGCCGGCGAGCAGCGAACGATCCATCGCAAAGCTCCAGCGTAGGCGCTGACGCGAATTTCAGCGCAAGGGCAATCCATCGCTTCCTTTTGGAATCGGTCCGTCGGCGCTGGTGCAGTGAAGCTGGCATAGGCGTGGCGGCAAGGTTTATGGGACCGGAATAAGAGGACGTCGGTAGAGGTTAGAAGCCAGCGATCAGACGTCGGGAGGCGATTGTCGATTTTGAGGGGGAGCTTTAGACTGGGGAGCTTTGACGATTAGCAAAGCAGAAATAGCGAGCGAGATTGATATGAAGTCACGGCCCAGGACAAAGCTGGTTTTGAAGCGGAAGGCGCGGCGCTGCCCCAAGTGCGGAGCAAAGCTCAATAATCAGCGAACGCGGTGCAAACGCTGCACGATGAAGGTCGCGATCCCGCGGAAGTAGGCGTTGTAGTAACCGCAGTCAGTGGCCAGTAGGCGGCTGATGGATGCTGGAGACTTGATGCTGGTCGGGCTTGGCGCCAACGGAGGGTCCGGCTTCTTGCAGCGCGGAAATAAGTTGGCTCTCCGTGATGGCATCGCGAAGGACTATTACATCTTCAGGCTTGCCCGCCGGATAAATTGCAAGCAGCGGAATGGAACGGCTGTTGAGCTCGGCCAGCTTACTCTTGATCGTCTCATTGTTGTCGGTCCAGTCGGCGAGGACCGCAGCGATGCCGTTTTTCTCGACGATTTGTTTGACTCGCTGCGTGTTAATCGCGGCCCGAAAGTTCACCTGACAGGTCAGGCACCAGTCGGCCGTGAAATCGACCATGACTGTTTTGCCTTCCGATTGAAGCTTGGCAACCGTGTCGGGTGAATACGACTGCCAGTTGTAGAGGTGCGTCTGCGGGCTCAGAAATGTAAACGATAGCCAACCAATCGCGGCCGCGCTGGCGAGGCCCAGAATCCATTGGCGGGCTTGCTTGCCGAAGTCCTCATAAACCGGAACCTGGCCGATCAGCCAACAGGCGAGCCAAACGCCGACCACTGTCGCCAGTGTGGGAATGAAGTATTCATGGCTGAGCGTGCTGAAGAGATAGACGACCGTGCCAAGCAGGACGAAGGCCATAAATTCTTTGACGGTCTCCATCCAGGCGCCGGGCTTGGGCAGCCAGCGAACGAGCGCAGGGAAAATGCCGGTGATTAAATACGGCGAGGCCATGCCCAGGCCAACGCTGGCGAAGATGATGTACGTCGCGAGCGGCGGCTGCGTTAGCGTGTAAGCGAAAACGGGTCCGAGGAACGGCCCACTGCACGGCGTGGCCAGCAGCGTCGTGAAAACGCCTTTGAAAAATGCGCCGGAAGCACCTTCTTGTTTTTGCAGGCTGCTGGAGGTCTTCGTTTCGGCAAAGCCTGGGATGGGAACTTCCCAGACGCCGAGAAAACTCAGGGCGAAGGCGAAAACGACGACCACCATCGCGACTTTAAACCACGTGAATGTGAATTGCTGCCCCCAGCCGAGATTCGCGAACGCCGCCGCGGTCGCCAGGACCATGAATACCGACAACAGCCCGAGCGCAAACCACAAATTGAGCGCGAAAATCGTCGCGCGACTCTGCCCGCCGTGCTGCACGAAGGACAAAATTTTCAAACCGATGACAGGCAGAACACACGGCATCAAATTCAGGATCAAACCGCCGAGCAAGCCAAAGCCGATCATCGGCAGCAGCGACCGCAGATTCATTTCTCGCGTCGTCACGGGCGCGGTAGCAATGAGCTTCGAAACCTCGCGGTAGCCGCCCGGCGCGGGCTTGAACTCCAGCGGAATTTCGCCCGCTTCACTGGTGGTCTTGATGGGCAGCGCGGCGCGGAATTGGACCGCTTGGGGAAATAGACAGCCTTTGTCGTGGCAGGTTTGAAATCCGATGTACCCCGTAATGAATGTCTCGCCCTGCGGGGCATCGGCGGGAATGCTGAAGTCTATCGTCCAGCTAACCGAATCCTCGTAGAAATTCTCCGCGGGGAAGCCAGCGACGGCTGCTGGTTTGGTAATGGGCTCCGCCGAGGCTTTGACGGCCGACTGCTTCCAGCCGGCGATCGGCGCCACATAGATCAGCGTGGGCTTGGCAACGGTATCGGGGTCCTTCGCGGCATAAGCATAGACATGCCAGCCGGGATTCGGCGTCGCGGTGATGACCAGCTTGGCTTTACCGCCGCGAACTGCGGCCGCGGGTTCGATATGGCCGTTAAGAACAACCTCGGCATCTTTTGGATCCGGTCGATATTCGCCGGGCGTGGCGGCGGGCGTTTCATAGCCGGCAAACTTGGCGGAGATTTTTTCGCCAAAGATCGGAATGCACATGCCACCCGGACCGTCTTTGCAAACCTGGCCGCTGTACGTGACTTCAATCTGGAGTGACTCGGCATCGACGCCTTCCGTGACTTCGATGGGCACCGACCAATTGACCGTGCCGTCGTGCTCTTCGGAATTGACTTTGAAGATGCCAGGCGGCATGACGTGCGGCTGACGGTCGGCCTGGAAAATACCAAGTAGGCTGACATCGGGCGACTTCGTGGCCTTCAGTTCCGATTTTTGTGGCCCGCCGGCGGGCTGCGTGAGCGAATAGATGTGCCACGACGGCTCAATTTTGGCCGTGACCATTAATGTGCCGCGGCGAGTGGCTTTGTTGACGGTGAAGGCAGCCGAGAACTTGACCTTGTCGCCATCACCGCCCGGGGCCCCGCCGGTAATTTTGCTGAAGAGGTTCAGCTTGGGCGGCTCTTTGGCTGATTCGAGACCCGGCGGAGCTTGGGCAAAAGTTGACAGCGCCGTCAGCAACGCCAGCGCGATTGAGACCGGTTTTGCGCCCCAGGCCAGGGCCGGGCATAGCCGACTTACATTCGACAAGTTGTATTGGGTGGCCATATTGGTATTAAGTCGTTGGCTTGCAAGTAGTTGATTGTAGAGTTCCAAGTCGAAACGGGTCAATTTGGAAAGGCCGACGACGCCCCATGCCCCACCCACAACCCGAACGCCACGCCCGCCAACAACTTACAACCCCCGCGGAGGCCTTTCGTAACGAAAAACTTGGAACTTTGTTAGGGCCGCAAAGCGCGTTTCTTCGCCCCGCTTTGGAGATGGACTGGCAAGCTTGAACTGCTTCGCCTTACGGGCGCGCATCGCAGAGTCAACGAATGGCTGCAGAATTTTTCTGCCAATTCTACTGGTATCCGCCAATCTAATCTTCGATAATCGGTTTTAGCCTTCCACCCGCCGTCAGAGCCCCACGCCCATGCTCCGCATCCTCGGCTCACCTAAGAATCTCTGCGGCGGGATGACCCGTCGCGACTGGCTCCGCATTGGCGGCCTCGGTCTCGCCGGACTATCGCTGCCCGACATCCTCAAGCTGCAATCGGCTGCGGCGACCGAATCAAAGCAGCGCGAACCGGGCTTTGGCCGTGCCAAGGCAATCATCCTCATCCACCTTTACGGCTCGCCCAGCCAACTGGAATGGGTCGATCCCAAGCCCGACGCCCCGGTTGAGATCCGCGGCCAATTCGGCGTCATTCCCTCGGCGATCCCCGGCTGCCAGGTCTGCGATCTGTTTCCGAAGATGGCCCAGGTGCTCGACCGGACCACCGTCATCCGCTCCCTGACTCATCCCTATCCGCTCCACGGCGTCGCCTATGCCCTTACCGGCGTCCCCGCCATCGACGTCCCCATGGAGCTAAACCCGCACGACACTCGCCATTGGCCGTTCTTCGGTTCAGTTGTGGAGTACCTGGCCAGCCAGAAGTCAGCGACTCCGAACTCTGAGCTCCGACCTTTGACCGCTGACCTCGTTTCCCGCCCGGGGGCCTGCCCCACCAACATTGCCCTGCCTTTCCGCCTCAGCACTCAGCGCGTGGGCGAAGTCATGCGGGCCGGCCCCTACGCCGCCTTCCTGGGCAGCCAATACGACCCCCTCTGGGCCGATTTCCGCGGCAAAGCAACCAAAGGCATCACCAAAACACTCCGCGATATCGTCTTCACCGATCCCGATCCCTATATCGGCATCGCCGACGATTCCTACTTCATCGTTCCCAATGCTTCGCAGCTTCAGCCAGAACTCACGCTCGACCGACTCAACAACCGCCGGAGCCTCGTGAGTCAGCTCAACGGTAATTTGCCGCGACTCGTCGAATCGACGTCGGCTCAGGCGATGAACAAACATCAAGCCGCGGCCCTTTCGCTCCTCGAATCGCCCAAGCTCGCCGAAGCCCTCGACCTCCGCCGAGAGCCGCACCACAGCCGCCAGCTGTATGGCGACAATCTCTTCGGCCAATCGTGCCTTGCCGCCCGCCGTCTCGTCGAAGCGGGCAGCAAAGTCGTCACCGTGTTCTGGGATGAGTTCGGCGTCGCCGCCAGCGGCTGGGACACTCACTACAACCACTTCGAACGCATGAAGGTCGAGCTCGCCCCCAGTTTCGACATCGGTTTTCACGGCCTCATAACCGATCTCGAGCAGCGAGGGCTCCTCGACGACGTTCTCGTCGTCTGCACCAGCGAACACGGCCGGACGCCCAAAATCACACCCGGCAACGGCGGCGGCCGCGACCACTGGTCCCGTGCTTACTCCTCCATCGTCGCCGGTGGCGGCACCACTCGCGGCAAAGTCATCGGCGCCACCGACAAGCAAGCCGGCGACGTCGCCGATCGTCCCGTCAGCCCTAAAGACCTCCTCGCGACGATGTACCACCTCCTCGGAATTGACCACCACACGCAACTCCGCGACCGCCAAAACCGTCCCCTCCCACTCGTTGACGGCGACATCCTCACGGACATCATCGCCTAGAAGTTTCAAGTTCCATGTTTCAGGTTTCAAGTTGAACCAAGGGAACTTGAAACTTGGAACTTGAAGCTTGAAACTGCGAACCATGCGTCTTGGTCTCTACGGCGGTTCTTTCGACCCGGTCCACTACGGCCACTTGCTCCTCGCGGAATCGGCCCGCGAAATATTGCGGCTTGACGAAGTCTGGCTCGTCCCCGCCGCCGCCCCGCCTCACAAGCAATCCCGCGAACTAGCGCCCGCCAAGCATCGCCTGGCGATGCTGGAGCTCGCGCTCGCTGGCCACGAACAAATCAAGTCATCACCACTGGAGATCAATCGCGGCGGCATCAGCTACACCGTCGATACGCTTGCCGCGATCCACGATCAACATCCCGATTCCACGATGTATTTATTGATGGGCGCCGACTCGCTCCACGACCTCCCCACCTGGCGAGAGCCAACGCGCATCTGCGAGCTCGCCACGATTGCCGTCGTCCGCCGCGGCGGATCACCCGAGCCCGACTTTTCCGTCCTTAAGCAGATCGTCAGCGACCAGCAACGAACAGCAATCCAACAAGCCCAAGTCCAAATGCCCCTCATCGAGCTTTCCAGCACCGACCTCCGCCATCGCGCCGCGACCGGCCAAAGCCTCCGCTTCCGCACGCCCCGGGCGGTCGAAAAGTACATCGAAACCCACGGTCTGTATAAGCCGTCATCGAAGGAATAACACCGTGCTCCGCTACCAGGATTTCGCGCCCAAAATGACCAAAGCGCCGGGCTTCATCGCACCGGCCGAGCACGAATCGTTCGAAGCCGCCCTCGAAGACGCCAATCGCTGGATCAGCGAGCACCACATCCGCGTGATCAACATCGAAACCGTCGTCCTGCCCAACATTTGGAGCCGATACGAAGAAGGCCCCGCCGACACCGCCCTCGGCACCGGCGACTCGGTTAACTATTGGCACCAATTCCTCCGCGTCTGGTATGAGGTCTAGGGTTGCGCCGCTCGAAGCCAGTGCGCGAAACAGCTCTCGGCTTGGCGGCGCAACAGCCCGCAAGTATTCTGAGTCCAGCCCTTGGCGCGCCGCTTGCTCCCACTCACAACGCGCAAGCATAGTCCTTACAAGGATTTGTGATGAGTCTGACCGTCGGCCTGACGATCCTCGCAATGGTCCTGCTTACCGCGGTCTTCGCCGCGTATGAGCTGGCCCTGGCATCGGTTCGTCCCGGCCGACTCAAAATGCTCGCCGACCAAAAACGCCGTGGAGCGGCCACCGCCCTGCGGATGAAGGAGAACATCGAAAAAAGCCTTGCGGCCGCGCAGCTCGGCATGACGCTCACCGCCGTCATCGCCGCGGCCACCGGCGGCGCCAGCGTCGAGGAAAAACTCTCGCCGCTCATCAAGCAATATTTGCACCTCCCCGAGCCGTACGACGACATTGTTGCTCTCATCTGCTTCGTCATCCCGCTGGCCGCACTAACCACCGTCGTGGGCGAGCTCGTGCCGAAAGTCCTGGCCATTAAAAATCCTGATTGGGTGTGCGTCACGCTCAGCCCATTCATGTGGGGCTTCTCCGTTGTCATTTACCCCGCTGTCTTGCTTTTCGAATGGGTCACGACGACGTCGGTCGAAGCGATCGAGCGGCTTCTGCCCAGTCAAAAAACAGAAGACCATTTGGCCGGGCTTCATGAGTTGCGGGCGCAGGTCAACTTGCTGCGCGCTAGCCAAACGATCGGTGTTCAAGAGGAGCGGATCATTTTGCAGGCCAGCCGACTGTCGGCCATGAAAGTCAAAGACATCATGATGCCGGACGACGACATTGTGATGGTCATCGCCGACGCGCCGCTGAGCGAGAACCTGATTATCGCTCACATGGACATGCACACGCGCTTTCCCGTCACATCGCGCAAGGGCGATCCTGAAGGCATCATCGGCTATGTCACGTTCAAGGACATGGTCCTCCTCGCCAAAACACATCCCGGCAACCCCGTGATTCGCGAAATTGTTCGCCAGATCATCAGTTTGCCGCAGGACATGGCCTTGTCCGAGGCTTTGCGTCGGATGATCGCCGAGCACCACCATCTGGCCCTCGTTCGCGACTCCGACGGCAAAGTCGTCGGCATGATCACGCAGGAAGACATCTTCGAAGAGCTCGTCGGGGACATCCAGGACGAATTTGACCGCCTCCCGCGCCACATCAACCCCGCTGGCCACCAACTGGTCGTTGGCGGCGGCATAAATCTCGGCCAACTCCGCGACGCGCTCAAGCGGCCAGACCTGGCCGAGGACTTACCACCAACCACATCGCTCAACGATTGGCTCAATCACCAGCGCGAAGTGCCTCTTCGGGGCGGCGATATGGTCGTCGTCGATCGCATCTGGTGTCAGGTTCGCAAAGTCCGTCGCCGCCGCATCACCGAAGCCGTCCTCGACCCCCTCGGCAGCCCCTACCAAACTGACGGCAATACTAAAGAGCCATCGCTCGTCGAACGGGCCTAAAGAAAATGAACGTCCGAGATATTTGCCATGCCGTTAACCATTTTTCTCGCTGATCTCAACAACCCCGGACATCAGCGCTCGATCATCGATCTACTCGATATGTATTGTCGCGACCAATTCGGCGACTTGAAGCCGCTTTCGGATCAGGCCCGCGAAAATTTGATTCCCGGCCTCGTCAAACACGGCGGCGCCCGCGTCTTCCTCGCCTACGAAGGCGAAAAACCGCTCGGCGTCGCCATCTGCATGATCGGATTTTCATCGTTTCGAGGAAAACCGATCATCAATATCCATGACATTGCTGTTTGCCCCGAAGCCCGCGGCCTCGGTATTGGTCGCAAGTTACTGAACGCCGTCACAGCAGAAGCCAAAGAACTCGGCTGCGGCAAAGTCACCCTCGAAGTCCGCTCCGACAACACCCGTGCCATGGGCCTCTACCAAAGCGTCGGCTTCAAACCCAGCGACCCAGAGACCTATTTTTGGACCCAAGCGATCGATTAAAGGATCACAACGTCGTCTACGATTTGCCGCGGCGCGCCAATATCAACCACATGGACCTGACCCAGATACGGCCGCGCCGCCGTGTTCTGAAACCCGATTTTCTCCGCCACAAACGTGCATGTATGATTCGCCCGGATCGTCTGCTTCGCCGATTGTCCCGTGTCACAATCCAGTCCGCTGGGTAAATCAATTGCCAGCCGCTTCGCGCCAGCCGCGTTCATTAACCCAATTGCCCCATCCATTGGCGGCCTAGGCGAACCCGTCGAGCCCGTCCCAAGCAACGCATCGACAATCCATTCGGTATCCTTCAATTCATCCGCGAACAGCGCCGCAGCGAATTGCCTTGAAAAATCGGCCATCGGCAATGCTGACTTCGCCACAATCGCATAATTCACCGCCGCATCACCGCGCAGCTCGTGTGGCGGACCAAGCAAGAGCAGCTTGACCGGAATGCGGCGGATATCCAAATGCCGCGCGATCACAAACCCATCGCCCGCGTTATTTCCCTTGCCGCAAACAATCACAACCGGCCCGCGACAGCCCAGCGACATGAGCAAATCCACACAGCCGCGACCTGCGTTTTCCATCAGCACAAGCCCGGAAACGCCAAACTCCGAGATCGCCCGGCGATCGACTTCGCGAACCTCGGCACGGGTCAGATAATGCGTGGCCATGGGTGAAAGACTTTAGTTTTTGGGTCTTAGACTTTAGGATTAACATCGGCACTAATGGTCTTGCTAAAGTCTAAAACCTAAAGCCTAAAAACCCACATGCCCCTCTACGAATACCACTGCTCAAGCTGCTCCTCCGACTTTGAACTGCTCGTCCGCGCCAATGAAAAGCCTCATTGCCCTGAATGCGATAGTACACGCCTGGAAAAACTACTCAGCATTCCCGCCGCGCCGCAAGGCTCAACAGGCGACCTGCCAACCTGCCGCCCGGCTCCCTCGGGGGGCTGCGGCCTGCCTCAATGCGGCCAAGGCGGCTGCATGATGTAAGTCGGTCATTGACATTGGTCTGGTGCTCGTCATTGGTCATTTATGCCGCGCCAACCCATCATCATCTATTCAGCCGCCAGTTCCCAGCAGGCCCATCTGCTGCGGTCGTTGTTACATGACGGAGGGCATTCAAGCCTGGGTGGTCAACGATGCCATTCAAATCGCCGGTGGGGAACTGCCCGTCGGTTGGCGAGCAGCCGCCAAAGTGGTCGTCAGCGATGACCAGGCCGCCCTCGCCCGTGAATTCGCCGAAGCCTTCGACCGCCAGGCCCAACAGCACTTGGTCGAGCCCGACGCAGGCCCCCACAGCGGCGCGGGCGATGATTCACATCTCCCTCAATCCGAATGGCCGACTTGTCCGACGTGCAACCAACCTAAAAGCGCCCGCTGCCCCATCTGCGGCGAATCCGGTGTCAATTTTCCGACCGCGTATTCTGGTTCCGTTGACAAACCTGGCTCCGCTGAGATCAACAACGAACAGCTCTTTCTCTGTCCGTCCTGCGACGAATGCATTGCACCCCAGTGGTATCGCCTTTGCGCCCGCTGCGGCCATGACTTTGGCATAGGACTCGAAATCTCCAAAGTCGAGCCGACCGCCATCAAGCTCCCGGTGCGAGTGCTAATCGTGCTTGTCGTTCTGCTGTCTCTGCTCACTGCGGTTACCGCTTACTTCTGGTCGCTCTTCGCGGGCCGGAGAGCGTAGCGACGTTCGTACTTAGCAATCCATAATGTCAGGCGAAATCGACTCGCGACCCACGGCATCGTTCATCCTGAAGCTGCGCCTTGGCTCGGAAACGGTCGAAGTCGAGAGCAGCGTTCCCGATGGAAAAGTGCGGTTGGATGAAGTGCTGCAGGTACTTCGACAGATCGACGACACGGCGATCGACTGGGCTGCGCGCAAAGCCACCGAAACCGGTCGGTCAATTTCCTGCTGCCGCGGTTGCTCGACCTGCTGTCGAGCTCAGCCGGTGCCGGTGACGCCTGCGGAAGCCTATGCGATTTGGCTCCTAGTTCAGGAACTGCCCGAGCCTCGGCGAAGCGAAGTACGCACAGCATTTGCTGAGCGGGCACAGCAGCTATTCGCCGCTGGGTTAGCACAGGCTTATCTTGAGCGCGACGCGGAGCTCTCTAAAGCGGAAGCGCAACTGATCGCTCGCCGATATTTTTCGCTCCAACTGGCGTGTCCGTTTCTGGCCGACGATGGCGCCTGCGGAATCTACGCCAGGCGGCCATTTGTTTGCCGACAATATCTAGTCACCTCGCCCGCCGAACTATGCGCTAATCCGTTTGACAATCCGGTCGAAGTCTTGCCGCTGCCAATCGCGGCTGCCACCGCGTTTCAAAAAGTCAGTACCGCCGCGCTTGGCCGCGAGCAATTCACAATCCCGCTGACACTTGCCTTGGAGTACGTCGCTCTCCATCGAGAGGAGCTGGAACGAACCTTCGAGTCGCGAGAGTTGCTGGAACAGTGTCTACAATCAATGGTGGACTAATTGCTGCGGATGTGTGCGTTGGCCTTCGAGCAGCGAAAGTCAGCAACGCCGGCCTCGTGGGCGTGGAGCTAATTCTCACGTCCACATCTGCCGATCCAGCATCCGATAGTTGATCGCCTCATTGAGATGCGAAGCTTGAATATCTTCACTCTTGTCCAAGTCCGCGATCGTACGCGAGACACGCAAAACCTTGTCGTGGGCTCGGGCGGAAAGTCCCATCTCGTTTACGGAGTTGCGCAACAACTCCTGGCATTCGTCCGAAAGCTTGCAGAACTGCCGAATCTGCCGACTAGTCATCTGACCGTTGTAACGCGTCCGGCTATTCGCGAAGCGATGCATTTGAATCGCGCGTGCTTTCACAACCGACTCTCGCATTATTTCACTAGTCGTGCCCGCGCGATCCTCGGAAAGCTCCTTGAATGGCACGGCCGGGACTTCAATGTGAATGTCGATCCGATCAAGTAGTGGCCCCGAGATTTTGGCCATGTATTTTTCAACCTGAGGCACGGTGCAGTGGCACTCCCGCCGCGGATCATTTCGATAGCCGCACGGGCAGGGATTGAGGGCGCCGACGAGAAGAAAGGAAGCCGGAAACGTCGTCGCATTCATCGCCCGTGAAATGGTGACCGTCCCATCTTCGAGCGGTTGACGTAACACCTCTAGCGTACGCCGATTGAACTCGGGCAGCTCGTCCAAAAATAAAACGCCGTTGTGCGAAAGCGAGATTTCCCCCGGTACCGGCGGATTGCCACCTCCCACAAGCCCAGGTTCGGAGATTGTATGATGCGGCGACCGATACGGCCGCCGCGCCATGAGCGGCTGCCCCGGCGATAACCGGCCGAGCGAACTGTAAATCCGCGTCGTCTCGATCGATTCGGATGCCGTGAGTGCCGGACAAATCGTCGGCACTCGCTTGGCCAACATCGTCTTCCCGCTGCCCGGGGGACCGAGCATCAGCAGGTTACGGCCTGATAGACCCGTAACTAAAATAACGATACAGGCGAATCGGAGAATACGACTTATGCCCACGGCCTTCAGCTACCTACGGTTTTCCCGCCCTGAACAGATGAAGGGCGACAGCCAACGTCGCCAATTGGAATATTCTCGCGATTGGGCGAGACAGAAGAAAGTCCCTCTGGATGAAACCCTAAATCTCCGGGATTTAGGCGTGAGCGCCTTCCGGGGTAAGAACGCGAGCGAGGGAGCGCTAGGCTTGTTTCTGGAAGCGATAGCAACAGGTCGGGTCAAGTCCGGCGATTACTTGATCCTTGAAAACCTAGATCGACTTAGCCGCGATGACGTTTTCGATAAGGCACTACCGCTAGTCCAAAAGATCATCGGCTCCGGGGTCAACATCGTCACGCTACGTACAGGGAGGGTCTTCAGCCGCGAGTCCGTTCGGGAAATCGGCGCGCTGATGGAAATGCTTTTGGAGCTATGGCTGGCGAACGAAGAATCCGTCAAGAAGTCGCAACGGCTTCAACACGCTTGGAAGGTAAAGCGCTCTAAGGCGAAGGAGGAGACATTAACAGCCCTCGCGCCGAAGTGGCTCCGACGCTCAGAGGACAAATCTCACTTTGAGCCAATTCCGAACCGGGTGCGGGTGGTTCGCCGGATATTCAACTTGGCCGCTGAGGGGAGAGGAGCTATTGCTATCGCGAAATCGTTGAACGCTGACGGCGTGCCGACGTTCGGCGACGGAAAGCGGAAGGCGAAATTCTGGCAGGTCAGTTACATCAAGAAGATTCTCGCCAATCGAGCCGTGCTAGGCGAATACCAGCCTCACCGAATGGGAGACGGAAAGCGCCGGCCTATTGGCGAGCCGGTCCCCGGCTATTTTCCGGCAGTCATTGATGAAGCGACCTTCTACAAGGCACACCAGGGCAAAGCGGAACGCAAGGGCCGGGGCGGGCGGCTTGGCGAGCGCGTATCGAACCTCTTTAGCGGGCTGTTGAAGGATGCGAGAGACGGTAGCGGCTTAGTGATGATTGATAAGGGTAACGGCCCCGCGCTTGTATCGAACGCGGCTAGGACTGGCGCAGGCTACTACATTTCATTCCCCTATCCCGCATTCGAGCGTGCCTTGATCGTGTGGGGCCACGACCTAAAGCTCGCTGACGTTCTCCCCCGAAAGGCAACCAACATCGAGGGTGAGTTGGCGAAGGCGGAAGCGCGCATGGCGGACCTTACACGACGCATTAAGGAAATCCAAAAGCGGCTCGCGACGGACGACAACTTGAGTGTGCTTATGGACACCGTGTCCGACTTCGCGGCTCAACAACAGGAAGCCCGCGACACGGTTGAACGGCTAAAGCGGGAGCAAGCGACCCCCGAAGCCCACGCCATCAACGATTTGAAGCGGCTATTGTCGTCGCTAGGGCGGGCAACGACCGATGAGCGATTCGGCCTCCGCATTAAGTTGAGACAATTACTCCGCCGGCTTATTGAAGACATCGTTGTTCTGGTCGTCCAGATTAACAAGACACGGGTAGCCGTCGCCGACATTCGGCTTAGGAGCGGGGAGAGCCGGAAGGTAATTATTTTCGCCGGGGGCAAGCCGCTGGTTCTCCCGGCTGGGCTCAACGACTTGGACGTGCGGCATCCTTCGTCGTGGCCGAAGGCCCTTCGTCAACCGCAGTTCCAAGTCGTAGATGAGGAGGCGCAAGTAGTCCTGGCTATGGAGAGCCGGGGCCTAACTCGAACGCAAATTGCTGCTGAGCTTCGTTGGTCCATTAGCCGGGTGAGCCGCCTACTGGTACGAAATGGAAAGCGGAAGTCCAACAAGAAGCGGGCAGACGACAAGCAGCAAATGACATGGCACCCGGCAGGGAACGGTTGGGCCAAGACGTACAAAAAGCGCCGCTACTTCGTCGGCCTAGGCACGCTCGCCAGCAAGTATCCGCGACTCGTCAAGCAACAAACGCGGGACGGGAGCATGGAGGCCGCGAACCGATGGTGGCGAGCGCAGTTGGTGAGTTTGGGCGGCGGTCAAGAGCTTTAGGGAGGAGAACGATAATGCCTATTCTCGGAGCGCGGGTACAAAACGGTAGTTCGCTACCGTTTTCGCCGGAGAGGTTAGCGGGGATGACTTCGCCCGAACTAGCCGCCGTCGCTAACGGCCATCATCGGGAATATCGGGGGGCAATGCGAAAGGCGATTGTGTACCACGCTCGACTTGCCGGAGAAGCTCTGCGACGGGTGAAGGAGCGATTTAGAAAACTCAAATGTCTCAAAAACGGAATTTGGGCCCGCTGGCGCAAGAAAAACTTCAAGGGTTCGGCGGAGACTGCGCGTTTATACGTTCGCATCGCAGAGAATTGGGATCAGATAGTTGCCCACGGCCTAGATAACTTGCCGGAGTTGACGCTGGAAGACTTGCGTTATTTCCTCTCCGAGCCGAAGCCGGAAAAACCGGAAGAACGGGAAGAAGCGAAGCCGACTCCTTCGCCGGGGCCTAATCCGCCAAAGGATTCGGACGATGTTCCGCGCTCCCAAGTACGTCAGTTCCAATTAAGGCTGAGTCGCGACGAAATGAAGGAATTTGAACGAATGCTTCGATCGCTAAAGGAACGATTCAAAGCACCGACCCTCAACGACGCTGCCTTTATCGCCGTGAAGCGGTGCTACCTGGAGGGTGACGATGACTAGAACCTACCCGATTTTCAGCTGCCTACTCGATGAGGACGTTGAAGCCCTGAAAGGGAAATTCCTAGACGAGCGCGACTACGATTTGTTGGTTGGTTATGAGGATGCGGACGTGCTCAAGCCCGATGGCACGCCGCTTCTTATGCTCCGGCAGCAGGTGATTTCGTCCGAGGTCTTGATGGCCGCCTATAAGCCGCTTCGGAGGGCAGCGCGACCAACGATGAACAGTAAAGCCGCTCCTGGTGGCCGATTTCATCGCATTAAGCGGGACGGAACCAGAAGCAACGTCAACGAAGCTAACCAGGTGCGGAGTGGTTACGCGGGCTTCGTAGATCGAACGCAGCGCGAGCCATTTTGTCGAGCCACGGCCTATACACGGGACGATGTCGAGGGCTGGAAAGAAATAAAACGATTTGTTCGAGAGGTTGACGCCGTTTTTCAATCCGAGTGCCCGGAGCGATACGCAGCCCAAATGGAAGTAGCAAGTCAGACCGACGCAGCTTGGATTATTCCGGGCACCGCGTTTACAACCGTCACGGTGAATCGGAATTTCCGAACAACGACTCACAAAGACGGTGGCGACCTACCCGAAGGATTCGGAGTGATGACTGTGGCTCACGCGGAGGGCTACGACGGCTTTTACCTTTGCTTCCCGAAGTATCGCGTAGCAGTTGATATGCGGCCCGGCGACGTACTATTGGCAGACGTTCACGAGTATCACGGCAACACGCCTTATACGGAAACGGCGGACGATTGGGAGCGAATATCGACCGTGATGTACTATCGCTATCGGATGCGAAAATGCGGTACGCCGGAGCAGGAGCTTGAACAAGCAAAGCTCCGACAAGCCGGTGACCCTCTCTACGCTCCGTGAAAACTCTTTCAGCAAATTTCACCGCTGGACTTCCCGGCTCCAACAACGCTCACTAGGATCGGTAAAGTACAGTTGTATACTACTACTAGTCTTAGTTGAAAGGGGCGAACAATGACCACGAACACGACCAAGAAGGTTAAAGCGGCGAAGGCCACTAACGAGCTACGTCAGCCCCAAATCCGAATCCTCAAGGCGCTCGCAAAGAACGGCGAGCTAAGCCGCGCTGAACTCGCCGCCAAAGCTCCGGTCGATAAAGCCGCCTGCTGCGAGTTCATTGGGAGCGAAGATAAGGCGACTCGGCTCAAGAACGACAAGAAGCATTTTCCGTCGCTGCTGACGCTAGGCTTCGTAATCTCGGCGCTCGCCGATGAGGGCGGAGCCGTCCGCTATGCGATCACCGCGAAGGGGCGAGAGGCGGCGAAATCCTAGGGCCGGTTACGATTTCCTCCAGAATATCCCGCCCCCGGTCAAATCGCCGAGCGTTTTTTATGCGCCTAGGATGCCGGAGCATGCCTATACGGTGAGGGAAGCGGCCGACGTGGCTCACGACCCATCAAAGCAGCGCTCCCACGGTAAAATAGTGCGTACGTGGCGAGGGAGGAACTTAGCCGGAGCGAGGGCCCCCGGACAAGCTTACGGATATAATGAGCGCTAGCTTCCCAAGCCCAACTGGAAGAATTGAAGGACCTCGCAAAAGACAGGTTTCTCGGTAACTCCACGCTACTTTTCGGCTGGTGTGGTGTCAAGTTCAGGCTGCTTTCGGTTGCTCTGTCTGACCAAACCTGACCGACTGTCACTTAGCGTTGTGATCAGTTCCTGATGTTCGACAATGACACCTTCCCAGCACCACCAGACGAAACGATTGTCTGGCGATACCTTGATCTTGAGAAGTTGCTTGCGATCCTAAGTTCCCGAAAACTGCATTTCACTCGGTTGGACCAGTTCAAAGACCCGTGGGAAGGGGCAACACCGGATGCAGTAATCGCCGAGATCAAATCAATCGAGCCAGAGCATGTCGCGCAAGGGTTTCTAAAGTCCCAGGAGTTTCTAAGGCAGACCGGTTACGTCAGTTGTTGGCACATTAGCGAGTACGAATCCGCAGCGCTATGGGACCAATACAGCACGTCTGCCGGTTTTGCAATCAAGACGACTGTCCTCGGATTACGGGAATCCATTCGGCCGCCGATGCACGCTTTGATTGGAGCAGTTGACTACATCAATTACGACGCTCCTACTCAGAACTTCCGATTCGGCAATACTCTGAAATTCGGCTTTCTGAAACGAAAAAGTTTTGAACACGAACGGGAACTGCGATTGCTTGCGTGGCTGATTCCAGAACCAGACAAGGACGGATTCGTCGATCCGTCAACGAATCCGCCCGGCATTGACTTGGATGCCGACCTTGAACGGCTAGTTCAGACCGTATTGCTTTCGCCTACTGCTAATGAGTGGCTGTTGCCTCACGTGAAGAGACTATTTGAAGTGTTTGGCCTCCCCAATGTTGAGGTTCGGCAGTCGGACCTTTACAGACTGCGTTAGCGTCATCGTAATAGGCCATCGCCATGTACTTCCGGCGCAATCCTTACTTGCGCCGTGGCCATCGGCCCTAGTCCGCGGGTCAGGTCGATGACTGAGCGAGCTTCTCTGGTGAATCCAAGTGTCGGGTTGTATGCTGACCCCACATAAGTAGAGTGCACCCGCCGCCCTCATACCGAACGCGAGCCGTGACCGAGCCGCAAACGACAAATCACGAGATAATCACCCAATACCGCGACGACGCGAGGAACGACCGCAATCGGGGTGACCGGTTCGAACGCCTAGCGACCCACGTGTAATTCGGGCCTGCCCAGACGCTATGGACAGTTCCACGGCTGCACTCGTTTCATAGCTGAAACGAATTCAAGGAGAGCTTGTGTCCCGATTGACTGAATTGATTGCAAAGGCCAAAGCAAAAGACCAGCAGCTCGGCGCTGACATGGAGCGCGAGTTCCGGGCTCTCTCTTCGCGGCTGTCATTTGGCTTGAACTTCGAGCGCCACAAGCCTGAAGCCGTGGAATTGCCGCAACGCGCGGTGCGCCGGGGCGACAAGGTGCGCGTGCTGCCGCCGCGTGGATCGACCGCCAGGGGTGACCAGCGGCTCTGGCTGGTAAAGGCAATCCATAAGGCAACAAAGCAGGCAGAAGTGGAACTGCTGGAGGCGACTGAAGCCGAGAAAAAGTCCGTGACGCTGAACGACCTGATCGTCGTCGTGGAATTCCGCGACACCATCTATCCAGGCCTTGTCTCCACAGGAAAAGTCTCGCGCGGCGGGAAGAAGCCGTGGCACACTGTCATCAATGGCGAGAACTACCACGTTCTGAAAGCCTTGACCTGGACGCACCGGGGCAAACTGGACGCCATCTACATCGACCCGCCTTACAACACAGGAGCGAAGGATTGGAAATACAACAACGATTATGTCGAAGGGGACGACCTGTATCGCCATAGTAAGTGGCTGGCGATGATGGAGCGACGTTTGCTGCTGGCGAAGGAGTTGTTAAATCCTGCGGATTCGGTGCTGATCGTCACGATTGACGAGAAAGAGCATCTGCGGCTTGGGTTGCTGCTGGAGCAGGTGTTTCCAGAAGCTCAGATTCAGATGGTCACTACCGTTATCTCTCAGAGGGGCGTGGCACGCGACGGATCGGTGTCGCGAGTCGATGAATATCTGTTCCTTTTGCAATTTGGCGACTGCCGATTTGCTGCACTTGATCACGACCTGCTCGGTGCTGTTTCTACTGAAAAATCGAAACAACTATGGTTTCAATTCCGTAGGAATGGAGCAGGAAGTCTTCGTAAGGACTCTCCAAAACTGTTCTACCCGCTAATCGTCGATCCAACCGACAATAGAATTGTCGATGTAGGAATGCCGCTCGCATTGGCGCAGGACAAAAACGAGTTTGTGCCTCCAGCGGGATGCATTGCCGTATGGCCATTGCGGAAAGATGGGACTGAGGCTCGCTGGAGAACGGGACGCGATATTGCTAAGCGAAATGTTGAGCGCGGGTACGCGAAGGTAGCGGGGACACGCCACCGACGGGTCGAATTCTCATCAATCCGAAAGAAATGAAGCCTAATCCTGCTGTCCCTGACGCGGTATGGGAGAAGTTCATCTCGCTGCCCTCCCAAACCCGGCCGCAACGGGGCGCAAAACCTGCGATCCGCCTTACGGCACTGGCGCACGAGTTGGCCTCAGACGAACTGCTTAGCAGCGCGGGCGTCAAGGCGCACGCGGCCATGCACAAGTTCCTGGACGATTTTCTCGCCGAACGGGAACAGGAATTTGCCGAAAAACGCTCGGCGGTTATGACCGTCGAGGGGCGCACCATCGTTGCGGATATGCAAAGCGGCGAGACGCGCGACGGCCGGTTCCAGGCCGACGCTGATGACGCCGTAGTCGGCGACGCCTACCGACGCACGGCTCGTATAGTCAGCCCGGACATTGCTCGCACGTACACGGAAGCACGGGCGAAACGAAAGCCAGAAGCGGAGGAAGATTTCGACGACGCTTTGATAGAGGCGTGCGAGGACGTGGCTGCGCTGCATCTGCTGGAGAATTTGCAAATTCTATTCGATGCCGAAGCGAAAAGACTGTCGGATGAATGGTTTTCCAAGTACCGTAAGCGGATCAAGAAACTGCCAGATGACCGCCAAGAGGCGTACCGGCAGATTACCGCCCTCAGCATCGAGCCGCAGGACGTGGACTTGGCTCTGCCCGTGTCGCGTTTCGAGCCCACGACGGCGCGCGAAAGGGATGGTTCGGAAACGGTGATAGACCCCTACGAAAAGCATCTGCTGTGCGACGAACACGGCTCTTTTCCAGCGGAGCTTGGCTCTTGGGAGGAACCCGTGGTGAAGGCTGAAATGAAAAGGAACGGTTTCAAGTTCTGGTATCGCAATCCCAAGCGTCCCAGTCAGGATTCATTAGGTATCGCCTACAGAGCAGCGAACGAAACAAGAGTTGTCAGGCCGGATTTCCTGTTCTTTGTGGAGCAGGATGGCAAGATCGTGGCGGACATCGTGGACCCGCACGGTTTTCATCTGGCGGACTCATGGCCTAAGTTGAGGGGCCTGGCGCAATACGCTGAAACCCATTCGCACGTTTACCGTCGCATCGAAGCGGTGGCGAAAGTCGGCGAAAAATTCCGCGTGTTGGATTTGACCCGTGCCGATGTCCGCCAAGCGGTTCTGGAGGCAGAGAGTGCAGAAGAACTCTATAAAAGCGAGGTCGCAGGTGATTATACCTAGCTGTGGACGCGGTGATTGCCGATGTTGCGGAACTCAGAATGGCAACCGGCAGTCCAGAATAGCCCACAAGCCGCCCGACGCTGTACAAACGCTGCCGATGCGTCTGGGTAAATTGTTGGCCTACCCCGCTGGGACGTTTACGATCCCGCTTCAAGATCGGCTTGATCCATCTGGACCAACACCGTTGCGGCGGTTATCGCTTGATGGTCCGGCCCGTCCATCAGGCTCGTTACTAGATCGACCAGCGCTTCCCGCTGACGGTCCGTAAACCTATCCGGTTGATTGATGATCCGCTGGACCGTCGATAGAAATTGACGATTCGTTTCTTCCGATTTCTTCGGCCTTCCTGGACCGCCTGGATTGCCGGCAGCGAATCGACCGTCGCGACCACGACTGGTAACTGGCGGCAGCGTCCGCTCCCGGAGGTTTTGATTACGTCGCCGTTTTGGGCGGTTAGGGCTAGAAATCGTCTTCGTCATGTACGGAATTATACCGCCGTTTAATCGGCAAGAAAACGGTCCGTTGCGGCGTTTCTGCGAACGCCGCTCTAAGACGCGTCACTCTTTCTCGACCGGTTGATATCGTTACCTTAGCTCGCGACGAACATGCCCTGGCATGTCGGAGGAAGAACGGACAGCCTGCTTGGCCCCAATCTCCCTCGCACATGAGTCCGTGGCAGCGTAGATAACTAAGAGGCGGAGCTATTCAACGCGTGCTAGCTAGAACCCACGGCTCCAGGGAAGCAGGTGGCTCATGATTGACGACCGTATGAGGAGCGATGTAGTCCGTCGGAATAGGCGATACATTCGTGGCAAGGAATAGTGGTCCATCGGGGGACTGCCACACTGGTGTAAACGGAGGTGGGGGAGCCTGCATGGGGGCTTGTCGTGGCACTCTTCCTTGGAACACAACCGCGAGCGACATTGTGCCGCCCGTTTTCGCATAGAGGCGACGCACTTCTATTGTGGGAGCAGTACGAAAATCCGGTCCGATAGGCGTAAAGAGCAGTGTCAGAGCACCATCATGCGCAAGAATTGCCGGATCATTCAAAGGAATCTTCAGCGACTTTGTCTTCACGACGTGTCGAACACGATCGATTTCTTCAATATTCTCGGCTATCCGAAAGGGCCCAGCGTAGACCTGGAGCCAGACATTGTTCGTTGGTTGACCATAACCCATATAGGCTTCCCATTGCAGTTCCAATTCATTGCTATCATTTTGAGCAAAGTAGAAGCTGTTTTCGACTCCCGACGCGTGGGAACAGCAGAATGTAAATAAAAGCACTAATAAAAGATACGCATGATGTCGCATCACAGTCTCCCTAATGTGTTACTAGAAACTGAAACCCACATTGATTCGCGTCAGTTATCGATTTATCGACTAGCGCCGATACTAACACCGTCAGCGTGGTGGGGCCGATGAGCGGCACTTCTTCAATACTCAGTTGAGGATGGCGAGTCGGGTCAATTAGTTGTGAATCGAGAGTAATGATTCTCGACTGCTCATGTCCCTGCCTCTCATATACCAGATATGCGACCGCGAGAGGGGACATTTTGCATCGATCGTTCGTAACGAGTTTTAAATCCGTTTTCTGATACGAGCCCTCAATGCTTGTTTTTACGACAATATTTACTTTCCTCGCAGGGAACGGCGCATTGATTGATTCTTCTTCTGGAATCAACTCCATTCCGCGTGACATCCACAGCTCGCCTTCGCTAAGCTCATTCTCAATCTCCGAGCTAAAGTGCGCATCCGGTAGCGGCAGGGAGGCTCTCGGAAACCTTGCAAGTGTAGCCTGTTGTTTTATGGTGTCTGGAATAAGCTTCCAGGAGGCGATCAATGAGATCGTCAAAATAGCCAAAGCCAGGACAAACAAGCCCTCACCAGATCTCATCACGGCGAAGCGAAGCCCCGGTGTCTGGCTACGTTTAATCGCTCGAAGGGGGTCGCGCACTAGCCGACTGTCTAAGTGCTTGATGGGCAGCCAGGTAGACGCCGCATGTAACGGTACCCCGTTTTCCTTATGAACATCAGCGATGTCTAACTGCTTTTGCATCAAAGCTTGGTACGCTGCACAGTAGCCCTTGTAGCCTAGTAACTGAATCTCAAGATCCGAAAATGCGTCCAGATCTGTGCGAATATTTCGAACACCTTGTTGCAGCGGAGTTGATAACAGGTCGGAGTGCAGATCAGCCTCTAGCGAAATGGAATTGATGTTATCTCGGCCGCGAATTTCTAGGGTGCTCACTCGCTTCATTAAGATATCTGAAGTGCGGATAGCACGAGAAGGAAGAAGAGTGAATGTATCTTTAACGACCCAGTCAAAGCGACGCTCAGCGTTGCTAAGGATAACAAGTGACCTGTCGGCTGGGGTCAACTTCTCGCGAGCGCAAATCAGATGCATTGGCCTTATTCCCATGTTGTCGTACACGCCTCCATCTGCAAGGAAATGTGGCGTCGGCAGCTTGCTGGCATCCGCAGAGACAGATTGCTCTGATATGGGCACAGGTGAAAACGCAGGCGGAAACGCTGAAGAGGCGGCAACGGCCATGCTTAGAGGTATTGTTTCATCTAGCACGGTAACGTCTCGTTCGGCATCATTGATTTCGGTCTGTGACGATGCCGGGTCCTGGCTGTCGGCTACATTCAGCGCAACTCCTTGGTGGTAGAAATAGGCCAGCCGTCCAGTCGTTAAATTCGTTGCGAGTAAAAAGGTTTTCGGTTTGTAATCGTTCTGGGCAGCCAGAACGCTAACGGTTGCGCCTTCGTATAGCGCCTCGTATTCTTTCGATAATAGGGAAATGAGGTGCCAACTATCCCAACGCAACAATGCAAGACCTATTGCCGCAAACATCGACAACCATACGAGGCGCGAAATCCAAACGGGAGATAAACGGAACGCTGATCCGAAGAATGCGGCAATTAAAAGCGCCAGGTAACAGGCAATTGTCGGAATCAAAAGTAGAGTTAACCAGTAACAAGCATGCGTCAGCAACACTCGGCCTCGAAGGTCCCGCTTCGTGAACTGAATAATCTCTTCGGCGGCCTCATCAAATGTTTTGGCAGACGTTATGTATCGCGGCCAGTGACAAGCTAGATGAGCCGCTAAGATGCTTCCTCCGGAAACCGCGTATATCTCGTCGATGTGTGAAAGAGCTTTCTGATCGTGAAGAAGGCGAAGAACCCCAAGATGAAATAGCGTAGCGCGAAAACCTCCGCCAGAGAGCAAAAGCCGCATAGTCGGTGCCTAGCTAAGGTTAAGCTGACTCCCCCCAGTTAGCGGGAGTAGATTGTAGTGGGGGCTTATCAAGTTGCAACTTACGAGTTGCAAATTTCTGCTCTCCCGCGGCCGCGGTCGGATGCTTGCTTGATGAGCCACCATCTTCAAAGTCCAGGCGTGGCGTGGACTATGGCGCGAGTACCAGCGGTTTTCGAAGAACGTCGTAACTGGTTGGACGGCTTAGTCCTACGGCAGCGGCTATCGCGGTAATCGTTTCGCCCTTCGCCTTCCGTCCCAAATCACGCGTTCCTGGTTGGGCGTGGATTGTTTTGGAACGCCGGGTTTGCTACTCCCCCGCGCTTCCCGGCTTCCTTTGCCTTCGCCTTCCCGGCAGCTACCCGCTCCCGCGTATTTTGGTTTCGAATTGGGCCACGGAGGCTAAGGACGTTCGCCATCAAGCGCCCGGCAGGTGTCGATAAATCCCGACCATCTTTGAGCGAGAGATCGACCTTCCGCTCCCTTAGCTCGTCAAAAGGGCCGGTCAATTCCTTCGCCGTTCGGCCTAGCCGGTCGATAAGCGAAACGACCGCGAGGCGCCATCATAGTGCCGGTGGTACGTTCTATGGCCGACAAACAAATCTGCGTCTGCGTAACACGCTCACCAGCTCCTTGATGCTCAGAAGTTTTTCAGGTCGATGGAGCATTGCATGGCAATTTGGACACACCGGTCGGAGATCGGTGATTGGGTCAAGTTCATACTCTCCATCCGTGAGACCAAGTGGATTTAAATGATGCACGTGAATGAAGCCACGCCCGATAATTCCATAGACTGCCTCGAAATCAAAACCACAGACCACACAGATAGGGCCGTACTGTTTTATGCAAGCTCTGCGTGCCCTTGGGTCGCGCTCATAGGCATTTACGCGAACAGTTTTCCGCGCGCCTTCTACGTATTTGCGGCCCTTTTCAAGCTCGTCTGGAAACAGCCGTTCCCCCGAAGCGTGAATGCGTTTAACCGCTGCTCCGTACTCGCCAAGACGTTCTGCGGCAACCGCGAGTTCATCTCTACTAAAAAGGTTCTGGAATTCTGGCTTGAGCACGATGGCTTCCAATGTGAGATCGGGCCGGCCTGCTTCCAATAAGGCATCGAGACCCTTTCGCTGCCCTGCATTACGGGGTTTCAACATTCGCTTTGCTGTGGCAAGCCCGCCGTTTCGGCGAACGGCCTGGATAAAGCGGGTGCCCCAATAGCCGACTTCGTCGCCTGCTCGCTTGTAGCCATCAGTAAGTGCCGCAGTCAATTCGTCTTCGACGCTCATCTTGTACTGCCTCGCTAACCGGTAAAGCGCCTTCTCGTAAATATCGAAACGCCGTATTTCGACTGACTCCGAGCGCTGCAGCAATTTCTTCGGGACTTAGTCCTCTGCCGCGAAGCACTATCGCCCGCTCCGGAGCAGCTTTGGTCGTCCCTAGCTTCGACCTTATACTTCCCTGCCTTCCTCGCTACGTCAATTCCCGCTCGTTGAGCCTCTTTGCCGTGTTCCTGCTCCATTTCGGCGACGGCTAATAGTACGGCGGCGAGCATCTCTCCGACCGTCCCGTTAAAGTCGATTTGCTGAGTGACGCTAACGATTCGGAGCCCTCGATCGCACCAGTCGCAAAGGACGTTGATCCCGTCGCGGAGTTTTCGGCTTAGGCGGTCAAGGCACCTGACGACGACGCTCACGACCTCGCCCTTAGGCGCGCGGATTCCGCTCCGGACGCGTTAGGTTCTGGCATTACTACTAAACCGAGGTCTTTCACTTCATCCTCGATTTTGTGGTAGTCCATACCCTGACTGCCTTTGAAATTATTGATGTATTGTCGCCAAGTCCTCCAGCTGAACGACTTGTTACCTGCTTTCGCCAGCTGCGATAGCTCAGGACTTTCGGACACCAGCGGGAGCCAAATAATGGTTCCTACAGGAGGTCCGAAGGATGAGCAAGTCAGAGACGGGATCGCCCCGCAAGCGGCGAAGTTTTAGCGACGAGTTCAAGCAGGATGCAGTCCGCCTGGTCACCAGCGAGGGGTACACCTTCGCGGCTGCTGCGCGGGCTGTTGGCGTGGGTGAGCAATGCCTCAGACGGTGGCATGCTCGCCTGGCGCCGAAGCCTCCGCCCTGCGGCGAGAATGCTTCGCTGTCCGAGCTGAAGGAAGAAAATCAGCGGTTGCGACGGGAACTGCGACGGGCCGAGCTCGAGCGAGACATCCTAAAAAAAGCAACCGCGTACTTTGCGAAGGAGTCGCTGTGAAGTACGCCTGGATCCGCGAACACCGCGACTCCTTTCCGGTAGCGGCCATGTGCCGAGCCCTGCGAGTCTCCACCTCGGGCTACTATGACTGGTTCGACCGACCGCCCAGTCCGCGCGCTGAGCGACACGTTCGTATTCAGCGGGCCGTCGCCCAAGTGCACGCCCAGTCGCATGCCATCTATGGCAGCCACAAGATCGCCCGCCAACTGGCCGCTCAGCCTGACCAGGAATCGGCTTGCCGCAACACAGTCGCCAAAGCGATGCGAGAAATGGGTCTCAAAAGCCGCGTTGTGAAAGGATTCACGCCTGTCACGACCAAGGCCGACGCCACCAAGCAGCCTGCTGACAACTTGCTGGCTCAGGACTTCAGCGCCACGGCCCCCAACCGCAAATGGGTGACCGACATTACTTACCTGCCGACAGCTGCGGGCTGGGTCTATCTGGCCGTCGTCGTCGATCTGTTTAGCCGCAAGGTCATTGGGTGGGCTTTGAGCCATTCGCTGGCTACGGACTTGGTCGCTTCGGCGCTGCGTCAAGCTATTGAGTCGCGCCGCCCGGACGGAGCCCAGCTGCTGCACCATAGCGATCGCGGCTGCCAGTACACCAGCGATGCCTATCAGCACACCTTGAAGGCGCTTGGCATCCAATGTTCGATGAGTCGCACCGGCTGTTGCTATGATAACGCCGTGATGGAACGCTTCTTCTGGTCCCTGAAACACGAATGGACCAACCATCACACGTTCGACGATCTCGCTGCAGCCCGACTCAGCGTGTTCCGCTATATCGAAACGTTTTACAATTCACAGCGCCTGCATCAGACGCTCAACTACCTCACACCCACTCAATACGAAGCCGAAAACGCCCCGGCCAGCGCGGCGTAATCAACTGCCCCGCTGGTGTCCGGAAGTCCTGGGCTATCGCACAGCGTCCAGTAAGTTCGGACGAATGCATTGGTGATGTACCGACCGGCGTCAAGCTCCGAATAGTCCGGCAGTTGATGGAATACCTCACGAAAATCGTTCTCGCTTATGAAGGCGTGGTAGGCAACTTCTTCCAGGACAGGGATTGCAATGAAAACGCGACCCGCTACGCGCTTCCACGCGCTAAGAGCGTCTGACACGGTCTTATTTTCTGGCTCACCTTCGCATAGCAGAGTTAAGACAATATCAGTGTCAAAAAGCAGGTCCAACGTTTTAAGGCGGCCAACAATTGCTTGTTGGGAAGTCGGGTCAAGTCCAATCGAACACATCGCTACATAGCTCGCACAAAGCGTTGTCAACCATTCGAAGGCTGGAGTTCGCTTATCGTGAAATACGTCTACGACTGCTTGGCCAATGTCTTGTGCGATGGGCCCTCCCAGCAAGGCGATTTCCACTTTTTTTCCAAGGGCAGAAACCATCGAGGACAGATCGGGACAGTCACTTACCTGAGCATCTTGAGTTGCTAGAGAACTAACGGCGGCGATTACGTTAATTCCATTCTTAAAAAACATCTCGGAAATTCCGTCCTGTAGCACTCTCCAGACTTTTGAGTAGTCATCGCTCGAAACCTGGCGCCCAACAAGCTCTTCCAGGGCTTGTCTAATTAGCTTTTGGCCTTCTGTCAGATTCTCAGAACCTCGCGCGGTAAGCTCTTCTATCGCTTTACGGCCGTCCGGGGTTAAGCCGTACGCGGAGTCTCGTAGTTCAACGTGTTTACTCTTAATAAGCTCTTGGATGTTGTGACTTACGTAAGCGGGACTTATGACGCTGCCTAAATGCAGTTGCTCGCTAATGTTCTTGGCCAAAATTGCCTGAGATTTATCACCGCTCGAAAGCGCCGTTAGGATGAGGTTAGACATTACTTCCGAACGAAGCTTATCTCCGCTATGGCTCAACTGAGTGGTTAGCGCAATGCGCATTCCCAGAAGGTGATGCGATTGAGCCCCGGAGGCACCTGTTGCTAGAGCCGTTTTTAGGGCATTTAATTCATTGCCGTAAAATCGGTTAAATAGGTCTGCATATTGTTCGTCACGGACTATTAGCTCTGAGAGTTGAATTGATCCATCGACGTGCAGGTCGGTTATCGACGGCCATTGTTCCTGAATTTCGGCCTTAATCTTCTCAATTCGATCTTCCGAGAGGGGCTGAGACGAGCAGTACCGAAGTGCGGTCAGGTCGGCGTTTTCCGTGATGCGAGTAACATCTTCTTTGATTTTTAGGGTGACGTCCTCTCGCAAACTACAGGCTATAAAATCGACTGCGCCACCGAAATGTCTTCCGATTGGGCGACCATCCCGCCCCAAATCCCAGCTTGTCGAGGTCGGCATATATTTCGTGCCATCTTCTAGCGACATTACCGCGCAACAAAACGTTTCGAATCGCGTGGAATTGTTCTCGTTGGTCAAAATATTGCGGGCCATGGAATCGGTGAAGCCAACGGAGGCCATCTAATACTCTCCTAGAAAGATTTTCGCCCTGACGAGATAGCGTGGCGGAGCTGATGCACGGCCTAATTATGCATATGAATTCACTAAAAGAATACGGATAGATCAGTTACTGTCCGGCTCCCGGGGCACGAGGGGTCCGGGCCGCACTCCCGTTCACGTCAGGCGGAGAGACAATAGCCGTTCACCTCTGGTACGACGAAGCTAAGCCGTGAGCACGGCGAAGCGACGAATCGCTATAATGGAGTAGGCGGCACGGAGCGGATTAGCTAACCGATACGGGCCACGCAGCCGCGACCCCGCAGGCCCGCCGCCCGTTTTCTTTCCGCCGCAATGGGTCGCTGAAAGGGTCGCTATGTCTCCAGCGTTCCGTAAGCTTCTTGCCGTCCCAGGCATCCGGGAAATTTGGAACCGGGTTCGCGACAACCCAACTTGGATAAGCCTAGACGGTTACTCAATAGCCGAACTTTCCAACTGGACGTTCGTTGAAAATACGCTCCCGGTTGAAGACGCAAAACGTCAGAGCCAAGCGTTAGCCCAAGTGGGAATTTACGCCGTCAGCTTCCGCAAGCGCGTGGATGGTTGGACAATTACTTTCGCAGTTCCGCCAGACGTTTCCTTTTCAACTGCATCGTAATAGCGGTTGGAGGTTGAACCGGCTATATTCTGAGAATATTATGATTGCCACTGGCCGCCACAATGATTGCCCGCTTGGCCATTTCCTGACCGCGGACATCGCCAAAATCCTCGTCGTACTTCGACAGTTCCTGAAACAGTTCTCCGATCCGCGAAGGTGCTGGCTCAATCGGCAATGTGCCGGCAAAAAAGCCAACAGCTTGCGCGAGACTGGCAACGGGTATGGCTTCGATTTCTTCAACGACCGCGGCTTCCGCCGCGCTTTCGGTCGGGACCACAATTCCCTTTAGTCCGCGCTGCTTGGCGGCCGCGATGGCCATCGACAGCGCGCCCTTCACCGGCCGCGTCGTGCCTTCGAGCGACAGCTCGCCGACTACCGCATATTGCTCAAACAATTCCGATGCGAGTTGGCCACTGCCGGCCAGCGTGCCCAGTGCGATCGGAAGATCGAACGACCCTGCGTCCTTGGGCAACTCCGCCGGCGCTAGATTAATGACAACACGATCCCGCGGTCGGATAAATCCGCTATTGGCCAACGCCCGCTCGACACGATGCGTACTTTCTTTGACTGCGGCTTCGGGCAGGCCCACCAAAATCGTCTTGGGCAGCGCGCCCGCCGAAACATCAACCTCGACCTCGACCGGCACCGCGTCTATGCCAACTAAGGAATACGTGTGAAGTTTAGCAAGCACCAGGTTTGGCCCTCCCCAAGGTGACGGTATTGTGCCGGGGCGAATTGCGGACTGCAAGTTTGGGATGACGGCCAGTTGACGACTTCGGAAGGGGCGTTTAGCGGAACGCTTACCTCGGCTGGCTCGCCGCGTTGACCCTTTTGGCATAGGAACTTAGAGTGAAGTCAGGCGCTAACCGCGCTATTGTTAAGCGATCCAGTTCGATGTGTTTTTTTTGGGCAGGTGCTTGCGCTTGTCCCGCTTGTCGATGCTCGCCAGCCGCGTCATACCGTGTTTGGACGTTAATCGCGGCCGCGTCGTAAAAGGCACGAATTTCCTGAATCTGCGCGACGCGGGCGACCCGGTCGAAGTGGCGGCACGCTATGAAGCGGAGGGGGCCGACGAACTCGTCTTTTTGGACATCACAGCCAGCCACGAAGGCCGCGACATCATGCTCGACGTGGTCCGCCGCACTGCTGAGCAGGTCTTCATGCCGCTGACTGTCGGCGGCGGAATTCGCACCATCGAAGACATCCGCGCCCTGCTCAATGCCGGCTCCGACAAAGTCTCGATCAATTCCGCCGCCTGCAAGGACCCCCAATTCGTCGCCGAAGCCGCCAAACGCTTCGGCAGCCAGTGCATTGTCGTAAATATCGATCCAAAAAGAATCAAAAAAGGTAAACAACCAGAAAGCAACGCACTGGACGAGATCCAAAATCCAACATCCAACACCCAAAACGAACTTTGGGAGGTCCACATCAACGGCGGCCGCGTCCCGACCGGCCTCGAAGCCGTCAGTTGGGCCAAAAAAGTCGAAGAGCTCGGCGCCGGAGAAATCGTCCTCACAAGCATGGACTGTGACGGAACCAAGGACGGTTACGACCTGGAAATCACGCGGGCGGTTAGCGAAGCCGTACAGATTCCGGTGGTCGCCAGCGGCGGCGCGGGCAAGCCGGAGCATTTGGCGGACGCAATTCTCTTGGGAAAAGCGAGCGCGGCCCTGGCAGCGAGCATTTTTCACTTCGGAGAATTCACAATTCGCCAGACAAAAGAGGTCATGGCCAAGCGGGGAATCGCAGTTCGGCTGTAGAATAAACAAACGAGGCGTTTCCAGCGGAATGAGAGAGGGAGAACGGTTATGTCACACGGTAACGGTCACGCGGCGACGGCGGCTCCGGCTGGCCCCGCGCCTTCAACAGACGACTTGATCAATAGGATGTCCACCGAAGTGGTGGACCTGGAAGTCAATAAGTTTTTCCGGGCGCTGGTCAAGCTTGAAGGCAGCGACTTGCACCTTAAGGTTGGCAAGCCGCCGTGCGTGCGCGTCCGCAACGAACTGAAGCCGCTCAATCACCCGGTGATCGAGCGCCGCGAGATGGCGGAATATCTCGTGCCCATGATGAATGATCGCAATCGCCGCATCTTCGACGATGAGGGCGGCGCGGACTTTTCGCACACCTGCGAAGTCGATGGCGTCCGCTGGCGCTTCCGCGTGAACCTCTTGCAGCAGAACGCGTGCATGGGCCTGGTCGCCCGCCGCATCAGCAACAAGATTCCGGACTTCAAAGGGCTGTTCCTGCCGCCGGCGATCGAGCCGCTGTGCTTCTACGATCAAGGCATGGTGTTGCTTGCGGGCGTCACGGGCTCCGGCAAAAGCACGACGATCGCGTCGATGCTCGACTATATCAATCGCAAGGAGCGCGTACACATTCTGACGCTCGAAGATCCCATCGAATTCATCTTCACCGAGGACAAAGCGCTAATCAACCAGCGCGAGATCGGTTACGACGTGAAAGATTTCAAGATTGGCATGAAGCACGCGGTCCGCGAAGATCCGGACATCATGCTCGTCGGTGAAATGCGCGACGAAGAAACGTTCATGACGGCCATTCACGCGGCCGAGACGGGCCACTTGGTGTTCGGCACGATTCACGCCTCCAGCGCCCCCTCGTGCATTGGCCGTATTCTAGACTTGTTCCCCGAAGCGATGCACAAGGCCATTCGCAGCGCGATCGCGTTCAATATGAGAGGCATCGTCGCTCAGAAGCTGCTGAAATCAATCAAGCCCGGCGTGCCGCGCGTGCCAACGTGCGAAATCATGACGTTCACGGGGATGATCAAGAAAATCGTGCTGGAAGGTCAAGACAGCAAGCTGCCTGACGCCATCCGCATCGGCGCTGCCGACGGCATGCAGGACTTCACGATGAGCCTCAAGCAGCTGATTGACGACGGCCTGATTGACCGGCCCACGGCCTTCGAAGTCGCGCCAAATCCCGACGCCCTCAAGATGGCGCTTAAGGGTATCAATGTCGCTCAGCCCGGCATGATTTAGTCGCTGCCGTCGTGAGCTACGAGTTCCAGAACACTATTTTGGTCCCAGGCAAAGCCACTTTGGTCCCAGGCAAAGCCACAAGGCGGCAAATTGGCCGCGAAGAACGGTCAAATCGTAGGCCGGAAAACCCAAAACCCTCGCTCTAGCCCTCTCCCAAAGGGAAGACAGACGATTAAGCTGAAACGCAGGATTGTCAACGAGGTTGAAGCCTTGTAAGCGTTGGAGCACCATGCGCCGCAACATGATCTGGGTCGCCGCCGTCCTCCTTCTGTTGACCGGTGGCGGCGTGCTGCCCGCGCAGGATGCCTGGCCCGCTTTTTCTACCGGTTTACCCGATCCCAACGCGATTGCTCGCGGCCCCGGCTTCTATGTCGCGATCTGGAAGCTCGTGATGCTGCTCGTGCTTGTTTGGATTTGGATCAAATCCGTCGGCTGGGTCGGCAGCGACACGGAAGAAATGGGCGACGCCATCGGAATGCCGGGACGAATCTGGAATCCCATCATCGTTTTCGCCCCGCTCGTTGGGTTTTTGCTCGCGATCACGATCCCAGTCTTCTTCGTCGGCTGGGCAGTGATGCTGCTGTCCTATTTGGGACCGTTCATCGCCTATGTCACGATGCGCAACGGTAAGGTGACGAGCGACCAGAAAGTTTTCACGCCTGATCATCTGAAAAACTGGTTTTCAAGCATCGGCAAGCGTCAGCCGAAACAGCGCGAAGCGAAGCAAACGTGGCAGGCGGGGCCGCAGGTTGAAATGGTTCCGCTCGGCCCGCTGCAAAACGAAAACCAGCAAGCCCTCATCGAAGCCCGCCAAAACCCGGCGTTCATCGCCGTCAAATACCTTCTCGCTGACGCGATCACGCAGCGGGCCGAGCGCGTCATGCTCGAATACACGCAGGACGCGGTCGCCGTCCGCTATCAAATTGACGGTGTTTGGCACAACGTCACTCCCAAAGTCCATGAAAAGCAGCCGCTCGACCGTCCGATGGGCGATGCGATGCTGCTCGTGCTCAAGCGAGTCGCCCATCTCAAGCCGCAAGAACGGCGCGCCAAGCAGGAAGGCAAGCTGCGAATCGAATACGAGGGCAGCAAGTACGACACGACGCTTACCACGCAAGGCACGCAGACAGGCGAACGCGTCGTCGTCCACATGGCCGTCATTACCAAGACCGTGCGGAGCCTCGAAGACCTCGGCATGCGCGATAAGCAAAAGGAATCGCTGCCGGGCATCCTGGGGCCGGGGCAACATGGCCTCGTCGTGTTCGCAGCCCTGCCCGGCGACGGTTTGACGTCCACATGGGTCGCGGCTCTCCGTGGCACCGACCGGCTGATGCGCGACTTTGTCTCGATTGAGGATTTCCAGCACATTGGGATCCTAAGCTTAGAATTCCACGTGGACAAGTTGTCGC
>JADMIO010784997.1_pt1 | contig 60349 bp, 48 predicted proteins | sample 8958161 | NCBI WGS metagenome assembly JADMIO01 (sample SAMN16585339, study PRJNA669376) | soil metagenome | isolation source: Crop rotation soil | place: USA: Cullars Rotation, Alabama | collected 2011
GCCGCGACTTCAAGTCACGTGAATTCCAAGCTTCGGATCCCACTGTGCTGGAAAGCTTGGCCTCATGCCCACAGCGAATGACAGGGCCCGAACGGTCGACTGCCTCGGCGCTACCCGGAGCAGCAGATTGAAGAACTGCTGCGTCCTTTCCCCTGCATCGCCCAGCTTCCCTCGAACTCGGTGGATGACCCGTCTGGCGATGACGCCGCCGTTCTGTTCGATGGTGTCTCGGAGCTGGTCGCAGCCCGCCGGGAGATTGAGGTCGATCACCCTTGCGATGGTGGACCGGCCGAGCGCGAACACCGTCTCCGTGAGTACCGGGTTCGGTCGCCGGAATACCGCGACTGGCAGCACCTCGGGATACTGCCTCAGAAGCTGAGCTACTCCCGGCACATCCTTCGGGCCGACGAGACTCAGCGAGAGGACGAACGCATCTGACTCGCGAGCATCGAGAGCCTCGGCTACGGCATCGAAGTCCGCCAAATGCACGATCTCGAATACTGCAGAGGCGCACTGGAAGACAAAGCTCTTTAGGTCTTCGTCCAGGAGCGTGATGATTCTCCCTCGCGGAATTGCCGGACTCTCCATCAGGTTGTCCCGGACACGGCGGATGCGCCGCCGCGGGACACGGTACGTGTACATGGTGCCTCCGATAGGCAACGAGAAGCCGCACCGAGCCGAGACGGGATGTCTGGCGAGTGCGGCTTCGGTCTGAATGAACGGCTGCTTCACGGCAATGCCGTGGCAGTCCGGTGCCTATCGTAGCGGAGTCAGATTAACTGCAAACGGTCCTGAAAATGGTCCTCTTGGCGGGGGTCACGAGCACCACTTCCGGTATCTTCGGCGAGGTGCCAGAAGCGCGCATCATAGGCCTATGGCAAAGAAAAAACCAAACCAGCGCCCTGACTGGAACAGCATCAGGAACTATGTGGGAGGTCGAATAAACGATGAACGCCAGCAAATTGATCAAAAGATCGAACGACTGATCGCAAGCGAAGCGACGAACCGCATCACGACGACTCGGGAGCTGGCGGCCCGCGTCGATCGTTTGGCAATTTGGCTTGCCCATGCTCTCGGATTCACTGACGAGCCAGCACAAGAGGACGAGTCAACGGAGCACAAGTCTTAGCAGGAACCGCTCTTCATGCGCTCGTACACGCGATCAATCAGTGGATACGCCGCCTGCCAACGCTTTATCTCCTGCGAGATGTGGTTCCAAGCTAGGGCGGTGTTGCGCACAACACTGGTTTTGCTATCATCGAGGACCGGAAAAACCGTGAAAGCGGCGGACAAAAGTGGTGTTCCAAAGCCGATTTCCTCGAAGGTTGGAAGTCTGGAGAAAAGGAGGCCAAAGATCTCACTCTGTTCGCGCATGTCCTCTACGTACGAAGGCACTTTCCCGGGGTGTTCCAAAAGGCGCTCAGCATGTTCGACAAACTCATCGAGCTCCGCTTCGGTGAGATCCATCGACTCCTCCGCGACCTCCAAGGAAGCGCCTTGCTTCTCAAGTTCGTCAAGCTTCTTTTCAAGCGTCTCTCGCATCAGCTTCGACGTCGCTGCAGTGAATGCCTCTGCGACGCGAGTCTTTTCCATTTCGACGTCTTCAATGGTCTTCTGCGTGTGACGTCGCAGAGACTCCTTCTCGGTCAAGGTCTTTCGATACGCTGCCTTCAGAAAGACGCGAGTACGATCCCAGGCCGACTCCTCGAACCGAATCTTGTCCAGGAAGCCCGTGTAGGCGTCATCAAGTGTTGCCTGAGGGACGGAGTAGCGTTTGTGTCCACGATTGCAGTGATAGAACCCGTAGAGATCGCCCGACCTACTTCGGCTTGAGCTGGCATAAAGAGGCTTTTCGCAGACCGGGCAAATCACCGCATTCTTGAAGAGCCAGCGCCGATTGAAGCGGCTGCGCTTCTCCACCACGAGTTCCGGTCTGTAGTCATAGAACATCTTGAGAGTGCCATCACCGTTCTCACGAATGAAGCGCTTCCCGCGGTTGGCCCGATTGAATGTTTCGATTGACACAATGGCCTGACCACCGGCTGCGCGGACCGGCTCACCTTGATTCCATTTTTCGAGGATCACGCCGCAATAGACCGAACGCAAGATGATGCTCTGAAGAGCCTTCACGGTGAGAGGCTTCGGTGGAATCCTTCCGACGACCGTGGTCTTCAACCGATCCCACTTGTTCTTCGGCTTGAACTGGAATCCAAGTCTGTTGATGTGCTCGACTATTTGTTTATCCGAATAGGTTTGTTCGGCACGCATCTCGAACATCAGTTGATAGAAAGGCGCGCGCTCAGGATCGACCACCTGGATGCAGCGCTTCTTGCCGGCAACGCGCGTTCGTTTGACGACATAGCCGTCATCGGCTGGTCCAATATGAAAACCCTCACGGACGAGTCCAATTTGCGTGCCGATGAGACGGGTGAGGATCGTTGAGACCTCGTTGCTTCCGGCTTCAGCCAGCACCACCTCGGTGATCGCGCTCGGACTGCGCTTGCTCCATTTGTAGCTGACATTCAGATGCGCCAAACTATTCACAACGGGCTGTATGACGCCGTCCACGTCAGTAAGCTGGACACCGAGGGCCTCCAACTCCCGCTTCATTTCCTGATATCGAAATGACCCTTCTCGCGAGAAGCGATCAATACTTCGCACGACGAAGTATTTCACTCTGCCCGGATGCTTCTTGATGAAGGCCAGGGCCTCGCTGTACACAGGGCGGTCGTCTGTTGTGCCGGTGAACGGCTCCTCAAGCACTTTGCTGTCTGGGACGAGTTCCAGGCCACGAGCATGAATGGCCTTCGCGATGAGTTGTGCCTGAACACGCAGGCTATCTCCGTCCACAGCCTGTTTTGGGGTGCTGACTCGCGCATATCCTATTGCCCAAGGGGTGTCTGACATGATGTATCGGGCATTTTACCACACTCCGGTTTGCGGGTAGCGCGTGACGCCAGCCAGCGCTTGATGGCAAAGGCGACAAAGAACGACTCGCACTCAAAACACTTGAGGATCTCCTCTTCGGTCATGTGCGCCAGGCGCGCGCCTTGCACCTTCTTGTATTCATCGAGGCTGAGCATCTCGGCACGATAGCAACGACGCTGGCCGATCTACAGGTACCGACAATGGTCTCGCTGGCGCACTCCAAGAGTGGCTGCTTCGGGACCGTTCGCGCGCTGCGATCGAGAGGTACGATCGTGCGATGCCTGAATCCAAGAAAGAAGCAGCACCCACTTCGTTTGCTGCCGCCGTCCTTGATGACGGACGGATCATCGAGATGGTTCTTCGCCTAGAACAGGGCGAGACTGCGCTTGTGCAATATCACGAAGGCCACATCAGCGATCATCCGTGTCTGGACCTGCCTTCTTTGGGACGAGTAGTGCCGTTCTCGGCGCAGAACAACCTCCTCACCCACAATGTTGTTCTCTTTCCATCAATAGCGCTTGAATACGACAACGAGGCGCTTCTCCTCGCGGAGGTCCGATCGTTCGTCCACTGCTACGCGGACGTGTCTGAATCCTTCGAGGAAGTTGCCAGTCTCTATGTCCTCCTCTCGTGGGTATATGACCGCTATTCCGTTCTGCCATACCTCCGCCTCAAAGGAGACTACGGCTCTGGGAAGAGCAGGTGCCTTCAGGTCATCGGCTCGATCTGCTACCGGCCAATGTTCGTTTCCGGCGCCTCAACTGTCTCTCCCATGTTTCGTATCATCGACTCGATGCGTGGCACACTCATTCTCGATGAATCGGACTTTCGATTCTCAGACGAGAAGGCTGAGATCATCAAGATCCTGAACAACGGCTTCGCAGCCGGATTTCCAGTGCTGCGAACGGAGGTCTCACCAACCAAGGAGTTCAACCCGCGAGCCTTCGCCGTGTTCGGACCGAAGCTCATTGCCACTCGCAGAGACTTCGACGATCAGGCTTTGGAAAGCCGGTGCATCACGGAAGTGATGTCCGGGCTCCCACCACGTCGAGACATTCCGCTTGCTCTCCCGGATTCTTTCGATTCGGAGGCCCTGACGCTTCGCAACAAGCTTCTGATGTATCGCTTTCGAACGCTTGGCCGAAAACCGGCAGCCGAAGAGCGCCAGCTCCAATTGGAAGCACGAGTGGCGCAAGTCTTCGCCCCACTCCTTTCGATCGCGCCGGACGAAGAGTCTCGAGCGCGACTGCTTGCTCTCGCAGGCAAGCAATCAGGCAGGTTGCGTTCAGATCGCGGCGTGTCCGTGGAAGCACAGCTCCTGGAGGTCCTGTATGATATGAAAGCCGAAGGCGTTCAACTCTTCGTCCGTGATGTCACGCGAAGATTCACCGAGCGATTCGGGGTGGACTACGAGCGCCCGATCAGTGCACACTGGATTGGTGGACAGCTTCGCAAGAAACTCTCGCTCCTCACGATGAAGAGTCACGGCAACTATGCCGTACCGGATTCAGAGATTGCCAAGCTCGAACGCCTCTTCGAGCGGTTTGAAATACGAGACGATGGGGTGGACTCGGGGACTCCGGGGACTCTCTAGACGAGAATCAGACGGCCACGACGCGCAAGCTGCGCGCCCTTTGATGTGTTCACCGTATCAGTGGCCGTCCCTCGCGAGAGTCCCCAAGTCCACCCGACCCGGTGCCAAGAGGACCATTTTCGGTACCTCTGCTCTTTGTCATATGCGATATACGATTTCACTCTATGCCACGAAACCCATTCACGACATATCTGGAGAGATATCGTCTAAAGACAGGCTTTTCACGAAATGAACTCGCGTTCCTCATTGGTGCGATGGACGGAAAGAACGTCACCAGGCACGAGCAAGGAAAGCGACTGCCTCTTCTTCGAACCGCACTAGCCTATGCGCTGATTCTTGAGGCGTCTGTCGAGGAACTCTATGAGGGACTCTCGCTCGAAGTGCGGGACGATCTGAAAGCGCGTGCTCGGGGACTGCAAAAACAGATCGCAAAGCGCAGCAAGAACCGGCTAAATGTTCAGAAGACTGAAATCCTCAACCGGCTCGGGAGCGACGAAGCGCCTACAAGTGCGTAGCAAGACATCCCATGCCCGTCTCCACCCCCATTCGCACAGTTCTCGGAGTCGCTCCCTGTCCCGTCGGCTTTGGTTTCGTGGTGCTCGAAACGCGTGGCAAGTTGGTGACTTGGGGTATCGCTCGACTGTACTCGAACAATGACGAGGAATTTCTGCAGCGCTTGGATGCGCTGATTTCGAGATACGAAGTCGAGATCCTTGGAGTTGAAGACATTGCTGGCACCATGCGTAGCAGCCAGACGAAGCGACGAATAGGCTTGACGGTCGACTATGCGGCCCGACTCAGGCTTCCCGTTCTTGCGAGCCACCGAGTGGACATTCGTCGGAGGCTCGAGCTGCCCGCTCGCGCCGCGAAGCTTGCCATTGCCCAACAGATCGCAGAAGTATTGCCCGAGTTGGCCAGCTATCTTCCGTCCGCGCGGCGGGCATGGTCTCGGGAGACGAACAGCATGAAGCTCTTTGAGGCAGCTGGGCTTGCGCTTGGCGTACTAGCGACGGAATTGGGGGATCACTTCAACTGAATCTCGTCGCGAAGGAAGCCCCATCCGAAGTCGAGAAACGTCAGATGCCGTCACGTGAGGGGGAAGTCGCGTCCGCTTCGCAGGTGGTGTAGAATGGCCTCAACTCCAATTGAGTCCAATGCCTGACAGCTCCTCCCCACAAGTGACAACGCTCAGGCTCCCGGCGATCGAATACCGCGCGGCTCTCGCGACGGCCAGAGTTCAACACGTTCTTGTGGCTGAGGGCATCTTCGAAGTGACCTCGACTGAGACTGTCGCTCTATCTGCTCGTCGCCGCGCCGTGGTGCACACGCTTGCCTCCAATGAGCGCATTCTTGTTGCTCCGGATCGCCGTGTAGCGCGGCCTGAGGGAATCGACGGCGTCCTGTATGCTGATGGCACGGGCACGCCGAGGTGGGCAAGTCACCGCCGTCTCGATCAATTCAATCAGGAGATCGCCGAGAAAGGCTGGAAGAGCGTCGTTCGCGATATCGCGACCACCTGGGAAGCTGCTTTTTCCTTCGTTGCTGAAAAGTCGGACACCGAGGGCGAGCTCATCAGTACTGGTCTGCGGCCACCCCAAATCGGGGCTCTTCATGCGATTGGATCGCACTGGAGCATCTATAGTGAAGTGGCGACCGTCGTTATGCCCACCGGTACGGGAAAGACAGAGACGATGCTCGCAGCGCTGGTAGCGTTCAATCCTGGCGTTCTCTTGGTCGTTGTGCCGACGGAGGTACTGCGGGAACAAACAGCCAAGAAATTTGCAACGCTGGGTCTTCTTCGAAAGCTCGGGACTCTGAGCCACGAGGCCGCCAACCCAATTGTTGGCGTCATGCACAGAAGGCCGAGAGACGCGAGCGATCTGGAAGCATTCGCGAAATGTCACGTTGTTGTCGTCACAATGAGTGCCATCGCGGAAGGGACGGCGAAGGATCTTGGGCGATCCATTTCCGAACGCACTGGCACGCTGATTGTCGACGAGGCGCATCACATCGCGGCCGCGGGGTGGTCTCAGTTCCGTGAACAATTCGCGGCGCGACCAATTCTGCAGTTCACCGCTACTCCGTATCGCCGGGACGGCAAGCTTGTTGACGGAAAGGTCATTTTCGACTACCCGCTTCATTTAGCACAACGGGATCAATACTTCAAACCGATAACATTCCATCCAGTATACGCCCTCGACGTAGAGGACGCCGATGAGGCAATAGCGACGGCAGCGGTGCAACAGCTAACCTCGGATCTCGCGAAGGGCCTTGATCATATAATCATGGCGCGGTGCGATCGAATCTCACGTGCACGTGAGATCTTGGCGATTTACGAACGACTCGGTTCCAGTTTTCATCCGCGGCTAGTGCATTCCGAAGCGAATGACTCGGACATCGCGCTCGCTCAGCTGCGGAGCCGGCACAGCAGAATAGTCATTGCAGTGAATATGCTTGGCGAGGGCTTCGATCTTCCACAACTCAAAATTGCTGCCCTCCACGACACCCACAAAAGTCTCGCAGTACTCCTGCAATTTACTGGGCGGTTTACCAGGAGCGCGGGCGAGAACATCGGCGATGCGACGGTGATCGCCAACATCGCAGATCAGAATGTGTCACAGGGTCTGGAACGTCTATACAGCGAGGACGCGGACTGGAATCAATTGTTGAGCGAGTTTAGCTCCCAGGAAGCCAAGGCGCATTCCGCGCTAATGACATTCTTGAACAAGTCCGACCGGCTTGACCAGCAGGGCGACGACGCTGCCGAGGTATCGCATCATCTGCTTCGGCCGATGCAGAGTACCATCATCTATCATGCCGAGTCTTTCACGCCAAAGGCATTCTTCGAAGGCATACCATCAACGACTGCAGTGCATGCCGTTTGGCTTCACGCGGAATCGCACACCCTCTACTTTGTTACGCGAAGCGAGCCCTATCTCAAGTGGTCGCGTTCGCGCACGTTGCGGGATCGCGAATGGCACCTTCATGTGCTCCATTTCGATCCGACTCAACAACTTCTTTTTCTCTCGTCCAGCGACAAGTCTTCGCCACATCCAGATTTGGCGAAAGCGGTGGGCGCCGGTATTCAGATTTCTGGCGACGTGATATTTCGCAGCCTCGGCCACATCAACCGGTTGATCTTTCAGAGTATTGGCGTCAAGAAGCACGGTCGCCGGAATCTCCGCTTTGCGATGTACACAGGTGCGGACGTAGCGGAAGCGCTGAGTCTTTCGGAAAAGGCCGGTTCAGTGAAGTCGAACGTGAGTGGCACAGGCTGGGAGAATGGTTCGGCAGTTGCGATCGGGTGCTCCTACAAGGGCAGAATTTGGACGCGCGAGCCGAGTTCGATAGTTGAGCTGAACGAGTGGTGTGAAGCAATGGGGCGCAAGGTCCTCGATCCGACGATTGATACCAAGGACATCATCGCCCACGTGCTCATTCCAAAGGAGGTCACCGCTCTGCCTGATCGACCCATACTCTCGGTCGAGTGGCCGGTTGAGATCCTTGGGCAGTCCGAAGATCGAGTTGTTCTGATACGTGGAGACCGAGAGGTCTCACTCTTGTTGGTCGATCTGCTGCTTATCCGCGCTGACGTGCCGACCAGCACTGTCTACATTGAGGTGCGATCGGCTGACGGCGAACTGTGGGCGGACCTGCGCTTCACGGTTGGCGGAGAGCAGGGATTCGATGTTCGAGATGTACATGGAGATCCGGCCAGCATCCGCATTGGGAGATTCACGCAGTCGCTCTCGCAGTATCTAAGAGACTATCCGCCTTACATTCGATTTGTTGACCTTACTGAGCTTGACGGAAACATCCTCCTTGAACCAGAGCGAGGCGGGATTCAAGTCTTTCCGATCGAACGCTTCGACGTGTGGGACTGGTCTGGTGTCGATATTCGAAAGGAATCAATCTGGAAGGACGGTGTTGCGCGGCGTGATTCCATCCAGTGGCGAGTCTCGCATCGCTACACTGACGATGCAAAGTACGACGTGGTCTTTGACGATGACGCTCCGGGTGAGGCTGGAGACCTCATTTGCCTTCGCGACGAGGGCGAGCAGATCGTTCTCACGCTCGTTCATTGCAAATTCACCACTGGTACTACGGCGGGCGCACGCGTGAAAGACGTGCAAGAGGTGTGCATGCAGGCGGTCAGGTCGGTGAAGTGGCGCGGACAGTTTCTCGATCTCTGCAAGCATGTGCTTGGGCGCGAAAAGAGACTCGCATCGGCTGCACGCCCGACGCGTTTTCTGAAGGGCTCGGTTTCCGATATCACACGCTATGCAAAGACCTTGCGCTTCAAGAAAGTGCGCATGGAAGTTGTAATTGCGCAACCGGGCCTATCCCGATCTGGACACTCGAATGAACAAGCGCAGGTTCTTGGCGCTGCCGACAGCTACCTCAAAGAGACAGTTGACGTTGACTTGAGTCTGATTGTGAGCGAGTAAGCTGAGTATCGAGTGAGTAGCGAGTAGACGGACGGGAGCAATCTGCAACGGCTCACGTTTCTCGAAGGCGCGAGTGATCGGCGCTCGCAAATCCGGATTCTATTTTACATGGCTGACATCTCATGAGCAGTTCCATGCGTGACTTAATGCAGGAAGTTCTTCGATTCCGAGACGAGCGGGACTGGGCGCAGTTCCACACTCCGCGTCAATTGGCCGCGGCCTTGGCGATTGAAGCGGCTGAACTTCAGGAGATCCTTCTCTGGAAGACAGACGAGCAGGCAGCTGAGCTGATGCGAGATGACGCAGGTGCGGAAGGGGTGCGTCACGAGGTCGCAGATATTCTGATCTATGCGTTGCTGATGGCGGCGAGTGGTGGTTTTGACCCAGTGAGCGCCATTCGTGAGAAGCTCGCGCTAAACGCCGAGAAGTACCCTGTCTCCGAGTCAAAGGGGCGAGCCACGAAGTACACGGAACTGCCGAGCGCTGACCGGTCCAAGCCGGAATGAAGCGAGCATGCGATCAAGCGGAAGTCGCGAACGCGAAGTTACCTCTCGCTGTGGAGCCTGTGAGCCGTATTGTACGGCTCCTCTAGATCAATGCCTTGATCAATGTCAGGGTAGAGGCGCTTGATGAGTACATACATCACGCTCAGGAGCTGCAGCCCTGAGATGGGCTCAGGCGAATAGCCTGGCAGCTCATACCGGGATTGCGGGTCCAGATACTCAATCCCTCGCTGACCGGTGATCGCAGCGCTGGCGGCGACGAGGGCGATCTCCTGCTCATTGGATTCGTCCGCCCACTCTAGCGCGCCGAGCATGAAATACATCGCGGCTGTAGCGCGCTCCGCATCCAAGGGCCCAGACGGACCCAAGACAACACTACCGAGCGCACTCTCATCGAAGGTGCGTCGTTGCTTTGGCTGTTTCTCCTGCGACGGAGTGTCTCCATGGTCCGGGCTCGGATTTCCATCTGTCCATGCATACCAATCGCGCAGGCCGAGGACTTCTGCCCAGTTGTCGATCCACTTGTACTCATTACCCGGGGACCACGATGCCGAATCCGTGCTCCAGGTTGCATAGAGCCGTTTAGAAACTGCCCACGCATCTCCCTTTTGAAATTGTGCTGCCAGATCCGTTCTTTTCGGATAGCGATCTTCGAACCAGAGGGCGAATGCACCATTCATGGCGAGGTTCGCTCTGAAGATTTGCTTTGGCGTAGCACTCTTTAGTTGTGAATTGGCCGCGATGGATGCTGAGACATCTAGCTGCGACTTAATGGACCGGTAGAAAAGCTCCTTCAGGTCCGGGTAGGTGGCTTGTAGTTGAGTCTCGATCAAAAGATCGATCGGGAAATTGAATAACTGACCCAACAGGCCATCGAGCGAACCCGTCGTCATCGTAATAATTGCATCGTGCGAGAGTCCGAGCCGCTCGATTCGCGTCACCTCCGACGCCATCGATCGCAACGCTTTCTCTCGACTCGCAGCCGTAGAGACAAACCATCGATTCGTACCCGCTTCACGAGCTCGCCGTAGCAGATAAAGGTGCCGAAGTTCGTGAAGGATGTGATGTTCGCGCTCGGGCCCACTGGTCGGTGTCACGATCAGCTTGTGATACGGCCGCTTATGCACCCAGGCCACTTCCAGTTTGGCAAGAACGCCGCGGAGGGACTGTTCCTCCACTCGAACCTCGGGCTCCGCTTCGGTTACGAGCGAAGACAATGTTCGCCGGACGGCGTCCTGTGCCCTCGGTACCTCCTCCCGGGCCTCGATCTTCGTCAGTCCATCGAGGAGGCCTCGGGCTGCATCCCAAACCTCGGGAGAGGCCTGTCGACGCTCCATCACTTTCAGGCTGGTGTCGAGTGCTTCGATGGCCTGGGGCAGGACGTCGAGCCGCTCCAGCCGCGACAGGAGCAGGCCGATTCCGAACCACGTATTCGGGTACTTCGGGTCCTCTTCTGACGCGGCACGCAGAGTCGCCAATGCGCGATCGGTTTCTCCGACCTCCGCGTAAGCCGCTCCAAGATTGTTGAGCGCGTACACGTTTCGCTGGATGGCGATTGATCGCTCATACAGCGGGATGGCCTCGGCCGGCCGCTCGCGCTTCACGTAGAGATTGCCCAGAAGTGTCAGGGCATCCGGATCTGTTGGATTGAGGCTCAACGATCGCAGCATCGAATCCTCGGCCCGATCAAAATCGCCGATGACCAGGTGCGCTTGGCCGAGGGCGCGATGGTACTTGGCGACCTCGGGGAACTCCTTGATAAGACCTTCGAGTGCCGGCAGAGCTGCGCGGACCTTGCCACTCTCGGCATCGCTGGTGGCACGCCGAAAACGTCGTTCCGCCCCCGCTACGTCTCGGTCTTGCGGTGGACTGAATTCGAGGACCAATAGTTCGTCCGCCCCGGCGCCCTCGGGACTCTCGACCCGCGCGCTGGTATACGCGCCAAGGAACCCGAACGCCTGGCCTACGGCCTTCTGGAGGCGGATTGTGTCCCAGCCGTCTTCTGTCCTAGCCTCCTCCAGCTCGTCCCGAAAGGGCGGGAGAAGGTCAGCTAGACGGACGACGAATTGAGCCATTGATGCCGGGTCTGGTGGGGCGTGGAAACTTCAAATTTGCACGGTCGGCGCTCACTTCTGCTACCGACAGTTGGATGACGCATAGCCAAGGCTGTGCCGAGAGCCCAAAAGGGGCCGTGCGATCATATTCCCGGAGTGCCGCGACCGTCCGGGCGGGACAGACTCCCTTGCCAAAGCCCCACGCGGAGCCCGAGCTTCCCAGCATCCGCCGCCCCAAGACCCAGACTTAGGCCCTCGTGATCGTATACAGCGCCGACAAACAGCAATTCCTGGCCGACAACGACGAGAGGGACATCGAGGAGGTCATTCACCGTCGGTACCGGACCATGACGGGCGGCCGAGTCGGAGATTCCGAGCTGCGGTCGTGGCGGGAGTCCTTGAGCCGGATGGCGAGTGTGCTCAGGGACCAGAGTATACCGCTCACAACGGGGGTCGCCGTCGAGTTCCATATCCCGCAGAGCTCGAAGCGGATTGACATCACGCTCACGGGACTTGGCACCGACGATGCCAAGAACGCGGTGATTGTCGAACTGAAACAGTGGGAGCGCGCTCAGGCCACGACCAAGGATGCCATTGTCCTGACTTTCCTTGGCAGAGGTAACCGCGAGGTAGTCCACCCTTCCTACCAAGCGTGGTCGTATGCGGCGCTGTTGGAGGGGTTCAGCACCGCAGTCTACGAGGGAGGCATCACCATCCGCCCCTGCGCTTACCTCCACAACTACGTGCGGGACGGAGCGATCGACTCGCACCACTACGCGAGCTACATCGAGAAAGCACCTCTGTTCCTCAAAGGCGAGTCGGAGCGGGAGGGGCTCCGGGCCTTCATCAAGCAGCACCTTCAGTCTGGCGATTCAAAAGGCATTCTGCAGGAGCTTGAGAACAGCAAGATCCGTCCCTCCAAAGCGCTCGCAGATAGCCTGACGAAGCTGATGAAGGGCAATGAGGAGTTCGTCTTGATCGACGACCAGAAGATGGTCTACGAGGCCGCCATGGCAGCCGCGCAGGCAGCAACCGCCGAGAAACCAAGCGTTGTAGTTGTTGAAGGTGGACCGGGCACGGGCAAGACCGTTGTAGCGATCAACCTGCTCGTAGCGCTCACGGCAAAAGGTTTGGTGTGCAAGTATGTCTCAAGAAACGCGGCGCCGAGAGCTGTATTTCAAGCAAAGCTCACGGGAAGCATGACGAGGGGGCGGTACGCCAGTCTCTTCACCGGTTCCGGGTCATTCATGAACACCCCCACGAGCGACTTCGACGTCCTCATCGTCGACGAAGCGCATCGTTTGAACGAGAAGTCCGGCTTCTACGGAAACGAGGGCGACAATCAGATCAAGGAGATCATTGCCGCAGCCAAGTGCGCAATCTTTTTCGTCGACGAGGACCAGCGCGTCACGCTGAAGGACATCGGCTCGAAGGAACTAATCCACGAATTTGCCGCAGAGCAGGGAGCCGCGGTCGAAGATCACGTTCTCGAGTCCCAGTTCCGGTGCAGTGGGTCCGACGGATACCTCGCCTGGCTCGACAACACCCTGGAGATTCGCGAGACCGCCAATACCGCTCTTGCCGCAAACGAGTATGACTTTCGTGTCTTCGATTCGCCCGACGAGCTACATCGAGTGATCGAAGAGAAAAACGGTGGAAACAAGGCTCGAATGGTGGCGGGCTATTGCTGGCCGTGGGCGAGCAAGAAAGACCCTGCAGCGATCGACATTGCAATCGGCGAGAGTTATCGAAAGCAATGGAACTTGAACAGCTACGGCAGTCTGTGGATTATCGATCCCGAGTCCGTCAGTGAAGTTGGGTGCATCCACACCTGTCAGGGACTTGAACTTGACTATGTCGGCGTGATCATCGGGCCAGATTTTCTCATCAGAGATGGTCATGTCGTCACCGTACCTGAGGCGAGGGCTGCACAAGATCAGTCTTTGAAGGGATACAAGTCAGCGATGAGAGTGAGCCCGGTGGAGACGACGAAGAACGCGGATTTGATCATCAAGAACACCTACCGAACGCTGATGACTCGGGGCATGAAAGGATGTTACGTCTATTGCACGGACCAAGAAACAGCGAGTTACTTCAAGAAACGAAAAGAGTGAGCCAAGCCAAAGGCCCGAACAGATCTAAGTTCACTAGGCTTTGCTCTCTTAATCCCCGTGTCTGAAGTAGTTGCTCGAAATCCGTTGCGCGACATACTAAAAGCCACGGACGAGAGCTCCGGGTAATGAGTCACCATGGCGGTGAGGGTCGTATTTGTCACACGTCGTCGCTGAGTCGACAAGCTGAACCTCTTGCCACGCCACATCGGACCGGCTTCCTGAGCGCCCGGTGTCATTGTCACAGCGGACTAAAAACAGTTTTCGCAAAACCGAGTCCCTTGCCGCCGGAGCCATTGCCGCTATTCTCAAGAAGCCCCAAACTCTTCACTCCATTTTGGCCGGGTCAAAATGACTGACTACAGTGATGTACTTAGACGACTTTCGCTTGACAACTGGGTCTACGAGCGCTGGTTCATGCCACCCAGTTCGGTGGAAATGCATCCCGTCGTCATGGAGATCGAGGAAGCCATCAGCAATTCTGGTTTGGAGCAGCACCCCTTCTTCGACCGCGCTATTGCATCTCCTGCTGCGTTGCGCCTCTGGGCGACCCAAGAATTGGTAATGACCAACGCCTTCTCGCAAATCGTCCTGATGGCGACTGCCTCGGTTGTGAACGTTCACCTCAGGACAATGATCGGTCAGGTAGCATTCGGTGAACACGGTGGTGCGAAGGGCGGCATAGCTCGGAGGGCGCATCCATGGCTCCTTGAGCAGCTGCGCGACTCGATGGGAATTCCGACCAATGAGGTCAGGCCGGCGCCAGCCACGATTAAACTGATTGATCGTCTGGCTAGTGCGACGACAGATCCGTTAACGGCGGTCGCATGGATTGGTGTTGGCAACGAGCGACTCATCATACCGGAGTACACAGCAGTGAAGCGATGCTTTGAAGCATGTATGCCCAACGTGAAGTACAAGAAATTTCTCGACGCAAATCTTCACGAAGACGTGGCCCATACGCGAATGTGCTACGAGTTTGCCTCGGCACTGCTACATGAAGGCGGCGATGTCAAGCTTTATAAGCAAGAGGCTTTGGCCAGTATCCAAGGGCGGCTTCGCTACTTCGACGAGCTGCTCGCGAGTTTGCCGTGAGCAGTAGGCGGCTGAAGCGATTGTGAAGACCCCAACGCGGCCAGCTCCTCGCGCAATTCAAGCCAGTCATTTACGAGGCGCTTGGCCTCCCCATCCTCAACGCGCTGTAACTGTTCTATTGATCCTTTCTGTTTTGTGAGATAGGAATCAATGTCCTTGAGTACTTGCCGATAGCCTTCAACTCTGTTTTCCTTCGCAGTCACGGGAACGAGGCGTTCGAGGCCCCGATACATTGCGACGTAGTCCGTCACGCCTTGATTAGGGGCGCAATAGACAGTCGCGCGCGGGCGAATGGGGCGCTCGCCAGAAAGAAATGCCTGAGCGTCGACGTCACCGATGTCTTGCACCAAGTATGAGCGATCCCAAAAAACCACCAAGTTGTCGTAGATCGAGAAACCGCCACCCAAGAGCCTCGGCAGAGTACTTGTATCAATGTCGTAACGCCAAACCACGTAGGCCCGCACAGGCGAGCGCGTCATGGCGACCTTCATCAAGCTACGAAGATCTCCTCGCAGCAGGTCCGTCGGTTCAAGTATGAAAAGTCGCTCAATATCCGTACCTTTTTCGGCTGCTTTGATATTGGCATGTGCCCAGTTCTTTTCACGCGTATCGTCGATGTAGACTCTCAATGGGCGCAGCGAAACAGCCCGCACAGTACGCGCTGCGCCCACTTTCTCAGTTAAGAGGTTGTAGTACTCATCTCCTTCGACCTGAGCTTCTCCACGTGTAAGTGCGCGAAGCTTGTCCAATGCGTTTGTTAGAGCATCCTCACGATATCTCTTCAGGTCAGGGTGCGCAACGGAGTGGTACTCATTGAAGACCGATAGCATCTGTCTCGTCTCCGCTCGATCCTCTTCCAAGATACTACGCACCTCCTTTTTGACGGCATGCTCAAGCTTGACTAGGAATGTCACGCCATTCGCGGTAATTAAGAAACCGCAAAACCAAACCGCGAAGCTGAGAGCAGCTCCCACCCTTGGATCGGCCATAGCCGAGCGCGCGAGAAATCCAGCAGCAATTGTCAGAATGGCTTCAGCCGTCGCGACAACATAGAGCGTCGCCTTTCCATCAGGCTGCTGTTTTGATTTTGGAGGATCGGTGGTCATTGACGCACGCGAGTCTAAGTAAAACGCTCAGGCCCGAGTCCGCTAATATCTGGATCTGCTTGGCCTGAGAAGAGCTTTGCTATTATTTCAGCTACAACTGGCGAGAGTGTAATGCCGAGCCCGTAGAATCCGCCGGCGACGCACACTCCCTCAATTGGAAGCCAACCGATTACTGGCTGGCTGTCGAGCGTACGAGGGCGCCAACCCTTCCATACTCGCTGGAGTTGTGCGTTCGCCAAAGCGGGCACAATGCGAGTCGTGGCGGCCAACGATTGCATTGCTATCCGAACTGAGATTGAGGCATCCGATTCGTCGTCGTCGACCTCATGTCGATCGTAGTTCGAGCCGAGAAAGACCCGACCATCGCGTCGAGGCGTCATAAAGCCATCGCCACAATACAAATGCCGACCAATCATACCCGGTGGGGTACGCACTTCAATCACTTCACCGCGGATTCTTTCGAGAGGTATGTGAGGAATTCCCTGAATCTCGGAAAGAAATGCCCCTGGCGCAAGGACTAGCCGATCGCAGGCAATCGGCCCGATGCTTGTCACGATACCAACTAGCCTACCATGCTGCTCAAGGACGCGCCTGACGGTCACCTTAGAGACGAGTATGCAGCCACTGAGTTTCAGGGCTCTTACCGTCGCTTGAATGAGGTGCGAAATGTCTACCATTGCCTCCGTACGATAGAGGATGGCGGCGCGAACGGCATCGTTCAGGTGCGGTTCTAAGACCTTGGCTTGCGCTCCTGTGAGGTAGTCAACTGGCGCACCGGAAGTTGATAAGCGCGCATAGGTTTGCCGCAAAGCATCTTCTTCGATCTCGTTGATCGCGACTTCGAGCAATCCAGAAGCATCGTAATCGACGGGCAAGCCAGAGAGCAGTTGAAGGGACTCAACCCATTTCTCGTAGAGCACAAGGCTTCGTTGAGCCAAGGCGCGCGTCGCAGCGTTGGCTTCATGATCCGAGAACGGTGTAAGACTGCCAAGCGCAGCGCTACTAGCCCCCGCGCCCGGTTCGCCCCTATCGAGGAGAGTTACTGCCCACCCTTCCTGCTGGAGTTTCAGGGCAGTTGCGAGCCCTGGTAGGCCGCCACCTACGACAACTACGCGGTGATTCATGAGGATCTACCAGCGTGTTCATTGAGGGAAGGAAGCACGACGACGCATGCCGGTTCTGCGGAACGACTAGGGTCTTCCGCTGAGCAGATTCACTTGGTTAGGGGGCGTCTGCCCGGAGATAGCTACCTTGATGTTGTCGATGGCCATTCGCGCCATTCGTCCATAGGAGTCTTCGGTGAGCCACGCCGTTCGTGGAAGCACAATAAGCTTTCGATCATCGAGCGCAAGAAAGTCCTGCATCAGCTGCGTCGGCTGCTTGTACCAACCATCGAAGGCTGCGCCTGCAATTCGGCCAGTAGCGAGGGCCTCCACTATCGCAGGTCCGCTCACCACCTCGGGCGAAGAGACATTGATGAGGAAGGCGTCGGATCGCATACAGGCCAGCTCACTTTCGCCGATAAGGTCGACGGTCGTCTTTGCAGGCGAGTGAATAGTCACGAAATCGGACCAGGCTAAAAGCTCGGTCAGACTCTTGCGCTGTAACTTCAACTCCTTTTCAAGCAGCGGCTTAGGATGCGGCCCGCAATACGCGACTTCCATTCTAAATCCCATGGCTGCGTGCTTAGCCACTCGGCCTCCGATATTGCCAAGGCCGATTATTCCCAAGCGACGTCCCGATATGTCGCGTAACTTTATCGGGCGACCGGTGCCCAGTTTTGACTGATTGTTCAGCCACACAACTTGGCGCTGAAGTGCGAGCATCAGCGCCATTGTCGCCTCCGCAACAGACGCGGCGTTTGCGCCGGGTGTATTCACGACCGGAATGCGGAACCGCTCGGACGCTTCGGCATCTATGCAACCTTCATCGGACCAGCCCGTTCCCATGAAGGCGATGAGTTCAAGCGCCTTACATGTGGAGAGCACTCGCTCTGAGGCGACTTCTAGACCGCCATAGATATAGACAGAATACTCCGGCAGAAGACGCATCATTTCTGCCTCCGATAGCTCACGCCCGCGTTGTTCAGGGGTTATTCCTAGCCGTTCAAGGGCGGCCTCCGAGCCATTTGTAACGTCGAAGCCCAGTGCGCGGAGCTCGTCTAGCTCTGGAGAACGAATTGCCGGGCCAGTGATAAGCGCTCGTTTCATCGGGGGTGTAATTCTAAGTAAAGTTCAGAGGATTGTACCATGCACGAGTTTTCCAAACAAGCATTCGCCCTCTACGTTTCTTTCAAAGCAATAACGGGCCTGGTGATGTAATTGTGTCGGATGTTCGCGAGAACATCTCCGAATGGTGCAAGTATTTGAAGTCTAGAGTGACACCACGCTTCCGCTAAATGCGATCCGGACAAGCACACAGGGCGATTCCCAACGGGATTGGCAAAGATCGAGTCAGTTCTGATCGGTTTGGTTCACTCAAAGTTATGACAGCTTATGTTCGTGGGTGCTGCGCGGCGAATGAGGACACTCAGGTGGGTGTGCTGCTCAAATAGACATGCGTGCGGCCACGCCCAGGAATGGCAGTCCTCCCCAACCAACCCTGCTTCCACGTAGCCTATTTGAGAGTGGTTGATGAAGGCTACAGTCTGCATCGCTGCGCGTCAGGTACCACCTTCCAGCGAGTTCTGCTGTTCTCCGACGGCGAATCTTCGGCTATTGTTCGGCCAGCGCTGGGGGTGAGGAATATCTTGATGACGTTCGAATGACGACTTTAAGGTAGCATGTCTCGATGCGCGAACTTCCCGATCTGGCCGCCCTCCGCGTCGAAGCCTTCGCCAAGGGTCGAATCGCCCTTGGCGGTGCGACCGCAGAGGGCGGCAAACGAATGCTCGAAATCCTCGACCTCTATTGGGAAGAGCGCCGCGAGCTCTCACTCGTCCGAACAGAGATCGAGCGCCTGGCGAATGAGCCGGGTGGTTCTGGTGCCTAGTCGCGGAACTTCCGCCTCGATTCTGGCAGCAGTGGCCGGGTCGACTCCCGACACACTTGCCAATCGCTCCAAAGACCAGCCGCGTCCCCAACGCGCCCGCCGGATCGATTCGCCGAGAGTCTTCGGCGTCGGCTGAGGGTCGTAGCCGAGGAAGGAGATGATCGTCGGGTAGAACCGAACCTCCGGCTGCAGGGCGTGCTTCTCCCAGTTCCGGACCATCATCTCGTGGACGCCGAGCCTCTTGGTGAGCCCTAAGTCCAAGCGGCGCTTGCGGATATGGTCTGCGATGGTCTCGGGATGTTCCGGGTAGTCTCCGCGCGGAACAGCGGCCTGAAGCGTCCACCCGTAGTGCAGATGTGTTCACCCTTGCACGTTGAACCGCACAGGGAAAGCCCCAATCCGGCCGTCTGCCACCACGAGCTGCTTCTATGCTCCCTCTCCGTTCGTAGACTCAGCGTCAGGGGTCGCCTGCCTGTCAGCAGTCCCGAGCCATCCGGCAATGTCGCTCGCCGCTTTGTCTGCCGCACGCTTCACCGGATCATCACCGAGGTGGGCGTACCGTTCGGTGGTGGCCGCGCGCTTGTGTCCTAGAAGCGAGCGCACCACCAAGAGTGACTCTCCGCTCGATGCCGGCACGGAGGCGAAGGAGTGGCGCAGGTCGTGGATGCGGAGTTCAGGCAGCTTGGCTTCATGGCGCACCGCATACCAGACGCGTTTTATCTCCTTCAGGTGACCGTTCTTTTTCAGGCCAGGGAGGACGAACGGATGGCCCTCGATCTTGGGGATGGTATCGAGAATCGCAGCTGCGCTCTGACCCAATGCCCGTACGCTCTTTCCGGTCTTTGAGTCGGCGAGGCGCAGGTAGCCGGTGGTCGTGTCTACGGCATCCCAACGGAGAGAGAGAATCTCCCCCTCGCGACAGCCCGTCAGAGCCAACAGGCGGATGGCCGCGACCGCGAGCGGGTTGGCAGGAATGGGCTTATCGGCGCTCTTCGGACGATGTTTCTGTTTGGCTGGCTTGCCGGGCTTGCGCTTGTACTTCGGGGCGGGCGGCAGGCCCTCGGCCTCCGCCTTCGCGAGTGCCGCACCGAGCCGCTGGAATTCTTCGGGCGAGAGAAAGCGCTCGCGCGCCTGTTCTTTGTAGAACTCGATGCCGTGCGCCGGGTTTGAGTGCGCCGGTCTGGCGGCTTCCTTCTCAGCGAAACTGAAGAATGCTCCAAGCATCGCCGCGACGCGATTGGCCACATATGGCGTCTCGCTCATCGAGCGGTGCAGGCGACGAATGTCGACGACTGATACTTCCGCCACTTGCTTCGTGCCGAGGGCCGGAAGGACGTGCTTCTTCCAGAGACGAGTGTACTCCTGGAACGTTCCCGGCTTTCGGCGCACTTCCACGTCTTCGAGATACGCGGTGCCAAGCTCCTTCACAGTTGACGCGCCCTTTCGGGCAGTGCGTTCGCCGGCAGGATCGTCACCTTGAGCCACGCGTCCTAGTTCGCGTTTGGCCAGTCGTCGCGCCTCGTCCGGTGTCAGGGCGCCGTACTCACCAAGGGTCAAACGCTTGGTGACGCCGCTGCGGCCAAGTCCGGAAATGCGGTACTGGAGAATGAAGATCTTGCGACCGGCAGGCGTCACCTTCAGGCCGAAACCGCGGATATCATCGTCCCAGAGAAAGGCATTGCTCGATGCGATCTTGCACGCATCAACGGAGCGTTTGGTAATGCGATCCACCGCCATGAGGATTCCTTTGAATTGATGGGTGATGACGGCTGGCAATCACCTGGCAATCACGAAAACGGAATCTAGAGGCATTTCCGGGAATGACAACAGTTTTCTTTCTTACGGAGTGACAACGACTTACGATTTCATGGAATCCATGGACATTCCGAAAAATCCGAATGGGGTTCAGGGGGTCGCGGGTTCAAATCCCGCCGTCCCGATCTTGTAAGTCGTTTTCCGAAAATTTATTACAGCGAAGGACCAATCAATCGATTGGTCCTTTTTTCGTGTGGGAGGGAAGTAGGAGAGCTATCTCTCCTACTCCCTATCCCGATTCAAGGAAACCTATCGGAAGCGGATGGCGAGTTATGAATGCAGCGCCCATGCGCATCGATCGCGAGGAAGCGCCTCGTTTTGAAGTTCGAGTCCCGGTAGACGCGCGCCGCCAAACTCGATGATAGCCGGTGATGTGGAGGCCGTCCGGAAGTGGTTCTGGATAGAATTTCGGAAGCTCACCATCAGATATCTCTGTGACCGCGCTTCCGCGTCCATCTCGAGCGAGCCCGGATGCACTGAAATAGCCGAACGGAGAGCCGTAGGCGGAGGCCTTCGCCACTGCTTGAAACAAACCGTCAAATCTGTTGCATTTATGCAACATATCTGTGCCGTGCAAGCACCCTGCAGTAACCTAACTTATGGAACGGCAATGGCTTGCAACCAGGTGCCCACTGGACATCGTCTTGCAGGTGGCGAAAGCGTAGCCACGCGGTGGCTCTGCCAGTCCATCAAGGATCGGAAATGCGCTTTCTCGCAAAATTCGTCGCAACTGGGTCGCTCGCGTGCACGATCACCGCTCCCCTCGCCGCGCAGGCTACATCGGCATTCGTCGGACGCGGACCAACGCTTGAGAATGCCTACTGTTGGACGTCTGCCTCGACCTACTCGAGTTGCCAGACCGAGACCAACAGTGGAAGCGCGAGTGTCAGCAGCGCAGTAGTCGGGGCCGGCGCAACAGTTACATCCAACCTCGTCTATTCCGGCGCAAGTTCCGAGAATCTCCAGACGAGCGCGTGGGCGCAGTTCAACCAGACCTACTATTTCAACGGCATCCTTCATCCCGATGATCAGCTCCGATTCATGTTCTTGATAACGACGAACTACGGCTATGAGAGACAGACGGGAACGGGGCAGGGTCTCTACAGCCTGTCGATCACAGGAAACCAGGGATTCCAGACTGCCAAAGGGCTGACGTTTAATCAGGACGGCTCAGCTCAGGCGCTCAGCACCGGGACGACATCCGAAGTCGGCAATTTTTGGTATATGAGCAGCGATCTCGCCACTTCGTATTCCAACGCCTACCTCAGCGCCGAATTCAACGCATACGCGAACCTGAGCATGACCGGTGAAACCGGTGCTGAAGATGCCGGCTACTCGTATTTGAATCTTCAATTGTTGAGCGTCGACGTCTTCGGCCCGAACAGCTACCGCGGCCATGGGGATCCCTACGCCGCCGCCGGACCGATCCAGATCGACTTGCTGGAAGAGCCGACGACCACACCTGAACCGGCGACTCTTCTTCTGATGGCACCCGCGTTGATCGGCGTTGGATCCGTGCGTCGCCGCGCGAGGAACTCAGCACGCGGTCCCTCGGCGAGTGCGCGTGTGAGTCACTCATGACCCCAAGAGCGCCGCATCGTTCGGCGGGGTTCAGGGATTCGCGGGTTCAAATCCCGCCGTCCTGATAGTGTAAATGAAGGCCCCGACTGCTGTTATGCAGCCGGGGCCTTCGTCATTCCACCACGCGCCAGACCGGCGAGCTACGCCGCCGACTCCACCCCCTCGCTCGTCCCACTCGTCAGCAGCGTCGGCCCAGCACTCTCCTGCTCGCCCGACTTGAGACGGCGAGCCGAGGACGTCCCCGCACTCACGCGCTTCACGACATCCCACTTGGTGAGCGGTATCCCTTCACGGTCCGCGACACCGCGCAACATGGTGCTCAGCACATCCACAATGCGACGCGCCTCGGCAAGCTTGATCGCCAACTCCTTGGTGGCGTAGCGCCGGTGCCATGACGCAACGGTTGCCTCCGTCATCACCTCCTTCGTGCGCACGATGACTTCATTCATCCGCGTTGCGAAGTCAGTGTGCAACCCCGCGTCGACAAAGAGCTTCGACCACTCGCCACCCGCCGCCCCCATCATGCGATTCGCCGCATTCAGCAGGTTCGACGTCTCGGGATTGCCACGCGGCATGCGGAGCGCTGTGGTCTTGGGCAACCGATCCTTGTCCATCCTGGCAATCGACGCAATCGGCGCCATGTGTTGCACCAGCAGCGTGCGTCGAAGCATCTGGATCTGCGCCGTCGCGTTTCGCAACACGGCAGTCCGCTCGGCCTGCACGCGCTCGAGCGCTTCAATCTCTCGCACGATCGCCACAAGCCGATGGCGTGCACCGCTCCCCGCGATGTCGGGCACGATCAGCGCGTACTCGTCCAGGAAACTGATGGCCGCGCGTAATGTGTTGAGCCGGACAACCTGAACGCTTTGCATGACACCCTCGCTGAAGTGGTCACCGCGCTGCTGCGACTGTCGAGCGACAAGTACGAAGAGCCGGGCAACCAGGTTTCAACGGGGCGACCAGTCGGTCCACGCGGCCTCGCTGTACGCACACGGCAAACGCTGGCTGGAACCGCGGCGGCCGGCGGACGCACAGGCGCGAACGCCGGCCTCCAAGGGCGGCTCGCCGCCGGTTCAAGCCGCTCAATTGCCTGACTCACACGGCCGATGTCAGGCACACCATCGTCCATGGACGACACCAGTTAAGTCCCCGGGCGTCACCAGTGATTGTCCGCCAACTTCACGCCCCTCATCGGCTGCACAAGTCAACTATTCGGTGAACAGGTCAGCCCGTCGGAGTACGGGCTCGACTCGCCGCGTCTTCGGGGTGAGTCGTCGCCTACCAGAACCGTCTCGCCGGTTGTCCAACTCAATTCGCCGGCGACACTTAGCATGTGATTGGGCGTTCAAGACATTCCTTCAGGCGCGGACGCCGTGGTGCCGGTCTGCGGGTCTATTTCTCTTCAGCGCGAAGCGCCCGCGCCCGAACGTCCAAAGGACGGTCCCGGGCACTAGGATTCGGGGAACCATGTCCAGGCCACGATGACGGAAAACGCCACTGCGTCGGTCCATTGGATGGGAGTCGACCACCTCCCAGCCCGCAGCACTCGATTTCTCTCTGCCGCGCTTCTGTCCGCGCTGATGGTGTGTGCTCCTGAACGGGCACAGGGCCAGGGGGCGATCGAAGGATTCGCGCGCACGCAGGACTCGAAGGAGCCCATCGCGTTTGGCCTCGCTCGGCTCGTGTCGGCGGACGGTGGGTCGACCGGAAGACAGGTTGTCACCGATGCCGGGGGACGCTTCTTCTTAGGCGGCGTTCCCGTCGGGAGTTACAAGCTTCAGCTCCTCCGCATCGGCTACGTCCCCGTGATCACGACGGCATTTGCTGTGAAGTCAGGGGAAACGATTCGCCAGGACATCATTGCCGCTGCGAACGCGATCGTGCTGCCGGCACTCACCGTTCGGCCTGCAGGTTGTCTCCAGGCAGTCGAAATAAACGATCCGCGAGTGTCCATTGTGTGGGACGAAGCGCAGCGCGGAGTGGAGATCCGGCGCGCGTTCGACCTTCGTTACCGCTACACCGTGATACTCACGCAGAATGCCGAAACGAGTATTCCCGAACGCGCTCCCGTGCGTCGCATGCGAGCTGATACGACCGTTCGTGAGCCCGACTCGGCCGAGGTGCGCGATCAGCGCCGCCGGGCGCGCAATGCCGCGGAAGGATTTGGAAAGGGAAACTCGCTGGTGCTTCCTGACGAGAAGGAACTCCTCGACGACGACTTCCTTCGCATGCACTGCCTCGAGTCTCCGATCGCGACCGAGGGTGGACTCCTCGGGCTTCGCTTTCGCCCGGTAGCTGCTGCTGAGCGAAAGGGCTACGGGCTGGCAGGCACGATCTGGGTGGACTCGGCCACCTACAAGATTGCGCGCCTCGAGCTTCAGTACCTGAATGACGACAAGCCGTTCAGCACACTCGTGCTGGAATATGAGGACGTCGCGGTGGGCGGCGCAGCGCTTCGACTTCCCGTGCGCGGACCGATCACGCTTTCACCGGTGAACGCACCGCGAGGCGCGAAGGTCACTGGAACGCTCACGATGTCATACTCGCAGTTCGAGGACGTGCGGCCGCGCCCGTGAGCGCTTCTCCTGATCTCCGCGACCAGCTTCAGGCGACCTTGAGCGGGAACTACACGCTCGAGCGGGAACTCGGCGGCGGCGGAATGTCGCGCGTGTTTGTGGCCGAGGAGACCGCGCTCGACCGCAAGGTGGTGATCAAGGTGCTCCCACCGGAGACAGCGGCGCAGGTCTCGCTCGAACGATTCAAGCGCGAGATCCTCCTCGCGGCCAGGCTGCAACATCCGCATATCGTGCCGCTCCTCACGGCGGGTGAGTCGAATGGCCTGCCGTACTTCACGATGCCGTTCGTCGACGGCGAGTCGTTGCGGGTTCGCCTCGCGCGGCAAGGTGAGTTTCCGGTCAATCATGCCATTCGCATGCTGCGCGAGATCGCGTCCGCGCTGGCGTATGCGCACGAGCACGGGATCGTGCACCGCGACATCAAGCCCGACAACGTGCTCCTCTCCGGCGGCAGCGCGATGGTCACGGACTTCGGCGTCGCGAAGGCGCTGAGCGCGTCGACTACCGCGGGGCACGGGAGCACGACGTCGCACGGCGTGGCGTTGGGCACACCGGCGTACATGTCGCCCGAGCAGGCGAGCGCCGATCCCAGTGTGGACCACCGCGCGGACATCTATTCGTTCGGCGTTCTCGCGTACGAGTTGCTCACGGGCCAGCCGCCGTTCGTGGGTCGTACTCCGCAGAACTTGTTGGCGGCGCATGTGACCGAAGTGCCCGAGGCGATCAACAAACGGCGCGCGTCACTCCCGCCCGCGCTCGCCGCGCTGGTGATGCGGTGCCTCGAGAAACGGCCGGCCGATCGTCCGCAAAACGCGAGCGAGGTGGTGCACGCGCTCGACGACATCACGACGCCGAGTGGAGGATTGACGCCGACGGGCACGCACCCACTCGCGGCGACGGGAGCAACGAGCGGATCGTCGCACCGAGGTTCGCGCCGGTGGGGCGTCATCTTCGCGATGATCGTCGTCGTGGTCATCGTGAGCTGGTTCGTCTTCACGCGCATGGGCAGCGTGGCAAGAGTGAGAAGCATTGCGGTGCTCCCAACGGATGTCGGCGCGGACACGGCACACGCCTTTCTTGCCGACGGACTGTCGAGCGACCTGACCACCAAGCTGTCGAAAATTCCCGGGCTCTCGGTGCGCGCGTACACCCCGGTGAGCATCATGCGCGGACGCACGGCGCGCGAGGCAGGGAAGGAACTGGACGTCGGCGCGATCGTGATGGTGCGAATCGCGCGCTCGGGAAAGCAACTCCGCGCGACGGCGTCGCTCGTGAATGCCGCGAATGACGGCATCCTCTGGTCGGACGCGTTCGATGCGAGCGACCAGGACCAGTTCGCGCTGCAGGACAAGCTCGTCTCCGCCATCGCGGGTGCGCTCAATCTGACGCTGTCACCCGCGACTACCACTGCAGTGCAGGCGCGCGGTACGCGCAGCGACGAGGCGCACCAACTCGTGCAACGCGCGCGCTTCGAGACGGATCAGTTCACGGCCACTTCACTCGCTTCCGCCATCTCGCACGCTGAAGCGGCGATCGCGCTCGACTCGTCGTACGCCGACGCGTGGGCCGCGCTCGCCGACGCGTGGGGCTATCGGGCCGACGACTTCGTGTCGGCGGCAACGGCGGGGCCGCAAGCACGTCGCGCCGCCGAGCGTGCGCTCGCACTCGATCCAACACTCGCCGATGCCCATGCGCAGATGGGCCTGTGGTCGATGACGTACGGTCATGATCCGGCAGGGGCTGCGAAAGAGTTGGAGAAGTCCCTGCAGCTCGACTCCGCCAACGTGGCCGCGGGGGCGTGGTATCCCTTCCTTCTTACCAACTATCTGCATCTCCCAGACTCCGCGCACTCGGTTGCGTTGCGCGCGCAGCGACTCAATCCGCTCTCGTTTGGTGTGTTCAACCCGTTCTTCCTGTCGCTCGACTTCACAAAACTTTCGTCGGACAGTGCGCGCGCGATCTGCACTCGCGCGGCGCGTCTCCAGCAGCGGCTCGCATTGGAGTGCGAAGCTCACCGGATCCAGGCCGCAGGTGACCAGCACGGTGCTGCGGCGGCGTGGCAGCGCTGGGCCGGTTCATCGCCGAGTGGCCGGGATCTCGCCTATCTCGCCGTCAGTCTGATCGCCGCGGGCGATCTGACCGGCGGGCGTGATGCGCTGCAGCGCGCGCTCGCGCGTTCGAACACGGAGTACGTTCGCGAAGACCTGATCGCGAACGCCTTCATGCGACTTGGCGATCGGGAGAACGCGATTCAGTGGTTGGTGAAGGGCGTCGCGTCGAACGTCGGTGGAATCGAGTTCACGCTCGAGGATCCACTCTATGCTCCGATTCGGTCCGATCCGCGCATCAAGGCTGTTGCTGAGCGACTGAACGGGCGATAACAGGATTGGCGCGGTGGTATGATGCGGGCGGACTTACCCCTCGCGCTTCATCCGCTCCTGGCGGGCCAACTCCGCCGCGCTTGGATTGAGCACGGTGTTCCCGGTCTTGATGTCACCATCGCGCTCATAGTGTCCGATCATCACACCGGTGCTCGACACGCGCGATCGCACGAGCTTGTAAGCATGCGGCGCCGAGCCGTCCGCAAAGAGCTTCTTTCCGCCGCCGAGTATGATCGGAATGGTGATGATGGTGATGGCGTCGACGAGGTCATTTGCGAGAAGCGCGTGAACCAGTTGCGTGCTTCCCTGCGTAACGAGGTTTGGACCGTTCTCCGCCCTGAGACGCTTGATGTCGGCGAGGTCACGTAGAAGTGTCGAACCTTTCCAATTCCTGTCGACGCCACCAGACGATGACACCACGTACTTCCCGATTGCGTTGAAGAGCGTCGCGATGTTGCCGTGCGGAGCGTTCTCGTCCTGGTACGGCCAATACGCCGCGAAGATCTCGTAGGTCTTGCGGCCGAGGAGGAGATCGAACTTCTCGCTGAACAGGCGGTCGATTTCCTCGCCGAACTCCTTGTCGAAGTAGGGCATCGCCCACCCGCCGAACTTGAACCCCTTGGTTGGATCCTCGCTCGGCGCACCGGGCGCCTGCATGACGCCGTCTATGGAGACTTGCGCACCTACGATGATCTTTCGCATGCGTTACTCCCTCGTCCACGACTCAGACAGATTTCACCCGGCTCAGGTCGACGGCATCGTCAACGTAAATATAGAGCGCACTCCAGTTCGTTACGGCTCGAGCCCGATGCGATGCACGAGTGAGACCGGACGTCCGATCGCGGCGCGGCGTGCGGGGTCGAGACCGGAGTCGACGGTGACATTGCGGCACTCCAGTTGCCTTGTACACCGCCATCACACTCGGACCAGGAATCATGTTCAATGAATGGACAACGCGCCGTCGTGTACTGGCGCCAGCTCTTCTCCTCGTCTTCACCGCGTGCTCGAGCGTGGGTGGGCTAGGCAACGTCCTCGGCAGTGTCCTCGGGGGCGGGGGTGGAAATCAGGTGAGCGGCAGCGTGCAGAGCGTTGACACGCGCAACCATCAGGTGGCCGTTCGCCAGAGTAACGGGCAGACCGTGTGGCTCCTCTATGACAACAACACGCAGGTGATCTACCAGAACCAGCAGTACACGCCGGCGAATCTCGAGAACGGCGATGTGGTGACGGCTGCCGTGCAGGACAATGGCAACGGGAGCTACTACACCAACAACATTCAGGTCACGCAATCCGTGCGGGAAACGAACACAAACGGTCAGTCGGGAAATCTGCAGACCTATCAGGGTACCGTTCGGAGCGTGGATCGGAGCAACGGTGTGTTCACGATCGACGACAGCAACGTGGGACGGCTCACGGTCTTTCTTCCCAATAACCTGAGCCGGGCGGACAACGATCGCTACAACAATCTCCGAACGGGCGACAACATTCGGTTCTACGGAACGCGAACGAGTACGTCGCAGGTTCAGCTGCAGCAGTTCTATTGATCGATGGGCGCCGTGCGCTCGGGCGCGTGGCTAGCACCTTGCACTCTGAACCTCGGATGACACGAGATTTGGAGGAAAAGGTGAAGGAAAGCGTGAGGGACAAGGAGGCCGCGCGTCACGCGCGGTCATGAACTCCAAATCGCACACCATCATTCGCGACAGCTGGAAGGAATTGCAGCCGAAGCGCGATGCGCTCGCGGCCACGTTCTATGAACACGTTTTCTCGCACAGCAGTGAAGCCTCAGCGCTCTTCGCGGGAACCGATATGGCGGCCCAGCGCCGGAAGTTTCTCGACATGGTGAACGAGATCGTGCGTCTGATCGACCGTCCCGATGCCCTGGCTGGGGTGGTCGCGGAATCTGGACGTCGTCACGCCCGCTACGGCGTCCAGGACCGGCATTACGCAGACGTGGGAGCCGCGCTTCTCTCGGCGATCGACGACACCTTGGGGGGCGCGGCGTCGGATGTGCTCGCCGCGTGGCGCGATGCGTTCAGCATGCTTGCCGCGCTGATGCAGCGGGCTGCGCACGACGCAGCGTAGGGCTGAACATGAACGGCGTCTCCAGCAGTCGTCAGTCCTGATGTCGTGCGCGCGGCAGAGATGGCGTTTCTCAGGCGAGGACCAAAACGCGCGGCTGGGGAATCCCAGCCTTCTACACGGCAAATACCATGAGAAACCCACTCGCGATCGCGTGCCTTCTCGCTGTGGTGGCTTGCGGCTCTTCGACTGATCCGACTCCTGAGTCTGTCGCCGGTACCTGGGCTCTGGAATCTGTGAACGGCAAACCGCTGCCGTGGGTCGCCCTGGAATATGCTTCGCAAACGCTCGAGGTGACCTCTGAAGTGCTGACCGTCACCTCAGCCGGCACGTTCACGCTTGTTGTCATGTATCGTGAAACGGAAGGAGGTCGAGTGACCACGAGCTCGGACACTTCGGCCGGCCGTTATACTCTCGACGGCAACACGGCGATGTTTGCGGTCGAAGGCGATCAGCCCAGCCCGGCGATGTTGAACGGGAACATGTTGACCCTGGTGGCTAGTCCGTTCACGTTCGTCTTCAGGAAACAATAGGCGCCGTCAGTCGAGCCCCATCCGATGCACGAGTGAGACGAAGCGAGGATCAGCGCGAATCGGATCCAGCGCTTTCCACGGCAGGTAGAACACCACGCTGACGCGGCGTTCGGCATTTGCCTTCTCGAAGAAGGCGAAGACCTCATCGTAATTCTTCAACTCGAGGTTGGCGAGAAGTCTCACCATTCCCTCCGAGCTCGGGCCGGTCAGCAACCGGGCGAGTGCCGACTTCCCGCCTCGCGCTACCGCGTTCTTCATCTCATCGTGCGTCGGCCCACTCCCGAAGCCGGCCTTCTGCATTCCATCGAGTGCCGCGATGGCCTCGTCGAGGCGGTCGGCTTGCCAGGCGGACTGAATCCACACGGACCAGACAATCCGGTTGCCCGGCGCGAGCTCGCCGAGGGGCTTGGCGCGGGCGATCGCCTCGTCGTAGCGGCGGCCGAGCATCAGCGCGGCGGCTGTGTTCTGCTTGATGGCCAGCGACAGCGGATCCAGCGTGAGCGCACGCATTTCCTCGCGAATGCCGGCGTCCGTCTGCTTCGTGAGGCAGAGGTACAACCCGTACTGGCGTCTGATCTCGGAATTGGACGGCGCTTGCGCAACGGCCTTCTTGAATTCCGCGTCGGCGAACTTCCAGTCGTGGTCGTAGATCGCCGCGACGTACGCGCGAGTGGCGCGCGCTTCGGCAAGGTCGGGATCGAGGCGTAGTGCCCGATCGAGCACCGCCTTCGCCTTGGGGAAGAGATCCGTGGGTGCGAGCGCGGTATTCTGGAACGGAAGTGCGACGTAGGCCAGCGCGATCGACTGCCAAGCCCGCGCGAAACTCGAATCTCGCGCGACGGCGGACTCGAACAGATGAATCGCGCTCCGGAGGCTTTCTTCCCTCCGTTCATCCAGCGCTCGCCGTCCCTGCAGATAGAGCTGGTACGCGAGAGTGTCCTTCGTCGGCGCGACCGCAAGGCGACGCTGGGCTTCCTCTGAAAGCGTGATGCGCAAGGTGTCGGCGATCACTCGCGCGATCTCGCTCTGGATCGCGAATACATCGGCGAGCTCGCGGTCGAACGTGCCGCCCCATCGGTGTGCATCGCTGCGTGCATCGATGAGCTCCGCGACGACACGAACTCGCGATCCCTCGCGTCGCACGCTCCCCTCGAGAATCGAGGTTACGCCAAGCTCAGAGGCAATCTGCTTGAGGGGCTTCGTGGTTCCGCGGTAGCCCATCACGGATGTGCGGCTGATGACGGTGAGTCCGCCAGCGGTGGCGAGATTGGCGATGACATCCTCCGTCACACCATCCGCAAACACCTCATTCTCGGCGACGCCGCCGAAGTTCGTGAATGGAAGCACGGCAATCGACGGCGCCGAGTCGGCGGGAGTTGCAGCGGCGCTCACCGTCGAAGATGTCGCGCTTGAACGCTTCCAGATGAAGGTGCCGAGAATCGCGAGTGCGACGAGGGCGGCCGCAGTGATCAGCGCGCCGCGCCTGTTGAATCCTGCCGCAGTCGCGGGAGTCTCGCCGACCGTATCCAGGCCGGAGAGGAGTTCACCGCCCGTCGACGGGCGCATGCCAGGACTCTTCGCGAGCGAGCGAAGAATCAGTGCCGACACGTTGGACGGAAGTGTCGCACCGGTCACGAGGGGTTTCGGCGGCTCGTGGATGTGTGCGGCGATGATCTGTTGCGCGGTGGTCTTCGACGCAAACGGATGCGACCCGGACATCAACTCGTAGGCGAGCACACCCCACGCATAGACGTCGGTGCGCGCGTCCACCGCTTCGCCCAATGCCTGTTCGGGCGCCATGTACGCCGGTGTGCCGAGCATCGAGCCCGCGGCAGTCAACGACACACCGGCATCGGTGCGCGATGCATCGATCGCCTTTGCGATGCCGAAGTCGGCGACGATGGCCGCTCCTCCGGAGAGAAGGATGTTCTCCGGCTTGATGTCGCGATGGACGACGCCTTTCGCGTGCGCGTAGCCGAGCGCCCGGGCAACATCACGAAGAATCGCGAGGCCCTCGGCAGGCGACACAGGTCCACTCGCCAACCGCGCGCGAAGTGTCTCGCCCTCGGCAAAGGGCATGACGTAGTACAGCTCACCACCTGCGTCGCCGGAATCGAACAGCGGGAGAATGTTCGGGTGCTGCAGGCTTGCCGTCAGCTTGATTTCCTTCGAGAACCGATCGGCGCCGAGTGCCGCGCTCAACTCGGGATTCAGGACCTTGAGGGCGACTTGCCGATTGTGGCGAATGTCTTCGGCGAGATAGACGGTGGCCATCCCACCGCGGCCAATCTCGCGTTCGATGCGGTACCGGCCGGCGAGAGCCGTCGAGAGACGGTCAATCGCCGACATCACACCGCTTGGCAGGTTTGCTTGGGTTCACGGTAGGAAATGCTAACGCCCGTAGAGGCCGCCAGACAGGCCCGTCCGCTTTCACCGTACCTATAGAAGGAACTCGACGTATCCCTCGGTTCCGTGCACGCGGATCCGCTGACCATCGCGAATGAGCCGAGTGGCGTCGCCGACTCCCACCACCGCCGGGATGCCGTACTCTCGCGCGATCACCGCACCGTGCGTCATCAAGCCGCCGACCTCGGTGACGAGTCCCTTGATCGACACGAACAGCGGCGTCCAACTGGGATCAGTGAACCTGGTGACGAGGATGTCGCCGTCGTCGAGATCGGCCTTTGCCATGTCGAGGATGACACGCGCGCGTCCCTCGATTGTGCCGGCGGAAACCGCCAGGCCAACCAGCGCGCCGGCCGGCACATCGTCGCGACGGTATGAACCGGAGAGCATGTCGCCATCCGACGTGAGCACACGCGGCGGCACGAGCGCCTGGTATGACTTGAACTCCTCCTTGCGCCGGCGAATGAGATCTTCGTCCACATGGCTCGTGAGGAACGCTTCGCGCAAGTCTTCGAACCGCAGATAGAAGACATCCTCCTTTTCACGCAACACACCGGCGCGCACGAGTCGCTCGGCCTCACGGAGCAGGGCTTGTTTGTAGAGGAAGTAGCGGCTGACCATCATGTACTTCGGGTATTCGCGATAGCCGGCGAACGTTCGGAGACGCTCGATCATGCGCTTCGTCTCTTCCGCCTTGCTCTCGCCGTCGGGGAGTGCGCGCAACCGTTCGAGAATCTCGCGCTCCTTCTTCATCGCTTCCTTCCTCCCTTCCTCGAAGCGACGCTTGCCGGCACCTTGCTCGAAGTTCCTGACGTTGCCGAGTATCAGTGGAAGGAGGAGGGTGGGACGTTCGCTCCAGCGTGGACGCGTGATGTCGATCTCGCCCGCGCCACGCATGCCATATCGGTCGAGCCATGACTGGATGGCTTCGCGTGCTTCGCGTCCGCCGGCAAGCTTGGGGAGTTCATCGAGGAAGTTGTCGTCTTCCGCGTGCTGCAGGAACGCGATCACTTCGGGATGCGGACGAACCGCATCGGCCACGTCGAGCAGGGCAAGGCCCATCTCCGACGTGACGTTGTTGGGAACGGACTGCGCGAGAATGTCGGCGACGTTCTTCTCGCCGAGCCATTCCAGCACGTGGTCGTTCAACCACCAGGCGGCTTCCATGCCCGCCATGATCACCTGCAAGCTTCGCGGATCGAATTCGGACGACCGTGATGCCTGGATGCTCGCCACGATCAGGTCGATGAGTTCGGTGCCGGACTTCGTCTGGATGTTTCGCTTCAATTCCTCGAGCGCGTCGGCGGGGCGCTTGATCAACTCGGCGACGATTGCGAAATCGGTTGCGATCGTGTGTGAGCCACCACCGGGCGGCACCCACGTCGGTCCTTCATCGGGAATCGTCGGTATGAAGTCGCCGCGATCGAGCACGCTCTGCAGCGCGTCCCTGATCAGCGGATCGGACTTTCCAAGTGTGGCAAGGAGACTCGCTCGGCTCGCCATGGACGCGAGAGCTTGCGTGACGTCGACGAACAACCGTCCACCTGCCTCGCCCATGGGACGAGGCGTCGTGAGCTGCCAGACGGAAAGTCCCAGTGGCTTGAAGGCGTCGGTCATCATCTGCTGATGTCCGACGGAGACGTACACGTGATTCCCACCGTCGCTCGATGGAGGAATGGGAAACAGCGTGGTGATCGGCCGGCTCTGCACGAAATAGAAGTCACAGTCGGCGAGACACCACTCGATGTCCTGCGGTGCGCCGAAATACGCTTCGATGCGCCGGCCGAGTTGCACGAGGTGCACGGCTTGTTCATCGGTGAGTGTCGGTTCGTTCTGTCGGTCGAGCGCGATGGTGTGTTCGTGCGTTCCGCCATCGGCCGCGGCATCTATCGCGAGCTGTTTGGTGGAGATCGTCTTATCGACGACGACGTCAGCTCGCACCTTGTAGACGTCGGCATTCACGCGGCCCGACACGAGTGCCTCGCCGAGTCCGAAGCTCGCTTCGACTGACGCGAGTTTCCGATTGCCGGTGATGGGATCCGCTGTGAAGAGCACACCGGCCGCCTGCGGAAACACCATCTGCTGCACGACAACGGCCATGTCGACCTTTCGATGATCGATGCCATTCCGCAGCCGGTAGGTCACGGCGCGCTCGGTGAAGAGCGATGCCCAGCAGCGGCTGACATGCTGAAGGATCGCGTCGCGTCCAACGATGTTGAGATAGGTGTCTTGCTGGCCGGCGAATGATGCTGTCGGAAGATCCTCTGCCGTCGCACTCGAGCGAACGGCATATGCGAGTGTGTCGCCAGTTTGTGAGAGCGCGCTCGCGATTGCCGTCGCGATATCGTCGGGGATCGCGATTCCTTCGATGGTGTGTCGGATGTCAGCACTGAGCGCGCGAATTTTCTCGTGGTCGTCCGCCGTCAGATGCGACAACTCGTCGAGCTGTTGTTCGAGCGACGACGTGCTTGCGATGATTCTCCGGAATGCAATCGTCGTGATGCAAAAGCTGGCCGGCACGCGAAGGCCGTCGATGCGCGAAAGTGCGCCGAGGTTCGCGCCCTTGCCGCCGACGAGGGCGATCTGTGCTTGGTCGATCTCCTGGAAATTCAAAACGAATTTGTCCATCCACATCCTCATGCTGAAGAATGACGCAGCCGTACTGCGAGCCGGCCATTCTAGAGAATGCCCCGGGCCTTGCCGCAAGTCCCGGGGCTCACTACATCTTCAATGTGGGGATGAGGCTCGCTTACGGCCTCGCAGCGAACGCATCCAATGCGGGACGTGCCGTCACCGTCCAACCGTTGCGCTGGAAGAGGGACATTGGTGCCCAGCCCGGCGCCGACAGCTCCGGCGCCCACGGCCGAATTCCCGACAGTACACCTTCCTTACGGCCCCACGAAACAAGGTCACGCACGAACGCTGCCTGTCCGTCCGCCGTTTGTGGAAAACCCGGCACAGCGGCGTTCCATGAGAACACGCCGTTCATTTGTGCGGCAGGATACCCGAACTCCGCGACAAATACCGGGCGGTTGATCGCAGCCTTCACCGCGAGCACCATGTCCTTGAATGCCTGAAGCCGATTCGGCGGATTGGCGGAAGAGGTTGGATAGAATGATGCGCCGGCTTCGTCGACGTAGAAGCCGCCGTCCTTCATGGCCTTGAAGAATGCCGCAGCGAACTCCGGCTGCGTGGACGCGATTCCACTCACGTGCGTGCTGAAGCGTGCATTGGCGTCGACGGAACGAATCCCTGCCGCCACCGCGGCGAACATCTTGGCCTCGTACGGCCACAGGTGCTCCCTCAGCCACGCGATTCGTCGCGACGGAATCATCTGCGCGAGCTCCAGCGCGGACATTGATCCGATTGCCGGATCGACACGGTTGGGCGCCTTGTAGTCCTGCGTCGCTCCCGCGGACGCGTCGCAACCACCAGGCATTGGCTTCACCGCAACGCCCGCGACGCCGAATTCAACTTCGTTGCCGAGATCCCAGATGCGAACGGTGGCCTTGGTGTCGGCGATCTGCTTCGCGACCGCCGCGCCATACGCGCGCAACGCGACGAGCATCTGATCGAGCGTGAGGTCGTGCCATGGGGCAGGGAGCGCGATGGCGTAATCGGTGAAGTCGGGTGCGGGCTGACACCTGATATCGCCGTACGATGCAAAGAGGCCGAGCTCGGGGTTCACCGGGAGGTGCAGCGCCGCCGCCATTCGCGCGCGCTCGAGGCCGCGATTCACGCTGTGGTCGCCTCCGCCCTGCAGGAACTGCTGACGCGTGTTGATCCGAGCGTAGACCTCGTTGGCCCCATGGCGGACGAAGAGCTGCTGTAGCTCGAGCGTGTTCGTGGCTGTCGTGGTTCCGTCCGTGAACCGCGTGCCGGTCTTCAGGATCGTTTCGGCAAACGGGCTCACCGACACGGAGACGCGCAACTCCTGGGCACCGGCAAACATCGGGAGGAGGAGCAAGGCGAGCGAGCGCATGACGAATTCTATACGAGGCTTGTAATCCATGCCCTGACTGACGTGCGCTCCGGGATCTTCATCCTCGAGACAAGGAGACCGATGCACCCTCTTGGAGGAGGAGCACATGCCAGCCTCACGATCGGCATACATGGCAGTCCTGGGAGTTTTCATCGTCGCGCTCGCAGCCGGCTCGCCCACTCACGCGGCGGGCCAGAGCCTTGCTGGCGGAGCAGCAAAACCCTATCTTCAGCAGTCGACGGAAGTGATCTCGGCCCGCCTGGCCGACCAGCTCGGTGTGAAGCTCGCGCCAAATCAGGCTGACGAACTCGCGATCGGCGCCAGCGTCACCTCCAGCCTCGTCGATGCCGGGAAGCTCGCGAGCTTTGGGGTGCGCGACGTGCGCGCGGGTGCGCGCGTAACGATCACGCGGATCGCGGCAGACCGCGTCCGGCTTGAGATCGACGAAATGGATCCAACGCCGCGAACGACGAAGGTCACGCTGCGGATCGACAACGAAGGTCGGCTGACCCCCGTTCTGTAGATCTCGGCTCTCTGCCAGTGAGTGGTCGGTCAGGTTAGAATAGATGGCGTTGAAGGGGCTCGCGGTGATAACGTGGCGTCGTGAAACTCGCTGACGTCGTCTCAATCTCAACCGAAGTCTCTAGGACGTCCGGCCGACTCGCCAAGATCGCGCTGCTCGCCGATCTCCTTCAGCGTACGCCTCATGGCGAGGTGCGCAGCGTGATCGGCTTTCTGATCGGCTGGCCACGCCAGAACAAGCTCGGCGTTGGATGGGCAGCCGTCTCCAAGGCGCGCGATGAAGCGGCGTCACCGGACGCGACGCTCACCATTCATGACGTCGATGCGGACTTCGATGAACTCCTCGCGACAACCGGGAAGAACTCGTCCGCCCGCCGCGCGGCCATTCTCTCGTCGCTCTTCTCACGCGCAACGGAAGCAGAGCAACGTTTCCTCGGCGCATTGATCGTCGGCGAAGTTCGTCAGGGTGCGCTCGAAGGCGTGCTCGTCGAGGCAATTGCGAAAGCAGCCGAACTCCCCGTCGACCGCGTGCGTCGCGCCGCGATGATGGCCGGTGACCTCGGGACTGTCGCCGAGGCGGTGCTCACGCGCGGCGCTGAAGCGCTGGATGCGTATGGGCTGGAGCTCTTTCGTCCGGTGTCACCCATGCTCGCCGATTCCGCGGAAACTGTTGCCGGCGCCATGGCAGACGGCGGGGAGCGTCTCGTGGAATGGAAGCTCGATGGTGCGCGCATTCAGGTGCACGTGAATCCGGAACGCGTTGCCGTGTACACACGCAACCTCAACGACGTCACGAGTGCGGCGCCAGAAGTGGTGGACGCAGTGCGTTCGATGCAGTTGCGCGATGCGATCCTCGACGGAGAGGTGATTGCGCTGGAAGCTGACGGGCGTCCTCGCTCGTTTCAGACGACGATGCGCCGCTTTGGTCGCCGCCTCGACATGGATGCCATGCGCGCCGAGATTCCGTTGTCGGCGTTCTTCTTCGACATTCTTCTATTGAACGGCGAAACGCTCATTGATCTGCCACTCGCCGAGCGTCGCGCTGCGCTGAATCGTGTTCTTCCGGAAGCCTTTCGAGTTCCGTCGATCGTTACCGCCGATGCTGCCGAGGGCGCGCGCTTCCAGGAGGAGACAATTGCGTACGGTCACGAAGGCATAATGGTGAAGAGCCTTGCCGCCTCTTACGCCGCTGGAAAGCGAGGCTCGGCGTGGGTCAAGGTTAAGACAGCGCGCACACTCGATCTCGTGGTGCTTGCGGTCGAATGGGGTTCGGGGCGCCGCAAGGGGTGGTTGAGCAACATCCATCTCGGCGCACGGGATCCGGCGACGGGTGGGTTCGTCATGCTCGGCAAGACGTTCAAGGGGATGACCGACGAGATGCTGGCGTGGCAAACGACGGAGTTGCTCGCGCGTGAGGTGCGGCGCGACGGGCACATCGTTTACGTGCGTCCAGAGCTCGTCGTGGAAGTCGCCTTCAATGAAGTGCAGGAGAGCTCCCAGTACCCGGGGGGCGCGGCGCTGCGTTTCGCGCGCGTAAAAGGGTATCGGCCGGACAAGCGTGCAGAAGAAGCTGATACAATCGACGCAGTTCGGGCGTTGATGTAACCCTCGCAGAATGAGCCGTCGGGATAAGCCCTACATAGTCAGGGTTCTCTCCCGACTGTGTGCACATCAGGTCGCTCGTACCTTCTGGCCTTGGCGGAAATGCATTCCTCAGGGCCTATGTCTCGATTTCAGCTCAACCCGTGGGGCCGAACTGCTTGTGCCGTGGTGAGTGTGGCCCTGGCCATCGGGCTGCGCCTTGCGCTGGACCCCGTGCTTGGGGACCACTTCACGTACGCCATCGTCCTGTTCGCGGTCCTCGTCTCGGCATGGTACGGTGGCTTTGGCACCGCCATGCTGGCTGCGGTGCTCGGCGGTTTCGGTGTGCGCTATTTCTTCCTGGCGCCACGCGGGAGTTTCGTCGTCGACGGTCCCAAGCAGGATATGGCCCTGTGGCTGTACATGTTCACGGCTGTCGGAATCGCAATGCTTGCCGGATCGATGCATGCGGCACGCCGTCGCGCGGAGGCAGCAGCTGAAGCACTCCGACGCCAGGCTGCGCTCATCGACCTGACGAACGAGAGTCTCGAGGCCCGTGTTCGCGCACGAACACTCGAACTCCATATGGAGCGTGACTTCCTTGCGCACATCGTCTCGACAGTGCCGGTGGTGATCTGCCAACTGAGACGGCGTGCGGACGGGACGATGTGCGTGCCGTTTGCAAGTCCGGCCATGGAGGATCTCTTTGGTGTTCCCGCGGATGCGCTGAAGGATGATGCGTCCCTCGCGCTGAGCCGAATCCAAGCGAACGACATCGATCGGATTCTGGTTGAGTTGGATGAGTCAGCGCGGGGGATGACGCCGTGGCTGTTCGAGTTCCGCGTGGCGAGTCCTGTGCTAGGAGACATTTCGGTCGAAGGCTACGCCATTCCCACAGCGGAGCCGAACGGTGAGGTTCAGTGGCACGGCTACATGGCGGACGTCACGGACCGTCGCAAGGCAGACGCGGCGCTCCGCGACCGCGAGCGGCTCTTGCGAATAGTGACGGAGTCTGCGCGCGTGGGAATGGTGGTGGTGGACGCGGGATATCGATACCTGTTCGCCAACGAAGCGTATGGTGAAATCTTTGGCTTGAACTCACGCGAGATCGTCGGCCGCCCTGTGTCGGAGGGACGCGCTTCGGCATGGCCGCAGATTCAGCCGCGACTGGATCGCGCACTGGCGGGTGAGCGCGTCGCATACGAGCTGTGTCTCCCGCCGACTGCTGATTCGCAGGCGACGCGCCATTTCTCGGTTACCTATGAACCGGTACGAACTGAGGATGGTGAGCGCACCGTGGTGGTGGTTTCGACAGATATTACCGCGCGAAACGCTGCCCTCCTCGCCGTCGAGCAAAGCGAAGCTCGCCTCCGTTTGGCGCAGCAAGTGGGACGCATCGGCACATTCGACTGGGACGCCCGGCGCGACGTCAACATCTGGACACCAGAACTCGAGGCGCTCTACGGCCTCGAGCCAGGCGGTTACCCGCGCACGCGGGCGGATTTCGACGCGCTGATTCATCCCGACGATCGCGCCAGTGCAGCGGAGGCCGTTGGCCGTGCATTCGCGACGGGGTTACCCACGGACGCCGAGTGGCGAACGGTGTGGCCTGATGGCACGACGCACTGGATCACGTGCCGGTTCCAGGGATTCCTGGACGAGAACGGTGAGCCGCTCCGGCTCACGGGCATCAACGCCGATCACACGGAGCGGAGACAGGAGAGCGAAGCACGCAAGACGCTCGAAACGCAGTTGCAGCAGTCGCAGAAGATGGAAGCGTTCGGACAGCTAGCCGGCGGCGTGGCGCACGACTTCAACAACCTGCTCACCGTCATCAACGCCTACAGCACGATGGTGGCAACCAGCATGGCGCCGGACTCCGACTCCGCGGCAATGATGACGGAGATCCGCAAGGCGGGCGAGCGCGCCGCGTCGCTCACGCGGCAGATGCTCGCCTTCAGCCGGCAACAGGTGCTCGAGGCAAAGGTGCTGAACATCAACGATGTCGTCATCGATGTCGAGAAGATGCTGAGTCGGCTCATCGGTGAAGACGTGCTTCTGGCCACGGTGCTGTCGCCGACCATTGGTTCCGTGCGGGTCGATCCGGGACAGATGGAGCAGGTGCTGATGAATCTGGCCGTGAATGCGCGCGATGCGATGCCTCAAGGTGGACGGCTCACGATCGAGACGAGCGAAGTCGAATTCGACGAGTCGTACGTCCAGTCACACCGCGAGGTCACGCCGGGGAAGTACGTGATGGTCGCGATGACCGACACGGGGGCGGGGATGACGCGCGAGGTCCAGGCGCGGCTGTTCGAGCCGTTTTTCACGACGAAGGGCGTGGGGAAGGGAACCGGTTTGGGGCTCGCCGTGGCGCACGGCATCGTGAAGCAAAGCGGTGGGTCGATCGGCGTCTATAGCGAACCCGGAGTGGGCACGACGTTCAAGGTCTACCTCCCCGCGGTGTTCGAGGAGCAGGATGTCGTCGCGACTCATCGCCCCGCACGGTCCCCGCGGGGCACGGAGACGAGTCTGCTGGTGGAAGACGAGGCAGGCGTGCGTGACGTCGCGACGCGCGTGCTGCAGCGCTACGGCTACACGGTGCTGACGGCGCCCACTGGAAGCGCCGCCATCGAGTTGATGGCGAGCGCGGCGCCTTCGGTTGATCTCGTAGTGACCGATGTCGTGATGCCGGAAATGAGCGGTCGCAGCCTGGCAGCCACGCTCTCCACGATGCGTCCCGAACTCAAGGTGCTGTTCATGAGCGGGTATACCGACGACGCGGTGGTTCGACATGGCGTGCTGCAGGCTGATGTTGCCTTCCTTCAGAAGCCGTTTACGCCGTCCTCGTTGGGAAACCGGGTGCGCGAGGTGCTCGACGCCTGATGAGTGAGTCAGGAGACTCCCGACAGCGTTTCAGGCAAAGCTCCCACAAGAAAATCGGAAGGCGCCCTACAGAGTGGAGCGTCGTTCCTTTCCATCTTTGGCGATGACGTTATCCGACACCTCCTCGCCTCCAAAGGTGCCAGTAGACAAGCACGTTGACGGTGGGGGCCACGGCATCCACTTGGCGGCGCTGCGCGTTCCGCTCGCGATGAAGCTGATCGGCGCGAACGTCGCGATCGTCACGGCGTTCGTCGTGGCGCTGTCCTTCCTGGATATGCGTGTTTCGACCGGTGTCGTCACGTTCGCGATCGGAGCGATGGTCACGCACGCAGGCCTGGTCATCATCGCGCTCCGGCCGATTCATGCCCTCGAGTCGGTCGCCAGACGCGTGTTCGACGGCGACCTCGCCGCGCGGGTCGCGCCGTCGATCGTCGCTGACGGACGGATCCGGCAGGTGGGCGTGTCATTCAACATTCTCCTCGACAGCCTCGAGACCGATCGTGCGCGGATGCGCCGACTCGCGCGCGACGTGGTCGAGGCCAGCGACCGTGAGCATGCCGCGCTCGCTCGGGAGCTCCACGACACGACCGCGCAACATGCGGCCGGATTGTTCCTGCAGCTCGCTGCTGCGGCACGCGATGCACGCGATTCGGTGATGGCGGCGCGCCTCCAGGTGGCGCGCGACGCCGCGGAGGGAATCGTGGAAGAGATCCGCGAACTCTCCTATACGGTGCATTCGACCGTGCTCGACGACCTCGGGCTCGAGGCCGCACTGAAGTGGCTTGCGCGCCATGCGGCCAAGGGCACCGTCATCGAGTTCGACATCGAAACCTCGCTCGAAGCCCGACGCCTCTTCCCCGCAGCCGAGAGTGCGCTGTTTCGCGTCGCGCGCGAGGCGATGTTCAACGCGGCACGGCACTCGTCCGCGCGACGCGTGGCTGTCTCGCTCGAGCCTTCCGACTCGCACATTCACCTTCGCGTGAGCGACGACGGCCGCGGGTTCGACGTTGCTGTCGCGATGAGAGACGAGGCGAGTGGGCGCGGACTCGCCGCGATGCGTGAACGACTCGCGCTCGTCAACGGAATCCTGAGCATCGAGTCTGCCGCGGACACAGGCACGACCGTAACGGCGACGGTGCCAATTCGATAACGTGAGCGTCGCGTGCCGGGAGACCAGCGATGACGGGTGACCGGATTCGAGTGATTCTTGCCGGTGACCATGACGTCGTTTGCGCCGCGCTGCGCGCCGTGCTTGGGAGCGCCGCAGATAAGGAACAGCCGGACTTTGGATGACAGACACGCGCAGAATCTGACTCAGTGTAGAAGCCCCACGGCGTGGCGTTGCTTTCCACGCCCTCGAGTCTCATTCAACCATCCCTGCCATGTCCGTTCGTTCTTCAAGACGACCGCGGCGTCGCGGTCGCAAGGCGCTGGCTGCAATCATTGCCCTTGGTACAGCCTTCCTCGTTCTTCTGATACTCCCGAAGCGGGGTGTTGCGCAGGGCCCCATGTCCAGCGCGGCGAACCCACAGATGTGCCTGAGTCCAGCGTCTGCCGACATGCCCGACGGCAGCGCCGTCGTGTTGAGGAGTTGTCCTCGCATGACAACATCGCCGCTTCAGCAGATCGTCGTGCAGCCCGACGGGCACGTGCTCGTCAACGGCGGCGTCGCGCGGCGGGACGGGCGCCAGATGTGCCTCGACTACTACCCCGCGAGAGGAAACAACGGCGACCCGATCAAACTCTACCCGTGTCGTCCCCTGGGTGGCGCGGGCGACAGCCATCGCTGGAGCTATTCTGCTCGCGGTGAATTCGTCAGCGGCAGCGGCCGTTGCATCGATATCTCGGGTGGAAAGAGCCGCGCGAGTACGGACGGCCAACCGTTGTCGCTGTGGGACTGCCCCGATCCCGAGAACTACGGCACCCGCCGCTGGCTCCCTCAAGCGCAAGCACAGCAGGCCTTCAACAGCAACGTCCAACTCGCCAACCGGGTTTACATCGTCGATGGTACGAGTTCGGAGGCGAAGCACCAGAATGCCAGCTACCAGTTGTACGAGGCTGCACTACCGAACAGCTACTACCACCCGGGCGTTACGGACTTTACGGGTGCGAAGGACGCCAAGAACATCTTGAACGACGTGGTGAATCAGGTCTGTGACGACATGCGGCAGAAGAAGATCCGCAATGCCGCGTTGGTCGGTTACAGTCGTGGCGCAATCATCGTGATGGCGGCCGCCAAGCGCGTGATGGCCGAGTGCGGCGTGCCTGTGGTGTTCCTCGGATTGGTCGACGCTGTGAACACCTCGATGCCTGATGATGCCGGCTGGTCTTCGACGATTCCGAACAACATCCAGACGCTGCATCTCGCCAAGCGGTCGGAGTGGGAGAACTACTTCACGACGGCCACCATCACTGGGCCGCGATTGACCAAACAGTCGTCGCCGGTGGACGGCGGCCACTGGGACATGGTGTGCGACAACAAGGGCAAGAAGTCGTCACAGTGGGTCAAGAGCACCATGGCCGGCGCTCTGCGTACGGCAGGGTTCGCGGTCGACGAATCGAAGTTCCGCGGCACCAAGTGCTGATTCACCCATACCCGCGAAACGACCATGTTCCGATTCCATCTGAGTTCACGTCAACGCCCGATGCTTCTTGCGCTGGGCGTTGCGCTCGCCGCGCCGACGTTACGTGTTGCGGCGCAGGGCGCGCCCGTCGTCTCCGACAGCGCCAAGCGGGCCGCGCGCGATTGGCTCTCGCAGGGCGCTGCGTTGCGCGCGGCGAAGAAATTCCCCGAAGCGATCGCCGCGTTCACGAAAGCGATCGGGCTGAACCCGACGTCGGCCGCGTACGACAATCGCGCTATTGCGTATCGACAAGCCAACGATCTCGCGAACGCGCGCAAGGACTACGACCAGGCGCTTCGCATCGATCCGAGGAACAGCACCGCATTGTACAATCGCTCGCTGCTCCTCAGGCAGATGGGCGATCAGGCGGGGGCGGACGCCGACATCCGAGCCTCGGCTGACCTTGGCTTCGCGCGCGCCAAGGAGGTGCTCGCGGTTCGGGCGAAAGAGATCGATGTCGTGCAAGGCGCGTCGGTGGTTGCCGTCGAACCGGCAAAGCCGGTGCACGTCCATCAAGGCAAGGCGATCACGGTCGACAAGCCCGCGACGCCGATGGACGTCTACCAAGGGAAGACCATCGAGGTCGACAAGCCGGCAACACTTATAGATGTCCATCAGTCGAAGCCCATCTCCGTTGACCCGCCGGCGAAGCCCGTCGAGATCGATCGACCTTCACACCCGAACCCACCGCCGCCATCACCCGTCGACAACAGGTCCGTCCCCGCACCCAGGCCATCGAATCCGCCAGCGCCGGCAGCGTCAGTGTCGTGGGCCGGAACGTGGACAGTGAGCAACGACTGGGGCCAGTTCATTTTCACGCAGCAGGGAAGTGGCGTGTCCGGACGCATCGTCGGCGGCTGGGCAGAAGGTGCCATCGGCGGGAATGGAAGTGGCACCGACCTCATTGGAAGCTTCACGCGCGATGGCCGAACGCACACCGACGGTCAGGTGCAGCTCACGATGAAGCCCGATGGCAAGTCGTTTTCCGGGAAGTGGAAATTCAACGAGTCAGGTGTGTGGGCCGCGAGCACTTTCGAGGGCACACGGACATCATCGTCCACGGTGATTCCGGACAGGGCGGCGATCAACGCCAAAGTTCTCGTTGGCGTGTGGCACGGTGTCGCGCAGACTGTCGGCACGCTCGAACTCAAAGCCGATGGCACCTACATCTACAACGGAAACCCGGGCGGCAAATGGAAGGTGACGCACGACGGCGCCGATTTTTTCGGGAATCTCGCCGCCTGGGGAGGCGGCCACGCGACACTCAAGAATGGCAATCTCGAGTTCACGTGGGGCCAGAACTGGTTCTCGTTCGCCAAATAGAGAACCCTGGCACACACGACAAACGCGGCGACCTCGGGTCGCCGCGTTTGTTTTGCGGATTGCACAGTTTACTGGATATTCTGTGTGCCCCGATGGATGTTTTCCCCCTCCGTCGCACAACACAGCATGCCCGTGATCACCGATCCAAAATCGCAGGCCAGGTACGACATCATCGTCATCGGCTCCGGCGCCGGCGGCGGACAGTCGGCGTACGTTGCGGCCATGGAAGGCGCGAAGGTCCTCATGCTCGAGGCGGGGCGCAACTACGATCCCGTCCGCGAGTCGCCGATGTTCCACGTCAACTCGCAGGCACCACTTCGCGCCGCCGGCACGCCCGACAAACCGCTCGGCTTCTACGACTCGACCGTTGGTGGCGGATGGGACCTTCCCGGCGAACCGTTCACGAATGCATCCACCGATCCCAAGCGACAGTTCACCTGGTGGCGTGCGCGCATGCTCGGCGGCCGCACCAACCATTGGGGACGCATCTCGCTTCGCAATGGTCCGTACGACTTCAAACCCCACACCCGCGATGGACTCGGCATCGACTGGCCAATCGGGTATGATGATCTCGCGCCGTACTATGACAAGGTCGAGATGCTCATCGGCGTGTACGGCACCAATGAAGGATTCGAGAACACGCCCAACTCGCCACCGGGTGTGTTGCTCCCACCGCCGAAAGCCCGCGCGGGTGAGTTGCTCGCTCAGCAGCGAGCAAAGAAGCTCGGCATTCCAATCATCCCGATTCACCGCGCGCTGCTCACACAGCGGCAGGACGCGGGCAGCATCCCTGCGAAGTTGCATCCCGGCAACCTGAAGGCGCAACGCGTTCTCGCGAGGGCAATGCGCGAGCGCCAAGCGTGCTTCTGGGCAACCGAGTGCGGACGTGGATGCGCGATCAGGGCCAACTATCAGTCGCCAACCGTCCACCTGCCGCCTGCGCTGGCGACAGGGAATCTCGACATCGTCACCGGCGCGATGGTGCGCGAAATCGTGATCGACAAGAACGGAAAGGCCAGCGGCGTCTCCTATGTCGACACGAAGACCGGCAAGGAGCGAACCGTGAACGCGCGCGTCGTTCTCCTCGCGGCGAGCTCCGCTGAATCCGTTCGCATTCTATTGAACTCGAAGTCGAGTCACTTCCCCAATGGGCTCGCGAATTCCAGCGGCCTGCTGGGCAAATACATCATGGATACCGTGGGTGCGGGCCTGAGTGGACAGATCCCGCTTCTCGAGAACCTTCCGCTGCACAACGAAGACGGTGCAGGCGCGGATCACGTCTACGCGCCGTGGTGGCTTTACAAGGAACAACACGCGGGGAAGCTCGACTTTCCCCGCGGCTATCACATCGAATTCTCCAGCGGGCGACGCATGCCCGGACTCGGCGTTGCGTCGGGGCTCGAGCAGTACACGGGCGGTAGCTATGGCAAGCAGTTCAAGGCCGATGCGCGTCGCTACTATGGATCTCGCCTCAGCTTTGCCGGCCGTGGGGAGATGATCCCGAACGACGACTGCTTCTGCGAGATCGATCCCGACGTAAAGGACAAGTGGGGCATTCCGGTGTTGCGCTTTCACTGGAAATGGTCGGAGTACGAGCTTCGTCAAACCGCGCACCAGCAGAAGACCTTTGCGGACCTTCTCGATGCGATGGGCGCGACGCGGCGCGACACGCCCGCTGCCGATCCACTGAATGCCATTCGCCCCGGTGGCAACGTGAAGCACGAAGTCGGCGGCGCGATCATGGGATCGGATCCAATGACGTCCGTCACCAATTCGTGGGCGCAAACGTGGGACGTGAAGAATCTCTTCCTCACGGACGGGGCGGCGTTCTGCTCCAATGCCGACAAGAATCCAACGCTCACCATCATGGCGCTCGCGTGGCGGACGACGGAGCATGCACTCGACGAGATGAGGAAGGGGAATGTCTAAAGACGAAGTGCAGATTCCTTGCTCCACTCGGGACGACAAGGGAATGGATCGCCGAGAGGCGGTGAAGTGGATGCTGTCGGCGATGACGTCGGTGGCGCTGCTCAACCATGAGGCGTTCGGCCAGTCCATCGACCCCGCGATCGCCGCGAAGGGCTATGGCACCGATCCGAATCTGCTCAAGACCTACCAGCCTGGCGATCTCTGGCCGCTCACACTCAGTCGCGCGCAGCGTCGCACGGCCGCCGTGTTGTGCGATGTGATCATTCCCGCCGAAGGAGGAACGCCGAGCGCGTCCGCATTGGGCGTGCACGATTTCATCAACGAGTGGATCAGTGCGCCGTACTCTACGCACGATCGCGATCGCAAGGTGATTCTCGAGGGACTCGCGTGGATCGATGAGGAAGCCACGCGTCGGTTCGGTGCTCCGTTTCACAAGTTGTCGATGAAGCAGCGTCACGCGATCTGTGACGATATCTGCTACGAACCGAAGGCGACCGCGGAGTTCAAGAGTGCGGCCGCGTTCTTCCGACGTTATCGCGATCTCACCGCGGGCGGCTTCTACACCACGCCGCAGGGGATGAAGGACATCGGGTATGTCGGCAATGTTGCATTGCCGGCGTTTCACGGGCCGCCGAAAGAAGTATTGGAAAGGCTGGGACTCACCTCGTAACCGACTGTCCGCGACGCGACGTCATTCGGCCCCGCAGCCGAATCAGGGACTGGAGAAGCGCAGGCTGTCGGTCACGACGGGACTCGCGTGCACGTAGGAGCGGCTGACCGAAAACACTCCGTCGCCGCGTGCCGCGAGCGTCACCGCGAGGAAGGCCGGTGTAGACGCGATGCTCGCGAACGGCGCTCCGTCCACCACGAGCGCCGGGTTGGAGATGCGGCGAATGATCGGAACGCCCGGCACCGAGACACCATTTGCATCGTAGGCGGTGAAAGTCAACACCGCGCTTTGGCCGACGGCCAATGGCATCGCGGTATTTGCGGTGATACGAATCGTGGCAACGACGGGGATCACCGTCAGTGTGGAAGTCCTCAGCGGTCCGGTTGCGTCAGATATCGTAATGATCGTCTGTCCGGGCTTGATCGCGCGCACCAATCCTGTCGTCGCATCGACACTGGCAACGGAGGGATCGCTCGACGACCACAGCGTCGCGAAGACTGACGACGCGGGTGAGGCTGAGCGCACCGTTTCGCCACCCGGTTCGGTTGGAGTCGGCGCCTTGTAACTGTCCGTGATGGTGATCAGACGGTAGCCGATGGTATCACCGACTTCGATCGCCGGACTACCACTTGGCGAAAGCATGTACCCGACGGCTGGCGCGGCCTTCGGAGGCAACTCTGAAGCGCCGCATGCCAGAAGTATCGCGGCCCCAACCGGCAAAACAACGCGTAAGACACGCGTATGTGAGAATAGGAATGGACGCTTCACCGATGCTCACCGATCCGGAATGCAAGCGAGAGCGCGGCGTCGGCGAAATGGGCGTGCGCGCCGGGCGCTGCGTCGAGGAAAAGCGAGGGCTCGATGCATTCGAGTTCCATCAGTGTGAACCTATCGCCGACCAACACGCCGTCAATGCGTGCGTAGAGCCACGGCGCCGGTAACTGGGCCGCAATGAGCCTGACTTGCTCCAGAGTCCTTCCTGTGGGGGCTGCTACCTCCGATGTGCCGCCATGATGCTCCTGCACACGGAAGTCACCATGAGCGGGCCGCTTGACCATGGCGTGGCTGAACGCGCCGTCGATGAAGACGACGGACAGCTCTCCATCGCTCATGACTTCGGGAACGAACTCCTGCACCATGACGTCGCCGCGAGCGAGCGACGCGCAGAATGCCTCCTCGAGCTTGTCGACATCACTGGCTCGAGCACGCCACGTGTCGGTCGCTGATGCGGAAATCGTAGGCTTGATCACCGCGTCGGCCCAGCCGCCGGCCGCGAGCACCGCGGCAAGTGTGATGTCAGCACCGCGATCGATCCATACGGTGCGGGGAATTGCCACGCCGTTGTCGCGAAGCGACGCGAGGTAGCGCTTGTCCATGTTCCACCGCACGAGCGGCGCCGGATTCAGCAAGGGAACTCGTAGATCCTCCAGCTGCTGGAGCCAGCCACGAAACTCGTCGGCGCGGAGGTGGTAATCCCAGCACGACCGGAGAATGACGAGGTCGTAAGCCGCCCACGTCGTACCCGCATCGTCCCAGCACACCGGCTCGGCGACTGCGCCGCGAGCGGCGAACGCCGGGATGAGCGGGCGATCGTCGAGGGAGAGGAGTGGGTAGTCGGCAGATGTGGCGAGCGCGATCTTCACGATGCGTGTAAAATATCATCGTCGTCACCACGGACGCGGCATGCGGACTTCACTTCGCTCGTCGATCATCCTCGGAATTGCGTGCGCCTGCAGCGCTCCCCAATCGCCCGGGCCGCCGGCGCGGCTGTCCGTTGGTCCGACGGATAGCATCATCGTGAACAACGTTGGATCCACCCCGCTGGCAGTGCACGCCATCGATGCGAGCGGCCATGCGCTGGCCTCACCGGTTCATTTCACCTGGATCGGTGGCGACTCACTCTCCGTGAGTGCGACCGGTCTCGTCGATTGTTCGCGTCGAGGCGACGTGGTGGTGCGTGCGGAAGTGCAGCCACTTTCGTCGACGCTCACGGTCCGTTGCCGGCCAGTCGCATATCTGCGGATTCCCGGACCGCTACAGTTCGTCCTCGGCGACTCGGACATGAGCAAGCCAGTCGCGATTCCGCTCCAGGCTTTCGACAAGCGCGGACGACCGGTGGTGACGTTTGCTGGGGCGGCGACCGTCGATACGACGGTCGCAACACTGGAGGGCCTCACGTTGTCGCCACGCGCCCGCGGCATTTCGGTGCTGAGTGCCCAGGTGGGAGACCGGGACACGCGGATCGGTGTGCACGTCTATCAACGCGTTGCTTCGCTGGCTTCGATCGATACGCTGTTGCGCGTCGTGCCGAATCAGCGGCTGTTCGCCGTGCCGCTTCGGCTCAAGCCGGGGGAATACGAGCGGCGGCGTCTTCCGCCGGGACCATGGATGCTCGCCATGCTCCCGGAAGACGACTCCTCAGCCAGCGGGATTCACCTTCGGGTTGAGAACGCGCGCTGCACCGCACATCTCCTCAACACGCCGCGACGCTTCGGATGCCGCTCGGACGGTGATGCGTCGATCGTGCTGTATCGCTCTTTTTCTTCGCCGGCGGACAGGTCGATGCGCGAGGGATATCTCCTCGTTCGGTGGACGTTCCAGTAGCAGAAGGTCCCCACGCTCGCTCCGGCTCATCGATCGGCACCAAAACGCCACATCGTGCAATGAATCGATGACGCTCACTCCGGCTCGCGGCGATAGCCTGTGTCATGCCCGCTTGCCTCTCGCCGTGCGCCGAGCGTACGCTTCACTTGCGATGGTCGATTTCCGGAGTTCCCTATGGCACACGCCACACGCGCCGACGTCATGCTGATGACGGCCGACGAATTCCTTTTGCACTCAGTTCCGGACGCCAAGGCGGAACTCGTCCGTGGTGAGCTGCGCGTGACGCCGCCTGCGGGTGGCCCGCATGCATGCGTGCAGAGCAATCTTCTGGCTCGGCTCATCGCATACGTGGAACCGCGTGGACTCGGTCGAGTCTTCGGGGATGGCGCGGGCTACCTCCTCCTGGAACTTCCGCATACGGTTCGGGTGCCAGATGCGTCGTTCGTCCGGTCGGACAGGTTTCCCGCAGAGGGAATCGGTCCCGGCCTGCTGCGATTTGCGCCAGATCTCGCTGTCGAAGTCCTCTCGCCAAGCGAATCGGCATCCGAGCTGGACGAGAAGCTGGAAGACTACCGAGCCTGCGGCACGCCACTCATCTGGGTGGTGGACCCGGCGCGCCGCACGGTGATGATCGTCGCGAATGACGCACCGGTGCGGTGGCTCAGTAAGGGCGACACGCTCGATGGTGGAGAGATCCTCCCAGGGTTTTCCTGCGAGGTGGTGGAACTGTTCCAAGGTCTTGCCGAAACAGTCTGATCCGAACTGTCGGAACGCGATTACTTCGCGAGAACGGGCGTCCACCCGCCAAGAACAAACGACGGATTGCTGTAATTCCTGATCGTCTCGACGTCTGCCGTCGCGCTCAGTTGACGGGACACCGTGTGGCGCTGCGACGTATCGATCGGCTTGCCATCGAGATCCGTGCTGTTGAACTCCCACAGATGTGTGTGGGTCGTGTCGTCGGCAATCGGGCCCCAGCCAATCGCCGGAACGCCCTTGAGACGGCAGTTGATGAGCACCGCTTCCGCATACGGGTAGTTGATGCCGTTGTTGTTGGGGAGACGAGCGAGCACGGCACCCGCTGGTACCAACGCGTTACCAGGCGGCGGAGTGGCTGCTTGCTGTCGAAGTGCGGCCACGGGACGCTCGCGCGCAATGAACGTGGAGTTGACGAAGACGTTGCCGTGGCTCTCCTCAGTATTGCGGATCCACATGAAGGGCCCCATCGATTGGATCTCGCAATGATTGAAGAATGCCGGCCCGACACCGAGGATCGTGTCGCCATCACCGATGATGGTGCAGTCGGTGAGGTACACCGAGCCGCGAAGGTTCAGCGCGTCGCCTGAGCCCTTCATCGTCACGTTGCTGACGATGTTTCTCGCTCCGTAGATGAGGAGTGCCTCAGCCTGGCCATACGCGTAGTTGTTCACCGAAAAATTCTCGAGCTGGATGTCCGTGGACTCGTAGATCGAGAATGCGCAGCGACGATTCGGGCCGGGTTGCGGCGGGTTGAACCCGCTGTTGTTCGCATAGCCGATCTGCACCTTGTCGCGGTCCTCGCCGCGGATGGTGAGGTTCGACTTGTTGCGAATGAAGACGATTTCCTCGTAGGTGCCGTTCCTGATGAAGATGGTAACGCGCTTGGACGGATGATCGGGGACGAAATCCGCGGCACCCTGCACGGTGTTGAAATCACCACTCCCGTCGGCGGCCACGACGACACGGTCGACGTCAGCACGCGGCGGCGCGGCTTTCGTCGTGAAGGTCCAGGTGCCGTCGGACACGCCGTTGAAGCTTCCTTCCGGGACTACGAGAACGCCGCGTTCGATCTGCACATTGTACTTGCGATTGTATCGCAGGAGGTTGTTGTGCAGTGCGATCGTGGCGGTATTGCCGTGCACGATGATCGGATAGAAATGAAAGTCCGGGAGGCCGCCGATCGTGGTGACCTGATAGTTGTGGATGTCGGCCGGGGTGAATCGCACCGCCGGTGTGGTAGTCCTCGGCGAGGTCGGAATCGCGGAGTCGAGCGGAATGCCGTTGGCGGCAGTGACCGCGACGCGCCGCGCAGGATCAGGACCAGCGGGAATACTCAGGTCCAACGAGTCAACTGCGCGGCGATCGGCTACATCGTAAATGCGGATCTTGCCCGACTTGCCAATGGTCGGCGGGGCGGAGAAGGTGAGCACCAGGTGCGCATCGGGATTCACGTTCACGGCCCTGTCCGCCGGCATCCGAACCACTCCCTGTGCAGCTGTCTCGCTCGCGGTGACAGACACGAGGAGGAGCACGAACACGATACGGGAATTCAACCGGCACGAACGCATTGAAACGCTCCCTGAAGTTGCACTTCGTGAAGGTGCGAACGTGCCGATTCTACTTCGCGCGGCGTTCGAGCGTCACCCCGGGTGCGCGGGGCGTCTTACGCGTTGGTCCGTGGCGCCGATGTACGACGGCGACGTACTGCGACGAGGATCGCGCCCAATCCCGTACCCAGGAGAACGATGCTCGCGGGCTCTGGAGCCGACGTCGCTTCCGAACCCTCGTACTCGCAGGACGCCCCCGTGGTTACCAGGGTGCAACTGCCCTGATTCGCCAACGAGTTTCCATTGGCATCCAGCGCCTCGATTCCGAGGAACGTGATCGCCGACGTGGAGGCGGCGGTACCCGCGGCATTCCCGGAGAATCCGGGTCCGGTGAAGTCATACAGTTCCGCGTACGTATACGCCTCGAAGAACAGCTGCGCATTCGGCATGTACTGGAAGGTCGCCCGCACGATGTCTCCGGATTTCGTCACCGTGCCGCTTGCTGCCGAGAGGGAAACTGTCTCGGAACCATTCGTGTTGGTCTGCCGATCGAACGCACTTCCGTTTCCGTACAGTACGGCGGTTGATGCGCGCGCGTCCGCCGCCGCACCCTGCGGTTGGCCCGGCGCTGTCGCCGACGCCGTCGTCATCAGCGAGCGAAAGTAGATGGCGACGCTCGACGGTGTTGCGCCGAAGAACTGCGGCGTGTCATAGAAGACACCGTAGCCGCTCGAATAGTTCTGCGCATCGCCGCCGCTCCCCCACACGCTGCTCGCGCTCTGGAATTGGAAACCCGCGGACTGCCCGCTTGCGCTGTAGGTATAGCCGCTCGACGATCCGCTACATCCGCTCGGCGTTCCGTCTGTCTGGAAATTGCAGTTGTTCACTGCCGGGCTGTAGCCAGTCAAATAGCTGTAGTCATACCCGTGGGTTTGATACTGGGCGGCAGCACTGGGTGCGTTGAAAGCTTCAAAGGCGGCAGCAACCAGAAGGGCTGCCACGAGACGGGTGGGCGTATGCATCGGAGAGTCAGGGCGGGGGCAGAAGGACGCCTCAATTTAAACACCTGTTTGCGGCAATGCACCCCTCATTTCTGCCCCGCCTTCCGAGGGATTCGGGCATCCCCTCTCACCGACCGCGCCCCTACCGCAATCACTTCCGCACCATGAGCATCCACGCTTCGTTCTGTCCCTTCATGCTGTAGTGCGCGTTCACGTACGGTCCGTAAATCTGCTCCAGCGCAGACTCGCTTGGCGCATCCTCAACGCATCTGGGCACAAGGACATGCGTGACTTCACGGAACACACGCTCGGCCGAAGGGAACCGACGCTCGGAGAACGTCGTTCCGTAGTGCCACCACACCAGATCGCCGCGCGCGCTGTGAAGTCCCAGCGCAAACGGAAACGGGTTCGAGAAATCCATCACGTACACTCGACTCTCCGGAGTGAGTGTCGGTGCGAGAATCTTCAAACCACTGTTGATCTTTGCCGCATACGAGAACCGCACGCACGATGATCCGGCGTCGAAGACTTCGAGGCCCGCCATCGACGGAACGTTTATGTGTTCGTCCGGCGTCGTACGGCCATGCGTCGCACTGGCGTACGCGATGCTCGCGAGGTCGCCGGCAACGGGGGTGCTCACCACGAGCGCCGCAACGGCGAGACATCCAACGAGTCCGCCAACCCGCCCTTCATTCATGGTGGCTTCACCCACGAGACCGCGTGCCGCATACTCGCAGATCACGAGCGCGGCGGCACTGAACAACGGAATCTCCGTGTTCTGAAAGTTCGTGCTCACGATCGCGATGCCGCTGATGATCGCCACGGGAACGATCGCGGTGATGCGGCGCCAGGTAACGTCGCGCCGTTGCGAATCACCAACACGCCAACCGAAGAAGAGTACGAGGACCAGCAGCAGGGCATCGCGCGCGTTGTCCGCGATGTTCCGTATCACACGCATGGTGTTTCCCGCCAGCACGATGCGTGCAGCCGATGCGCTCTTGAGATCACCGAACATCGCGAGCGCGTGGCCATTCAGGTAAACGGTGAACGCGGCGAACACGAGGAGGAATCCAACCGCGAAAGACATCCACCAGACCCGTCGATCGACGGGGGCGATGCGAAGAAGCGTGGCGCATCCGATAATGCCGACGCCCGCGCCAAAGTAGGTGAACTTCATGAACAGCAGAACGCACAGCGCCAGCCCCGTCGACAATCCACCCAGGCGCGATCGCGCTGCCGTCGTCGTATGCGATGGCGAAAACGTCTCGACGAGTATGATGCACACCAGCGCGAAACCGAGCCGGTTGTAGATCGCGGAGTAGGTGATCCACGGAAAGCCCATTCCGAGGAAATGCGCGCCGCCGAGGAGACTTGCCATCGCCACAGCGAATGTGGCGGCGAGCATTGGCAGCATCACGCGCCGGCCAATGATCCACGACCACGCGCCACCGATCGCCACCATGAGCGCCACTGCATACGCGAGCGCATCCACCGTCCGTCCGCCGATCTTGATGCCGGCCGCGACCAGAAGGAATGTCACTGCGCCGAGTGGCGTGGAAAAATCAACGTGCGGACGCTGTCCCTGTACGATCCGCCAGCCGCCCTCGAGCAGGAGCGGCACATCGTGACCGAACACGCGCTGCGGAATCGCGCCGGTGAGCGCGAGGAGGGCAACTTCGGCGACGACGAATGCGGCGACGAACAGGGAAGTCCGCCGGTAAGCGCTCGCGGAATCGTCGAGGAGCGACGAGACGAAGCGTGCGCGCCACCGTATCAGTTTTTCGCGCATGTGAGCTCCCGAGCCGCGTGTCGTTGGCCCAATCTAATGCGGCGCGAAAACTCTCCGCGAGCTGCGCAGAAGCCGCTACAACTTCTTCTTCACGTACGTCGCGAGCGCACCCTTGCTGAACTTGCCAACGAGTGAATCACCGTGCACTTCGCCACGGAAGATGTCGACGGTGTCCGCCACCTTCTGTGACTTCAGGAAGGCGAGCGTGATCTTGTTGTCGACCAATGTACCAACCGCGGCGCCAACGATGGGGCTGAAGGACGCGCTGAGGATGGACGTCTGGTCGGAGCGTGACGCAGGTGACTCGACCCAAAGGTTGATCGTATTCGCACCCGCCGCGCCGGAGTAGATGCTCGTCGTCCCGGGCTGCTGTATGATCCCATACACACCGTCGAGCGATGCGCTGAGTGGCGCGATCACATTGTAGGTGCGGCGCGAAATCGTGATGAACGCGCCGAAGACGCCGAGCCCTCCCTGCACGCGATTGATGACCCCGGAGCCGACGAAGCCGTCATTCGTCGTTCGGTAGTAGTCATAGAGATTCGCATCAACCGCAGCGAGGCTCACGGTTTGCCGGAACCCCGGAATGAACACCCGCGTGAGAAGATCGGTGCCAAGGTTGCGTAGCGTTCCGGGAAGGCGCACATGCGTGCTGTCGGTGAATGCCGACCAGTGCTCGTAGGGGCCATCGATGTCGATCTCGTACGCGCGTGCGCCGGTCACCACGGGGAGCGTCAGCGCCAGCGTATCGCGATCGCGATCGAAATCGGTGATTCCCTGGACGGTCGATGGCGTGATCGTGGGAACGGTCGTCTCTGCAGTGACAACCTGCCCGCCGGGGATCGTGATGCGAAGTTTGTACAAGCCGCCGGGAACGAGGGTGCTCCCCTTCAGAGCGAACTGATAGACGCCTGCGCCATGGGCGGAGCCGTTCACCGGATTGATGATCGTGACCTGCTCCGGCGCTGTGAGCTTCTGTCCACTCGGAAGCGTGAGCTCCGCCGTGGCATTGTGCACGGGATCACCGCCGTCACTCACGACCGGCTCATTTGGGTCCACCGCAAACAGTCCCGCCGACGTGACCGTGTTGTTGAAGTACCGAGGCAGGACATAAGCGCCCGTGAGCGTCCGCTCCAGAAGGACTTTCTGCGTGTCGGCATTACTCGACAGCACGGCATGTACGACGATCTGTGGCGTCGTGATCGGGAGTGCGACTTTGTCGAGCTTGCACGACACCGCCGCCAACACGACCGCGGCCGAGGCCCAGCGTCTCCTAGAAGACAACGGACACCCCCGTCGATGGCACGAACGGAATCTGGGAGATTCCCGTGCGCGTCCCCGGCGACTCCTGAAAGTTGTATTGATAGTAGAGAATGTTCTTCTGGTTCGACGCATTCACCACGCTGAGGTACGGCGTGAACGTCGCGCTGCGCCGCTTGAAGGTGCGTTCGAGGTACAGGTCGAGCCGTCGCGTCGCTGGTAGCCGAGCCGCATTGCGCTCCGCATTGTCGGGTTCGAACCAGACGCGCCTGGAACCACCCCAAACACCGGTGACCGCATCCCAGCGTCGGCGCGGAAGCATCCCGTTGACATCGGTGTACGGCATCCCCGATGCAGCGCCGAGTCGCGCACCGAGCACGTACTTCGAGACGCGCCACGAAACCACGGCGTTGAAGTCATGCCGACGATCCTGCGCGGGCGTATAGCGGACGGTACTTTCCAGCACATTGGGATCCTAAGCTTAGAATTCCACGTGGACAAGTTGTCGCGGCCGCTTCTATAGTGTCACCTAAATACTAGTGACTCCAGCGTAACTGGACTGGCCACAGTTAGGCCGCAAATGTAATCACACTGGCTCACCTTCGGGTGGGCCTTTCTGCGTTCGCGAGTGGACCCGATAAGCTCATGGAGCGGCGTAACCGTCGCACAGGAAGGACAGAGAAAGCGCGGATCTGGGAAGTGACGGACAGAACGGTCAGGACCTGGATTGGGGAGGCGGTTGCCGCCGCTGCTGCTGACGGTGTGACGTTCTCTGTTCCGGTCACACCACATACGTTCCGCCATTCCTATGCGATGCACATGCTGTATGCCGGTATACCGCTGAAAGTTCTGCAAAGCCTGATGGGACATAAGTCCATCAGTTCAACGGAAGTCTACACGAAGGTTTTTGCGCTGGATGTGGCTGCCCGGCACCGGGTGCAGTTTGCGATGCCGGAGTCTGATGCGGTTGCGATGCTGAAACAATTATCCTGAGAATAAATGCCTTGGCCTTTATATGGAAATGTGGAACTGAGTGGATATGCTGTTTTTGTCTGTTAAACAGAGAAGCTGGCTGTTATCCACTGAGAAGCGAACGAAACAGTCGGGAAAATCTCCCATTATCGTAGAGATCCGCATTATTAATCTCAGGAGCCTGTGTAGCGTTTATAGGAAGTAGTGTTCTGTCATGATGCCTGCAAGCGGTAACGAAAACGATTTGAATATGCCTTCAGGAACAATAGAAATCTTCGTGCGGTGTTACGTTGAAGTGGAGCGGATTATGTCAGCAATGGACAGAACAACCTAATGAACACAGAACCATGATGTGGTCTGTCCTTTTACAGCCAGTAGTGCTCGCCGCAGTCGAGCGACAGGGCGAAGCCCTCGGCTGGTTGCCCTCGCCGCTGGGCTGGCGGCCGTCTATGGCCCTGCAAACGCGCCAGAAACGCCGTCGAAGCCGTGTGCGAGACACCGCGGCCGGCCGCCGGCGTTGTGGATACCTCGCGGAAAACTTGGCCCTCACTGACAGATGAGGGGCGGACGTTGACACTTGAGGGGCCGACTCACCCGGCGCGGCGTTGACAGATGAGGGGCAGGCTCGATTTCGGCCGGCGACGTGGAGCTGGCCAGCCTCGCAAATCGGCGAAAACGCCTGATTTTACGCGAGTTTCCCACAGATGATGTGGACAAGCCTGGGGATAAGTGCCCTGCGGTATTGACACTTGAGGGGCGCGACTACTGACAGATGAGGGGCGCGATCCTTGACACTTGAGGGGCAGAGTGCTGACAGATGAGGGGCGCACCTATTGACATTTGAGGGGCTGTCCACAGGCAGAAAATCCAGCATTTGCAAGGGTTTCCGCCCGTTTTTCGGCCACCGCTAACCTGTCTTTTAACCTGCTTTTAAACCAATATTTATAAACCTTGTTTTTAACCAGGGCTGCGCCCTGTGCGCGTGACCGCGCACGCCGAAGGGGGGTGCCCCCCCTTCTCGAACCCTCCCGGTCGAGTGAGCGAGGAAGCACCAGGGAACAGCACTTATATATTCTGCTTACACACGATGCCTGAAAAAACTTCCCTTGGGGTTATCCACTTATCCACGGGGATATTTTTATAATTATTTTTTTTATAGTTTTTAGATCTTCTTTTTTAGAGCGCCTTGTAGGCCTTTATCCATGCTGGTTCTAGAGAAGGTGTTGTGACAAATTGCCCTTTCAGTGTGACAAATCACCCTCAAATGACAGTCCTGTCTGTGACAAATTGCCCTTAACCCTGTGACAAATTGCCCTCAGAAGAAGCTGTTTTTTCACAAAGTTATCCCTGCTTATTGACTCTTTTTTATTTAGTGTGACAATCTAAAAACTTGTCACACTTCACATGGATCTGTCATGGCGGAAACAGCGGTTATCAATCACAAGAAACGTAAAAATAGCCCGCGAATCGTCCAGTCAAACGACCTCACTGAGGCGGCATATAGTCTCTCCCGGGATCAAAAACGTATGCTGTATCTGTTCGTTGACCAGATCAGAAAATCTGATGGCACCCTACAGGAACATGACGGTATCTGCGAGATCCATGTTGCTAAATATGCTGAAATATTCGGATTGACCTCTGCGGAAGCCAGTAAGGATATACGGCAGGCATTGAAGAGTTTCGCGGGGAAGGAAGTGGTTTTTTATCGCCCTGAAGAGGATGCCGGCGATGAAAAAGGCTATGAATCTTTTCCTTGGTTTATCAAACGTGCGCACAGTCCATCCAGAGGGCTTTACAGTGTACATATCAACCCATATCTCATTCCCTTCTTTATCGGGTTACAGAACCGGTTTACGCAGTTTCGGCTTAGTGAAACAAAAGAAATCACCAATCCGTATGCCATGCGTTTATACGAATCCCTGTGTCAGTATCGTAAGCCGGATGGCTCAGGCATCGTCTCTCTGAAAATCGACTGGATCATAGAGCGTTACCAGCTGCCTCAAAGTTACCAGCGTATGCCTGACTTCCGCCGCCGCTTCCTGCAGGTCTGTGTTAATGAGATCAACAGCAGAACTCCAATGCGCCTCTCATACATTGAGAAAAAGAAAGGCCGCCAGACGACTCATATCGTATTTTCCTTCCGCGATATCACTTCCATGACGACAGGATAGTCTGAGGGTTATCTGTCACAGATTTGAGGGTGGTTCGTCACATTTGTTCTGACCTACTGAGGGTAATTTGTCACAGTTTTGCTGTTTCCTTCAGCCTGCATGGATTTTCTCATACTTTTTGAACTGTAATTTTTAAGGAAGCCAAATTTGAGGGCAGTTTGTCACAGTTGATTTCCTTCTCTTTCCCTTCGTCATGTGACTTGATATCGGGGGTTAGTTCGTCATCATTGATGAGGGTTGATTATCACAGTTTATTACTCTGAATTGGCTATCCGCGTGTGTACCTCTACCTGGAGTTTTTCCCACGGTGGATATTTCTTCTTGCGCTGAGCGTAAGAGCTATCTGACAGAACAGTTCTTCTTTGCTTCCTCGCCAGTTCGCTCGCTATGCTCGGTTACACGGCTGCGGCGAGCGCTAGTGATAATAAGTGACTGAGGTATGTGCTCTTCTTATCTCCTTTTGTAGTGTTGCTCTTATTTTAAACAACTTTGCGGTTTTTTGATGACTTTGCGATTTTGGGAAAG
>JADMIO011482786.1_pt1 | contig 60345 bp, 44 predicted proteins | sample 8958161 | NCBI WGS metagenome assembly JADMIO01 (sample SAMN16585339, study PRJNA669376) | soil metagenome | isolation source: Crop rotation soil | place: USA: Cullars Rotation, Alabama | collected 2011
AGGTGAGCCAGTGTGATTACATTTGCGGCCTAACTGTGGCCAGTCCAGTTACGCTGGAGTCACTAGTATTTAGGTGACACTATAGAAGCGGCCGCGACAACTTGTCCACGTGGAATTCTAAGCTTAGGATCCCAATGTGCTGGAAAGCATGCAGCTTACGGCGAGGATCCTTTTCTAGGCAAGGAGGATGTGTGGCTAACATCGCGATCCAGGGCGACGGAGTGGCCGCGTATTGTTCCGCCTACTTGCTGAAACGGGCTGGAAATCATGTATCTCTACGGCAAACGAATCGATCGCGAGTTCCGGCCATCATGTTGAGCGACGCGGCGGTCAAGTTGATCCGGGAGGTGTTCGGCCGCCCGGATCTGTTGCGCGGAGCTCATCGGATTCGGAAGCGTGTGGTGGCGTGGGGCCGGAACGCCGTCCCCGCCGATCTGGAGCATTCGGCTGCGGTGGTTTCCGAACAGGCACTGCTGGAAACGCTGATGGATGGAGAAGAGTTCGATGTCGACAGGTACGAGCGAGACGCCGAATGGAGAATCCTCGCGAGCCGTCCTGTTCCAAAACCGGCGGTGGTGCACCGCTTCGGTTCGCGTTATGCCAGCGCGGTGGAAGTTAAGCTGAGAGACGGTTTCGATTTCGGATCGTGCTGGATAGAATCGCTGGAGAACGGATGGCTGTTCCTGATTCCCGATTCTTCCGAATCCGCGTGGCTGCTTTCCATAGGGCAGCAGGCGGAAGCGCTGCTGGATTCGAGCCGGATGATCGCCAAGGAGATCACACGATTGAAGGGCAGCCGGAGCAACCCATTCCCTTCGGCTCCCAGCATCATCGCTCCCTTGGCAGGGCAGGATATGGATGGAAGCGGTTGGCTGGCCTGTGGAACTGCCGCAATGGGTTTCGATCCGATCTGCGGGGACGGGACAGCACACGCGATTCGTGAGGCGATCCTGGCAGCGGCCGTGGTTGGAGCGGCGACCAAAGGGGAAAAGACCGGTCGGCTGGTGGCTCATTACTCATCGCGACTGATGGCCGGCTTCTATCGGCATTTGAGACTGTGTGGGAACTTTTATAGCTGCGGCCACGGAGGCCCCTGGTGGGACGGCGAGTTGAATCGAGTCACGGAAGGCATCGAATGGTGCTCGGAACAGATTCCGTCGTCGCCCCGGTTCCAGTACCAGCTCAGAGGATTCGAATTGGAGGCGAGAGCATGAGCTTGCCCTTGCCGAATGGCGGTCCACAAAGTTGTTGACAGCCGAGGGCTTCAATGTTAGTTTCGTCTAACGAGACGGCGTATCGCATCTCATCCTGTCTAGCTCGCGCCTTAAGTCGCACGAGCTGATTCCTCGGTCCAAGCCGGACCCATCGCCCAGAAGCGTCGCAAACGTGCTTCGGTGTTCGATCGAAAAAAAGGAATACATAAACTTATGGCTTCTCCCGGAAGGTTGACTCAAACCATCCTCTTATTTGGAATCGCGGCAGGAATCGCCTGCGCGCAGGCTGTGCCAGTACAGGGCATACCGATCGACGACCCACTCACCATTCAGAAGTGCGGAGGCTGCCATCAGCGGGACGCCAAAGGCATGATGCGAAGGCTGTCTTACATCCGGACGAGTCCTGAAGTGTGGGAACAGGCGGTCAAGCGGATGATCCGGCTGAACGGTCTTTCGATTACGCCCGCCGAAGTTCGCGACATTCTGACCTACTTGAGCGCCAACAACGGGCTCGCGCCGGAGGAGATGAAGGCAGCCTTCTGGGAAGCGGAACACCGGACCATCGGCTATCAGGACGACTATGTGCCGAATCCTGTTTTGCAAAAGACCTGCAATAACTGCCACAGCATCGGCCGGGTCCTGGCGCAGCGGCGCACGCGTGACGATTACGAAAAACTTGAGGCCATGCACATCGGCCTTTTCCCGGGCGCGGCGAATATCTTCCGCCCGCAGCGCGGCAAAGGGGTAGCCGACGTGGAGGCGCCTGCCCGCCCGAACATCAACAACAACGCAGGCATCTCAATGGAGTATCCCCGGGCGACGCCGCCCGCCGCCAACGCAAAGTATCCGATCGAGCTGGCGCTCGATTATCTGTCCACTGCGCAGCCGCTGATGACGCCGGAGTGGACGTCCTGGCGTGCGGCGATGCGTCCCCCGAAGCTCGCGGGAACCTGGCTGCTCAGCGGATATCAGCCGGGCAAAGGCAAGGTTTACGGACAGGTTGTGATTACGCCCGGCGCGACCGATAACCAGTTCGCGACCAGTGTGCAGTTCACCTACGTCGGAACGGGCGCGGCCGTGAAATCCACCGGCAAGAGTATCGTCTATACCGGCTACAACTGGCGTGGCCGTGTCGCTCCTCCATCCGGACCGGCAACCGCGCATCCCATTACCGCGACGGTTGTTCCCACCGAATGGCGTGAAGCGATGATGGTTTCGCGCGACGGCAACAGCATGGACGGCCGCTGGTTCTGGAGCGGATTTGGAGAGCTGGGCATCGACGTTCATCTGACGAGGGCGGGAAGCGAGCCTCTGGTGCTCGGCACCGATCTTTCAGCCTTGCAGTCGCCCTCGAAGGGAACGGTGAAGATCTACGGCGCCAATCTCGCCGGGGTCAAAGCCGCCGATATCGATCTGGGACGCGGCGTCACGGTCACCAAAGTCGTCAGTGCCACACCGACGCTGCTCACGGCCGAGGTCGATGTCGCCAAAGATTTACCGGTCGGCATGCGCGACCTGGCGATCGGACGCTCCTCGGTCAAAGAGGCCCTGGCGGTCTACGACAAGGCTGCTTACATCGAAGTTACACCCGAGGCAAATATTTCACGACTGGGTGGCGTGAAGTATCCGAAGGAGTACGCGCAGTTCGAGGCGATTGCTTGGGCTGCTGGTCCCGACGGAAAGGCGCACACCGATGACGACGTTGCGCTGGGAATGGTGCCGGCTCGCTGGGTGATGGAGGAGTTCCTTTCGACGCCTGAAGATGACGACATCAAGTTCGTCGGATCGCTGGACGACTCCGGGCTCTTCACTCCGAATGTGGAAGGGCCCAATCCGCAACGTAAAAAGCAAGCCAATAACTTCCCCTCCAACAATTATGGCGACGTGTGGATCGCGGCAACGTACAAGTCGCCCGACGGAAAAGACCTGAAAGCGAAAGCTTATCTGGTTGTGACCATACCGAATTACTCTCTGTACGATCAGCCTGAGGTGGCGCCATGACCGCAGTTATGGAAGTCGCGTCCAGCGCGTATCGTGCGGCGGAGCACCACGCGTTTGAAGCAGCGGGTAAGGATTTCCTCTATCTGGTGCCAAGCGGAGCTGTATTCGGGCTCAGCGGGCTGTCCAAAGAGATTTTCAGCCTGCTGTTACGGGAGCAACTGACGCCTGAAGAGCTAGTCGGCGCGATGGTTGCCCGCGGCTATGATCGGGCCGAAGTGGTTGCAACCCTGGAGGACATGGAATCCTGCGACGTGATTCTGTCGGGCGAGCCCAAAGAGGCTTTCCCCAGTCTTCCGGAGCCGGATTTTCCGTTGCAGCGGATCGTTCTCAACACCACGAACCAGTGCAACCTGGCCTGCGGCTATTGCTACGAATACAGCGACGACAAGATCGCTCTCACCAAGGACAAGCCCAAGTACATGAGCGAAGAGGTCGCCCAAGCGGCGATCGACACGCTCATCAAGGAATCCGCGGGACGGCCCTTGCTCCACGTGACGTTTTTCGGTGGGGAAACCCTGCTGAATTTCAACTTGATGCGATCCAGTGTTCTCTATGCGAGAAAGAAGGCGGCGGACGCCGGCAAAGAGGTGGAATTCAGTCTCACCACCAACGCCACCCTGTTGACCGAAGAGATCGTCGATTTCCTGGCGGAAAACCGCATCGGCGTTACGGTCAGTATCGACGGCGACAAAGAGCTGCACGATCGCATGCGGACCTTTCACAACGGAAAGGGGAGCTACGACATCATCGCTCCCAAGATCAAAATGCTGCTGGAGCGACACAAGACCAACTCGATTGGCGCCCGCGTGACGCTCAGCAGCGGCGTCAGGGATGTTCGCCGGATCTACGATCACCTGACCAAGGAACTGGGATTCAAAGGAGTTGGGATATCGCCCGCAACCGCGAATCCGGACCGGCTGTATCACATCGGAGGCCAGAAGATGGACGATGTCTTCGAACAGTTCTCCGAGCTGGCCTGGGAATATCGAGACTACGCGCTGCGCGGCGGCCAGCACTACTTCACCAACGTGAGCGACACCATCAAGGAGCTGCATTTAGGCATCAGCAAGGCGTACACCTGCGGCGCGGGGCTCGGGCTGCTCGGCGTGAGCACCTCGGGTGGAATCGCCGCGTGCCACCGCTTCGTCGACTCGCCGCAAGCGCAGATGGGCAATGTGATGGACGAAGGAGTGAACCAGACGGCCCGCCGCCAGTTCCTGGAAGATCATCATGTCGGCTCGCGCCCGGATTGCCACACCTGCTGGGTGCGTCCCGTGTGCGCCGGCGGCTGCTATCACGAATCGTTCATCAATCACGGAGATACGTCTGCGTCGAATCTGAATCAGTGCGATCGAATCCGCGGATGGATCGATCTGTGTTTGAAGATCTATGGGCAGATTGCCGTGGAGAATCCCAAGTTTCTGGAGCGTTTCAACGAGAACTAGACGTCGCCGAACACTTTCACAAGACTACACACTTACGAAGACCAAGGAGCCAAATGAAATCGCTAAACGCAATTAACCGCAAGGCCAAACGATTCGAGGAAGTCCGAATCGCCGAGACAGCCGACGTCGAAGCGCTGCAGGAGAAATCGAAGAAGAAGCAGGGGCGGGTTTACTATCCGCTGGGATGCACGCTCGGGTTCAACCCAGGCTGGGAGGTCGATGTCTCGGGCGGTACTGCCGGACTTTGCCAGCCGGTGGAGCGCGATCTATTCGACTGCTATTTGGGCTGTGCATGGCCGGCTCAAGTGCCCGATCACGTTAGCAACAATCCGGACTGGACGTCCAAATGCAGCGCGTCGGTCAACGACTGGCGTAATGTCGACGTGATTTACCCGTAGGTTATTTATGCCAAAGGAGGCCACCATGAGAAACCTGTTCCTTTTGACAGCCGCTTTAGCGGTGAGTCTGTCAGCCCAAACTGCCGCCAGTCTGAAAGGGCTGATGTACGTCGGCACAGTCGATCAGAAACTGTTGGTTATCAATGAGAGCACGGGAGAGATCGCCGGTGAGATTCCTTTGGACGGCATCCCCCGGACCACCGTGCTCTCCGCGGACAAGACCAAGCTCCACATCGTGACCACGAAGATGCAGGTGGAAACCGTGGACTTGGCCGCACGGAAAGTGATCAGCAGCTTCCCTCTTTCTGACGGCAGGAGTTCTCCCCGCATGACCAGAGGGGCGGGGGGACGCAATTTTTCGGGAATTGCCGTCGACCCATCGGGCCGCTATCTTTACATGACCATTTCGCTGACGGTCAAGGAGATCGATCAATACCGGACGGATCCACCGCAGTGGGTGATGGTCGATTTGCAGGATAAGAAGATCGCGAAGTCGATGCCATTTCCCAAAGGCTATGACCAGGGATTTGGGTTCGCGGCTACCTACAAGATCTCGCCTGATGGCAAGCTGCTCTACGTGTTCGATGACGACATCGTCGTGTTTGACCTGGCCACCATGAAAGAGCTGGATCGGATTGCGCTGGCAAAGCCAGAGTTTCCGGGCGCGTCGCCCTACCGGCTGCAGGCCAGCGACGATCCGAACGATCTTCCTGACGAGGTCACCAGCATTTTCACGTCCGTGGATCCGATTGTCCACAAAGAGACGCTGGGCATGGCCAAGATCAATCTGAATACCCGCAAGGTGGATTATCAACCCATCGCGCCGGCGTTTCCGATGGTGGGATTCAACCTCACGCCGGATCGCAAGACGGGATACTCACTCATGATCAACCGAACCGGTGGCAATCGTGAAGCGGAATGGTGGGTGTGGGATATCGCGAGCCAGAGAGTGGTCAAGAAGGTCCCGGTGCCGGCGCGCATTAGCTTCCGCTTTGGGATGAGCAGCGACGGTAAAACGCTATTCCTGTACGGTGCCGGCTCATCGATCGAGTTCTTCGACGCGAATACTCTGCAATCGACAAAGATGCTGTATCTCGACAAAGACACCACGACAAACTTGATTGTCATGGCGGGAAGCTAGCCGCCGCGATGGAGCCCGTCACCGGAGCCATCGCGGAATGGCGGGCTTACCGCCGGCTCTGGGTGTTTCTGCGTCCATACTCACGTCAGTTGGTGCTGGTCCTCGGCGTCAGCCTGGCCGGCACGGCTCTGAGCTTGGTCCAGCCGTTCATTTCGAAGTTGCTGATCGATAAGGCTCTCCTCGAGAAGGACTTTCACGCGCTCGTCTGGATCGCAGGCCTGCTGTTCGTCGCCACCGTGGCTGGATTCGGGCTCAACATCCTGTCCAGTTACCGCTACGTCAAGGTGTCCGCGTCCATGCTGTTCGACATGCGGCTGGCGCTATTCCGCCACCTGCAGGAGCTATCGCCGCGCTTCTATGTGCGATACCGGCTGGGCGATTTGATGTCGCGGCTCAATAACGATATGGGCGAAGTTCAGCGGGTGTCGGCCGATACACTCCTTTCGATCCTGAGCAACGTGGTGTTTTTCATCGGTAGTGTGGTTCTGATGCTGGTGCTCAACTGGAAGCTGTTTCTGGTGAACGTGGTTCTGGTTCCGGCCTGTCTGTGGACCTTCGCCCACTATCAAAAGAAACTGACTGCCTTAACCAAGCAACTGCGGGAGCGCAGCGCAGACCTGGGCAGCTGGTTCGTGGATACGATTCTGGGCATGCGCGTCGTGGTTTCCCTGCGTGCCAGCGAGCATGAGGTGAACCGGTTCCGCGAGCGCAACGACGCGTTTGTCGAAACAATGCTGGGCGTGCAGGTGGCTTCCTTCTTCACGGGGGCCCTGCCGGGGACGATCCTCACCGCATCGACATCGATCGTATTTCTCTATGGCGGCTACCAGATCATTCAGGGCACCATGACCATCGGGACCATGGTCGCTTTCATGGCTTATCAAGCCCGCCTGCTCTCGCCGATTCAGAACCTCATGGGCTTGACATCCAGCTTGGCCTCCGCGCGCGTGTCCCTGGGACGCATTTTCGAACTCATGGATACGGCCCCGGAGGTCCTGGAACAGTCAAACGCACTGCCATTGACGGGCGTGCGGAATTCCATCCGGCTGGAGAACGTCTCCATCCGCTATGACCGCCATCCGGTCCTTCGTGACGTCTCTCTCGAAATCCCAGCCGGAAGCTTCTGCGCTGTCTTAGGCCCCAGCGGGGTCGGCAAATCGACTCTTGCGGATCTATTGGTCCGGTACCTGGATCCAGACCACGGGCGCGTGTTGGTGGATGGAACGGACATTCGCGAGTTATCGCTCGAAGATCTGCGCCAGCAGGTGGTTCTGGTGGATCAGTCTCCTTTCTTGTTCCATGCCAGCATCGCTGAGAACATCGCCTATGCGTTTCCCTCCGCAACGCAGGAAATGATCGAAGAGGCCGCTACTGCTGCTGGGCTCGCGGAGTTCATCGCCCGGCTGCCGGAAGGCTATAAGACAGTCACCGGGGAGAGGGGACTCGCGGTATCGGTAGGCGAACGCCAGAGAATCGCACTTGCCAGAGCCCTGCTCCGGCGCCCCAGCGTTCTGATCCTGGATGAGCCGACGGCAGCGCTCGATGCGGACACGGAAAGCCTGGTCGCCTCGAATCTGCGCGGAGCATTAAAGGGAGGTACGCTGATCGTGATCACCCACCGTCCAGCGCTCGCCGCCCTGGCCGATTCGATCATTACTCTTCAGGATGGGAGGGCCGAGATGCGATATGAGCGCGATGCCGCAGCCGTTGCCTGAGGTCGACGGTAAGCTGCCGTTTCCGAATTCGAGCGGGCAGGGAATGCGGGTGGCCGTTATCGATAGCGGGGTAAATCACAACCACCCTCATATCTCGAGGGTCGCGGGAGGCATCGCCATTAGTCTTGATCCGGCCGCGGACACCAGTTCTTACGTGGATGTTTTGGGGCACGGCACAGCCGTGATGGCGGCGATCCAGGAAAAAGCCCCGGCCGCTCAGTATTTCGCAGTCAAGCTATTCCACGATTCCTTGCGGACGACCGCTGATCATCTGCTCAAGTCGATCGAGTGGGCCATCGACAACCGCATGGACGTGATCAATCTGAGCCTGGGAACCCGTAATCCGGATCACATTGCGCGTTTCAGGCCTTTGCTCGAGCGCGCCGCCGCGAACGGTATCGTGCTGGTTTCCGCGCTTGAGGCCGATGGGCATCCTTGCTTCCCTGGCTCCCTTCCGGGGGTGGCAGGCGTCGGCGTGGATTGGGAAATCGACCGGCATTCGTTTCGCATCGACAACACCTCCGGAGATATGCGATTCTTCGCTTCCGGTTATCCACGATCGCTGCCAGGCGTGCCTCGGAAGCGCAACCTGAGTGGGATTAGTTTCGCCGTCGCCAACATGACGGGGCTGATTGCGCGAGCGTGCGAAGGCCTGGCGGACCGCTCCTTGCCCGCTCTCTGCGACGCCCTGGCCGCCGAATTCCAGCGCATCAATTCGCAGGCGGCACGGTAATGTAGACCGCGATGATCATTTCGCTCGATCGCGTCGGGACATTCCCGGAACGATAGAGGGGAGAATCGTCACGATACGGAAACTCCCGGGGAAACGCTCGAATCCCTCCGTAAATGTAGCCGGCCAGGACACGCTTGCCGCGCAGATTCCTCAGATTGAACACGTCCGCGTCGGCGCGCATGCGCTCGAACCCGGGTGCGGGAAGGAAAGCCGCGTTGGTTCCCAAATAGGCCGCCAACCGGTTCGAAGGCTGCACGACTTCATACGTTTCATGCGGGCCACGAACCAGAGTTGTGATCTGGTCGATCCACTCGAGGCCGTCGAAGTACACGGTTTCCGGCTTGGCGCCCACACGCGGAGCGGCCTGAAACTCGCCGTGATGCTGATTCCACGTCCAGCGGCTGATGCCTCCGAAGAACGTAGTGAGCATGGTCTTCGAATCAGGATCGAAGAGCGCCAGTCTGGCGCAGGAGTACCCGCTCATCTTCTGTTCGTAGTTTTCCGCATAGGGCGGACCGGCGGCGCTCCAATAGATGGGCTTCGAGAATCCCAGTTGATCCTTGGTGAATACGCCCCCGTAGGCCGCCGCGCCCAGCGTGTGCCCGTCGGGGAGAATGGTTAGGGTTGCGTTCAGATCCCGGCGTGCGAACTCCGGATCGCGATAGCTGTGGACCACCGCCACAGCCAGTTGTCCGTGACCGTCACGCGTGACTCGCAGCTGACGAATCTCACCGGTATACCGCTGCGACACCTTGGGCGTGTTCTTCTCCTCCGCTGCCTCAAAATCACGATACGAACCAGTAAACACGTGGCCGCCGACCAGGTAGAACATCCCGTCTTCGAGCCGCAACAGCTCGCCTCCAGCTACCTGAACAACCTGACTTGTCGTGTAGGTGATCGCCGCGGAGACATCACCCCGCTCGGTAATAGCCTTGACCAAAGTAGGCAGATGCACTGCGGAAAGAATCGGATAAGTACCCCAGGCGCCGGCGGCATTCTGGCCGTACCCGCCCGCCAGGTACAGGGTGTCCTTATCCTGGAAGAACTCCGGATTGCTGGACATCCACTGATCCTTCACTTCGCCGAGCGATGCCGGAAGCTTCTCGATCGGTACACTCCAGGTCCTCGCGTTTCCAGTGGCGGAGGGCTCGATCATCCAGATCCTGTCATTGGCGCCGGAACGGGGAAAATCTGCTTCCTGTCCACCAACTCCGTGATACCCGGTGGTGCGTCCAGCGATGAAGATCCACTTGCCTTCCCATTCGGCCCAGGCAAACGACTGGAGGCGCGGCGCGCCGGGGAACCGGGCACTGACATCCTCGGATGCTTCAATGACAAAGGGGACTGGGTGCGGTGGGGTGCTTGCTGCCAGAAAAGTGCAGACAAGAATAGCGACGCAGCCCGATAACCTGGAAAAGGTCATGGCAAGACTCTCCTCTTAAACTGGGTAGTCTGCGAGGAAGGTCAACGAGGTCGCAGTGGTCCTATTATAACGGCAAACGCTCCCAAAACTCCAGCATTTTATGGGTCCCGGGAACGTGCCGTGAGCGTTCGTTACGTCTTCGCAAATGCACGCTGCAATCGAGTCTGCTGCAGTTCATGGAGTAGCCGCATGATGTTGTATGCGCTCATTTCCACCAGCAGCCGCGTGACTTTTTCGTGCTGGGAGTCGTTGAGATCGTCCTGAACGGCCTTCATCGCCTTCACTACGCTCGATTGCTGCTTTTCAAGCTCGGCCTTTTCGATGATGCCGTCGGCCATTGCCTCGACGAAGGTCGCCAACTTTTGAACCTGCTCGTCGATTACCGGCGTGTCCTTCTTTTCGTCAAACCAATCGATCCTTGCCATAGCAACCTTCTCCTTATCGATGCTTTTATCTCACGTGAGGTCTTATCTCATCTGATTTCGTAGTTCGAAAAAACGGTGCTGCAATCGTTCGCGGCCGCCAGCCTCGGTCACCCTTGACCGCAAAGCTTCCGGCAGGAAGTCAACGTCCGTGCACTCGAGCATTGCGGCGATCTCTTGCATCTCTTTCTCTAAGCCTTCGAGCGACGGCAGGAAACCCGCGAGTTCCTGTGCCAGCGCAGCCTTTCCCAGGGCGGATTCTCCCCGCACGCGACTGCGCCGGGCTGCCCGCGTGACGATGCCTTCGATGTCCGCGCCCGACAGCTTTCCCGCCAGCGGAATTTCGGGGATGTCTTCCGGCGCGAGCGCAATGCCTGCTTTACGCGCCATGGCGGCAAACATCGACCGGAGTTCCTCGGGTTCGGAGGGATAAAACAGCGGGATGTGAATCTCGGCGCGGCCCTGGCGCTTCAAATCGATGGGAAGTAAATCGGGACGGCAGGTGAGCAGCATCCATAGAATCTTGCCGCGATATCGCGTGTCGCCCATCTGCGCGGCGATCATCGAAAAGACGCGGCTCGACGTGCCGGAATCGCCCTCGTCGTCTCGATCGCCCAGCGCGGCGTCGGCCTCATCGATCACCACCACAATCGGCCCCATAGCACGTAGTACGCCCAACACGCGTTCGAGGTTCCCCTCGGTTTCGCCCACGTACTTAGAACGGAAATTCTTCAGCATCACGCAGGGCACGCCCATCTCGCCCGCCATGCATTGCGCCAGGAAAGTTTTGCCGGTGCCCACGGGACCGCAGACCAGATAACCCATCGGGAGCGTCTCTGTGTCGCCCCGTTTGATCAGTTGGGCGTCTTCCCGCAGGCGCTGTTTCACCGGCGCGTGCCCCACCAGAACATCCATGGTCCACTTCGGCTCGATGAATTCCAGCAGCCCGCGGCACTGGCGTTCGATGAGTTCCTTCTTGAGCGCCCGCATGCGTTTCACATCCAGCCGCGCGCCCGATTCCAGTGCCGACTGAACCATGACGTTCATATCCACGAACGAAATGCCGGCAGTGAGACGCGCCAAGTCTGCTTCGTTGTAATCCGAGGCGGCGCTCAGATCGCGCCCGGCGACAGCGTGTTTGAGAAACCGCTCGCGAGACGGCTCATCGGGCATCGCGACTTCGACGTCCGAAATATACGGGTTGGAGGTAACGCGCTCGCTGAGGGCCGCGGAGCTTTCGTCGATCAGCACCACGGCCATGTTCAGACGCTTCACATGAGGGCTGGCGGCCCAATTGAGCAATGTGACGACCTGTTGCGAGGCGGCGGGACTCAGGCGCCCGGGCTCGCCGCTCGGAATCAGGAACGAGGCGTAGTCGATCAGGATGGCCGCACTGACGCTTTCATCACCCGCCATGATGTTGTTTTGTACGAAGCGATCGAGCAGGGCAAATGCGGTGGACGGATCCTTGCGGGCCGCCGCCAGATCGCCGACTTTGTCATTCGCCCGAACCACCATCTCTTTCAGACGCGTTCCATCGCGTCCGGCAAAGGCTCGCAGGCCGCGCGCCAGATCGTAGTACAGAACCAGTTCCCACCGGCCAAATACCTGCTCGGCGAGAAAGTCGGGCAGTCCGCCATAAGCGCTGCCCTCGGCGGACAGCGGCACAAGATCGTGCACGTTACCGTGCACAACAAATAGCGAAGTGGAGCCCGAGAAATAGAGTTCGGAGAGTTCGGCTGCCCACGGCGGAAACCATTCGGGCACACGAGTCCCTGCCTTCACTGCGCGACCCTTCGCAGATCCGCCTCGAGAATCGCCGGCGGCGCCTGCATTTGATCGACGATGCCGGTGATCTGCTGCAGTTCACGCATCGCGGTTTCGGTGGACTGCACGCTCTCGGTGACGCCTTCAATCTGGCTCGATAGGGCGTCCGGATCCTGCCGGTTTACGCTTGCCTCGGCCAGAGCCTGAATCTTGGCCTCGATGCGATCCAGTTCCAGCCGCACGAATACGGCATTGTCGCCCGCCTTCTTGTAATTCTGCAAACGCAATTCCTGTGCAGCGACGCTATCCTGCAACGAGCGCTTGAAGCGCTCATCGTTTTGGGCGTTGTCCAGCTGTTTCTTGGCCTCATCGATGCGCGCACCGATGTCCCCGGCGCTGGTAGAACGGAGAAAACGGTCCAATGCCTGCTGCGAGGCAAGCAGCCGCAGAAACACCCACAGCAGGCGGTCGAGCGCCGGCGTGCTCAGATCCTCGGCAGGAGAATTGCTTTGGCCCCCGACGCTACGGGCGATCGATCGCATCTCCAGGCAGCGTGCGCGAAGCGTCTCGAAACGGCGACGCGCGTCCGGGGCCAGCGTGTTTACAAGACCCACCAGCGTTTCTCCCGCCACGCCCTGTGGCACACGAGGTTGTTGCGCTTCCTTATACACCTGGGCATCAATCGCTTCGCGGAACTTCGGCATGGATACGAGTCCGCCGAGATACAGCGCCTCCGCGGCCAATACCAGCGGGAAAATCGCATCGGGCCAGGGAGTGAGTAGGGATGCCACGGCTCCGCCTAAGAACAACAGCAGATTCCAGCGGTAGAGGAATGCGCGCTTGAGATATTCTTTAACCCCGGCGCCGCCGACCATCATGGTTTGGCCTCGAGCTTCTCGGTCTCCAACGTTTCGACGATATCGCGGATCGAGAAGACGATCTGATTGAAGCTGGCCTCGCGCTGCATCTCGCGCGCAGGACGGTCCGGGCCGGGCAATTCCATTTCCTTAATGATAGTGCCAGGAGCCTTGGAAAGAATGTAGACGCGATCGCCCAGGTATACGGCTTCTTCCACCGAATGCGTGACGAAGAACACCGTGGCTTCCTGCTCCCGCCACAGACTGACGAGCAGATCCTGCATGTTCAGGCGGGTCAACGGATCCAGTGCGCCGAACGGCTCGTCCATAAGGATAATGCGCGGCCGCAGGATCAGTGTCCGTGCGATCGCGACGCGCTGGCGCATGCCCCCGGACAGCTGATGCGGAAATTTGCCGGCATCCTGCTTGGGATCGAGACCCACTTTTGCGATCCAATCGCGGGCCAGCTCCTCGCGCTCCTTTCGCGCCTTTCCCGAACATTCCAGCCCGAAGGCGATGTTGTCGAGCACGGTGCGATTGTCGAACGACGTGTAGTCCTGGAACACCATTCCGCGGTCGGGTCCCGGACCTTCCACCGGCTTCCCCATGACCTTGACCGTACCCTTCGTTGCGGGAAACTGCGGACGCAAGCCGGCAATCAACCTGAGAATCGTCGATTTCCCACAGCCCGAAGGCCCCAAAAGCGAGATGAACTCGCCGCAGCCTGACTGGTCATGCACTTTGAAGGAGATGTCGCGGATAGCAGTCGCGCCTTGATTGTCGTAAGTCTTCGTGACGTTATCGAACTCGACAATCAATTGCTCCGTCGGGGTCTCGGCCATGTCAGTCGGCCTCCTGGCGATACGGAAACAGGCCGCGCTGAACCCATCCGAGAAAGCGGTCGATGCCCCACGCCAACGCGCCGATCACGATCAATATGAGAATGATGTGTTCCGACAATCCGCGCCGCTGGCTTGTACTGAGAAGATAGCCAAGCCCATGTTCGGCATTAATCAACTCGGCGAGCATAATGTAGCCGAACGCCATGCCAAACAGCGCTCGCAAACTCTTATAGACGTCGGGCATCGCCAGCGGGACCAGGACCTTGCCGATCACCTGCCTCTGGGAAGCGCCGAGCGTCTCGGCGGTTTCGACGTAACGGTCGGGCACCGAGGTGATCGCACGAACTGCGTCGGAATAAATGAACGGGACGCAGGCGATGAAGATGAACATCACTTTCTGTGTTTCTTCGATGCCGAACCAAAGGATAGTGAGCGGGATAAGCGCCGCAACCGGTATGTTCCTTGAAAAAAGGGCAAGCGGCATGGCCGCCGACTCCAGCACCCGCCAGGAACCGGCGATGATCCCTAGAGGGACGCCGACGATGATCGCCAGTCCGAATCCGATAAGGACGCGGCGGAGCGTGGCGACGATGCTCGCGCCCAAGGCTCGTTCATTCCAGAGGGCGCCAAAGCTTCGGGCGACCTCGAGCGGCGACGGCAAAATCACGGGCGAAATCAGCCGCTGTTCCGGCGTCGGTCCGCGTGTCGCCAGGAACCAGATGGCGAGGACGAGTGCAACCGCACTCGCCCCCAGAAGTCGCCGCACGAGCGGAGATGGAGGAATTCGGAGATCGAACAGGCCCGGTTGTTTCACGTCCAAGTTAGAAATACAGCTTACTTATTGGGCGTCTCCAACGGATAGACCTTCACTTCCACGCGTCGGTTCTTGGCCTGATTCAACGGGTCGCCCGGATCCGCCGGACGATTCCAACCCAGACCCGAGGCCGTGAACTGGTTCGGCTGAAGCGTCGGAAACTTCTTCAAGATCGCTTCCTTCACCGCATTGGCGCGATTCGCGGAGAGTTCCTGCACGGCGTCTTCTGGAACGCGTCCCTTCATCGATGAATCGGTATGGCCCTCGATCACGATGCGAGCGGCTCCGAACTGACCGGCCATCTTCCCGATCTCTTCCACCACGAACGGAGCGTTCGGATCGTAGAGGCTCTCGACGACCTTTCCATTAATCGTTTCCGAAGTCTTCTTGGTCAGATCCCAGGAGTTGGACGAGAAGTGAATTACGACGGTCTTGGTAAGGATTTCGTCGGACTCGCCTTGAATCGCCGCCGCTGTCGCAGGCGCAAACTGCACATCGTACTCGTTTTTCTGGCTGGAATACTTCAGATCGTTGCCCAGCTTCTTGAGCACGCTGAAATCCATTACTTGATCGAACTCGGTCTTCTCGGAGACCACTCCGATGCGTTTATAGAGGTAGTAAGCGGTATTCCAGGTGCGTTCGAAATTGGTGGGATTGTTTCGATTGAGGAAGAACTCCTGGTTTTCAGCCCAGTTGGTGGAGTGCGCGTCGCCCTGCATGCTGAGCGCGTCCGACTCGGGGATCGAATAGCCGGCGGCCATAAGTTTTGCGGCCGTGGCCTTATTGGGTTGTTCCTTCAACGCCTCCATGCCGTCAAAGATGCCCCGCATCAGGCCCTCAATAATGTCGGGATTGTCTTTGGCGAAATCGGCCCGGGCGAACCAGACATCGGCGATCAGCTTGTTGGCGGTCCCGGTGTTGACCAGCATACGATTGCCTTTGACCTTCGCGAGGTTGTAAATATCCGGAGCCCAGCTGACGACGCCCGCGGTCTTCTTGTCGGCATTGAACGCCGCGGCAGCCTGGAACGCATCTTGGGTGAACTTGAATGTCACTTCTGAAGGCTGCACGCCGCCATTGATCAGCGCATTCAGCGCGAAAAAGTGGGATGGCGAATTCTGCGCCAGTACAATCGTTTTGCCGCGCAGGTCGGCGACGCTCTTGACGTTGTCGCGAACCACGATTCCATCGCCGCCATTTGACCAATCGATCTGCTGATAGATTCGCGGCATCACGCGTGAATCTTTGCGCAGGGCTTCCATGAAGAGCGGAACCATGTCGAGCGTGCCCCACCCGATGTGGACGTTACCGGCTGCGTAGGCGTCGCGCATCGCGACGGGATCGTCGATCAGAGTCAGTTCGACTTTGAAATCCTTGCCGCTCGGCGTCTTCCAGACTTTGCCGGGTTTGAAGCCGTTGTTGGCGTAAATGATCGGAGCCCATCCCGCCCAAACATTGATCGCGAACCGTACCGTTCGGTCGGAAAGAGGTTTGTAGCTCGAAATGCCCTGGACCGGAGGCAGCTTGGCTTCGGGAACATACTTGTATTCCTTGGCCGTTGTGATGCCGGAACTATCCGGCGCCTCAGTCCCGGTCATCTCCTCTTTACTGATGGTTCCCCCGGGCTTCGATCCCGGCAACGCGCCGAAACGCCAGAGCCCGAGTCCGACCAGCCCTACTACGACTAGCAACACCGCTAAAAAGAACGCCGGCCTAGGACTGCCCGCAGCCATAGTGAAATACCCTCCTTGATCCCTCTGTTACGATTTCAATCGCTATCGATTGGTGGAAGTTTGCGTGGTCTTTTCCGCCACCGCCGGACCAAGATCCTTGGTGGAATCGGCAAGCTTTGTGGTTTCCGGAGAACGCAAGCCGAGTTCTACCTCGAACTGCGTGAGCGCTTCTTCAGCCATCACCTTTTCCATCTTCTCTTCGGCCTGGATGGAAGCTAAGCCCTCTTGCGATAAATCGGCAGCCACGCGAGCCTTGCCGCGATTCTTGTCGATCTTGCCTTGAATCATCTGCTCGAGCTGGCCGAAATCGGTGGTTACATCCATATTGAAGGATTGCGCCAGCGCGGCGACCTCTGCCTCGGCGGAGCTCATCTTCAATTCGGCATCGTACTTTTGAATCTTCTCGCGGACCTCACCCAGTTTCTTGGCTGCGTGCTGAATCTTCTTGAGGTTATTCTCGTAAGCCTCTTCGTGCATTCGAAGCTGCTCTTCGTAGGCGGCGAGATCTTTCTTCGCCTTCTGCAGCTCGAGCGCGAACTTGGCGGCTTCCTCGCGCTGGCCGGACTTCAGGTAGGCCTTGGTCTGCGCCTCAAGCTTTTGCGTGTGGTCTCGAGCGCCGGCCACTTGCCGTGTGACCCGCTCGACCAGCCCGCGGTAAGTCTCGAGTCCCTTTCGGCCTTCTTTGAGTTGCTCGACCGCGGCGTCGTGTTCGTACTGCATCTGGGCGATCGGATCGGCCTCCCAGAAGATGTTGGCGATCTTGTTCAATTGGGCGCGAAACGCGCTCCAGAACTTTCCCAGAATCAAGGAGAACTCCTTCCTGACGACATATTCTACTACTACGAAGGATGGGGCGAAGTCGTTCCGGAAATGACGTAACCGATTACAACAGAGGCGTTTAGGGCAATTGGCAACGGTTTACGTGCTTTAGGCGCGTCCAATCCGCAAAAGAATATCCGCCAGCTGCTCCGGCGCGGAAAGAAATGGCGAGTGATCCGTGTCGATGGAAAACGTCTGGCGGCATGGAGAATGCTTCTGCATCTCCCGTTGCAACTGGATCGTGATCGCGCGGTCGCGGTCGCACTCGATGTAATACCGTGGGATTCGACCCCAGCGCTCCGCCGTTGTTTTGACGGGTGTTCCGAGAGGTTCCGCGGACTGGGCAACAAGGCGCGATTGGGCGAACGCTGCATCGTCATCCGAGCAATTTCCGTAGAATGCTTCGCGGCAATATTCCAGCTTGAAATCGATGGCGCCATCGGCTCGCGGAATCGTTGTCGACGGGTTGACCATGCTCTCCTGGTCCTGTGCTGCCCAGGTCATCAGCGACTCGCCATCGCGCAGCAAGAACGCGCACAAATAGACCAGCGCCCCAATGCGTTGAGGGCAATTCTCGGCAGCCTGTGTGATGGCGACGCCGCCCATGCTGTGACCGGTCAAAATCACCGGCTCGGTTTGCGCGTTGGCGATTTCGCAAACGCGGTCGGCGTAACTTGCAAGCGTGACCCCGGCAATAGCGGTTTTATCCTCTCCGTGCCCCGGCAAATCAGGCGCGAGGACTTTGTGACCCTTGGCTTCGAGCAGTGGCGCCACTTTACGCCAGCACCAGCCGCCGTGCCAGGCGCCATGAATCACCAGATAGGTCGACATAGTCCCGACGATTGTAGCGGAAAACAGCGGTCACCGCGCAGTGATGAGCAGGCCGGATTGAAGATTCATGCCGAGTAGCCGCAGAGATCATACATACTGGTTACTGATCCCCCGCGTGATTGTGCCGACGGTCGGATTTCTACTGGGTGATGATACAAAATGAGTTTCCTGGACAATCTAGAGAACGACCTGAAGGCCCTCGAGAGCAGGGAAGAGAGGGACCCGGAGAAAGTCAGGCGCGATCAGGAGCGCCGGGAGGCGGACAGGACGGCTGCGTTACTGAGAGCCCCTCACGCGGAGGCGCTGAAAAGTTCGCCCTTTACTTCGGACCTGCTGACGCATTGCCGCACGATCGGCCACGGACAACGCGTCCTGGTTCAATTCACCTGGCTGGGCGAGACTCTGCGTTTGGACGCCAAAACAAAGCGCATGGACTTGACGCCTACCGCGGAGGGAATCACGGCGATACTGTCTCTGAACGGAGAGGAGATAGGACGGGAAACCGTTGATCCGAACATTGATGACGCTGAGGCTCTTGCCAGACGCTGGCTGACGGGGCCATAACGTTCGAATCGTTTTGAATTCCGATCCGCTGGGATGAACGCCGCACGGATGCGTGCGCCCTCTTCCCGAATCGGGGTGGTAAACTTTCCGACATGATCCATCGAGCCATGAATCTTGTCCTGGCCGTCGCCGCACTGATCGGCGTGGCAGCCTGGCCCTCCGCCCAAGCCCAAACTAAAGCCCAAACCCGTAAGGCGGCGCCGCCCAAATCGTTGCGGTTGTATGTTCTCGATTGCGGGAAGATCACGGTCGCGAACGGAAACTCCATGGGGTTCAAGCCGGGCGAGTTAGCCACGTCCAATATGGTGACCCCGTGCTTCCTGATCGTCCACCCGCGCGGCACCATGATATGGGATACAGGCGAGATTCCCGACCGTGCTTTTAAGAGCGGCGTGACGCCGCAGACGGATGGCGCGTATACGGTGGATCGTCCGCTGCTGCCGCAACTCGCCGCCCTCGGCTACGCACCGTCGGACATCACCTATCTGGCGCTTTCGCACTATCACGGCGACCACGTGGCCAATGCGAACGCGTTTGCCGGCTCCACTTGGATCGTGCAGCAAGGCGACCGCGATGCCATTATCGCCGTGAGCCGATCCAACGAAAAGAAATCCAAAGCCGTCGACTCGGCCTTCTTCACCGATCTGATCAACAGCAAGACTTTGCTGCTGAAGGGCGAGGATCACGACGTGTTCGGCGACGGCACCGTTGTCATCAAGTTCACGCCTGGCCATACCCCCGGCCACCAGTCGCTATTTTTGAAACTCGCCAAGACCGGACCGGTGTTGCTGTCGGGCGATCTGTATCACTACCCCGAAGAGATGACCTACAAGCGCATCCCGTCCTTCGATTTCGATATGGAGCAGACCGCAAAGAGCCGGGCCATGATTGAGGAGTTCGTCAAGAAGAACAACGCTCAGTTATGGATCCAGCACGACTACACCGCCGGCATCAAGCGTAAGATTGCGCCGGAGTTTTACGAGTAGATCGCGCAACCTTAGTTGCCCGTCATGTGCCGAATGTCAGCGGGCGGGCAGGAGTGGAGCGCGGTCCGGCGGCAACTGGTGATCCGCCGTGATGAGCATGATCCCCGCCAGAACGTAGTCGCCTATACTGATGGCCACTTCCAGAGTGCCTTGCCGCCCGAACAGCTTGACCGCGTGCGCATACAGTTCGGAGTCGAGCTTGTGATTGCGCAGGATCTGGCGGCCCATCTGAATCACGACCGTTTCGTCTTCGGGTAGTCCGTCAAGCGGGCGGTTGAACTTGATCGCGTCGACGGCCTTCTGGCTGACGCCGAACTGCAGCGCCGCGGCCTCATGCCCGGACCATTCGTATTGCTGCTCGATTTCCCACGCGCCAATGATGGCGCACAGCTCGAACAGGCGTCGCCCGATGGCGCTTTCGCTGCGCAGATAGCGATTGAGTCGCTCGATCGGCTCAGCGGTGCCGGGGCTATGCAGCGAGATGCCACCGGGGCCTCGCAGCGGAACCTGCCGCGGCGCAGTGCCCACGACGTAGTCGTAAGCGGCGCGATCGGCGTCCGTCTTCATTTCGGCGCGTTCGACGATCGGGAGCCGCGACATCGACTTCGGATCGATGTCCGCGGGAAATTTCGGCGTCTGGGCAACCGCAAGGCCGGCAAACCCGGCGAACACAATGAGACGTAATGACTGTGACAAGGATCCCTCCCGCACTGCTTTCAAACTGCCTTTTCTTAAGGAAGCGCGAATACAAATACATTGCTCGCGTTGCCCGGCTTCAACTCCTCCGCCAGGCGATTCAAACTGGAACTCGCCAGCGCGTTGCCGACGCTCACGGCAACGAATTGTTTGCCGCGGACGGAGTAAGTGATTGGATAGCCCGTCACCGGAGCTCCTAAATTCGTCTCCCACAGAATCTTGCCGGAGTCCTGATCGAAGGCCCGGAAGCGCCCGTTGGTGTCGCCCGCGAATAGCAGGCCGCCCCCTGTGGCAACCACCGACATCATTCCGGCGCGCTGATCGTAACGCCATAGTGTCTTTCCGGATTCGGCGGAAATCGCGAACAAAGAACCGATGTTCTGCGTCCCCGGTGTGATCTCCGCTCGTGCATTAAAGGAATACATAGAGCCGTTGTCGATCGCGGTTTGCTGCGCGCACGTATTCTGCAGGCCGTAGTACATCGCGTTGGTATCGGGACTGTAGGCGCCGGCCTGGAAATCCTTGCCGCCGCTGGCTGTGGGACAAACGAAGTGCGTCTGTCCTGCGGCGGTAAATGTGGTCTCCGGGTTTACCGTGACCTTGCCCGTGGCTCCGTCGATATTGGCGACGACGTTTTGGCGAACCGTGGGACGCGCCCAGAGAAACTCACCGGTCTGGCGGTCGAGCGTGTAAACGATGCCGGTCTTGCCGGGAATTCCCGTCAGCACCTTCCGCCGCTCTCCGGGACGGAGGCGCGGATTGATCCAGGAAACCTGGCTCGGATCGGGAGCGACGGCGGTGTCCACCAACAGGCGTTCGAACGGGTGATCGAAATCCCAGTGATCGACGACGTGCTGGTAATACCAAACAATTCGGCCTGTATCGGCATCGATCGCCAGGGTGGAGTTGTGATACAGGTACTGCTTGTCATTGCCCGCCAGGAGAAACTTCGGCGCGGGCGAGGTCACCGACGTGCCCACATATAGCAAATTCAGCTCCGCGTCATAGCTCGGGACCATCCATGCACCCACGTGCCGGCGCTTCTCGTCGGGTATCCCGCCCCAGGTTTCATCACCCGGTTCGCCGGGCTTGGGGATGGTCCGCCGCCGCCACAATTCCTTGCCGGTCGTGGCGTCGTGCGCCGTGATGATGCAGCCGTCCGGACTGAACTTGTACTCGCAGCCGCGCGTCGAGAAAATCTTACCGTTGGCGATGATCGGACCCGACGTTTCCTGTGCGGGGGTTTCGCGATAGTCGACAATACGCGTCTCCCACGCCAGTCTCCCTGTGACCGTGTCGAGCGCAAACAGAAAATCATCCGAGCTGGTGTCGATGATCTGGTTCCCGTAGATCGCCAGATTGCGGTTGATGCTGGGTACGGGAAGAAATTTTCCCAAGTCGTCCGGCAGCTTCCGCTTATACTCCCACCGAAGGTCGCCGGTGGCTGCATCCAAGGCTTGAATGTAGTCGCTGGGGTTCGGCAAGTACATGACTCCGTCGTGCACCAGCGGCGTCGCTTCCTGGATGCCGGGACCCATGCCGCGTGTCCATACCAGCTGCAGCCGCCCGGCGTTGCTCTTGTCGATCTGCTTCAGCGGACTGTAGCCCCAACTGTTCAGAGTCCGCCGCCACATCAGCCAGTCGGCGGGGTTGGGCTCCAGCAGTTCGCGATCCGTCACGGGGCGCGATGCTTGGGCTTGGGATTGTGCGCTCGCGGCGCCTGCAAGCAGGATGAAAGCTGCTGCACAACACCCGGCGGAACGCCGCCGGAAAGTGTCCACAAGTAACATAATGCCCCTTAGGATACTCCAGCGTGGCCGCGCGTGGTTCGTGACCGGGAACGCATACGAAGACGCCCCGTTTCCGGGCGCTGGCAAGCCAGATTCAGGACCGTACCGCTTGAGTTGCCGCCGCTATACACTTAATAGCTATGCGGAGATGCGTTTTTACGACATTCCTTCTGACGGTTCTTCCCGGGCTTCTCTCGGCCCAACAGCGGGGGATCTCGAATGACACTAACTTTTATAGTGGGACGCCCGGACTCCAGGCGCGCGTCGCGCGATTCACCGCGCAGCCTGCGACCTCAAAAGCCGGACAACCAGTAAAGCTGGATTGGCTTGTCGAAAACCCAGTTGGCGTCTCCATCGAGCCTGGAATTGGGGCTGTCCAGGCGCGAGGGAGCAAAGAGGTCAAGCCCCGGCAGACCACGACCTATGTCCTGACGGTTCGTGGCCCCCGTGACCAGATGCTTACCCAGGAAGTGACGGTCACGATTCCGGGCACCGCCCCGCTCAAAGCAGTTACCTCTTTGAAGAGGGAAATTCCCAAGATGCCGGACGGGAAGCCGAACCTTTCCGGAGTCTACAACATGATCTTCCCGGGCAGTTTCTTCCCGGGAGGCGCCCCCATGAACATTTCGAACACGCCTGGTCCGCTCGAAACGACACCTGTCTTGAAGGCTGGAGCGGAGAAGTTCAGGGTTGTGCGCGGGCCTAACGATGCCGGCCCGTCCTCGGATTGCCACCCTCCGGGCGTTCCCCAGGCCATGTTTTCGCCTTACCAATGGCAGATCGTGCAGGGGCTCGATCAAGTGGTCGTGCTGTACGAATATCCCGGCGCATTCCGAGTGATTTCGATGCACGGCGGCCCACACCAGTCGGACTTGGATCCTACCTGGTACGGCGATTCGATCGGGCATTGGGAGGGTGACACGCTGGTGGTCGATACCGTAGGCTTTAACGACAAGACGGAGCTTCCCGGCGGATACCGGCACACCGAGGCACTGCATGTGGTCGAGCGGTTTCGGCGCGTGACGTTCGATCATCTCGACTATCAAGCCAGAATCGAAGATCCGAGCGTATTCGAGAAGCCGTGGATGGTGCATCGAACCCTGCCACTCCGAACGGACTTGGAACGGGTGGGAGAATTCATCTGCGAGAATAATCGGGACTATTCAGGCTTGTTTAAGAAGTGAATGCCGAGAACCTACTCTCGGCATGAGCGGGTGTCGGCCCCTTCGGTTCAGGTGGCCAATTAGAGGGGACAGAATGATTCGACTTTGGCCATTACTGGTCGTCGGCTGCATTGTGGGCGCGCTTCTCGCCCAGCAGGCTCCGCAATCGGGCGAGGCTTTGTTCTTTGGGAAAGCCGCCTGTGCATCCTGCCATCAGGTGAACGGCCGGGGCGGCGTCGTCGGCCCCGATCTGTCGACGGCAGGCAGATTGTCAGCGGACGCGCTTCATCAGAAAATCGTAGATCCCAGCGCCAATCCGAATCCTGGCGGCCGCGGCGGGCCGAGCACCATGGTCACGCGAACCAAGGATGGCAAGGAAATCCGCGGCATCCGGCGCGCGGAAGATACGTTTTCGCTGCTCATGACCGACACCAGCGGCAAGCTGTTGCGGCTCGATAAGCGGGACCTTGCGAGCGTGACCGCTGAGCCGAAATCGCTCATGCCCGGCGATTTCGCGCAGCGACTCTCCGAGCCTGAAATCCAAAGCCTGGTGGCGTATCTCCGAACGCAGACAGCGCGCAATCCTGGCGCCGATCTTCCTGGCGGCGTCACTTATGATCGCCTTCGCAATGCCGCCGCCGAGCCGCAGAATTGGCTCACCTATTGGGGCGACTATCAGGGGCTGCACTACTCGGCGCTGAAGCAGATCGACACGGCCAACGTCCGCGAGCTTCAAGCCCGCTGGGCCGTGCAACTGCCGAATAACTCGCTGCTCGAAGCCACGCCCATCGTGGTCGACGGCATCATGTACACATCCGGCGCTCCCGGACAGGTGTTCGCGCTCGACGCCAAAACGGGTCTGCAGCTCTGGCGGTACCAGCGTCAACAGAAGGTCGTCAACCCCAGTGAGATCAATCGCTACAGCCGGGGCGTGTCCGTGCTCGGGAATCGATTGTTCCTTGGAACGCTCGACGCCGCGCTGGTGGCGCTCGACGCACGTACCGGGCAACTGCTGTGGGAAACGCAGGTCGCCGATACCATGCTCGGCTACAGCATCACGTCCCCGCCGCTCGCGCTCAAGGACAAGATCGTCACCGGCATAACCGGAGGCGAGTTCGGCGCAAACGGGTTTATCGACGCCTACGATCCCGCGACCGGCAAGCGGCTGTGGCGCTTCAACACGATTCCCGGTCCCGGCGAATTCGGACACGATACGTGGAAGGGCGATAGCTGGCAGCACGGCGGGGGCCCTGCGTGGCTCACCGGCAGCTACGATGCCGATTCCGACACGCTGTATTGGACCGTCGGCAATCCGGGACCCGACTGGGACGCGAATGTGCGCGCGGGCGACAACCTGTTCACGAGTTCCGTGATTGCGCTCGATCCGAACACCGGCCGCCGCAAATGGCATTACCAGTTCACTCCCAACGATAGCCACGATTGGGATTCCACCGAAGACGTGATCCTGGTGGACCGCGTGTTCCAAGGCCAGCCGCGCAAACTGTTGCTGCACGCCGACCGCAATGGAATGTTCTACGTGCTCGATCGGACCGATGGCAAGTTTCTTCTGGGCAAGGCGTTCGTGCGCCAGACCTGGAACACCGGCTTTGACGCGAACGGCCGGCCGAAGATCGTACCGAATTCCGACTCCCAGCCCGAGGGCAGCATTCCTGTGTATCCATCGGCGGGCGGGGGGACCAATTTCCAGGCGCCGTCATACAGCCCGGACACGGGCTGGCTGTATCTGATGACGGGCGATTCCGGGCAGCGCTACATCCGCACGCCGTCCGAATATCAGGCCGGGAAGCAGTACGCGAGCGGCGGTCCGCGCGGATTGGGCGAGCCCGCCATCGCCGCGATCAAAGCGCTCGATCCCGAGACTGGCGATGTGAAGTGGACGTACCCGGTGAGCCGCGGATCGCTCGCGGCCGGAGTGCTGGCGACAAGTGGCGGAATCGTCTTCGCCGCGACTCCTGAAGGCAACCTGATCGCCCTAAACGCCCGCACCGGAGCCGCGTTGTGGCGCTTCCAAACCGGCGGAACCATCGCCGCATCGCCCATGAGTTACGCCGTGGACGGCAAACAATTCATCGCCATCTCGGCAGGGGCAGTGCTCTACAGTTTCGCGTTGCCCGACTGAAACCGTAACTGAGCCAGCTACCGCCTTTTGACGGGTCGACGAACGGTGGCGGCGGATTGCTATTGAGCTTGCCACTCCAGAACAATCAATGACAGAGCACTACTGCCGTTACGCAGCGTCAGTTGACTCCAGTTGTTGGAAGGTCCTGGAGAATCGATGACTTCAAGCTCAGTGGCACGTTCATAGTCCAGCTTGTAGACCACGGTGTTCCATCCATTCCGCGCGCTCGGTGCTTCCGAGTGCCGATTCGGGTCGGTAGTGAAGACGACCATTCCGCCATTGACCAATTCGCCTGGGTGCACAGCGACATGGGTATTCTGCGGTATCCAACCGCTCAAATAGCCCAGGGATGCGCCTTGAGCGGAGAGGGACAGCATGGACCGCTTGGGCAGTTTTCCGGTCCAGATCAGCCACCCCGAAGCGGGCGTAACCGCCGTGGGACGCGGCGCGGGCAGCGATAAATTCAGAGCGGGCTGAAGAGCGGGACCTCCCATCCCAGGTTCCAGCCGGAAGGCCGGCGGCTCAGGCAGAATCGCTGACCGTACCATTGTCAGATTGGCCGACGCTCCAGGTCGATCGATGGGCGCTTGGAAAACCCGCGGCGGCCGAGTCACGACGGTTTTTGTGAGAAGTGGGTCGCCGTTAGTAGCCCCTGGAACAATTTGTGGTTCTTGAACTGGGGATTCAATCGAGTCCGCCTTCACGGGCGTGGTCGTCACTGCCGGGGTTGGGTCTGAAACCCTGTGGCTGGGGGCGAAGTAAATCGCGCTTTCAGCCAGATTAATTCCCGGTCCCGCAAGTGTCAACGATATTCGAACCAGGTCTGACGCGCGTTGATAGGGAATCCATCCTCGACGAATCAGGTCGTTCCCAATCGAAATATGCACCGGCTGCTGCTCTCCGTCGCGGATGTCCAACGTGCCTTGCATGCCTTCCCGAATCGCGGCATGGTCCGGATCCCAATGGATGATGAGCTCGCGCCCGTGATCAGTCAGGGCCAGGCGGAGTTGGGATGCGGTATCGGTCCGGCTTGGCCAGCAAAGCAGCACCACCAGAGCCGCCGCTGCCAGTCCAGCGCGGTTTAGACGGATTGGGAAGCGCGCTTTCCACCGGTCGAGCGTCCAACGTGCGACTGGCGGATCGGGTGCAGGAAGCGAGACGGCGGCCGGCATCCTGTCGACCGGAGCCGCTGGCTTCATGACAGGCTCGGGGTCACGATGCGGAGTGGGTGCACTCAGTGCCACGTTGAGTCTTGCCGCGGTCTTCAAGCGGCTTACCGTCGTGTCCGAAGGGGGCGCCTGGGCACGGACGATTTCGCGTCTAGGCGGGAACACGGTCGAGTACTCGAATTCATGGCTTGCGACGAAACTCCCCTGAGAGTCCCGCGCTAGCAGGACTCCACGCACGTCCCCGCTCAGGCTCGGGACTAACACGACGGCGAACTGACCGGGCTGGGTAAAGTGGCGGTCGCACAGATCGACGTCGCGTTCGGTCAGCGCCGCACCGTGCCGCGAATGCGAGAAGTAACATCCCAAAATCTCAAGGGGTGCAAGTTCCGGATCGGATTTGAAATCCTCCAGCAGTACCCGCAGAGCTGCTTCGTCGGTATCAGACAGGGCGAAGGAAGGACCGAACCGGTGTTCGCACGGAATGGGGCGGGTAGCCAGCAGGCGAATCGAGTTCCCGGTTCGTTCGCCAAAGAACACGCCGCCTCCCTCGAGTCCCCCTTTAGCCAGCTTACGCAGTCCGGCCACGGCCCCCGCGCAGATGGTATGAAGAACTGCCGTCGTGCATTCGATCTCGGCCTCGAGCGGAGGGCAAGGCCATCGCAGTTGGGTTTTCGGTTCCGCCAGTGTCAAGCGTGTTGCTCCCGCTACCACCTCTAGAGATACGCGCGGGAGAGAAACGTGACACCAAAATAACGATTGATCGAAACGTTTTACCGGACGTCGTAATCCTGTTTGTGTGCAGATTGACCCTCTCCCGCGAAAAGCGGGATTCTTTTGGACTTTAGTTTTTGCATCCGGAATAGCTGCTTTTGGCGCCGAGCCCGAGATGTTAACCATCCGGGTCATCGAAGGCCAAGGAGCCATCAATAACGTCCGGACCCGTACGGCTCGGGCGCCGGTCGTGGAGCTCCGGGATGAGCAAAACAGACCTGTTTCGGGCGCTTCCGTGACGTTTCAGACTCCCTTCATGGGGCCCGGCGCGGCGTTTGGATCGGAGCGGGTTTTGATCACGCTCACCGATTCTGATGGCCGCGCTACGGGCCGGGGGCTGGTCCCCAATGGCGTGACGGGTCCGTTTGAGATACACGTGTCGGCCGTACTCAACTCCAGATCTGCGAACGCCATCATTCGGCAGATCAATGCGTCCCCGGCTGCGGGGTCGTCAAAGAAGGTTTTGTGGATTAGCTTGGCAGTGGGCGCCGCGGCGGGCGGTGTGATGGCAGCCACGCACGGTCACGGCGGTTCGGGCGCAGTACCAGAGGTACCCGGAGGGTCGACCGGCGTGACGAGTACATCGATCCTGACTGCGGGAACGTCCGTTATCGGACCTCCGCAATGAGAATGGGCGATGCAACCATGTGGCGACGCTGCCTTCTCTTTTCCATAACCGCGAGCCTGGCTTCGGCCCAAGGCGCGCTCTCCGGCCCATCGTTAGGCATCTTCTTGGATCCTGCAATCCAGGGATTACGGAACCTGCGGGGAATCCCCGGCTCGGCGGTCGGCGGCGAAAACATCGAGCTGGGTTACCCGGTCGCCAAGGCCGCTTTCTCCTCCGCCCAGGACTATGCGTTAGCCGCAAGCAACGACGGCACAATTAGCCTCGTTCGCTTCGGCTCCACCGGCGTTACCTCACAAGTGGTGAGCTCACTGCCCAAGTCTCTCGAATTGATGGCGATGAGCCCCAAGGGACAGGCAGCAGTGTTTGCCGAGGGCAGCTCGTTGCAGATACTAGCTGGACTACCCGCCGCCTGGCATCGCGCTAATCCGATCGATACCTCCACATTGCCCGGCGTGCCCTCTGCACTGGCGATCAGCGACGACGGTGCGGTCGTGCTGGTGTCGGTCCCGGATAACACGGAAACTTCAGCGAAGGGCGGGGTATTCGTCCTAGCTCGAGGGAGCAGAAGCTTTCATTTCGTGAGCGGGCAAGTCGCATCCGACCTGGCGTTCTTTCCCGGCTCGCATGATGCCCTGCTAACCAATGCCACCGACAACTCCGTCACCGCAGTCCGGGATGTGAACGGAGCGGCAACCTTCGCATGGATATTTACGGATGACCGCCTGATCGCGCCCAGCGTCGCAAGAGTTCTTGACGACGGCCAGCGGATCCTGGTGGCCAGTTCATCGACTGGCGTAGTCGCGGTCCTGGATCGCGATGGCCGGAACCCCGTCTTCCTGCCCTGCAACTGCGCTCCGAACCAGATCGCACCACTCAGGGGATCGGTCTACCAGCTGACGGATTCAAGTGGCGGCTTGATCTGGATCGTGGATCTTACGGACGAACCGCATCTATGGTTCGTTCCCGTTCCGCCGCCTGGGGATCTCCAATGACCTGGACAGCGTCACGATTCTTCCTGGTTGGAGTGCTGTTCGTTTCCAGCTTTGGCCGGGTTCTCCACGGCGCGACACACGTCACCACCACGTCCATTCCGGGCGGAACCGTGGGACAGCCGTATTCTGTGTCGCTCATCGCGAGTGGCGGTTCGGCTCCTTATAGCTGGAGCGTCTCCGCAGGCAGCTTGCCGGGGGGACTTTCATTGTCGAGCGGGGGCACTCTTAGTGGATCGCCAACTTCTTCGGGGACGTTCAACTTCACAGTAAAAGTGGTCAGTGCCTCCAAGAATGGGGAATCGGACACTCAGCCTCTTACGCTCGCCGTGGTCCCGGCTCTTGTCATCTCCACCAGCACTTTACCCGCCGGTCAGGCGGGCGTCGCCTATTCACAAACGTTGCAAGCCAGCGGGGGAACCGCCCCCTACACGTGGTCAATTTCGGCGGGGGCCTTACCTGCCGGATTGAATTTGTCAGCCGGCCAGATCAGTGGAACACCGACTGCCTCAGGCACGGCGAACTTTTCGGTGACGCTGGTGGATGCGAGTTCGGTTTCCGTGACAAAAGCGTTCAGCATCGCGGTGTCCCCCGCAGCCTTGAGTATCATGACTTCGTCCCTTCCGGCCGGGCAGGTCGGAGTATTCTATTCGCAGTCGCTTCAGGCGGTCGGAGGCGCGGGAGGCTATGCCTGGTTGATCACGGCAGGGTCTCTTCCCGAGGGTTTGAGTCTCAATTTCACCGGACAGATTTCCGGAACCCCCACTGCGTCCGGCACTTCGAATTTCACTGTCAGGGTGGGCGACACCGGGTCTGGAACGACCACGCGCGCTCTTTCTATCAACATCACAAGTGCTGTAAGCATCACGACTCCTTCCTTGCCGGGCGGTCAGGTTGGCGTTGCCTATTCCCAGACGCTACAAGCGAGCGGGGGCACTGGAGTCTTTACGTGGTCAATCAGTTCGGGAACTTTGCCTCAAGGCCTCACACTCAGCACTTCGGGCCGCATTTCAGGAACGCCGAGCGCGTCGTCCACAGCTTCCTTTTCCGTGCGAGCCCTGGATAGCGCCAACGCAAGCAGCATAGCGTCGTTCTCAATTTCTATCGCGCCAGCTCTTAGTTCAGCAGGATGCCCGGCGGGAACGGGCGTCGTAGGACTGACCTACAATGCCACGCTCAATGCCTCGGGCGGCACTCCTCCGTATGGTTGGACCGTCGTCAGCGGGCAGCTACCAGGAGGAGTCTCGCTGAATTCGTCGCTGGGACAAATGCTGGGTATACCGTTAGCGGCCGGCACCTTCAATTTCGGACTCAAGGTATCCGATCAGAGCGGCGCATCCGTAACCTCCAACTGCACCCTTGTGATCAGCGCCGCGGCTCCCTCCTTGACCATCAGTACCGCCTCTCTTCCGGATGGCTTGATCGGGAATTCGTATGCACAGACGCTCAGCGCCGCAGGCGGGCAGTCTCCTTATAGCTGGACACTATCGAACGGAGCGCTTCCTCCGGGACTGGGCATCAACGGGGTTCAGATCAGTGGTGTGCCAACGGCTGCCGGCACCTTTCAGTTCACGATACGCGTAACGGACGCAGCGGCGAAGACTGCCACCAAAGATTTTACGATTCGCATTGGCGCGACCCTGACAATCGTAACCAGTTCGCTCGCATCGCTACGGACGGGCGTGGCCTCGCCTCAACAATTGAGCGCCTCGGGCGGAACTCCGCCGTATCTTTGGACGGTTGTGTCAGGCGCCTTGCCCGCCGGGATTACGCTGTCCTCAGCGGGCTTGATCAGTGGCACGCCTGGCGGCACTGGAAACTATAGTTTCACTGCACGTGTCACAGACGCTGGCGGGATATTCGCCGAACGAACGTTTGCACTTGCCGTTACGGCGTCACTCGGAATCACCGCCTGTCCGGCTTCAAACGCTACTCAGGGCCAATCTTACGGGTCGACCCCTGTGGCGGCCGGAGGGCAGACACCGTACACCTGGACACTGGCTTCCGGTACTCTACCCGGGGGAGTGCTCTTCAACAGCACCTCCGGCGGTCTCAGCGGGATTCCTGCCGACAGCGGGACTTTCCCCTTCACGCTTTTACTCACGGACAAAGCGGGGGCAACGGCCACGCGGGATTGTCAGCTGGTAGTCACCTCCAGCCTGATTATCGGAACCCGGTCGCTCCCCGACTCCTCGCAATCGGCTCCTTATGTGCAAACACTCTTAGCCACCGGAGGAAAGCCGCCCTATATCTGGACCATTACTTCAGGGGCTCTCCCTACGGGACTGAGTCTGACGACGGAAGGAGCGATTTCCGGGGTGGCGGTTCCGCTCGGGACTTTCAGTTTCACAGTCACCGCCCGGGACGCTAACGGCGCCAGCGTGCAGCAGACGCTCTCACTCCGTGTGGTTACTGGTCTGAACGTATCAAGCTGTCCTGCCACTGTCAGTGAAGTGGGATTGCTCTTCGATTCGCCGATGCTGGCACTCGGTGGCTCTGCTCCCTACGCCTGGAAGGTCTCTGCCGGAAGTTTACCCGCCGGGCTTGTGCTCGATCCGGTTTCGGGCGGCATTTCGGGAAAACCGGTACAGGCCGGAACATTCCAGTTTACAGTCGACGTAACGGATCTTGCGAACCGCCTGGCGAACCGCCAATGCTCCATTGAGGTCGCCAACGCGGTGTCTATATCAACTACGAGTTTTCGCACGGGAAGCACCAGCTCCGCCTACTCCGATACCATCGTGGCTGCGGGCGGCGTCGCGCCGTTCGTATGGTCCACCACTGCCGGAGCCCTGCCACCGGGCCTCACTCTAAACGCCGGCAGCGGTCACATTACAGGGAATCCTCTCGTCGTCGGGACTTTTTCGTTTACCGCGAAGGTCATCGACGGTATCGGAGGGCAAGCCACCAAGGACCTATCCATCGTTATCTCGCAAGGGCTTACCATTCCGGATTGCCCAGTCCCCGCGGCTTCGGTTGGACTAAGCTATTCCGCCTTGTTGACGGCTGTGGGCGGAAGCATTCCCTATCAATGGAGAATTGAGAGCGGCGCTCTCCCTGCGGGCCTCACGTTGAATTCCGGAGACGCCGCTATCGGTGGCACACCGGCTCAACCAGGAGTATCCACCTTTGTTTTGCGGGTCGACGATGCGAACGGGAAAACCACAACGCGGTTATGTTCCATCCAGGTCAATTCTCCCAGTCTGACCATCACGTCATCTCCATCGCTCCCTAACGGATTGGTGGCGACCGCTTACAGCCAGAAACTGGCAGCCACGGGAGGACGCGCGCCTTATTCCTGGTCGATTACAAGCTCGGGCGCTCCCGCTGGAATTTCCCTCAACGGCGCAGGCACTCTTTCCGGTGTAGCGGGAGTGGCCGGGACATTCTCATTTACAGTGCAGGTCACCGATCAGGACAACAACGTCGCGCGTCAAATCGTTACGTTGGCCATTCTTGCCGGGAATCCTCCCAATGTTCTGATCTCAGGCCTTCCGGATATCGTGGATCCCGCCCAGCAACCGACATTTACTCTCCAGCTGGATTCGGAATATCCGGCCGCCATTAGCGGCACGGTCACCCTGGTCTTCACACCCGATCCTGCGGTTGGCGTGGACGATCCCGCGGTCCGGTTCGCAACCGGCGGGCGAGTTTTGACGTTCACAATTCCTCCGCATTCCACCCAGGCCAACTGGTCCGCTCCGGTGGTCGCTATTCAGACTGGAACTGTTTCAGGAGACATCCAGTTGAATGTCAAACTCGAATCGAATGGGACGGACCTTACCCCTGCATCCTCCTCGCGCACGATTCGAGTCGACCGGTTGGCTCCGCGGATCGTCAAGGTCCAAGTGATCCCATCGTCCTCCGGATTTGAAATTCACGTGACTGGATTTGCAACCACGCGAGAAATCACGCAGGGGACCTTCCGGTTCTCTGGCGGCACGTCTTCTGCTCCTATAGAGGTGGTGGTTCCCCTGAGCAGCATCGGCGCCGCGTGGTTTCAGAGCGCAGCGTCAGGAGCATTCGGCGGTCAATTTGGATTGACTCAGTCGTTCGTATGGCAAGGCGCACCTGCCAGCACCCTGAACGCGGTATCCGTTTCTCTATCGAATACACAGGGGGCGTCGCCGGCCGTAGACGCCAGATTCTAAGCTGTAAAAAGAACTTCTATCCAGAGCACGTCACGGCCTTGGCGACCCTGACATACGCGAGCAGTCGCCCGATTCAGGGGCGTCTCGCCCACAACCCCGTCCCGCTAGAACGTCACGCGCCCCACGAGAAGGCCGCTACGCTCGCCGATCACCGCTGACGCCGGTTGTGTCGCGATGGCGCCAAATCCGCCGGCATTGACCTTGTTGCCATTGGAGATCACCTGCTGCGTAATACCTGTGGCGTAGCTGCCGCTGACGGGATTGGGAACCTGTGCTCGGTTAAACGGATTGGTAAATTCAGCGCGAAGTTGAAACTTCACATTTTCGCGGATGCTGAAGACGCGACCGAAACTCAGGGTCTCCCTTGGACGCCGTTGGTAACGGTAGTCGTTGTAAAACACCGGGCCGGCTGCGAAGGTTCCAGCCACTGGATCCGTCCAGGCCTTAGGATTCAGAACTTGTGTCGTAGCGGGATCGAAGCAGTGGCAGTTCAAGTCCGCAAGAAAGAGAGGCTGTCCGGGCACTCGCTCTGCGTGCGTACCGCGTAACAATGCGGCCGTATTGTTGATGACTGCAGTACCGGGAACAAGAATGGGCTGACCGCTGCCGTACTGCAACACTGTTCCGATCGTCCAGTCGCTAAGAATATAATTCGCATAACGATGAATCTTTACTTTTGGCACGTTGTAGTTCAACGCCAGAACGTTCCAGAAGGGGCGGGAGAAACTCGAGTAAGTCTTGTTCGTGTTGCGATTGAAAACGTCGTTAATTTCTCCAGCACCGCCGCCAGTATCGCTTTCGACTCCTAACTGAAGCTCTTTAGACCAGGTGAAGCTATAGGTCGCGTCCAAACCGTGCGAGAGCCGCTTGGTCACCTTCGTTTGGAGGGAATCGTACCATGTCTTGCCGAGTGGACCGGCGCTGGTAATGCTAGCCGAGTTGGCGAATTGAGGGAATGGCAGAAGGGAACGGGCAACGCTGAAGGTAGTCGGGAATCCCGCAAACGGTACGAGATTCCGGAAACGTCCAGCAGCTGCCTGTCCAACTTGGGCCGCAAGGATTGTGCGATCTGCCGCATTCGTAATGTCCAGGCCATAAACCTGTTTGAGAATATCCGGCTGGAGGCCGTTGTACTGATTCAGAGCACTGGTTTGCCACCATGCCCCGCGATTTGCCACGTAGGCCGCATCCACAACAAGGTTTCGGGCGATTTCACGCTGGAAGCCGGCCGACCACTGAACCTGACGAGCTGGACGTCCGGCATTCTGATCGACGAGATTAGGCTGTCCGGCAAATGTTCTTGGATCCGGGAACAAGTTCGCTCGAAGATCCGGCCACACCGGAGAAACTGGGTAGCCATTACTCAGCGTGAAAGCAGGATCACCATACCCGGGAGCATTGGCCGTCTGCGAAGCCCCTGAAACCCCCTGGCTTCCGCCAGGGCTTGAGGAATAAACAACTCCAAAACCTGCGCGGAATACCGTTTTCGAATTGATCTGATATGCGACACCAACGCGCGGGCCGAAAGCGAAGGGGTAATTGTGGGCAAATGAACAGCCGCAACGGCCGGGCCCATCGCCCTCAAAAATGGAAGCGCCCAGACGCCCGGCAGCGGTGGAATTCGGAGTGGTGGCCGAAAAATCCGGAGTGCGGCCATATTGTTCGCGGGAATACGTCAAGTAGTCATAGCGCAGCCCGTAGTCGACAGTCAACTTACGGCTGATTTTCCAGGTATCTTGGGCGAACGCTCCCAAGAAGAATCGCCCGCCGCGCACTTTTGCGGGAGCGGCAACCGTTACCTGGTTTACGCTTCCCAGGAGGAAGCTGGCAAACGGAAACCCGGTGGCTCCATTGGTCAAAGTCACGCCAGCGTCGTTGTACCACGGGTTGGCAGTCTGGTCGCCGCTGAATGTTAACGAGCCGGAGTTGTTTTCGTAGGGAGTTTGAATATAACCCTCAGTGCGCGCCTCGGCGCCATATTTGAAGGTATGCTGACCCTTCACCATGGTCAGGGAAACGTTGAATGTGGGCTTCAGTTCGGTAACCAAGTTCTGCGTGATTGGGCCCATGCCGCTCATTCCGCCCGAACTGTTGCCGCCAGTCATGGCGTTGAATCGCGGGAAACGCTGGTCCTGCACCGGCCGTGTCGCGCCCTTGATACCTAATTCTTTGAAGACGTCGAAGCTTTTGACCGGCGGTTCATACTTGAATTCGGTGGACTGGAAGCCCGCGCCCAGGTGCAATAGCGTGGTTGGGGATAAGGTGTAATCGAAATTCAGACGCTCCGTGTTGGAGCTGATATAAGTGCTTGACGTCGTGTCGATGGGCTGCGGGAGACCCACGCTCGAACACAGCGGAACGCAAAGCACAACACCCGTGCTGGTATCCGACCAATACCCGGAGAGCTTCGCTTTTGCTCCGAAACTCTGATCGATCTTTAAGGATGGGATCGGCGTCTTGCGATCCGTCGGAAACGGATTGTTGTAATTGCTGATCAAGGCGCTGCTGGTGGGGCGAGGAATCAATGCCAGGACCTTAGCAGAGGAAGGATCGAAGCGCGCCACCGGAATAATATTGCCAGGAAAGGGATCGCGCACTCTGTAACCATCGGAACCGACTCGAGTCGTCGTCGGATCGAAGATTTGTCCGTCAACTACAGTTCGGCCCGTGCTATCTAACAACTTGCCGCTGGTTGCGCTTATGGGAAGTGTGTTTCGATTCAGCGCCTGGCTGAAATTACCTTGCCTATAGAGGTCTGTCGGCACGGTGGGATTCTGAGTGGTGATTGTTCCTTTCTCCCGAAACGCCTCATAGTTGAAAAAGAAGAACGTTTTGTTCCGCCCGTTGTAAAGCTTCGGAAGCCAGACTGGGCCGCCAATGTTGAACCCGTAGTCATTGCGGCGCGTCTTCGGCCGGACGCCCGTATACGCAGGCGAAGCATTCAGAAATTCGTTAGAGAAGTAGTCGTATGCCGCGCCATGGAATTGATTCGTACCCGACTTGACCGTGTAACTAAACACGCCCGAACCGGCCTGGCCGTACTCGGCCGCGTAATTCGAAGACTGGACGGCGATTTCCTCCAGAGCGTCGACGCTCGGCTGTGCATGAGATTGGAAGTTCGCCCCGGCAACGTTCACCGTGGCATCCTGACCTTCCACGCGCACCGCCTCGGTATTCGAGGGGGAGCCATTTACCCGGATGTTTGAGCTCGGCGCGAAATAGGTTCCGGGAATCAAATTCGCCACCGCCTGTGGAGTGCGCACTCCGTGACTGCTCGAGTTGCCATTGCCGATTGGCAGAATAGGCAGCGACGTAAGGCGGTCAGTCTGGACGTTGGCGGAAACATCCGAGCTATCGGTTCGAAGGAGGGTTACCTCGGCCGTCACGGTTACGGACTCACTGGCCGAGCCGACTTCAAGAACGATGTTCAAAGGAATGACCTGCGAGCTCTGAATTCTGATATTGCTCCGCGTCAGCTTCTTAAACCCCGGAATGGCAACTGTGAGCTCGTAAGTTCCAACCGGTAATTGTGAGAAGGTGTAGTTACCGGTGGCGGAGGTCACTGCTTGGTACACCGCTCCCGTCTCAGTACCTCGTAACTCAATCGCTGAGTTCGCGATGACGGCGCCTGCGGGGTCCGAAATAACACCAGTAAGCGTTCCGCGATCGGTTTGCGCCAGGGCGGCGGCTCCCAGGACAATTCCTAAGACCGTCAGTCGAAGAAGCATAATGATCCTCCCGGAATGTTAATGCCATCGCAACTGCGGCGACAGGTGGGATGCGAATCAATTACTGGCCACCCCTGAGTAGCCAGTGAAAGTAAACACCCTAGGACTAGGGAGAGTATATTTGAGGATCGCTAAAACCTTCAATACTTATTTCTTATAGTTCGATTCGATTCAGAGCTTGTTCCAACCGGTGGTCGCGAGATTTAGGCGGTAATAGCTACCGCCTATGGCAGCTCGCAAGAGAGCTGCACACCTTTCGACTACATTCGGGTTGAGCCTTGTCGTCATCCCGCAGGAAGTAGCTGAAAAGTGAGATTACTGTAGCGGAGAGAACAGGTATAGCGCATTTGCTGTTACGGCGCGGTACTTGCCCGTAGACATCGGATTGCCGTTCTCAGTCGCCGCGTTCTGCCGGGCGAAAAGTGTCACCCATCTCTCCGGAGCGTTCTGTTACTATATCTCGGGACGGTCAAAACTCGAGGCGTTTTCAGTCGGTGGACCGGTGAAGCCGATTTCCGATTAAGTGAACACCAGTCAAGTTAACAGGGGGATGTCATGAAACTGAATTCCATTCGTCAGGCGGCCGTGTTGGGCCTGTCCTGTGTCGTACTGGCGAGCGCACCGGCTGCGCGTGCGGAAGAGAAGATGACCGCGCAGACATTGATTGACCGCCAGCTGATTCTGGATCAGATCACTCGTTACTATTACAATTTCGGCAAAGCGGAACGGCAGGCCGAAGATAGCTTTTACGCCGAGGACGGCGAGTTGATTCTCGGTACCAGGCACTACAAGGGTAAGGAAGGCATCAAGCAGGCGTACAACCGTACCCCTGCGACGCCTCCAGCTGCCGCGGCCCCTGCGGCTGGAGCGGCGCCTGCTGCCGCGGCGCCCCCGCGCGAGAGGACTGCTTTCAACGTGGCGATCGAGAATCCGCTCATCGTCGTCCACGGCGACACGGCCACTTCGCAGGTCATTTTCACCGAGTACCGGCAGGATAAAGTGGGCGATCCGATGAAGATGACGACTCAGGGAAAAGAGTACGCCACGTGGGTCAAGGTGAATGGCCAGTGGCTCTACAAGACCCGCCAGATCGCCAGCGGCAGTAACCCGCCGGAAGGCTGGAAGGAATAAGTATTCCTAGACGGCCCGGGCCAGTATCGAAATTGCCGGCAGGCAAGACGTCGAATCCTCGTAATCCCAGCTTCTTAGACTGCGACGAACCCGACTACCACGCCTGCTAGTGGCGATTCGTTGTGGCCGGAACTGGAATCGTCTTCTCCCAAGCCAACCCGTCTCCCTCGTTCCCAGCGACCGAGTACAGAGCTCCCGGAGCATTGCGAGTTTTCTGGAACTCTTCCAGTGTTTGGCCGCGCATGGCGGCATAGATGTGCAGGTTCGAAACGCCCACTACCGCCCCCAGTTTTTCCAGCATGAAGAATATGACGCCGTAGTGAATCATGGCGCGCCAGTCCCGCCGCCGGACCATATCGCGTTCCTCTGGAGTCAGAGTGGCGTCCTCGAACGCCGCTTCGGGATCCGCCAGGAAACGGTGTCTGTGGTCCGGGTCCGTTAGCGCGTGAAGGAATTTGTTGAGGCGGTAGGCTTTCACGCTGGTTTTGAGAGTAAACGGATAAGTGCCTTGCAGTTGCTCGATGCCCTCCAGCTGGTGCTGCATGTGGCTTCGATAATCACGAGTTGTGTCTACCATTGGCTCGCCCACGATCGACTGGATCGCCTCGTTCTCATAGATCGCGGTGGCTAATCCGGTCATCGTTGGCAGGTAGTAACTCTGGTGGACCTTCTTGATGTTTGCGGAAAGGGCGCCGCGCATAATCAGCCACATGATGACTTCCGCGCCCTCCAGACCGCCCAAGCGAGCGTAGTCGGCGTGGGTCAACTCGGTGAGCTTCTCTGGATCTTTTTCGATCAGCTCCAGGAATTGCATGTCCCATGCCGTGTTGTTAAACCCTGCTCGTTCTCCGTGCACTTGGTGTGACAAGCCACCCGTCGCGACGATCACCACGGAGAGATTCTCCGGGTAACTTTCGATCGCCCGCCGCAGCGACTGGCCTAGCCGGTAGCAGCGTCGCGCTGTGGGTATCGGGAAGAGAAGGACTCCGACCTGCAAGGGAACGATGGCGCCGGGCCAGTCTGGTTCGTGGGGCCACAACATCGACAATGGCGAAAAGCAGCCGTGGTCCAGCCGCTTGTCCTGGAAGAAGGACATGTCGAATTCGTCGGCGGCCAGTGCGGATCCGATATGCTGCGCAAGGTCTGCGTGTCCCTGGACGGGCGGCAACGCACGGGGACCGCCGCCTTCGTCCGCAACGGAATAGGAGTCATCGATGCCAAGAGCAAAATGGGAGTAATGGTCAAAGAAGAACGAGGTAACGTGGTCGTTGAAAATGAGGAATAAGACATCCGGCTTCTTTTCCGCAAGCCACTTTCGCACGGGCTGGTACGCCTGGAAGATGGGCGTCCACGCCGGATCGTCCTGCTTTTGCCGATCCAGCGCGAAGCCTATTGTCGGGGAATGGGACGTGGCAATGCCGCCCAGAATTCTAGCCATTAGTAAGGACTCCTATCCGCTCTAAGGTTTGGTAAACTTCGCCGCATCCACCGGAACATTTACCTTCACGTCGCTAATGATCGCGGTGAACCGGCCGTCCAGCCACAGGAAGGAGTATTTGAACGGGAACTTGATTCCGTTCACGTCACGATAGTCGTCGAAGTCCTGCTGAATCGAGATGCGCCCGACCGGCGACGGCGTCTGCCGCACGTAACGCGCCAGCAGGTGCGTTTGCTTGTCGAAATAGAACGTGCCCAGCAAGCCTCCGGGTCCGCTGCCCTGGACTACGAAGACCGCGCGATCGTGAAGAACGTCCTCCGGGCCGACGCGCCAATTGGGAAAGGCAGTTTTGATTTGACCCGGAAAGGCAAGAACGGAGTCGAGTTTCGCGCCGGCTAAGTCGCTGCCGTTCAGTTCCCATACCCCAAGCAGAGACCGCGGCTGGCTGATCCAGCCGGTCTTTCCGTCGTAGGTCCAGGCGCCGAGGCCGCGATCCGGATGATCCGGAAAGTTAATCCACATGCCGCGCTTATCCGGCGCCTGGGCAAAAATCTGGAAAACGCCACTGCCGCCCAAACCGGAATATCCTTCGCTGTGTCCTGTGGCGATCAAGCTCTTAAGGCCATTCAGCTTTTGGGCTCCACCCATGGCCTGGATGTATTGATCGAGAATTTGAGTGGCCGGCGGGACTCCTTCGCCTGTGGCCACAATGTCCCGCTTCTCATCGTTCGGCTCGCCATAAAGCTTGTCGAGAGCGATGGAGGTGGTGGGCAGGTCCAGCCCGTGATGGCAAGTCCAGCAGGTAACCTGCTGGGCACCGCTGAAATTCTGGCGGTTCAGAGTGGCTACCATCTCCACCATTTTGCGGGCGGTCTTCTTTTGCGGAATCCGGTCCGTCACCCAGTCGAACTTGTCGGTGCCCGCGCCAGGGTGGCAATTGGAGCAGTCATAACCTACGGCGGCGGTCATTACGCCCATGGCTCCCAGGAAATCGCTCGGAGTGAGCCCTTTGAGAGTACTGGTTGTCACATTCTTGAAGAACTCTCCGGCTGTAAGGCCTTTGGCAGTGGCTGCCTTGGCCGCTGCAATGTCGGCCTTCGGTGCCGATTGATTCTGCGCCTTCGCGGGCTGTACAAAGCCGATGCCGGTCAGGAATACCGCGACAGCGGATGCCGCGGCTGTCACCAGTCTTCTGGGACGAACGTTCATTTGCGTGGGTCTCCTCTAGCTTTCTTCACGTTGCACGACCTTCACGATTAGCGAAGGGCGACTTCTTTTCGAGTCCCGCTCGATTCCAGCTTCTGGTTCATCTGGAAGGGCTGGCTCTTCACGACACCAATCACCAGCGAAGAGAACCGGTAGTTATCCTTTTCGCTTGCGTGTACGATGGAGCGGATCAGCGGCATATCGTAGTATTCGGTTCCACGGCCCAGCGCGTAGATCATCAACTTCTCGGTGAACACGCGCACGAACTGGGGCGAATACTTGATCAATGCACCGCGCAGATCTGCCACGCCGTTCAACTTGGTGCCGTCCACGAGCTGGCCCGAAGGATCAATCGGGCTGCCGTCCTCCAGCAGACGCCATTGTCCGGTCCCGTCGAAGTTTTCAAGAGTTAATCCGATCGGGTCCATGATTTTGTGACAGCTGTGGCACGGCTCATTTTGTCGGTGCAGTTCCATCTGTTGGCGCATGGTAGGTTTCGCGCCTCCATGGACATTACTCTCCGCGCTGATCTTAATCACCACGTTCGGAGGCGGGGCCGGAGGCTCCACGCCGAGAAACATCTGCAGCGTGAACTTGCCGCGGTTGACCGGCGACGTCCGGTTCGGGGCCGAAGACACGGTGAGGAAGGAACCCTTTCCGATCAGCCCGCGGCGCATGTCGAAATCCGGCGGCAGCTGGACGCGCCGGAAGTTGCTTCCGTAGATATTCGGGATTCCGTAATGCTGCGCCAATCGCTCATTGAGGAACGTATAATTCGCGTCCAGAAGATCCGTCACCGGACGGTCTTCCTGAATCACGCTGGTTACGAACATCTCGGTTTCTGTCCGCATGGCCTGCCGCAGAACGTCGTCGAAATCCGGATACTCGGAGGGCACGGGAGTCTGGGATTGCAAGGCTCGCAGGCTCAGCCACTGGCCGGCGAAATTGTTCACCAATTGCCGCGACCGTGGATCCTTGACCATCCGCCGGACCTGTTGTTCCAGGACGGCGTTCTCGTGCAGCTTGTTCTGGCTGGCTAGCTTCAAGAGCTCATCATCGGGGATGCTGCTCCATAGGAAGAAGGACAAGCGCGAGGCCAGCTCCAGATCGCTGATGCGATAGATCTGGCCCGCTACCAGGTTGGCCGGCTCGGTTTCCTTCCGGAAGATGAATTCCGGGTCGGCCAGGATCCGGCGCAACGCCATTTCGATGCCGCTGTCGAAAGTCGAATCATTCCGTCCGCGCTGGTAGAAACCCAGCAGAACTTCGGTGTCCTTATCCGTGAGCGGGCGGCGGAAGGCCCTCCGGCCTAGGCGGTTAATGATCTGCCGGGCACACGCCATTTCCTGGCTGGCGTTGGCAGGCTTGCATACGAAAATCTTGCGGCGGGCGGACGTGTCGGCCGCGCCTTTGGCATTGTAGGGACCGTCGATTACAACCTTGCCGACGTGCGGGAAGAAACGGTATCCGGGGAGTCCCCCGGTCTCGATGGTGCTCCGCAGGAAGTGCTGGTTCAGGTCGGTCCCCGGCGCGTAATTCGTCGCCAGGAACGTCACCACCACGGTGTGGCGCCCCGCGCGGGCGGGGAATCTTAAATCGAAGGTGCCGTCGTCGCGCCCGCGGTCGCGATCCCAATCGAACACATGCAGGCGTTCGCCATCCAGAAGGACTTCCAGTTTCTCGTCGGGGATTTCACCGAACGGGTTGGTACTACCCATGTTGCCCTTGCTGATGGGGCTGATCTTTATGTTGTATTCGCCGTCGGCCGGGAACTCATGCTGTATGATCATCCCGCCGCGCGTGCCGAAAGGCATTCCTTCGATGTGATAGTCCTGATCGGTGTCTTCGGCCACTCGATAGGTGGTCTGGGTGGGAGTGCTCACGTTGCCGACCGCCAGACGGCTGATCTTGCTCGCGGCCGAGACGTAGCCTTCGAGCAGGGTAGGGGAAATGCCCAGCGCGCCCGCGATGTTATCGAAGCCGCGGGTGGAATCGTCCGAAGGCAGAAACTTGCCGGCGTCAACCTCGATGTCGAGCAGATCCCGAATCGCGTTGGCGTATTCGGTGCGGTTCATGCGATGCAGGCCGGGGGGTGGAATACGGAGCTTCGCCGTACGGTCGAGTTCGTTCTCTGCAAACACGATGGCCGATTCGAGGAACTCCGGTTTCGGCCGGGGCATTCCCGAAGGCGGCATCATGCCCGCGCGAAGCTTGCGAACCACCCTCTCCCACTGTTCCGGATCCTTCTCGACGTGGGCCGGATCGAGGGTGTCGAGTGTGGTGCGCAACGCGGACTCGATGCCGCGAGCCTTGGCCGCCTGGTTGTGGCAGCCATTACAGGATTGAGCAAAGAACGCCTTTTCCTCCGCAGCCGATGTGACCGTCGAGGGCGACGCAGGTTTCGGCTCCTGGCCAGACAACCCTATTGCGCTAAGTACCGTGACCGCACAGCCTGTCAGGAGTTTAGTTCGCATGATTCGATTCGTTCTCACAGTTCGCGACGAAGTTACGAGGTTGCCCGCGGCTCAAAGGCATCAAACACAATAGGCCGGGGTTAGCGGTGCTTGAGACCAGACTTCAAAGAGCGCACTAGATCTTCCAGGAACTGGGCGAGTTTCTGATCTTCCATTTGAAAGCCGAGAATGGTCTCGCCAACGAGAAGAAGGAGTGCGAACGGCGCGATCGGAACCGAATAATGGTGCGCCGCAAGGATGACCAGAATGAAAACAGCAATGGAAATCGGAATGTAATGTTTTAAGAGCATCTGAGATCTCCTTTGTTGAATGACATGATGTAACCACTCACTCCTACACAAACCCAATCGCACGCCCGCCTACGCCGACGCCGAACCACAAGACCAATGACGCCACCGATACAGCCCAACCGAGCGCCCTCGGTCTTTCCGACTCAGCTTTGTGAGTCACCGACCGAAATAGTGTGAACTGAAACAGGACAGCTGGAACCAGCACCGCCATCTTGAAGCGGAATCCTTCATTCACGTAACACTTCATCGCTTCAGAGGTGAACAACAGAAATCCGGACCCGAGCATCACGATCAAGCCCCAGGTCATATAGGGATCGAGGTTGCGGGCCAACAAGGCAGCGGATTGCTTCCGCATCGCCAAGCCTAAAAGACGCAGGTCCAGGATCACCATCGCGCCGTACATGATCGTAAGCGCCAGAATGTGGATGGTTTCGATAAACGGAAAAGCCCAGGTCGAACCTGAGATCGCGTGACCGACCCAGAGGTTGTCGGACCACTCAAAAATCGGCCTTAGAGATTCCCACATACGCTAGATGCTGTCTTCCCCGATCGTCGATTTACCGTGCGCTTGCTCGTCGATTGAAGTCATGTCTTCCGCACCCTCAAGCACGAATAAAGCCGTTTGAACGCGACTGTGCGAACACGCGATTAGATTCGAGCGACTCTCGCGCTTTATCAATGTGTTGCGCCGTGTTCGGCGTTCAGGAGTACGTGCTTGTCGGCAGTGCTGCCGAGCGTGGTGTTTGTGCGTTTTCACGCAGCCGATGGGTGGCTGCACACAGTTGAGGAGTTCTCGCCTCGCTCGGACACCGCCGCATGCGAGCTCAATTTACGTAATCGCTATTCGGAATTCAACGACTTCACCGCCGAGGTGCCCTTGTCGTTTTGGTGGCAAGTCGCGTGCTGGTGCCGCGTGGAGGAGAGTTATGGCCGCTCATCTACCCACCCGGTTGCATCACAACGCATACGTGACTCGCGACATGGAAGCAACACGCCACTTTTATGAAGACCTGATCGGCATGCCATTGGTCGCCACGTGGTGCGAATCCGACGAATTATTCGGCAAGGAGAGAACGTACTGCCACTGCTTCTTTGGCTTGGAAGATGGAAGCGCGCTAGCGTTTTTCCAGTTCGCCAACTCCGGAGATCAGGAGCTGTTCGGCCCAGCCATGCCCGCATCGCCCTTCCATCACATCGCCGTGAACGTGGATGCCGAAACACAAGCTCTCGTGGAAGAACGACTCAAGAAGGCCGGCTTGAGGGAACCGAACTTCTACGTGCTGGAACACGGCTACTGCCGTTCCATCTACGCAACGGATCCCAACGGCATGATCCTGGAACTAACTGTCGATAACCCCGAAGCGGCTGCTGGGAACGAACAGCGCCGTGTCACAGCCCATGGCGACCTGAAACGTTGGCTCGCGGGAGACCACCACTCGAACAACACTTTCCGCACAGCGACACACCAGCCTGCGTAATCCGGATCCGTCCTTGCTGCCCGTGGTGGCTACCCCGCCACTAGGAATGATTGGTGCGCCCCAAGGCAGCCCCGACTGCTAGATCGTCCTGTGCATATCACTTGAGGTGCCGCCGGCTGCCGGGATGTAACACTTGAGCGTATAGTCCATCACCATGCGGTTGGCATTGAAGCGCCAGCCAAGCGTGCGAATCGTTCGCTTCATGCGCTTGATCCAGCCGCGCGGCAGGCCGTCACGGTCGCGGCGATAGTACAGCGGAATCACCTCTTCGCGAAGAACACGATAGAGATCGTCGCCATCGCGGGTGTCGTGGACGTTCATGTTGGAGTGCGTTCGACCGGTTCCGATCGCGAAGCCGTTCATGCCGTCGCAAGCTTCGGCCCACCAGCCGTCCAAAACCGAAAGATTCAATCCTCCGTTGAGGACAACTTTTTGGCCGCTAGTGCCGGATGCTTCCAGGGGGCGGCGCGGATTGTTCAGCCATACGTCCACACCCTGTACAAAGTGGCGTCCCACATTGATGTCGTAGTTCTCGACGAAGATAAAACGTTCTCCCACATTTGGATCGCGCGTCAGCTCGGCGATCTGCTGCAACACCCGCTTGCCGGGCTCATCCATGGGATGCGCCTTGCCGGCGAACACGAATTGCACCGGGCGGTTCGGATTGTTCACCATCGACGCCAGCTTTTCCATATCCGCGAGGATCAGATTGGCTCGCTTATAGGTGGCAAAGCGGCGGGCAAAACCGATGGTCAGAACATCGGGGCTCAAGATGCGGCCGAGTCGTCGCCGGACTTCTGCTGATTCCCCGCGTCGCTCCGCCTGCTCCACTGCGCTGCGCCGGACGAATTCCAGCAGCCGCGCTTTCAAGCTGAGGTGAGTCTCCCAAAGCTCCCCGTCGTCGACGTTTTCAATGCCCTCCCATATGCGAGCCTCGCCGTTGTGCTCGTGCCACCCCGGACCGAGATGACGGTCGTAGAGACGAGACATTTGCGGTGCCAGCCAGGTAGGCACGTGCACACCATTCGTGATGTGGCCGATCGGAACCGTGTCCTCGGTCTTGCCGGGAAATAGCCCGGTCCACATGGATCGCGAAACCTCTCCGTGAAGCGCCGAGACTGCATTCGCTCGCCGCGCCAGTCTCAACCCCAGGACGGTCATGCAGAACTGCTCTCCGGGATCGCTCGGATTCTCGCGACCCAGGCCCATGAGGCTGTCGTGCGACAATCCCAAAGCGTCGCGCAGGGGACCAAGATGTTCCTCGATCAAGCCGCCGTCGAACCGGTCGTGTCCGGCGGGGACCGGCGTGTGAGTCGTGAAGGCTACTTCGCGCGATACCCGGGGAACAGCGTGATGGAAGTCGACGCCTTCCTCTTCCATCCGGCTGCGGATGGCCTCGAGCACCGCGAACCCGCTGTGACCTTCATTGAGATGCAGGACCCCTGGAGTGATTCCCATTGCCCTCAAGGCCCGGAATCCGCCCACCCCCAGGAGCGACTCCTGGCGAATGCGAATGCGGCCGTCTCCGCCGTACAGGCGCGATGTGAGTTCGCGGTCCTCGGGAGCGTTTCCCTCTACGTTTGAGTCCAGGAGCAGCAAATCGCAACGCCCTACTTTGAGGCGCCAGACTTTGGCACGGATAAAGCCGCTGCGTGTCTCAATCTGCACATTCACGGGCTGGCCGTTGGTCCCGATAGCCAGCTCCATCGGCAACTGATTGATATCGGTCTGAAGGTATTCTTCCTGTTGCCAGTTGTTCCGATCTAAACGCTGGCGAAAATACCCTTGGCCGTAGAACAGGCCAATCCCGATGAGCGGGATGTCCAGGTCGGAAGCGCTCTTGATATGGTCTCCGGCGAGCACGCCCAAGCCACCGGAGTAAATAGGCAGCGACTCATGGATCCCAAACTCGGCGGAGAAATACGCCACCGGTCGTGGGCGCAGGACACCCGCATGTGTCGCGCCCCATGTTCGATCCGCCTCCAGGTATTCCTGCTGACGCCGGTACGCGTAGTTGATCCGGCCGTGGAGCACGAGTTCTCCCGCGCGGCGCTCCAGAGTTGCGAGCGGCATCTCATTCAGCAGCGCGACCGGATTGTGATTCAACTGGCGCCAGCGTACCGGATCCAGATCCCGAAACAAGCTGTTCGACTCGTTGTCCCAACTCCACCAAAGGTTGCGGGCCAGGGACCAGAGCCGCTCCTGCGCGGGCGCAATGAACCGATCGAGCGTCCGCGCTTCGCTGACCACGGGTGCGACTTGCGCGGCCGCGTCCACCAGCATCCGGATTTCGTCTTCGCGGAACACGCGTGGCGCAACCGTCTGCACCACCAAAACACCCTGGAGGACGCCTTGATCGATGAGGGGCACGCCCAAAAAGGACTGGAACGCTTCTTCTCCCGCTTCGCGAAAGTATTTGAAGCGTGGATGCCGTTCCACCTGCTCGACGGCAATCGGGCGGACTTGCTCCGCGACCAGACCCGCCAAGCCTTCCTGGATCGCCATTCGCAGATTGCCGATGCATTCGGGGCGCAGTCCGAGAGTTGCGGCGAGCACCAGATTCGCCCGGTCCGGCTCAAGCAGGTACGCGGAGCAAACGTCCGTCTGACAGCGCCTGGCGATGAGCGCCACGACGTTCATCAGCGTTTCCGCCGGCTTCCCCCCATCTTGAGTGAGGTTGCCGATCTCCTCCAGCGTCAATACGAAATTTGCTTCTCTCCCAATCGCTGCGTGTGCCATTTACTGCATCCTCGTCGTCCTCAATCTTGCGATTCTTCACGGTCCAATGACCAATGAACGCATTGACCTAACGACGGGGTTCAGCGCGACAGGGCGGCTTGCAGTCTTGCCGTCTTCCCAGTCTAAGACATCTTCGTGACCCGAGGCATTGGGAGATGAAAGGTGTCAACGTTTCGAGCGAGCTTACATGGCGTTTCCACGGCGAGATATCTCGTGATTGCTCCACTCGCAGCGCCCGACCCGGGGGGCATCGAAGTTAACATTCACACCGCCGGTTGTTGGGACGAACTCGTGGAGAATACGACGGAGCTTCCGTCAGGCCAACGAACCCGCGATCGGGGAGGGCCTTCGCGTCAAAACAAGTGGCTCCTCGAAAAGGACTGCGCGGTAACGCGTTGAATTAACCGCGCACTTTGTTAGTCCTCAACGAGGAGCCAGCTTGCGCACAAGGAATCCGTCTGACGGCTTCCCCTGATTACTGCTGTTTCAAATGAATCGTGACCACGCCCAGTGTGTTCAAGGGAGACGACGGGTCGCCTGAACCTGTATTCTGCAAGAAGAGCATCGTCCCTTCGCGCAATCCGCCAACCGAGACGGTTCCGCTTGATCCACCATTGCCAACGGGCGGACCGCTGGGCGAACCAATCCGAATCTGAGTTGAAGTGACGCCAGGAGCGCTGAAAGTCAACAGCGCGGTACCCGAGTCGTTGCCGGAGACTGGAATGGGATTCGGTGTGGCAACCAGTGCCGCGGATTCTCCTTTGTCGGCTGTGGCGGATGCCATGTTGACGCGACCGTTTACGCCCGCGGGAAAAAATCCGCCCGAAGTTGCATTCGCGGCGTTGCCATACGCAAGGAACAATACCTGAGCGGGTGTTCTGACCTCCGTCAAGGCATTGCTATTGGTCGAGAAATATAGCGTCCCGGACGGCGGAGGAACATGGTCCACTGGATCGATCGCTGTCGTGCTGATTGAGTTGCGGGCGATTTGAAGGCGTATGTTCCCTGCATGCTCGGCTTCTACTGCAAGGATTCGAGCAGCATAGCCCAGGATCACTTTGTTTTGGATCAGGGGCGCGGCGCCTCCGTACGCGGTGACACCGATGTCTTCGAAGATGCGTGCCAAGATCAGAAAATCAGTCTGATTGTCGAAGGCAAATCCCAGCGCGTCAAGCTTGATTGCCGGTTTGGCGATCGGAGTGCCACCCAGGCCCGTGATCGCCGTTTGCAGCAAAGTCACATGGGAGCGCTCATTGGCTGCGAGTTCTTTGGCCACAGCTTCAATCGAAGTATCGGAGAAGGATACCCGTTTGCCTCCGGTTGTCGCTGCCGAATTTGTTCCCCCGCCAACGGTGGCCGGGACTCCGGAAATTCCCTGGCCGGAAGTGGCGTAGCTGTAGAACTCAGCTTCCAGATATTCCAAGTTCAGTGCGAAGTTCAGAATATCGATATCGGTCAGATCCGGCGAGGTTGGAGTTTGGGCCCTCCCTTCGCTGGCTACGAACGCACCTACAGCGCCCGCGATGCCAACATTTCGGACGAAGGATCGACGACTCCCGCCTGAATTCGCTAGGCGTTCCAAATCAACAACTCTGTTCATTCATTCTCCTCTGTGTGAGCCCGACTAGGGATAACCCTGGTTCCGGTCGTTAGACTCACATTCGTACTACGTGTTTCGGCGGTTGTTTGGATTGTTTCGGACCGCATAGTAGCTTTCAGAACGTCGATGAGCTGTGTGGCACGCACGCGAGGACACTGCGTGAAACACGGTCTTGAGCGGAGAGAGTGCGGAACCGCCGTAACAGGCCATGACCGCCATCGGAACCGAGTACATCTTCCCGATCAGTTAGCCTTGGGAGAGATGGCGGGCAAGAAAAATCCAATCCGCAAGGCAAGTCTAGCGGAGTGTACTAATGAGGTCAGGCGCTATGCCAAAGCCGGATAAGCGCAAGACCCCTCTGAAGGCTTACGAGCTTCCAAAATTGGCGGTAGGCGATGTCCTGCTGGTTGGCAAATTCAAGAATCGCAAAGCGACAATTACCGGCTTCTCTTTCGATGAAAACAATCAGCCTGTTGCACAAACCGACAAAGGCGAGCAAAAGATCTTCAAACCGCGGATCGCTAAACTGATGCCTGCGAAGCAGCAGGCCAAGGATCGGTTGAAGAGCTGAGCTGCCAACGGATCGGACTTCAGAGAACGCACGGCACGCATGATAGGAGAACTGGGCGCGTATGAGATGGGAACACATTTTCGCTTTCACTAAGGACGGCTCAATTGTTCGGCACGATCTGGTCGGCGCCGACCTATCCGGCAAGACGATCCAGCATTACGTCTCACAACTGGGGGCTGAGGGGTATGAGTTCGCCGGGAGCTACGCTGAGAACGGGGGAATCGTTATTGTCTTGAAGCGGCAAAGAACTGAGATGTGAGTTGTGGGCCCACCCCAGATCGTTCCAACTGGAATCGAACTAGGTGCATCCCCATGTCTGCGATCGTCACCGTGTGCGTGGCCACGCTCGGCCGGTTCTCTCAGCAGGTTGCTGACCACAACGGTGTTTTCCGTCGCACCTCCCATCCTTTACCCATCCCTTGCGAGCCTCTATCGAACCTGCTATCGTTGTGGCCATCTACCGTTGTGCAATCACGGAGGTCTAACTATGCGAAAACACTCACTTTTGTTCCTCTCCTTGCTGGTTCCAGCCTTTTTAGGCCTCGGCGGATATACCGCCCTGAATGCTCAGCAAAAAGCTTCTTCGACAGTCGGCGCAAAGCGCTGGTCGGATGCATCCACCTGGCCTGATAAGAAGGTGCCCGGCAAAGACGCCGTTGTCACCATTGGGAGGGACATGGACGTCGTCCTCGATGTCACTCCGCCGGCGCTGCACGGTTTGACGATCAACGGCAAACTGAGCTTTGCAGATAATAAGGACCTCGAACTGACCACCGAGTGGATCATGGTGCACGGGGAGTTGGAGATTGGCACCGAAGCCAAACCCCACACGCACAAGGCGACCATTACCCTCACTGACAACTTCAAAGATGAGGATTTTGGTGGGATGGGTGGCAATGACCGCAGTGACCGCGGGATCATGCTGATGGGCGGAACCCTGAACCTGCACGGTACGGAGAAAAACTCCTGGACCAAGCTGTCAAAGACGGCGGCTGCGGGCAGCAACACCATCGAAGTCTTGACTCCCGGTGACTGGAAGAAGGGCCAGACGATTGTCCTCGCCTCCACGGATTTCGATCCCCATCAGGCAGAGGCGCGGACCATTGCCGCCATCAGTGGCAATACGATCACGCTCGACAAGAACCTGGACTACATGCACTTCGGCAAGGTCACCTTCGATGTGGATGAACGCGGCGAAGTCGGTATGCTGTCGCGCAATATCCTCATTCAGGCTTCGCCTGACGCGGACCAGAACCTCTTTGGCGGCCACATCATGGCGATGCTGGGGAGCAAGATGTTCGTCGACGGAGTCGAGCTCAATCGCATGGGTCAGAACATGCACTTGGCGCGGTATCCGATCCATTGGCATCTGATCGGCGATGGGGGCAAGGGGCAGTACATCAAAAACTCGGCCATTCACGACACCTACAGCCGCTGCGTGACCGTGCACGGCACAAATTACCTGGACGTTGAAAACAACGTGACCTACAACAACATTGGTCACTGCTTCTTCCTCGAAGACGGCGTGGAGCACGACAATCAGTTCGTGCACAACCTGGGGATCCTGACCAAGTGTCATCCGGACGCGCCGTGCGTCCCGACAAACCTCGCTGCAGCCGGAGAGAAACGAGTGGCAGGGAATGGCCAGCAGGCCAAGGACGTCCTGCTTCCCTCCGACAACACAGCGGCGACTTTCTGGATTACCAACCCGGACAACATCTACCGGGATAACGTAGCCGCGGGTTCCGACTCGAACGGCTTCTGGATGTCTTTGCCGGAGCATCCGAACGGTAAATTCGAAGGCACGGAGATCAGTGCGAAGACCTGGCCGCGTCGCACGCCATTCCGCGAGTTCAAGGGCAACGTCGCCCACTCCAACTACGACTCGTTCATGTTCGACCGGAACATTGCGCCCAATAACACGTTTAGTGTTACCGGCAGCTCGCACACCGGCCTGGAAAATCCCGCTGACCCGAACAGCAAGCCGGTAATATCGGTCTTCGAAAATCTCACAGCCTACAAGAACCGCAATGGCGGCATCTGGGGCCGCGGTGAGATGCACGAGTTCCGCAACGTGAAGCTGGCCGACAATGCTATGGGCTTTACGCACGCCTCTGGCGCGTTCGGCCGTTACGCCTTTACGTCAAAGGTCGTTGACTCGCTGTTCGTGGGCGAAACCGAGAATGTCGGCAACCCCAGGACTGACGCGGAAAAGGCTTACGGCCGCACCTTCCCGAAGGTCGACTTGCCGGATTACCCGATCCACGGCTACGAGTACTACGATTACCGGCATGACGTGGTGAATACCACCTTCCGGAATTTCCAGGACAACGCCACTCGCAAGTCGGGAGCGATGACTTACCTGCTGTACACCAGCTTCGGCGTCAGCTCCAACAACGCCGTCGATCACGTGAAATTCATCGACGCAAAGCCCGTGTATTTCCCGCCGATGGAGCGTAAGTGGGGCAACGATAACGGAGGCAGCACGGCCTATAAGACCGCGGCGATCCGCGACCGCGACGGCTCGTTCGGCGGTGGTCCCGAATCCTACGTTCTGATCAATGACGGCGTCAACGACAGCATCGCAGCGGACTCAGACGCCTGTGAGATCAAACCCACCTGGAATGCTGCCGTGTGCAAGGGCGATGTTGGGCGGCTGAATGTTGGCGCCCCCGGCGGCGGCCGTGGCGCTGGCCCTGGCGCTGGTCCTGGCGGTCTCTTCGGTGGCAGAGGCGGTGCTCCCGCAGGGGCCGGTCCTGGCGCTGGTAGAGGCGGCGCTCCCGCAGGTGGCGGTCCTGGCGCAGTTGCTGGAGCTGGTGGACCTGGCGGACCTGCTGGACCCGGCGGCCCCGGCGCTCCTGGCGCAGCTGCCGGTCCTGGTAGAGGTCCTGGCGGTCCTGGGGGCAGGGGAGCTGGCGCACCCGCGCAGCCGCCAGTCGTTCTCAGCCGCAATGGCAAGGAGTACAACGTAACGGGCACCAACGTACGAGCTGGTACCGAAATCAAGGTGACCACCGAAAGGCCAGCCGTGTCCCTCTCCGTGACGGAAATGGAGAAAGGCTCGTGGGTGATCTTCGAGCTGCCCGGATTCACCGCCGCAGCCTCGGGTACGCAGCAGAACAGCCTGGATGCACTGCGCAAGGCCAGTGAAACCTCGTACTTCAAGGACAAGGGTGCACTCTGGGTCAAGGTTGTCTCCCCCGGTGACCTCGGCAACGGCGCCCCTGGTGGCGGAGCCAGTATCAATGTCAGCAAGGATGCTGCCGCTGTTACTGCTGCTGCTCGATAGGCAAGTTGCCCTAGCGGTGTAAGGAAGAGCCCCCGGCGCAGGCCGGGGGCTTTTTGTTTTGTGCCGCAGTGCTGCGCAATCAGTTTCGGGTGAAAAAGCGCCGCAACTAGGCATCACGTTGAAAGGCAATTCCTTGGCACATTACTTCCCAAGCTTCGCCAGACTCTCCCGCGCGCGCGCGCCGCTATCAGATGTGGGAGCAGCGGCCACCGCCTTCGACCAGTATTCGCGTGCTTTGTCCAGCTGATTCTGGTTGGCGTAGATCGCGCCGAGATTGTATAAGCCATCGACCTGATTCGGATGGTCTGCCAGCAGTTGCTGAGTCTCTTTCAAGGAACCTTCGACGTCGCCCGCATCGTACAGCATTCGGCCGAGCTCGAGCCGAGCATCTTCGTTCCTGGAATCCTGTTCGAGAATCTGGCGCAAGTACGGGACGGCGCCGGATGGCCTGCCAGCCTCACGCTCCAATTCGGCCAGCCGCAATAGAATCGGCGGATGCCCCGGCTTGCGCTGCAATTCCTCTTCAAGCGCGGCGCGCTCGTGCGCAGGGTTTTGGGGAACCGAGGTTTTCGTCTCCGTCGTCGCTGGCGCGGACTTGCTCCCGGAAGGCGACATCATCTTATTCAGGACCAACAGAGTGCCCAAACCAATGGAAAGGGCCACGACGGCGATAATAATGTTTCTCTTCATAATCTAAAACCCCGGTTACGCTGGAATGTATTGTTTCTTGGCCAGTTCGGCTTGCTTAGCCTCCGTGCCGGCCTCTAGCGTCATGTCACGCATTCCGAACTGAACGCCAATCTTCTTCAGGAAATCATTGGGAGGCGTTCCGCCGGCGAAAACCCAAACGAAATCGTTCGGGATCTCTTCTAATCGTCCATCGACTTCCAGGATCACAGACTGCTCCCGGATCTCCACCGGATTGGAGTTAAACATTACGTTCACTTTACCGGAACGCATGCAATCTTCGATGCGCTTGGCGTTGCGCTCCTTGATCCGGCTGAATGCCTCTTTGCGGTACGAGAGCGTGACCTGGTTACCTTTCTGGTGCCCCAGGCCCATGGCCGCTTCGATGGCGCTGTCGCCTCCCCCCACCACGAGAATTCGCTTGTTGATGTAGTGGTCGGCTTCGATGAGCCGGTACATCACTTTGGGCAACTCTTCACCCTTGACGCCCAGTTTCCTCGGCGTCCCTGTCCTGCCCAGCGCGAGGATCACGGCATGGGATCGAACCTCCCCACCGCTGGTCGTGATGGAGAAGACGCCGTCGTCGCCCCTGCGGATATCGTCCACCTTCTCGCCGGTGCGAGCCTTGAAGTCCGCGCGTTGAAGCACGGTGTTCCAGAATGCGATCAGATTTTCTTTGGACAACTCCGTCTTCTTGAACTTGCCGTACATGGGAAACTCGACCGGGCTGGTCATGACGAGCTTCTGACGCGGATACTTCGCGACCGTGCCTCCGATTTCATCCCGCTCAATTGTCACGTAGTTTAGCTTGTTCTCGATCGCACGCAGCGATGCGCTGATACCGGCAGGACCGGCGCCCACGATCACCGCATCGTAAATGTCGGGCGTTGCACCAGCTGTTCGCAGCGAGGCGATCCGGTTCGTGATCGTGTCGATACAGTCGCGGCCCTGATTTACCGCATTCTTGATCAAGGCGAGTCCGCCGAGTTCGCCGATGATGAACAGATTCGGAACGCTGGTCTCATATTCGGGCGTCAGATAGGGCAAGTCGGCGCCCATGCTCGGGCTGGCCATGACCATCGTAATCGCTCCCACGGGGCAGGCGTCGGCGCACAGGCTGTGTCCGATGCACTTATAGCCGTTCACAATTACGGCCTTGCCTCCCAGCATTGCGAGAACGTCGCCTTCCGGGCAGACTGTCGTACAAGACTGGCAGCCGATACAGTAGGTCGTATCGATGTGGGGATGCTGGGACTTCGGTCCTTCCGAGTAGAGCGTCCCTTTTTCAGCGGCGGCTCGCGCACGCGCTTCGCGTTTCTTCAGGTTCCTCAAATACAACAGCATGGGAACCAGCACGACCAAAGCACCGAAGATATACGTCAAAGCAGTTTCAGACATGGAAGACTCAGTAGTAACCCATCATCAACACGACGGTGACATGGACAATCACCAGGACGACAAAGGAATAACTGAACGGACGGTGCACCACATGCCACAGATGGAACACCTGATGAGTGCGCTCCAGGAACGCCATCTTGGTGCGCAGCCATGACTGGCGTCGAGCGCTGGCAATAACCGTTTCCAGTTCGCCGTGACTGGACCTCCGCAATCCTCCCAGCGTGGTTAATAATTCGGATCCGCTCAGCACGCGGCGCCGCAACCGGCTGACCAAGAACGGGCGGGACAAATCCAGGCGAATCAGCGTGGACAGCACGGTGATCAACGGCATCGCACCGATTTCTTTGGGCGATGGCACGTCGAGCAGGGGCGCTATCTCCTCAGCGCGGAACACTTGTTGACGCTCGAGTTCCGTCGATAGACTGGCGGCCTGCTGTTCGAGTTCCCCGAAGGCGATCTGGTCCGCATTCAAACTGCGTGGAATCTGAGCGTACATGTAGCGTCCGATGAAACCACTGAGAGCGACCGCCATCATGATCCAGTACGCCATTCCGGCCAGCCCTCGCAGCTTGAAGGAGGCGTGAAACGTGATCAGAATCGGTGCCGTGATCCCGATAAACACGTGGAAATCCAGCCAGTGTCGCGTCTTGCCGATCGACCCGAGCCACTTCCAGCGCTTTCGGATCGGGTACAAAAACAAGGCGCCGAACAGTGCGATCCCGAGCATTCCCAGGCGCAAGCCAATGCTTCCGCTCGGCCGCAACAAGGGATGCAGCTCCGATTCCGCTCTGCCGGCGAGATCGAGACGATAGTAATCGAACCCCCAGATAGAAAGCGCCACGATGAGCGAGGCCGCTGCGAGGATCGCCACGGACAATCGGAAGCGATGGGGAAATTCGCCGTCGCTTCGCGCGGGCAGATTGTGCGGCGTGGTGAGCGTGGTGGCCATTGTTACTTATGGACCTCCTTGAATTCGCTGTCCGCCTCGACTGAGAACAGCTTGTAATTCTCGAACTTGTGCGAATTGCGCCAATACTGATGATGGGTTTTCACTTCAATCAAAGCGCTGTCCGGAAGCCAGTAGGGGCGTTCTCCGTGGAGAGGAACAGCCCCATAATGAACATCGCTTGAGAGCGTCTCCAAGCCGAGCTCCTCCGCGGGCTCCTTCCAATGAGCCTGGATTCGGACCACGCTGGCAGTCGACAGATCGATCCAGGCGGTGCCCTCCCACGCGATCGGATACTCGCGGCCTCTCAATTCCATCACGCCCGGGGAGCGGGTTCCCTTCAACGGCAAGAACTGTACCGGCGACAACTTGCGACCTCCCACATCTTCTTCCGGCAGGAACGTGTAGTGATAGCTGCCCTGAAACTCCGGATGGAAGATAAGCAGTAACGTTGCGAAGCCACGAGTAGCCAGCAACGCGCTGTCGGGACGCTTCTTCTGGGGCGGACCCACTTCCAGCCGCGATTCGTCCACCAGAAGCTGCCCCCGATCCCAATTGAGCGAAATCAGGTAGTCATAGGTGGAGCGGCTGCTCAGCACTGCCTTCCGCTTTTCGTTCAGTTTTTCCTGCGTCAGCTTCTCGGTGCACGCTACGGCGACGAGGTCCTCCCACGCTTGCTTTACGCGCATGCCGATTTGGTCGAGCAGCTTAGCGTCGGGCGAGGCATCCGCCGCGATCGCCCGGACGGCCAAGCTAAAAACGATAGCCGAACGACAAATAAGTCTGATCATAGCTCTGTACATTTCCACGAAACATGCTCAACCCGGCGCCCATCACGTAGTGCGTGCCGATAAACCGGTCTACTGTCGAGTTCATCCAAAAGCCGCGGTTATGCCCGGATAACAGCGATCGCAGCTCCTGATCGCCTCCTTGGATCTCAAAACGCAGGCGCTCCCCGACTTCCCGGGACACGGATAGCGACTGATACCATCCGTCTCCGAACGGTCCATGGAACACGGAATGGCGAAGGTCGGCGCGCATCTGGGTTCGCAGTACATTGCGGAACGCGATGCCGTACATTTGATTCAGCGATCCTCGCGCATCGCCGCTTCGCTGGTTCTGGCCCACGCTGCCGTACACAGCAATGCCGCGCGGGAGTTCGACGCGCAGGCCGGCGCTCAGTCCTGTGAACAAATACTTGTCCAGAAGCCCCGTGCCCAATAGCACGGTGTCAAAAGTTGGCACATTACGAAAGTAGTTGTGATTCACGTCAATAGCCAGCCAGGGAACCGGCTGCACGCGCACAGTAAGAAAGCTTCTGCTGAGCGCCGGGCCGCTTTCCGTGTTTCCCAAACGACCCGCGGTAAGGCGATCCTCTTGCAGGTTATAGAACACAGCCAAATAACGTTTCCAGTTGAACGACGTTTCCAGAAACGCGAACTCCCGCTCGGCTTTCCAGTTAAGGCGCGACATCGCGATGCCAGCCGTGGTGCTGAAACGCACCCTGTCGAAGCTCCCGGCATCGACCGCGACAAATGCGCCGCCCATCTGGCGTCCCGGTTTGTAATCCCACGCGGTAGGATCCGGAGTGGATCCGCCGAACGTCCCCAGGGTAGCGTACCTTCCCATACGACGCCCAAGGTAGCCGCCGTCGATGGTGCTCAGGCTGGGCGCCCAGGGCAGGAACACTCGGCCGACTCCGATGATGTACTTGGATTGAGGATTGTTGTAGTACAGCCCGATATGATAAGTCCGGTTCAGCAGGTCGTGTAAAGTCTGCGTCTGCGCCGTTTGTCCAAAGCTGCTATTCAGTCGTCCTCGCCAATAGCCTGTGAAATTCCAATAGGTGCCCGCTATCCGGGTGACATCCGCGCGAACGACCACGCCGTTTTGAGTGGTCGACATGCCGCTGTTACGATCCGCAATGTCGTTAAATTCGTAACTGACCAGGCCCCGCGCCCGATTCACCTCCGGCAGCGGAGGCCGTGGAAGGTAATCGCGCTGTTCCTGATCGAGCGGATCCCCTTCGGTGAAGGTGACCACTTGAGCATAACGGCGCGCGGTTTTCGATTCCTGGAGAGTTCGCAGCAAATCGAGGCCATCTCCCAGTACTTCGGCCAGGTCTCCCGTCTGCAGTTCTGCGTCAGGAGTCTCGACGCTACAGACTGCGGAGTGCGCCGCCACCGCGGTGACCACCAGTTGTGCAATCGTTCGGGCCGATAACTCCGGTTCCCCGGGCTTAAGGCGCTTGACTCTCAGACGGAAGCCCTCCTGCAATCCCTCCTCGCGTCCCCCGGAAAGATAGACAGCCCCGCTGGCAACGTAGCGTACTTCAAATCTGGTGCGCATCTCGGTCGTCTGGGCCATCCCTAGGCCTGCGAACAACAGTAATGCGGGCCAGGCTCGAGTCAATCAATTCCTCCCCGTCGGGTGGCAGCTATAGCAGTTGATGCTGTTGTACACGTATCCACGAACCTGGCGATGGTGATTGTCAGTCGTTGTCTGGGAATGGCAACCGCTCGTGGTGCACGAAAACACGGTGTAATTACTGGAGTTCGTGTGGCAGGTCGCGCATGCCACCTTGTGATTGCCTGAGGTGATCGGGAACCATGTGTGATTGAAGGTCGCGCCTGGCCACTGCGTCGTGTTGTGACACGTTTCACACGTCGTCGGAAAGCCCGCTGCCGCATGGTTCGGATTCGTCGTCGATTTGTATTCGGGTGTGTGGCAGGAATAACAAAGCGTCGGCGTGCCTTTGTAAACGCCGTTGATGTGACACGACGCGCACGCGGTGGAGGTGTGTTTGCCGGTGAGCGGGAATGCGGTCGCGCTGTGATTAAAAGTGGCACCAGTCCACTGGGTTGTGCTGTGGCAGGTCTCGCACGTCTGTGGGAAGGCAGCCGTGACGTGATTGGGATTCGTAGTCTGCTGGTATTTCTGGAGATGGCAGGAGACGCAGGTTGTCGGCAACGTTGCGTATTGGTTGTTGACATGGCACGTCAGGCAGGCGACCGTTGTGTGCTTGCCAGTCAACGGAAACTTCGTCGCGCTATGGTTGAAGGTTGCGCCGGGCCACTGCGTCGTGTTGTGGCACAAGGTACAGTCCTGCGGGAAGCCCGCACTCGCATGATTCGGGTTGGTGGTCTTCTGATAATCCGGCAGGTGGCACGATACGCAGGTCGTCGGCAGCGTGGCGTACTGGCCGTTGGTGTGGCACGTGGCGCAGGCGACGGCCGTGTGTTTGCCGGTCAGCGGGAACTTTGTCGTGTTGTGATTGAAAACAGCACCTAGCCATTGCGTGGTCGTGTGACACGTTTCGCACGTCTGCGGGAAGCTTGCAGCGACGTGATTCGGATTGACAGTCTTCTGATAGTCCGGCAGGTGGCACGATACGCAGGTCGTCGGGAGCGTCGCGTACTGGCCGTTGGTGTGGCACGTCGCGCAGGCGACGGTCGTATGTTTGCCGGTCAGCGGGAACTTCGTGGTGTTGTGATTGAATACCGCGCCTAACCACTGGGTGGTCGTGTGACAGGTTTCGCAGGTCTGCGGGAAGCTGGCGGCGACGTGATTCGGATTGACAGTCTTCTGATAATCCGGCAGGTGGCACGATACGCAGGTGGTCGGCAAGGTAGCGTACTGGCCGTTGGTGTGGCACGTCGCGCAGGCGACGGCTGTGTGTTTGCCGGTCAGCGGGAACTTGGTCGTGTTGTGATTGAAGACGGCCCCCAGCCATTGCGTGGTCGTGTGACAGGTTTCGCACGTCTGCGGGAAACTCGCCGCGACGTGGTTCGGAGTCTTGGTCTTCTGGTAATCCGGCAGGTGGCACGATACGCAGGTGGTCGGCAAGGTAGCGTACTGGCCATTCGTATGGCAGTTCGCACAGGCGACGGCCGTGTGTTTGCCGGTCAGCGGGAACTTCGTGGTGTTGTGATTGAAGACCGCTCCCAGCCATTGCGTCGTCGTGTGGCAGGTCTCGCAGGTCTGCGGGAAACTCGCGGCGACGTGATTCGGAGACGTCGTTTTCTGGAAATCCGGCAAGTGGCACGAGACGCAGGACGTCGGAAGCGTCGCGTACTGTCCGTTGGTATGGCAGCTAGCGCAGGCCACGGACGAGTGTTTTCCGGTCAGAGGGAACTTCGTTGTATTGTGATTAAAGACCGCTCCCAGC
>JADMIO010972801.1_pt1 | contig 60344 bp, 60 predicted proteins | sample 8958161 | NCBI WGS metagenome assembly JADMIO01 (sample SAMN16585339, study PRJNA669376) | soil metagenome | isolation source: Crop rotation soil | place: USA: Cullars Rotation, Alabama | collected 2011
GTGAGCCAGTGTGATTACATTTGCGGCCTAACTGTGGCCAGTCCAGTTACGCTGGAGTCACTAGTATTTAGGTGACACTATAGAAGCGGCCGCGACAACTTGTCCACGTGGAATTCTAAGCTTAGGATCCCAATGTGCTGGAAAGCCTGGTCCGACGGCCGAGGACCAGAACAGGTCGTCGTACGCCTTCCCGGCTCCCGGCGAGGCTTCCACGTCTGCCGTGCGCACTGCCGCCGCGGCCCCGGGCGCACCGTTCGCGAACGTCACGGCGATCACGCCAGGTTCGAGCAGGATGCGCCGCTCCAGTTCCGCAAACGCGCGCCCCCGCCGCTCGCCGAACGCCGTCGTCGCCTCATCGGCAAACGGCCGATCCAGATCGATTTGCGCGGCAAAGTACTGACCGCTGGGAAAGGTCGCCCGGATGGCGGCCTTGCGCATCATTTCAGTGAACGACTCGCCGGCCACGGGAATGGCGATCACCGTCAGCGCCACCTGCGCGATCATCGCCGTGGTCCAGGCACCGCCGAAACGAAGCGTGGAGCCACCGCCGAGACTTGCCAAATGGGGCTGGAGACGCGAGCGGGTCGCCCTCAGCGCCGGCAGCAGCGACACGACCGCGGCACTGATGATTGCCAGGCCGGTCGCGTAGAGGATCGTCTTGATGTCCAGGCCCGGGGTCATCCAGAAGGGCACGCCGCCGCGCCTCGCGGACACCGTTTCGATTCCCCACGCCAGGATGCGATCGGCCGCGATGAGACCGATGGTCGCGGCGAGCAGCGCGAGCACCAGTGCCTCGACGAAGAGTTGCAGGACGATTCGGCCCCGGCTGGCGCCCAGGGCGGAACGGAGCGCGATTTCGCCTTCGCGCGTCGCCGTTCGCGCGTACACCAGTGTGCCGACGTTCAGGCAGGCGATCAGCAGCACCAGGAAGACCGGTCCATTCGTGAGGGCGAGCTGCGGGAGGTCGGCGATCTCGAACGCCGGACCCGGCCGCACGATCCGCGACTGCAGGGGCGTGGCCGGGTTCGCTGCCGCCGCGCGTTGTCCGAGTACGTGGACCTCTGCATCGGCCTGTTGTTGCGTGACTCCTGGCGCCAGCCGGCCGATGATGGTAATCGGACCTCCTTCGAGCGCGTCGTACGAGCCCTGTAGCCGGAGCGGAAGCCACGCGACGTGATTCACCGGATAGCGGAACCCCGCCGGCATGATGCCAACGACGGTCGCCGAGGTGTCTCCGAGCTCCACGATCGATCCGATGGCGTCCGGTCGGGCGTCAAAGACACGCTGCCACAGGTCGTACCCGATAACGACGACGTTCGGCGCACCGGCGACGTCGTCGGCATCGATCAGGCCGCGCCCGAGCATCGGGGCGACCCGCGCCGTCCGGAACGCCGCCGCCGTGAGTTCCACTGTCTGGATCCCAATTCCCGGTCGGTCACCCACGACCAGATTGCGTGGGACCGAGTGGTAGGCGCCGAGGTCCTCGACGGTGCGCAAGGTTCGCCGCCACTCGAGAAAGTCGTGGGCGACGCGCGCCTCCGGCGCGCCTGTCCGGCCATTCTGCGTGGCGATCAAGATGATGCGAGCGCCGTCCGGAAGCGGCAGGGTGGGGGCAAACAGGTCGCGCGAGAGGTCATACCACCCGGCGCCGACCCCGATCGCGACCGCCAACGCGAGTCCGCCGGCGATCGTCAGCCCCGGAAACTTGACCAGCATCCGAAGACCGAGCCTGTAGTCGTGCATCATCGGCAGGCCGGGCAGGTCAAGCTTCATGCCACCGAATCTCCCGTGAAATCGGTTGATCCCGCGAGTCTCGATGCCCGTCCCCGGGACGGGCCTGTTCACGAGCGGACGGTCAGGCGGAACGGCGGAGACGGTATTCCGTGATCTTGCGGCTGAGGGTGTTGCGGTGCATGCCGAGGAGGTCGGCGGCCTTTCCGAGATTGCCGTCGGCTTTCGTCAGGACGAAGGCGATGAACTTCTTTTCGAACTCCCGGTGTGCGTCCTCGTAGCGCACGCCCTTGGTGACCATCTCATCGACCAGTCGTTCGAGCTGTTCCTTCATAGCCATTACCGCAGTTCCCGGTCGGTGAGGCGGCGGAACGCCTCCAGATATTTGTCACGCGTGCGAGCGACCACGTCGGCGGGGAGGGAAGGCACCGGCGGCTGCTTGTTCCAGCGAATCTGCTCGAGGTAGTCACGCACGTACTGCTTGTCGAAGCTCGGCTGCGGTCCACCGGGCGCGTATTGGTCTTTCGGCCAATACCGCGACGAGTCTGGCGTCATCACTTCGTCGATCAGGATCAGCTGTCCGGATGGCAGCATGCCGAACTCGAACTTGGTGTCTGCGAGGATGATGCCGCGCGATTCGGCGTGCTCCACGCCGTGCGCGTACAGCGCGAGCGTGAACGATCGCAACTGGTTGACGAGATCGCTCCCCACCAGTCGTCTCGCCTCTTCCTCGCTGATGTTGACGTCGTGACCGCTGGTCGCCTTCGTGGCGGGCGTAAAGATCGGCTGCGGCAGCCGATCCGACTCGCGCAGGCCCGGCGGCAGGTCGATGCCACACACGCGGCCCGTCGCAGAGTATTCCTTCCAGCCGGATCCCGAGAGATACCCGCGGGCGACGCATTCGATCGGGATCGGCTGTGTCTTGCGGACGAGCATCGATCTGCCGGCCAGCGTCTCGGCATGACGCCGCAGCTCCTCCGGATACTCGGCGACGTTCAGCGTCAGCACGTGGTTGGCGATGATGCCAGTCGTCCGCTCGAACCAGAACGCCGAAAGCTGCGTGAGGACCTTGCCCTTGTCCGGGATGCCGGAGCCGAGGACGTAGTCGAACGCGGAAATGCGATCGGTGGCGACCAGCAGCAACGCGTCGCCGAGGTCGAAGATGTCACGCACCTTGCCGCTGGCATGCGGCGCCAGACCCGCGAGGCGACTATCGAGCAGGGGAGAAGAGAGCGACATGGGCGGGCCGGGGACCCGCCTTCGTCCATCGGACTACGGCGAGGCAGGCTGCGGCATCTTAATGTGATGTCACGTACGTGGCAACGGTACGCAACAGTACCGGCAATCGACGATCGACAGCCTGATATATTGTAGGTTCTCCGGTGACCAACCTCTCGTGAGCACACACGCCCGCACAGCGCTGGTGTCGCTTCTGGCGATTGCCCTGCTTGGATGGTTCCTCAGTCACGCGAACCTGATCGAGGTCTGGCATCACGTCCAGCGCGCGGATCTCACGATGCTGTTCGTCGGCTTCGTGTTCGTCGTGCTGACCTACGTCGCGCGGACCTTCCGCTGGCAGGCGCTGCTCCTCCCGCTCGGTCGCGTGCGGTTCTCGACGACGCTGCGAGCCACGATCATCGGATTCGCGGCGCTGGGACTGCTCCCGGCGCGGGCCGGCGACCTGTTGCGCCCCTACATCGTGGCGCGCAAGGAAGGTCTCTCCGCCCCGGCCACGTTCGCGACGGTGGTCATGGAGCGGGTGCTCGACCTGGTGGCGGTGCTCGGCTTGCTGGCGGTGTACGCCTGGGGCTTCGCGAATCCGACCGATGTTCCCGAGGCCCTGCGGCGGCCCATTGAACTCTCGGCCGCGGTGGGCGGCACGGCTGCCATCGTCCTGTTCATCGTGATGTGGGTTCTGGGCACCCATCCGGAGCGGATCGGCGGACTGGTGCGCGCCGCCGATCGGCTGCTGCCGCAGGCGCTCGCCCACAAGCTTGCGGACATTGCCACGGCGTTCAGTCGCGGGTTCGTCGCGGCCAAGAGCCCGTTCACTCTTCTGGTCGGTGTGCTCTGGTCGTTCCCGATCTGGGTCTTCATCGCCGGAGAAACGTGGGCGGTGACGCGCGCCTTCGACATCGAGCTGCCGTTCGCTGGGAGCTTTCTCGTTCAGGTCTTCCTGGTCATCGGCGTCGCGGTGCCGACACCCGGCGGCGTCGGCAGTTATCACGAGGCCTACCGCTGGGCGATCACCACGTTCTTTCATGCCGCCAACGACTCGGCGGTCGCCGCGGCGATCGTCGTGCACCTCGTGGGGTTCGTGCCGGTGATCGTCGCGGGTCTGATCCTGATGGTTCAGGAAGGCATGAGCGTTCATCAGTTGCAGGAAATGGCTGGCGAAGCGCGTGAGGAGGAGATGCCTCACACCAGCGACGTTCGGCTCCAACAACCGCGAGTCTCGAGTAAATAGAGGACACTTATGAAGTGCCCCTTTTGCGGCCACCTGGGTGACAAGGTCGTGGACTCTCGCGAGAGCAAGGAGGGCGAAGTCATCCGGCGGCGCCGCGAATGCCTGGATTGTGGCCGTCGCTTCACGAGCTACGAGCGGATCGACGAAATCCCGTACATGGTGATCAAGAAGGACGGGACCCGCGAGCGGTTCGAGCGCCAGAAGCTCGTGAGCGGCCTGCTCAAGGCATGCGAGAAGCGGCCGGTCAGTACCGCGGCGATTGAGCGCGTGGCCGACAAGGTTGAATCGGCGCTGCAGGAACGGCCCGAGAAGGAAATGTCCACGGATGAAGTCGGCCGCATGGTGATGGACGAGCTGAAGCGGCTGGACAAGGTGGCGTATGTCCGGTTCGCCTCGGTCTACCGCCAGTTCCGCGACATCGGGGAATTCATGAGCGAGCTGAAGGACCTGTTGAACGCCAAGGAATAGCCCGTGGGTTCCGAGCCGACCGGCCGCCGGCCGTTTCGCGACAACACGCGACTGCTCGTCCTCGGGATCGTGCTGCTCGTGGCCGTGCTCACGGGCCTGCTCGCGCTCGCCAGCCGGTCGTCCACGCTCGCCCCCGACTTTCTCACCGAGTTCGTCCTCTACGCGCTTTCCGCCACGAACCTGACGATGCTGGTGGGGCTGGGATTCGTCCTCGCCCGCAACATCATCAAGATGATCGTCGAGCGGCGGCGCGCGCTGCCGTTTGCGCGCTTCCGCGCCAAGCTCGTGATCGCGCTGCTCGCGATGACGATCATTCCGGCCGTGCTGGTGCTGATCGTCGGCGGTGAGCTGATTCGCAACAGCGTCGATCGCTGGTTCAACGCGCCGATGGACGAAGTGCTGTCGGCGGCCAACGCGATGGCCGCCGACATCTACCAGGAGCGACAGCAACAGGTCGCGGCGCGGGCGCAGGTCCTGGCCCGGGTCCTGGCCGGCGCGGATCTATCGGGCAATGCCGGGGCGGTGCGTGACGCCGTCGCCGGCGAGGTCAGCGCCGACCGGCTGGCGCTCGTCGAAATCTACCGGTCCACGTCTCCCGGCAGCGTCGACGTCCAGCCGATCGCGCAGGTCAAGGGCCACCTGATTCCCGCGTCGTACGCGACCACGGCCGCGGATGCGCTGGCCAGGCGGGTGGCGCGCGGCGCCGCGGAGGTGCGCGAAATCGAGCCGCTGTCGAACGGCGCGGAGCTGATTCGCGCCGCCGCCCCGATCCGGTCGTCGTCGGGCGTGCGAGGGGTCGTGATCGCGAGCGGTTACGTCACCGGCCAGTTCGCCACGCGAGCTCGGCGCATGACGTCCGCCTATGAGTCCTATCAGCAGCTTCGCGCGCTGAAGCAGCCGCTGGCCGGCGTCTACTTGTCGTTCTTCCTCACGATCACATTGCTGATTCTCGTCAGCGCCACGTGGATGGGCCTGTACGTGGCCAAGCGCATCACGCGACCGGTCCAGACGCTGGCGGTCGCTGCCCGCGAAATCGGCGCCGGTCACCTCGATCACCGCGTGGATCCGGAGACGAGCGATGAATTCGGGTCGCTGATGGACGCCTTCAACCGGATGGCAGCGGACATTGCCGCCAGCCGCCGGCGGCTCGAGCAGTCCTCCGTCGAGCTGCAGAAGAAGCACGAGGAGGTCGAGGGGCGGCGCCGCTACGTCGAGACCATCCTCGAGCGGATCGCCACCGGTGTGATCTCGGTGGACCCGGCCGGACGCATCCGGACCTGGAACTCGGCGGCGTCACGCCTTCTCGGCATCGATGTCCATGTGTCGGGGCTGCCAGCCTCGGCGGTGTTCGGCGCGCCCGAATTGAAGCCTCTCGGGACGCTGCTGGACCAAACGTCGCGCCATCGCGTCGACGTCCCGCCGCAGGACGTGTCGATCACGCGGGACGGCCGCGAGCTGCACCTGGCCGTGATGACGACGCCGCTGCGGCGCGATGATGGCGCCACCGACGGCATGGTCATCGTCTTCGATGATGTGTCTCCGCTGATCCGGGCGCAGAAGATCGCCGCGTGGCGCGAGGTCGCTCGCCGGCTCGCGCACGAGATCAAGAATCCGCTGACGCCCATCCAGTTGTGCGCGGACCGCCTCCGGCGCCATTTCAGCGGCGCTCCCGAGGCGACGCGGGCACTCGTCGACGAGTGCACCACGACCATCGTCGGCGAGGTCGAATCGCTGAAGGGGCTCGTAGACGAGTTCTCGCAGTTTGCCCGGATGCCCGCGCCGCGCGCGGTGATGACGGACCTGCGGGAACTGCTGGACGACGCGTTGTCGCTGTACCAGGGGCTCTTCACCAGCGTCGAGCTGCACGCGAACTACGGGTCGGATCTTCCGCGGGTCTCCGTCGATCCTGAGCAGTTGCGCCGCGTGGTGATCAATCTCGTGGACAACGCCATCGAGGCAATGGATCGGCAGGGGCGGATCGACGTCTCGACGCTCCACGATCCCGCCAACAGCGTCGTCCGCGTTGTCGTCGCCGACGATGGTCCGGGTATCCCACTGGCGGAGCGCGACAAGCTGTTCCTGCCGTACTACTCGACGAAGCGGCGTGGCAGCGGCCTCGGCCTCGCCATCGTCCGCCGGATCATCGCCGAGCACGGCGGCAGCATCGAGGTGGGCGACAATACTCCGCGCGGGACGCGCTTCACCATCGAGCTGCCGACCACCACCTGAGATGCCGAGCGTTCTCATCGTTGACGACGAGCCGGGCGTGCGCAGCGCGCTGAGCGGCGTGCTCCGCGACGAGGGCTACCAGGTGGACGCCGTCGAGAGCGGGGAGGCCTGCCTCGAGCGACTGTCGCGTCAGCCCTACGACGTGGTCGTCCTCGACGTCTGGCTGCCGGGCATGGACGGCCTGGCGACGCTGACCCGGATGCGCGAGCGGCAGGTGGACTCGCAGGTGGTGATCATCTCCGGGCACGGCAGCGTCGAGTCGGCTGTGCGCGCGATCAAGATGGGTGCCTTCGACTTCGTCGAAAAACCGCTGTCACTCGAGAAGACCGTCCTGGTCGTGCGCAACGCGTTTCGGCAGCGGCGTCTCGAGGCGGAGAACCTGGCGCTGCGCGCCAGGGTGGACGCGCAGCACACGATGGTCGGGGAGAGCTACCCGATGGTGAAGCTGCGCGAGCAGGTCACCATGGCGGCGCCGACCAACGGCCGGGTGCTGATCTTCGGCGAGAACGGGACCGGCAAGGAGCTGGTCGCGCGCAACATTCACGTCCTCAGCCGGCGGCGGACCGGTCCGTTCGTGGAGGTGAACTGCGCGGCGATTCCCGAGGAGTTGATCGAGAGCGAGCTGTTCGGCCACGTCCGCGGCGCGTTCACGGGGGCGGTGGCCGATCGGCGCGGCAAGTTCGAGCTCGCCCATGGCGGCACGATCTTTCTCGACGAAATCGGCGACATGAGCCTGAAGACGCAGGCCAAGGTCCTGCGTGTCCTGCAGGAGCAGGTGATGGAGCCCGTCGGCGGCTCCAACCGGATCCGGGTGGACGCCCGCGTGCTGGCGGCGACCAACAAGGATCTGACCGCCGAGATTCGCGCCGGGAACTTCCGCGAGGATCTCTACTTCCGCCTGAACGTCGTGCCGATCTTCGTGCCGCCGCTGCGCGAGCGGCAGGACGACGTGCCGCTGCTGGCGGATCACTTCATGGCCATGCTGGCACGGGAGTACGGGCGGCGCGGCAAGACGTTCGACGCGCCGGCGGTGGCCGCGCTGAAGGCGTACAGCTGGCCCGGAAACGTCCGCGAGCTGCGGAACCTCGTCGAGCGGCTGATGATCATGGTGCCTGGCGACGTCATTACTGCGCGTGACCTGAGTTTCCTCGACGGCCAGGTGATCGCACCCGCCCACCCGGAGAAGACCGCCGCAGTGACGCCGCTGCACGAGGCCCGCGACCAGTTCGAGCGCGAGTACATCCTGCGCGCCCTCGCCGCCAATGACGGCAACATGTCACGCACGGCCGAAGCGCTCGGCGTCGAGCGAAGCAACCTGTACAAGAAGATGCGAGGCTTTGGCATCGCCCCGCGGCGGGGCGATACGGAAGTAGAAACTTAGAACTTCAAAGTCAAAAGTAAGGTCAAAGTAGAACTAGCTTTTCGGAAGGGCCTTGCTGCGGGCCGAGTTGCGTCTGGCGGTCTTGACGGCAGTTGTCAGGATCGCGGTGAGCTCCCGCGACTCCGCGATCAGCTGTGGTTGATGGGCGATGCGGGCATCCCGCAAGTATTCCAACCAGCCCACGCATTCGTCTGCTTCCTCGCGGGCCACGGCGAGTTTCGACTCGAAATCTTTCCTCGACTGGCCCCTTCGCGCGGCGCGATAGTTCGCGCGTGTCGAGTTGGCGGCACGACGCAGCTGACGAGCGGCGTCTTTCGCTTCATCAGTCTTTGGCAGGGTGCGAAGAAACCGGGTGACGGCGAGCGCGAATTCCTCCGTTCGCACAATCAGATCGCGTGGCGGCATGTCCTTGGAATTGCAGCAGGCGTGCCGAGCCGAAGCTCGTTGGGAGTGCCAGCAAAGGGCCCACTTCCAAGTTACTTCTGACTTTGAAGTTTGCAGTTTCTACTTTGCTAGCGCCCTATCCAGTACGCCATCTTCACCAGGAATACATCGTCTCCGGGGGCGCGGAACATCTGCTTGGTGTCGCGCGAGAGCGAGTAGGTACCGGGGTAGTTCGTGTCCTGCTGCTGGCGCGTCCATACGGCGTAGAACGTCGATCCGGGCTTGAGCTCCCAGCGGAACACGGCGTTGGTGCGCACCGACTTGAGGTTGAAGTCGGGGTTGCGGAAGCTGAAGTCGGCGGCGCCGGCGGCCGTGTCGGGGGAGACGGTGTAGATCAGCGTGTTCGGGTCGTACGCGATCAGGTGCGTGCCGCTGCTGCTGTAGTCGGTGAAGTCGAACGTGCGCGGCGCTGCCAGTTCCTTGAACTGCGTGTAGTGGCCGACGGCAATCAACGGCTGCATGAACAGCGTGATCGACATCTTCGGTGAGACCAGCCCGGTCACCCGCGTCTGCAGCGTCAGCTGGCGCTGATCGAGCTCACCAAAGACGTAGCGGCCGCCGTAGGTGTTGGTCGCCGTCGCGTCCGCCACGCTGCGCACGTACTGCGCTGCCGCCCGGTTGTGATTCCAGTTCGGTCCGGTCGAAATCGTGAGACGGGAGGACGGCTTGTAGTTGACCGTGACGCCGGTCGAGTAGTTGCCGCCGTCGCAATCGCACCAGTTCTTCGTGTAGTAGCCGTTCAGCGACAAGACCTTTCGTCCGTCGGTGCCGCCATTGATGTTGACGAACTCTCCGGCCGGGCTATCCGCGCTCGGGCCGCCGCGCGTCAGGCGATCGTTCTGCGTCCGGCGGTTCCAGCCTGAGTTGACGTTGAGGTTCCAGTAGTTGAGGAATCGCATCTGGTACGACCCCTGGGCGCCATCGCTCTGGAGGTCGCGATTGAAGTTCCAGGTGTACCACTTGCCGAACCAGAAAAACGTGCTGCGGAAGACGCGACCGGGCGTGTTGTTCTGGATGTACCAGACGGCGTGCATGCCGGCGCGGTCGCCGGTGTTGTGGAACCCCAGATCGTTCGACTCGAAGCCGGGGCTGACGCCCCACAGCGAGGCGTTGACGCGCCAGATGCCGGTGTTGCGATTGAGCATGATGCGCCCGGTGGCGCCCTGAAGCGCGGTGCGCGTCGGATCGAGCGAGACCTGCGGCGCATCGGGACGCTGGTAGTAGCGCTGGGGCGCCAGCTGCAGCCGGTTGATCACCGCCGTCGTGCCGGAGACGTCGCTGCCCGACAGGCGACCGGTCACGACCCATTCGCGATCTTTGTCGAAGAAGTAATACCCGTCGGCGCCGACGACGTACGCTTGGCCGACCAGCGAATTGGCCAGGCGCTCATCCGGCAATTGCCGGTTCGTCGCGGTCATCAGCATTCCGACGCCGGCGCGCCGGCCGATGTCGCGCTGCACACGCGCCACCATGTAGTTGGTGAGCGGTTCGACGACTACGGTGCCCCGCGTGAACCCGGTTTGCGTCGCGGCGTCCTCCTCGGCGGTGACCGCGTCAAGGAACCCCAGGCTCCAGTTGCCGCTCGTCTTGCCGGTCAGCTTCGCGGCACCGAGGATGGTCGTCGCGGTGGGGACGTCGGCGAAGTCGCCCGGCGCCGGCACCTGCGGGAAGCGGCCGATGCGCCGCGAATAGAACAGGCTCGGCTCCGAGTTGTTGAAGCCCCACGAATCGTTGGCGCCGCCCTGGCCGAAGTTGTTGAAGATCTGGTTGCCTTCCAGGAAAAACGAGCGTTTCTCCTGATAGAACGTCTCGAACGCCGTCAGGTTGACGACCGCGGGGTCCACTTCAACCTGGCCGAAGTCGGGATTGATCGTTCCGGTGAGCGTCAGGTTGTTGCTGACACCCCACTTCAGATCCAGCCCGGCAGACCCGAACACGCGGGAGCCGTCGTTGAACGGAGTCCGCACGTTGTTGTTGACGAGTGGTTTGACGAACTCGGCGCGGCCAGCGGTGTACGGCAGCAGCTCGAGGTGACGCCCCGGTTTCAGCCCGTCGAGGCCGGACAGGTCCACCATCCGGGAAGCGATTCCGGATTCCTTCTTGGGCACCATGCGGAGAAAGGTGCTCTCGTTCTTGCGCTTCACGAAGCGCTCGACGTTGATGCCCCAGGTCTGCTGCGACGCGCCGGTAAAGCGCAACTGCGACAGCGGGATTCGGATTTCAGCCACCCAGCCCTTGTCGTCAACGCTGACCGCCGACTGCCAGACGGCGTCCCAGCTCGAGTCCGACCAGCTGTCGTTGTAGAGGATCTGGTCCTGCTGGACGTTGGCCGCCGACACGCGGAACATCGCGCCGGTGAGCCGGTCGTGCAGCGGATCGAGATAGACGCCGAGCCAGTCCGCATCGAACCCGTTGTCCCGGGCCGACAGCCGTCGCGCCAGCGCAGTCGGCTCGTCGTCGAACAGGCGCGCGCCGATGTAGATGGCGCTGTCGTCGTAGAGAATCCGTAGCTCAGTGTCTTCCGTGGCCGGCTTGCCCTCGTCCGGATCGCGCTGGGTGAAGCCAGACACGGGAGTCGCCGCGACCCACGCTTCCTCGTTCAGGTGGCCGTCGATGACTGGCGGGCGCGGCGTCCGCAGCGCCTTGACTTCGACGGCGGGCACGGCCAGGCGGGGCGGCTCCTGAGCCATCGCGGCGGCCGCCAACGTCATCACCACGAGGGCGGTGGCAGGGATCCGGAATGAGAGCGACATCAGTTGTTGACCAATAGACGACAATTTCGCCGGCGAAGTTGGCGGTCCGTTAATTTTTTCGCAGGTCGTGGCCAGTTGGCCACTGTGCCAATTACGGGACGCGTGGGACGGTGTGTCGTTGATGGGAAATCGGGCAGCCGCCTGAGGCCGGCCTGACGGTCGGCCTCAGCCGGCTAATTCGCGCCTTTCCTCAGGTAAATGTTCGCGTTGAAGGTCCGCAGCTCGATTTCCGGTCCGCCGCCATTCAGCGTCGCCGTCTGGGCCTTGCTCACCTGGATCGTGAGGCGGCCGTTCTCGCGTTTGGGGTTGGGCGTCGTCGTCGTTTCCGTCTTCAATTGCAGGTCGAAGTCCGTATAGACGTCGCCCATGTCGCTGCGGAGCTTGAACGTCGCTTTGAGCGATGCCGGCAGGGTGACATCAACGTTCCCGTTGATGGAGCTGAACGCCATCGCCTTTCCCGCGGTCGCCCGGACCAGGGTCACCTTCACGTTTCCGTTGGTGCTGTGCGCGACCACGGATCCCGCGACGTTGGTCAGGGCAATCGAGTTGTTGGTGTTGTTTACCTCGATCTCGCCGTCCACGCCCTCGATGGTGAGTGGCCCTCCGTTGACGCCGGTCACCTTCAGGTTGGTCTTGGTCGGAACGGTGATGACGAGCTCCACGCTTTCGCTGGAGTTGCTCGAGATCACCATCGTGTTGTTTTCCTCGATCGCCTCGAAGCCGCCGACTGGCTGCAGCCGGCGCAGGCCAGAGTTCGCCCCTCCTCCGCGAGTCACTCCGCCCTGGCGGGCCCGGGTTTCGATCAGGACATCGCGGCGGTCTGCTCCGTGCACGGTGATCGTGCCGTTCAGGGTGCTCGCCCTGACGGTGCCAGGTCGGCCGGGATCCGTGAACGGAACGGTGACCTGCTCCTGCGCGGAGGCCAGGGCGGCGAGGGATACGACGGCAGTGACGGTCAGAACGATGAGGCTCGATCGCGAAGCAGGTGTCATGGGTGTCCTCAGCGGCCAGCGCGCAATATGCGCACGTCGCCGTTCAACGTGTCGAAGGTGAGCGTCGGGCCCCCGCGATCCACTCGGACCGTGGTTGAGCCGGCGCGGTAGACGACGTGGCCATTGCGTTCTTCGCGCGTCGCCGGCGTCGGCACCGACTGGACGTCGAAATCGGTCAGCAGCTGGCCGTGAAACGTCTTCAGTTTCAGGTCGGCGGAGAGATCGCCCGGGAACCGGACGATGACGTTGCCGTTGACGCTGCGGAATTCGGACGCGTCGCGCGGCGATTCGGCAAACGTCACATCCACCGGGCCGTTCACGGTGACGGCGCGGCCCGACCCGCGGACGCCGGTGATTTCGATCCGTCCGTTGACGTTGCTGACGTCGAACTCCCCGAAGGCGCCGGTGGCGATGATCGATGCGCCATTGATCGTGCAGAGCCGGATCCGCGTGCCCTGCGGGATGACGGCCACGAGATCCAGATGAACGCGATAGCGCCGACGATCCCACCAGGAGTCGTTCTTGCCGTTGTTCGATTCGCCACAGACGTCATCGCCCTCGTGCACGATCGCGCTGACGGTTCCGCCCTGCGACGAGGTCTCGAGTCGAACGTCACGGTCGGCAGTCGCCAGGTCGCTTTCGCGCTCGGCAGCCGTGCGCCGTGTCACGGTCAGCCGCACGTCGCGGCCACGGTCGGTGGTGACCGTGATCGTGCCGTTGATGGTCCGGAGATCGACGGTGCGCATCCCGCCATCGGCAAAGGCGAGCGTTGTCGTCGCAGTGGCCTCGCGGCGGACGGGCAGGTCCTGATCGGCGGCCCGGGCGAGGTCTCCGCCGAGCGCCGCACCGATGGCGATGGCGCCGACGGCGATGACGAGGGGCAGCGTGGTCTGCATGACGCTCATCCGATCTGCTGCAGGCCCCAGGCGGCGCGGACTCGTACGGCCTTGTCCGCCATCGCATCATCGGCCAGGCGGCGAAGCGATGTCGCGGCGCCGCGGTCGTTCGCTTCGACCAGGAAGTCGATCAGCGCAATCTGCACCATCGGCGAGGAGACCTGTTCGACGAGCGCGTCGGCGGCCGCCATGCGGACGTTCGATCGATCCGCGAATCGCTTGAGCGCATCGATGCTCTTCAGCCGGACGTTGACGTCCGGGTCGTGCATGAGCGTGTCGAGGAGGGCCGTGACCAGCTCGGAGCCCGGGCGCTCGATTTGCGTCGTGTAGGTGATCCCGCGCAGCCGCTCACTCGCGGACTGCTGCTGGAGCAGCGACAGGCTGACCATCTGGCGCGTCGCGCGCAGTTCCTCGCGAAGCGCCGCGATCGCCGGATCAGTCACTGGCGAGGAAGGCGAGGAAGAGGTGGTCCGCCCGAGCAGAAATCCCGTGGCGAGGAATACGATGGCCGCGGCCGCCTGCAGCGCCCGCGACGTCCACCAGCGTTGTGGCGCGGCGGTCCGTTCGAGGAGACCGTCGAAGCGCGCGCGCATCGCCGCGGAGTCGGCCTGTGCGGCGGGAATATCCGCGAGGCGGGTCCAGGTGTCGTCGGCGTCGTTCGCGTCACGCGCACACGCGGCGCACGACCGCAGGTGCTCATCGAGCGTCGCGGCGGCCTCGGGCGAGAGCGTGCCGGTCAGACGATCTGCAAGTTGCGCGCGGGCCGCTTCGCATTCCATGTCGTTCCCTCATCCGGTAGTTCGAGAAAGATCTGCCGCAGTTCCTGGACGGCGCGATGCAGCCGCACCTTGACGGCGCCGGCCTGGATTCCCAGCAGCTCGGCGATCTGCTCGTGCTTCATCGCGCGGTATCGCGCCAGCACGATCAACTCGCGCTTGTCGTCGCGGAGCAGCAGCAGCGCGCGCCGCAATCGGACCACCTCGCGTTGCCGCTGGACGGTTTCGGCCGGACCGTCTCCCTGCTGCGGAATCTCCAGCGCCGCCTCGTCGATCGACTCGTTCGGGCGGCGCGACTTGAAGTAGTCCACCCGGGCATTCCTCGCGATTCGAAAGAGCCACGTGTCGAAGCGACCCTCGTCGCGGAAGGTCGCCCGATACTTGAGGACCCTGACGAACACGTCCTGCACGAGGTCCTCGGCGACACCGGCATTGCCGGTCATCCGGCTCAGGAAGTCGAAGAGGGGCAGGTGGTAACGCTCGAACAGGACCCCAAGGCGGCTCACGTCGCCGTCCCGGACCGCCCGCATCAGTTGCTCGTCAGTCACGTTCAGGGGTGAAAACAGGGCGAGAGGGAAAAGGTTACAGCCGGTGCTCGAGGATCTGGTCTGTGGAAAATCCGGCGAGTTTCAGCGCCTCGAGGTCGACGCCGGCCAGCGCCGCCGCCGGGACCAGGCCGACGATCTCGCTGCCGACCACGCCCACCCCCTGGCTGGCGGCCTCCGCCCTGACGGCTTCGAAGGCGCGGCTGATCGAGGTCAGCTCATAGTTGGTGAGGTTCATCGAGACCTGCACCACCGCAGGGTTTGCGGTCGGGACCCCAAGCGCCTTCACCGCCGGCAGCCCTCCACCACGCTCCCGGACTCGTGCGGCGATCGTCCTGGCGATGTCGAGGCGATCGGTCGCGAGGTTCACGTTGAACGCCACGAGCGGGAATCGGGCGCCGATCGCGGTGGCCCCGGCGGTGGGATGGGGCGCGTGCGGCCCGAAATCGGGCGCCCATTCCGGCAGCGTCAGCTTTGCCGCGAGCCCTTCGTACTCGCCGCGCCGGATGTCGGCGAGGTTTCGCCGCGATGGCCTGGTCGCGGCCTCCTCGTAGAGGAACACCGGGATTTCGAATCGTGACGCGACGGCCGCGGCGGTCGACCGTGCCAGCGCCACGCACTCGCTCATCGTGACGCCTTCGATCGGGATGAAGGGCACCACATCAACGGCGCCAAACCGTGGATGAGCGCCGCTGTGCGAACGCAGATCGATCCCGGCGACGGCCTGCTCGAACAGCGTCATCGTCGCCTCGTGCAGCGGCGTTCGCGAACCGATGAGGGTGATCACCGATCGGTTGTGCGACGCATCGGACGACACGTCGAGCACATGAATGCCGCGCGTCGCGCGCGTCGCGTTCACGATTCGATCGATGACGTCGGGCCGGCGCCCCTCGCTGACGTTCGGGACACACTCGATGCGCATCTAAACTCTTGTATCACAGGAGTTTTTGCCCGATAATCGCTGCCGTTGCGGCGTTCCCCGCGACCCCTTATCGATGCCTGAGACGCTGCCAGTCGATCCCAACGAACCGGGCGCGTCACCGGACCCCGACCGGGAAGGACGCATCGAAGAGCTCCTCCTCGCTGGACTCGATCGTTATTTCGCCGGCCGTTACGAAGAAGCCATCAACATCTGGACGCGCGTTGCCTTCCTCGAGCGGGGGCACGGCCGTGCCCGTGCGTACATCGAGCGGGCCCGCGGGGCTCAGGCAGAGCGTGAGCGCGAAAGCGAAGAACTGCTGCATCGCGGCATCGCGGCCTACCAGGCTGGCGACACGGAGACGGCGCGGGCGCTGCTGATGCGCGCCGTGGACGAAGGTGGTCCCACCGACGTGGCGCTGGCGTTTCTCCAGCGGCTGAACCGGTTCGAGGTGGCGACCGATCGCGATCGTGCCCCGCGATCCTTGCGGGTCACGGTCCGCAAGCCGTCGCCGATGGCTCGGACTACTCGCTGGGTGCCGACGATTCTTGCGAGCGCCGCCGTCGCCACCGCCATCGTGCTGCTGGCGCTGCCGGTCGCGTCCTGGATCGCCGAACTGCCGATCGCCGCACCAGCCCCCGAAGCTGCCCGGCCGGAACCGCTGCCAATCGCCCGGACCGCGGACATGGTGCTGGCGCGGGCCCAGGCGCTCTACGAGAGCGGCAAGCCGAAGGACGCGCTTCTCATGCTCGACCACATCGCCCGCACGGATCCGTTGCGGCCGGAAGCCGAGCGGCTGCGGGCGATCGTCCAGCGCGACGTGCTGACGGCCGCAGGACTGCCGCTCGACCAGGAGAAGGGGACCGCGCGATGAAGTGCCCGAAGTGCTCCTACCTCGGATTCGATACCGGCGAGCGCTGCCGCAATTGCGGGTACGACTTCTCGTTGATGGCGATCGAAGACGCCGCCGCTGATCTGCCGCTTCGCATGGACGCCGACGGTGATCTATCCGCGCGTTCGGTAGAGGCCGACCTTCACGTCGGCCTGAAGGGTCAGCGACAGGTAGAGGCCGACCTTCAGGTCGGCCTCGAACGTGACCTTCAGCTCGGTCCGAACGTGGCGCGTCCGGTCGGTGCGGCGCCGGCGTCGATGGCTGTGCCGCAGGCGACGTCCGTCGCCACAGCACTCGAGTTCGAGCCGGCGCAGCCTCCGCCGTCCTTCCGCGGGGAGCCGGCGCTGCCGTTGTTTGGCGCCTCTGCCGTGGACGACGAGCCGTTGATCAAGGTGCCATCGCCGCCCCGGCCGCCGCTCGCCGTCCGGCGCACACCCGATATGCCTCGGTTGCGCGCGGTGCCACGTGCCGTAGAGCGTACGCTGGAGCCGGCACTCGATTTCGCCGATCAGCCGGCGGCGGCCACGCCAGGTGCCCCGGTCGCGCGGCGCGATCAGCGGGCGATGCCCGATCATCTCGAGACGAGCAGCGGGGGCCGGCGCGTGCTGGCTGCCGCGATCGACCACGGCATCCTGCTGGCCATCGACGTGGTGGTCGTCTACCTCACGCTCCGGATCGCGGCACTGACGATGAGCGACTGGCGGGCAGTGCCGCTCCTGCCGATGCTGACGTTCCTCGGCCTGCTCAAGCTGTCCTATTTCACGGCATTTACCTACGTCGGAGGACAGACGATCGGCAAGATGGCCGCCCACATTCGCGTCGTCGGAGACGACGATCGTCCGCTCGACGCGCCGCATGCGATTCACCGTGCGCTGGCCGGCGCGGTGTCGTTCCTCATCCTTGGCACCGGCTTCTTCCCGGTGCTGTTCGGTTCCGACCGACGGGCGCTCCACGATCGCCTCGCGCATACGCGCGTCGTGTCGCTCCCGACCGCCTGAGCTCCCGTACGCGCGGAATGCGTCGTCTCGGTCTGTTCATTGCAACCTGCGGATACATCGGGTACGTGCCGGTGGCGCCGGGGACGTTCGGCTCGGCAGCCGGGCTGCTGGTGTTTGCCGCCGTCCGCAGTTCCGGCTCGCAGGTGGTCGAAGTACTCGCGATCGTGCTGTTGTTCCTGATCGGCATCTGGAGCGGCACCGAGGCCGAACATCACTTCGGCGGCATCGATCCGGCACCGGTGGTGATGGATGAAGTCGTCGGCATGCTGATCACGCTCGCATTCCTGCCGGTGAATTGGATAGGCGCGCTGGTCGGGTTCCTCGTGTTCCGGGTGCTCGACGTCTTCAAGCCGTGGCCGGCGGCCCGATTCGAGCGGTTGCCCGGTGGCCTGGGCGTGATGGCGGATGACGGTATGGCGGCGGTGTACGGCAACCTCGTCATGCGCGGGCTGCTCCTGGTTGCGCCGGCAGGATGGCTCGTGTGAGCGCCGGTGGATCCGACCCATCTGGCGTCCTGTCGACGGCCGCCATCATCGCGGTCGGCAGTGAGCTGCTGACGCCCGATCGGCTCGACACCAACTCCCTCTTCATTACCGGACAGCTCAACACCATCGGCATCGACGTCGTGACCAAGGCCGTGGTCGGCGACGATCGCCACGAGCTGGTGCGGCTGTTCAACGCCCTCCGCGCTCACGTCGACTTGGTCGTGTTCAGCGGCGGCCTGGGTCCGACCGACGATGACGTGACACGTGAAGCCGTTGCGGAGGTGTTGGGGCGTCGATTGTCCGAGGACGAGTCGATGACGGAACGACTGCGGGCACGTTTCGCGGCGCGCGGGTTCACGATGCCGATGCCAGAGATCAACCGGCGCCAGGCGATGGTGCCGGAGGGGGCGACCGTCATCGAAAACAGCCGCGGCAGCGCGCCAGGGCTGTGGCTGGAGGATGCGGGGCGCGTCGCGTTGCTGCTGCCGGGACCGCCACGGGAACTGCGGCCGATGCTGACGGCGCTCGTGGAAGGGCGCTTGCGGGCGAGGGCGTCGGGATCGGTACTGCTCCGCCGTGTTCTGAAGATCGCGGGCCGAATCGAGTCCCAGACGGACGAGGAACTCCAACCCCTCTATCACGAGTGGGCACGGCTCGATCCGCCGATCGGCGCGACGATCCTCGCGCAGCTCGGGCAGATCGAATTGCACGTGTCCACGCGCGACACGGACCGGGCGCGGGCGGCGGCACGCCTCGAGGCCGCCGTGGCGCGCGCAACCGCGGTGCTGGGTCAGGATGTTTTCAGCGTGGACGGCCGGCCGCTCGAGCAGGTTGTGGGGGATCTGCTGGTCGGACAGGGGCTGACGATCGCGGTTGCCGAGTCGTGCACTGGTGGCCTGATCACCTCGCGCCTGACCGACATCTCCGGTAGTTCGCGTTACGTGGAGCAAGCGATCGTCACCTACAGCAACGAAGCCAAGACCGCGCTCCTCGGCGTTCCCGCCGAGATGATCGCCGAGCATGGGGCCGTCAGCGAGAATGTCGCGCTCGCGATGGCGGATGGCATTCGCTCACGAGCGGGCGTCGGGGTTGGCGTGGCCGTCACGGGCATCGCGGGTCCGACGGGCGGAACGCCGCAGAAGCCGGTTGGAACGGTGGCGGTGGCGGCGATGACCTCACGCGCGACGCGCTCGCACGTGTTTCGTTTCTCGGGGGAGCGAGAGCAGGTCAAGTTTCAAGCCTCGCAGGCCGCGCTCGACATGGTCCGCCGGATGCTGGTTACGAGTTGACAAGAGCCGGCGGCGACACGACGTAGCGCTCGTCCCATCACGAGATCCCTTAGTCCATGCGACTGTTCATCGCGGTCGAGCTGCCCGCCGCGGCGTTGGTGGCTGCCACGATGGCCAGCCAGGCCTTGCGGGATCGCGTCACGCGGGACGCGCCGCGTGCGCGCCTGACCTGGGTGACGCCGGATCGCATGCACATCACCGTGCGGTTCATCGGCGACACCGATCCCGACCAGGGCCGGGCGCTGATCGAGGCCCTCGCGGTCCCGTTGGAAGCCGCCTGTTTCGCCCTCACGCTGCGGGAGGCTGGGGCTTTTCCGGAACGCGGCGCGCCGCGAGCGCTGTGGCTCGCCCTTGACGCCAGCGGGGCCGCGGGCCTGCGCGTCGTTGAAGAGGAAGTCTCGGCGCGACTGGCTGCCGCCGGCATTCCGCGGGAGTCTCGTCCTTTCAGTCCGCACGTGACGCTCGCGCGGCTGCGGGACCCGGTGGGCTCCGCCGCAGTATCGTCCAGGGCGTGGCCGCGCCGGCACATCCCGGTGGGCACGTGGAGGCGATTACACTGTTTGAGAGCCGCTTGTCGCCGAAAGGGCCGACCTACACGGCGCTGCAGCGCACGCCACTCCGACCGGAGTGACCTGCCTCGATGCATGGAACTCATCGCCGTCGTCACGCTCGCGTATCTCGTCGGCTCCGTCCCGTTTGCGTTCTTGCTGGCGAGACGACGAGGGATCGATCTGCGCCACGTCGGCAGCGGCAACGTCGGCGCGTCCAACGTCCTGCGGACCAGCGGCGTGCGGACGGCGGTCATCGCGATGGGTCTGGACGCAGTGAAAGGTGCGGTTGCGGTCCTGATGGCGCAGCGGCTCAGCGGCAGCGGCAGTGCGGCGCCGGTGGCGGCTGGCCTGGCGTCGGTGTTCGGGCACGTCTACCCGGTCTGGCTGCGGTTTCGCGGTGGAAAGGGAGTGGCGACGGCGGCCGGGGTGTTCGCCGTGCTGACGCCGATCGCGCTCGCCTGGGCCAGCGCGGCCTTCGTGCTGGCGGTGTGGATGACCCGCTATATCTCGGTGGGATCGGTGATCGGTGCGTTGACGCTCGCGATTGTTGCTTTCGCTATTGACGCGCCGGCGGTCGTGGAAATCGGCGGCGCCATCACGGCGCTGCTGATCCTGCATCGCCACCGCGCGAACATCGCCCGCGTGTTCGCGGGAACCGAGCGGCGGCTCGGACAACGCCTTTACCGATTGACTGATTGACGAAGGAGTCTGTGATCAGGCAAGTCACCGTTCTCGGCGCGGGCGGGTGGGGCACGGCACTGGCCGTCCACCTGGCCCGCATCGGCCACGACACGCGATTGTGGGCGCGCGATCCGGCGCTGGTTCGCGAGATGGCGGCGCGCCGCGCGAATGCCGTGTATCTGCCCGACATCCGGTTCCCGGACTGCCTGCGTGTCACGAATGACATGGCCGACGCGCTCGGCGACACCGAGTTCATCGTGTCGGCAGTGCCGTCGCACGGCACTCGTGACATCCTCCGGCGCGCAGCGCCGCACATCGCGCCGGGTGCGACGGTCGTCAGCGCGACGAAGGGACTCGAGCAGACGACGCTGTTCCGGGTGTCGGAGATCGTCGAGCAGGAGCTCGGGTCCACGGTCGATGTCGCCGTGCTGTCGGGTCCGAGCTTCGCCGCCGAACTGGCGAGGGAATTGCCGACCGCCGTGTCGGTGGCGTCACGGGACGCCGCCGTCGTGAGTCGGGTGCAGGAGGAATTCCGTGCGCCGTACTTCCGGCTCTATGGGACCAGCGACGTGGTCGGCGTGGAGATCGGCGGCGCGTTGAAGAACGTGATCGCGATTGCCGCCGGCGTCGCCGAAGGGCTCGGCCTCGGGCACAACGCGCAGGCCGGCCTCATCACGCGCGGCCTGGCGGAGATTTCACGGCTCGCGTGTGCCGCTGGCGCGAATCGCGAGACGCTCGCGGGCCTGACAGGGCTTGGCGACCTCGTCCTGACCTGCACCGGATCGCTCAGTCGTAACCGGCACGTGGGAATCGAGCTGGCGCGCGGGCGATCGCTGCCGGATGTGCTCGCCGCCATGAAAATGGTGGCGGAGGGCGTGCGGACCACCGAGGCCGCCCTCGCGCTCGCGGCGCGATACGGCGTCGAGTTGCCGATCGCGGCACAGGTACTGGAGCTGCTGACGGGTCGCAAGGACGCGAAAACGGCGCTCTACGAATTGATGCTGAGACCCCAACGGGCAGAAATCGGGTAAATGGGATTCTTTGACAAGCTGAGAGACGGCCTCACGCGGACGAAGCAGCAGATCATCAGCCGCTTCGAGGAGATCGTCGAGCAGGCCGATACCGCCGAACAGCGCACGCGTCCGATCAACGTCGAGACGATCGAGGCGCTCGAAGAGTTGCTGGTGTCCGCGGACGTCGGCCTGCCGGCGACGGAGAAGATCGTGACCGCGGTGAAAGCGCGGGCGCGTCATGGCGAGAGCCTGCGCGACCTGGTGAAGCAGGAGATTCGGCACATCTTCGACGCGGTCGAGCAGCCGGTCACCGACGGCCATCGTCCGCACGTGACGCTGATCGTCGGCGTGAACGGCACCGGCAAGACGACGACGATTGGCAAGCTCGCCAACTTGCTGAAGGCGTCAGGCAAGGAGCCGCTGGTCTGCGCGGCCGACACCTTCCGTGCCGCCGCGGTCGAGCAGCTCGAGATCTGGGCGAAACGAGCGCAGGTGGACATCGTCCGCGCGAAGGAAGGGTCGGATCCGGCGGCGGTCGTCTTCGACGCCATCCAGTCGGGAAAGGCGCGAGGGCGCGATCCGATCCTGGTGGATACGGCCGGCCGCCTGCACACGCGGGTCAATTTGATGAACGAGCTCGACAAGATCCGTCGCGTCGCCGGCCGGGCGGCGGACGGCGCGCCGCACGAGGTGCTGCTCGTGCTCGATGCCACCGTCGGCCAGAACGGCGTGCAGCAGGCGCGCGAGTTCACCAACGTCGCCGGCGTGACGGGCATCGTGCTGACGAAGCTCGATGGCACGGCGAAGGGCGGCGTGGCCGTCGCCATCGCGCACGACCTGAAACTGCCGATTCGCTACGTCGGCGTCGGCGAGGGCATCGACGACCTGATCCCGTTCTCGCCGCAGGAGTACGTCGACGCGCTGTTCCAGGAGAAGTGGTAGGGCTTTGTGCGCCGGAGCGGCGAAGGCGCGGAGGCGGAAGACCTGCGGTGGATGCAGCGGGCGCTCGAGCACGCGCGCCGCGGGCTCGGGCGGACGACGCCGAATCCGGTGGTCGGCGCCTGCGTCGTTTCGAACGATGGCGTCGTGGTCGGTCAGGGCTCGCACGAGCGGGCAGGTGAGCCGCACGCCGAGGTGCATGCGCTCGACGAGGCTGGCGAGGCCGCTCGCGGCGCCACGTTGTATTGCACGCTCGAGCCGTGCGTGCATCTGGGCCGCACCGGCCCCTGCACCGATCGCATCATCGCTGCCGGGATCCGGCGCGTCGTCGCGGCGATGGAGGATCCGTTTCCGCAGGTCAGCGGGCGCGGCTTCGCGGTCCTCCGCGCGCATGGGATCGACGTGGACGTCGGGCTCTGCGCCGATCAAGCCGCCCGCTTGAATCAGCCATTCCTGACCACCATCCGGGAAGGACGTCCGTTCGTTATCGCCAAGACCGCAACCAGCCTGGATGGCCACATTGCGGCTGCGGCCGGGCGCCGGACGCCCCTCACGTCTGACGCCGCATTGCGCCACGCCCAGTATCAGCGGGCCATCGTGGACGCCATCGGCGTCGGGTCCGAAACGGTTCTTGTCGACGATCCGCTGCTCACGACGCGAGACGTATTCCGGGAACGGCCCCTGATTCGCGTCGTGTTCGACCGGCGCTTGCGGGTCCCGGCCGGCGCGAGGCTCCTGGCCACTCCCCGCGAGGGACCGGTGATAATACTGACGTCCCTCCTGGCGATGCAGCGCGATCCGGCGAAGGTTGACTCGCTCGAACAGCAGGGCGCAACGGTGATCGGCACCGACGGCGGCGGCCTTCGTGACGGCCTGAAGGAACTTGCGGCCCGCGATGTCCAGAGTCTCCTGGTGGAAGGCGGCGCGGCGCTGCAGGCCGCGATGTGGGATGCCGGCGTCGTGGATTACGTGCAGATGTACGTGGCCCCGGTCTGGCTGGGGGCCGACGGCGTGCCGATGTTCGCTGGTCGCGACGTCACGACGGCGGCGCTCATCGAACGCCGGGTGGAAGTGCTGGGACCGGACGTGTTGATCGAAGGCTATGTTCACCGGCCTCATTGAGAGCGTTGGGCGCGTGGAGGCGGTGAAGAGGGACGCCACCGGCATTCGCATTGCCATTGCAACGCCGCTCGCGTCTGAATTGGCGCTCGGGGAAAGCGTGTCCATCAACGGTGTCTGCCTGACGGCGACGCACCTTGACGGCGCGCGGATGCACGCCGACATCGGGCCTGAGACGGCGCGGGTGACGACCCTGGGCACGCTTCAATCCGGGCAGCCGGTGAATCTCGAGCGGTCGATGCGGGCCGACAGCCGTTTCGGCGGACACTTCGTCCAGGGCCACGTCGACGGCGTCGGGGAACTGCGATGCGTCCGTGAGGATGGTGATGCGCGCTGGCTGACGGTTCGATTCCCGGCAGCGCTGGCGCCCTTCGTCGTCCGCAAGGGCTCGATAGCGATGGACGGGATCAGCCTGACGGTCGCCGACCTGCGGGAGGCGGAGTTCGACGTGATGATCATCCCGTTCACGTGGGAACACACGAACCTGTCGTCGCTCCGCGCCGGCGATCGGGTCAACCTCGAAGGCGACATGGTGGGCAAGTACGTCGCACGGGCCGTGGAACTAACACAGGGACGTTGAGAATGGCTGCTCCAAAGAGTTCGAAGATTCGCATCGCCAAGGGGGCCCGGAAGGCCGGCCCCTTCGCGTCCATCGACGACGCGATCGTCGCCATCCGCGACGGCCGGATGGTTGTCGTGGTCGACGACGAGGATCGGGAGAACGAGGGCGACCTGACGATGGCGGCGTCCACGGTGACGCCCGAGGCGATCAATTTCATGGCGAAGCACGGCCGCGGCCTGATTTGCCTCGCGATGATGCCGGAGCGCCTGGACCAGCTGCAGATCCCGCTCGAGCGCAGCGACCATCCATCGCACCGCGACACGGCGTTCTGCGTGTCGATCGACGCGCGCGACGGCACCAGCACCGGCATTTCAGCCGCCGATCGCGCCCACACCGTGCATGTGGCGATCGCGCCGGAAACGCGCCCGCGCGACCTGGTGCGGCCCGGCCACGTGTTCCCGCTTCGCGCCCGTCGCGGCGGTGTCCTCGTGCGATCAGGTCACACCGAGGCCGCGGTCGACCTGGCGCGCATCGCGGGACTCGAGTCCGCCGGCGTCATCTGCGAGATCATGAACGAGGACGGCACGATGTCGCGCGTGCCGGAGCTGGGGAAGTTCGCAATGAAGCACGGCCTGCTGATGATCACCATCGCGGACCTGATCCAGTACCGGATGCGCACCGAGCGCCTGGTTACCCGCGTCGCCACCGCGGACCTGCCCACCGAGCATGGGGCGTTCCGGATCGTCGCCTACGAGAATCGCCTGGATCGGGAAACGCACGTCGCGCTCGTCCGCGGCGACATCACCGACGGGAAAGACGTGCTGGTCCGAGTGCACTCGAAGTGCCTGACCGGTGACGTGTTCCACTCGGCGCGGTGCGACTGCGGCGCGCAGCTCGATACGGCGATGGCGCGTATCGCCGCCGAAGGCCGTGGTGTCCTGTTGTATCTGAACCAGGAAGGCCGCGGGATCGGGCTGGCGAACAAGATCCGCGCCTACGAGCTGCAGGATCAGGGGCTGGACACCGTCGAGGCGAACGAACGACTGGGGTTCAAGGCCGACCAGCGCGACTACGGAATCGGCGCCCAGATCCTCAGCGACCTGGGGATCAAGACGATGCGCCTGCTGACGAACAACCCACGGAAGTTTGTCGGCCTGCAAGGCTACGGGCTGTCCGTGTCAGAAGCGGTGCCGCTCGAGGTGCCGGTCGGCGAGCACACGCGGAAGTACCTCAAGACCAAGAAGGACAAGCTCGGACATAACCTGTCCTCGGTCTGATGTGCTGATCTCCATCATCATTCCAGCCTTCAACGAAGAGTCCGTCCTCGACGAGACGCTCGAATGCGTCTGCACGGCGGCGGCGGCCTTTCCGCCGGCCGGCTTCTCGTGGGAGCTCGTCGTCTGCGACAACAACTCGACCGACCGGACGCCGGCGATCGCGCAGGCTCGCGGCGCACGCGTCGTATTCGAGCCGGTGAATCAGATCGGCCGCGCCCGGAACGCCGGCGCTGCGGTGGCGGCGGGGGAGTGGCTGGTATTCGTGGATGCCGATTCCCATCCGTCGCGAGAGCTGTTCGCGGCGGTGGCCCGTGCGATTGCCGGCGGCCGCTGTATCGCCGGAGGCAGCACCGTTGATCTGGCGATGGATCACGCCGGCGCGCGCCTGGTGATCAACGCGTGGAACCTGATCAGCCGGATGACCCGGTGGGCTGCCGGGTCGTTCATCTTCTGCGAGGCGGCCGCGTTCCGCGAGGTCGGAGGGTTCAGCCTGCGCTTCTACGCGGGCGAGGAGATCGACCTGTTCCGGCGCCTGAAGCGCCTGGCCCGTGCCCGCGGGCGTTCCATCCGGATCCTGCGCGATCACCCGCTTCACACGAGTGCCCGCAAGGCACGCCTCTATTCGGCGCGTGAGTTTCTCGCGTTTCAGCTGAAGACCATCCTGACGGCCGGTCGTACGCTTCGCTCGGCCGACGATTGCGCGCTCTGGTACGACGGAAGGCGATAAGAACTTCCAACTCCCAACTCCGAACTCCCTACGCCGAAACCGGAGCGCTCCTAGTCCGGCGTTGGCCGCTCGACGCGATCGACGATCAGGAATTCAACCGGCCCTCGTCCGGACTCGAGCTTCAATCCGAGCTGCTCCTCGAGCGCCGTCCCGAGCGCCGGCGCATCGGGATCGACCGGTGCGCGTCCGAGGCGATCCGGTCCCTGCACCTCGTTGGTCGAGCGCAGCGTGAGGTTGTAGGCGCCCTCCAGTCCGGTCCGATCCTGGACCAGGCGGCCGACGTTCCGCGACAGCACACTGGCCAGCGCCGCCATGGTGATCCGGGTGGCGACGAGTTCTCCCGGTCGGCCGCGAGTTTCCGCTTGATCCGTTGGCGCCGACGGCGTGAGCTTCGGACCGCCCCTGGCCACCGTCAGCAGGAGGATTGGCGTCTGCCGCGTGTCGCGATGGACCGCCAGCTTGAAGCGATCCGCCAGCGCCCGCTGCATCATCGCGGGCATCGTCGCGTACGACTGGGCATTCGACGGTTGCCTGGCGTCGATGTCGAAACGATCTGCGCGGATCCAGTCCGGGCCGCCCTCGACGTACATGCCGTTGTGGCCGAACGCGTACTCGATGAGGAACTGCACGCTGCCGCGGGCGACGAGGTGCCCCGGCTCGGTCTGGACAAAGGGGCCCGGCCCGCCGCGGCTGCCCGGTTGGGTCGGCTTCACGGAGACGACCTCGAACTGACGGTCGGCGGATCCGCTTTGAGCGTCAAGCGACGCCACCCGCCCGACAGCGATGGTGATGAGAAGCGCGAGACCGGAGGTGCGTCCCACGCCGGGATTCTAGCCGAGCTGGTGCTCCGCGATGACCAGATCCGCGACCGGCGTTCCGCCAATCAGATGCTCCTGGATGATCCGCTCCAGTGCCGGCGGATCACAGTCGCGATACCACGTGCCCTCGGGATAGACGACGGCAATCGGGCCGCCTTCGCAGATGCGGAGGCAATTGACCTTCGTGCGGAGGATGCCACCCTGATCGGACAGGCCGAGCTCGTGCAGCCGCTTCTTCAGGAAGTCCCACGCGGCGATGCCGCGTTCCTTGTCGCAGCACTTCGGCTTGGTCTGGTCGGCGCACAAGAAAATGTGGCGGCGAGCCACGGGGATTCCGATGGACGTGGCGATCTTCTGTTGGGACTCTGACATTCAGCAGTTGGTAGTTGGTGGTTACTTACTGGTTCGCACCGGATTCGACGTCGGCGGCGTCCACATCTTGATCCGGCCTTCCCACAGCGAGCGATTGTTCTCCTCGCACGAGTACTCCAGCAGATCGCCGTTGGTCAGCGTGAACGTGCGTTCGTTGGTCCAGGGTTTCGTGTAGTAGACCGGATCGTCGATGGTGACCGTGTAGGCGATATGGCCCGCGTCGATGCGACGAATCGTCTGCACCAGGTGTAGCTGGTCGCTGTGCGGGTTGCCCTTCGTGTCGAGACGGGTGAACCCATTGAAGCCGATCGTGTCGATGACGAGCGTGTCCCCCTCCCACTTCGCGATCGACTCGCCGAACCACGTCGGGTTGACGTCCTTCGAATGCGCGGTCTTGAACGGGACGACGTGAAACCAGGTGTTCTGCTCGAACAGGAACCCGACGTAGGCGTCCGTCTGCAGGATTTGAATCGGGTAGGGTGCGTTCATCGAGCGGGCGAGGCCGAACGGCATGCACATGCCCGTGTAGTCGCCATTCTTTTCGGGGTCATACGCCTGCAGGTTGTCGCGGCCGGCCACGGAGTACGGGATCTCGGGCGGGCCCTTCTGCAGGGCGGGGTCGGTCTTGTTCGTCGCCCCCATGTCGGGCACATAGGGATGGTCCCAGACCCCGTTCAAGTCGGGGCGACCGCTGGGAAGCCGCGGGGCCGGACCGGTGGGCGGCACCCATTTCTGGCCGGGCACCGAGGACTGGTTCGCGACGCCGGCGCCCAGCGTCCCCAGCGTGCCTTCTGCCTGCGCCAGAGCCCGGGACGGCACGGCCCACCCCGGCAGTAAAACCACCGCCACGACCACTCGGAGCACCCATTTCGTCATCTTCACGGCCATTATAGGGGCCGCGCGCTTGCTGGATCCGGCCAAACTCGTCTAAGATAAGCGTTTGCGCCCGTAGGGCTTAGCGTCGCCGGTACCCCCATGTTCGAATCTCTGAGCACCCGCATCCAGGACGTCTTCAAGGGACTCCGGGGCGAGGTCCGGCTCACCGAAGAGCATGTCGAGTCCGCGCTGCGCGAGATCCGGATGGCGCTGCTCGAAGCGGACGTCAATTTTCGGGTCGTCAAGGCGTTCATCGACCGCGTTCGGGACCAGGCGATGGACCAGACCGTCCTCAAAAGCCTGTCGCCGGGTCAGCAGGTCATCAAGATCGTCCGTGACGAGATGCTGGCCCTGTTCGGCGACGCCGAGGGGGGGCTGAAGAAGGACTCGCCGAGTCCGCGGGTCGTGCTGATGCTCGGCCTGCAAGGGTCCGGCAAGACCACGACATCCGGCAAGCTCGGACGGTGGTTGAAGCGGCAGGGGAAGCACCCGCTGGTCGTCTCGACCGACGTGCGGCGGCCGGCCGCGATCCAGCAGCTCTCGATCGTCGCCGAGCAGGCAGACGTGAAGGTGTTCGCGCCGGAGACGATGGATCCGGTCGCGCGCGCGAAGGGCGCGCTGGCGGAGGCGAAGGGCAAGGGGTTCGACACGATCATTGTCGACACCGCGGGACGGCTGCACATCGACGACGAGCTGATGACCGAGCTGCAGGCGATCAAGGACGCCGTGCAGCCGACGGATCTGCTCTACGTCGCCGATGCGATGACCGGGCAGGACGCGATCAAGAGCGCCGGCGAGTTCAACGCGCGGGTGGGCGTCACCGGCGTGGTGCTGACGAAGCTCGATGGCGACGCGCGCGGTGGCGCGGCGTTGTCGGTGGTCTCGGTGGTCGGCGTGCCGATCGCGTTCGTCGGCAGCGGCGAGCGGCTCGAGGATCTCGAGCTGTTCCACCCGGATCGGATCGTCTCGCGGATGCTCGGCATGGGCGACGTGCTGTCGCTCATCGAGAAGGCCGAGCAGGCGATCGACAAGGACGAAGCGGAGGAGCTCGAGGAGAAACTCCGCAAGAACGAGTTCACGCTGGACGATTTCAGGAAGCAGCTGAAGACGATTCGGCGGATGGGGCCCCTCGAAAGCATTCTCGGGATGATTCCCGGCCTCGGCGACCTGAAACAGCTCGCCGAGAACAAGCCGGACGAGAAGCAGATGGGCCGCATCGAAGCGATCATCTCGTCGATGACGCCCGAGGAGCGGCGCAACGACAAGATTCTGAACGGCAGCCGCCGTAAGCGCATCGCGCTCGGCAGCGGAACGTCGGTCGAAGAGGTGAACCGTCTCCTCAAGCAGTTCGGGGAGATGAAGAAGATGCTGCAGATGTTCGGCGGCGGGGTGCCGAAGCTGCCGAAGGGGATGAAAGTCCCGCCGCACCTGCAGGGGCAGTTGCGTCAGGCGCAGGCCCAGGCACAGGCGCACGGCGCGCCGGGGAAGAAGCGGAAGAAGGGCGGGCCCTGGGGGCTCATAAAGACGCGGTAGCCGGTGGCTGGAAGCCGGTGGCTGGTAACAAATGGCTAAGTGCCAAATGGGCTACTGGCTACCAGCTACCAGCGAAGAGGAGCAGTGAATGTTATCGATTCGGATGACGCGGGTGGGCTCGAAGAAGAAGCCGTACTTCCGCGTGGTGGTCACGGAAGCGCGCTCGAAGCGTGAGAGCGATTTCGTCGAGACGCTGGGCACATACAACCCGCGGGTGAAGCCGGCGAAGGTCGAGCTCAACAAGGAGCGCGTCCAGCACTGGCTCGGCAAAGGCGCGCGGCCGTCCGACTCGGTCCGGACGCTGCTGCAGAAGCACCTGACCAGGGACCTCGCGGCGGTGCCGGCGGTGGCCGCCGCGACGCCCGCCGCGCAGTAGTCGCCGTGTCGGACGGACAGGGCGGGACGAGCCCGCTGCGCGCCGTGGTCGAGGTCGTCGCGAAGGCGCTGGTCGATCATCCGGATGCCGTGCGCGTCACCGAGTCGCAGCGGCGCGGGATGACGGTGGTCGAATTGACGACGGCGCCGGGCGACATGGGCAAGATCATCGGCCGGCAGGGCCGGACCGCGGCGGCGCTGCGGACGCTGGTCGCGCTGGCCGCCGAAAAGCACGGCGTGCGGGCACAGCTGGACATTCGGGATTAGCCGGTCAAGCCCCGACTGCCAACCCCCGGGAGTTGTGGGCTGGCTTAGCCGAATTGGGAGTGGGCGTTGGGAGTTGACTGGGACGATCTCGTCCTCGTCGGGCGCATCGCCCGGCCGCATGGCCTCAAGGGCCACGTTGTCGTCAACCCGGAGACAGACTTCGCGCAGGAGCGATTCGCGACTGGCGCCGCGCTGTGGACGCGGTCAGCGCAGGGCGACGAGCAACTGGTGATCAGGGAGTCGCGGCTGCAGGGCACGCGACCGGTGATCCAGTTCGAAGGGTGCGATCGGATCGAGGACGCCGAGCGGCTGTCGGGACAGGAACTGCGGGTGCCCGAGGAGTCGCTGCAGCCGCTGACGGAGGGCACCTACTATCAGCACCAGTTGATTGGGTGCGTGGTCGAGACGGCCGGCGGCGAACGAATCGGCGAAGTCGCGCGGGTGGACGGCGGCGCCGCCGGGAGCCTGCTGGCGATTGACGGACCGAAAGGCGAAATCCTGATTCCGCTCGCGGTGGACATCTGCACGAGGGTCGATGTCGCGGCGAAGCGAATCACGGTGCAGCCCCCCGAGGGGCTGCTGGAATTGAACGAGCGGAAGTGAAGTTCGACATCGTCACCATCTTTCCGCGGACGATCGACGCCGGCCTTGCGGAAGGCGTCGTGAGCCGCGGGATCGCGAGTGGCGTGATCGACCTGCAGGTCCACGACCTGCGCGAGTTCACGGTCGATCGTCATCGCACGGTGGACGATGTGCCGTACGGCGGCGGGCCGGGCATGGTGATGAAGCCCGAGCCGCTGGTGAAGGCGGTGGAGAAGATCCGGGCGACGCGAGGCGCGCCCGACGCGGTGATCGTCACCTCGCCGCAGGGCCGGACGTTCACGCAGCGCGAGGCGGAACGGCTGGCGGGGTTGGGGCACGTGGCCCTCCTCTGCGGGCGATACGAGGGGATGGACGAGCGCGTCCTGTCCCTGGTGGGCGCCGAGGAGCTCTCGATCGGCGATTACGTGCTGAGCGGCGGCGAATTGCCGGCGCTGATTGTCGTGGACGCGGTGAGCCGCCTGGTGCCGGGCGTCGTGGGTGTCGGCCAGTCGGTGGAGGAGGATTCGTTCTCCCGCGGCCTGCTGGACTATCCGCACTATACGCGGCCGTCGGAATTCGGCGGCTTGAAGGTGCCGGACGTGCTGCTCTCGGGGCATCACGCCGAGGTCCGCCGGTGGCGGAAGAAAGAGGCGCTGGCCCGGACGCTCGCACGGCGGCCCGAACTGCTGGCGGAGGCAGCGCTCGACGAAGAAGAACGCGCGCTGCTGGACGAGATTCGAAAGCAAGGCCATTCGTAGAGGCCGACCTTCAGGTCGGCCTGATAGAGGAGAACGGAAATGAGCGCGATTGAGCTGGTCGAGAAGTCACAGATGACGGAACGGCCCGACATGAAATCTGGAGACACCGTCCGCGTCCACGTCAAGGTGCGCGAGGGCGACAAGGAACGCATCCAGATCTTCGAGGGTATCGTCATCGGTCTGCATCGCGGCGGCACGCGCGCCTCGTTCACCGTGCGCAAGGTGTCGTTCGGCCAGGGCGTCGAGCGCATTTTCCCGCTGCACTCGCCGACGATCGCGAAGGTCGACGTGGTCCGTTCGGCCCGCGTCCGCCGCGCCAAGCTGTACTTCCTCCGCAACCTGAAGGGGAAGGCGGCGCGCATGAAAGAGACGAAGCGCGCCTAGTCCGCCGCAGCCCTGGGAGCAACATGGTTCGCGTGCGCGCGATGAGAACCCTGGAGAACGCCGTGCGGCGTTGGGGGTTCTATCGTGTCGCCGGCTGTGACGAGGTCGGCCGGGGGTGCCTGGCCGGGCCGGTGACCGCCGGCGCGGTCATCCTCGACCCGGACCGCCACATTCCCGGTCTCGCCGACTCCAAGACGATCACGGCGCTCGAGCGCGAGCGCCTCTATCGCCAGATCACGCGGCGCGCGCTCGCCTGGTCGGTCGTGTCGGTCACACCAGCCGAAATCGACGCGATCAACATCCACCGCGCCTCGCTCGAGGCGATGCGGCGCGCCGTGATGGCGATCGCGCCGTTGCCCGATATCGTGTTAGTGGACGCCTTCCGCATCCCGGGCCTGTTCATCGCGCAGCGCGGCATCCCCAAGGGGGACCGCAAGTGCAGCGCGATCGCCGCTGCCTCCATCGTCGCCAAGGTGACGCGCGATCGCGAGATGCTCGCGCTGCACGCCGCCGACCCGCGCTACGGCTTCGATCATCACAAGGGATACGCCACCGCCGAGCATCTTGCCGCGGTGTCGCGCCACGGCTACTCGGCCATGCACCGCCGCTCGTTCAAGCCGCAGTCAGGCCTGTTTGATACGATCGAGGAGCCCGGATCACAAGCAGCAAGCAGTGCCGATCGATCGTGAAGTAGCGCTGAAGGCGGCCGAACGACTGCTCCGCCAGGGAAAGCTCGACGGAGCCATCGAGCAATACGTGCGCCTGATCGAGGAGCAGCCGCGCGACTGGACCTCGATCAACGCGCTCGGGGACCTGTACGTCCGCGCCGGTGACACCGAGCGCGCCGTTGCCCAGTACGTCCGCATCGCCGACTTCCTCTTCGGCGAGGGATTCCTGCCGAAGGCTGCCGCGCTCTACAAGAAGGCCCTGAAGGTCCGCCAGGATCACGAGCACACACTCTTTCGGCTGGCGGAGATCGCGGCGCAGCAGGGGCTGCTCGCCGATGCGAAGCTGTACCTCCGTCAACTCTCGCAGCAGCGGAAGAACCGCGGCGACGAGCGGGGTGTGGCCGAATGCATCTTGCGGCTGGCCGCCCTCGACGAGGATGACGGCGACGCCAAGGTCGCGGCGGCGCAGACCGCCCAGGCGCTCGGCGACGTCGCGCAGGCGGTGACGCTGCTGCTGGACGCCGCCGCGGCGTTCGAGAAACAGAACCGCGGCGCCGAGGCGCTCGACGCGAAGGTTGCCGCAGCCACCATCGCCCCGGACGATACCCGGTTGCGGAGCGAAGTGGCGAGGGCGTTGATCACAGCGGGGCAAGTCGAGCGGGCGCAGCCGTTCATTTCGGCCGACAGCGTCGGCGACGACGTGGATCTGCTGTTGGCCATCGGACGCAACGCGCTGATCGAAGGCCGGAACGCCGAGGCGCACGCCACGCTCATGCGCGTGGTCGCGATGGCCCCGGATCGACAGGACGCGGTTGCTAGCCTCGCGAACGAAATGCTCGCGGCCGGACGCATCGAGGATGGCTACGCGTGTGTCGAGATCCTCGTGGATGCGGCGCTGTTCGAAGCGGCCTTCGACCGCGCCACACAGCAGCTCGAGGCGTTCCTCGAGCGGCATAGCCTGATTCCGGCGCTCCTCAAGCTGGTTGACGTCTACGTGGATGCCGGACTCGACGATCGGGTCACGGCGGTGCAGGCTCGATTGGTAGACGCGTATCTCGAGGCAGGACAGGCGGCTGAAGCGCGGATCATCGCGGAGGACCTGATCGTCCGTGAGCCACAGTTCGACACGCATGCCGAGCGGGTGCGCCGTGCGCTCGACATGCTCGGCGTGGACAACCCGGACGAAGTGATTGCCCGGCTCCGCGACAGGGCTCCGCTGTTCGAAGACGGGTTCGACGTGACGGCGGAAGACTTTGTGTTCGATGCACCTGACCCGACGCCGGCACTCGCGGTCGAACCAGCCGAACCCGCCGCCCCGATTGCGCCCGCTGTCCCTGTGCCACCCCCAGCACCTGTAGAACCACCACCGGCCGCTGTGATCCCACCGGCGGCGGTGACACCACCCGCGCCTGTGATGCCGCCGGCGCCTGTCGCACCGCCAGCCGACGACGAGTTTGCGGTCGACCTCGATTTCAGCGTCACGCTGACGCCGCCGAAACCACCTACGCCGCCTGCCGCGCGCGCGAGTGACCCGGCGCCGCCGCCGGCTCCGGCGGCACCGGCCCGACCCTCCCAGAACACGCTCGAGGTGGACTTGAGCACGGCGCTGGACGCACTCGATGGCATCTCACGCAACAAGCCGAATACCGGAGCCACCGGGGAGACGGCCGACGTGCGGGCGGCCACCGCCGATCCGGTCAAGGAAGCCGCCGCGCAGTTCGAGAAGGCGCAGGAGCACTTGCGGAACGGGATGTCGGCGGAGGCGGCAGCCGCGCTGCAGGCCGCCGCCCGCGTTCCGCAGTGGCGGTTCAAGGCGTCCGCGCAGCTTGGTCGGCTCTCGGTGTCGCGCGGAGACATGCGCGGAGCTGTCGAGTGGCTGGAGCGCGCAGCGGAGGCGCCGTCGCCATCGGCCGACGAGACCCACGCGGTGCTCTACGACCTGGCGGACGCACTCGAGAGTGTGGGGGAGTTCGTGCGGGCGCTCGCGCTCTTCGTGGAGGTGGAGGCCGAAGCAGGCGCCTACCGTGATGTCGGCGCCCGCATTGAAGGACTGAACGCCAAGGCGGCGGCCGCGTCTGCCAAAGGGTCCCGCCGATGACGCGGCTGGTGCTGGTCATCTTCTTCCTCGAGGTCGGGCTGGTCCTGACGCTGGCGCCCTGGTCGGCGTACTGGGATCGCAACTACTTCGCCGAGACCATGCCGGCGGTCCGGGCGCTGATCACGAACGACTTCTTCCGGGGCGCCATCACCGGCCTGGGCGTCGTCAACATCTGCGCCGCGGCGGCGGACCTGTTCGGCATGTTCACGTCGCGCCGGGGCGCCGACGACCTGTCGATCGCCCGATCGCAGCCCGCCGAAGACTAGTACGCTGCCCGTTGCCAGGTCGCGCCTGCGCCACCCTTGACCGTGAGACCGATCGCCTGCCTGATCACTGACCGCCGGCGTCTGCCGGAGCCGACGTCCGACGGCGTGCTGCGCCAGGTCGTCGGGGCGGCGGCCGCTGGCGTCCAGTTGATTCAAATCCGCGAACGCGACCTCGACGGTCGCGCGCTGTTCGAACTCGCCAGGCGCGCAGTCCAGGCGGTGCGCGGGACGTCCACTCGCGTGCTCGTGAACGATCGCCTCGATATTGCACTGGCGGCACGGGCCCATGGCGTCCATCTGCGGGGGGACTCCTTTCCGGCCGCGCGCGTCCGCGTTGTCGCGCCGTCTGGATTTCTGGTCGGCCGGTCGGTGCACTCGGTGGCCGAGGCGGCCGCGGCCGGCGAGGTGGACTACCTGTTGTACGGCAACCTGTTCGAGACCGCGTCGAAGCCTGGACGGCCTGGCGCGGGGTTACCGCAACTGGCTGACGTCGTGCGCGCGACGGCGCGTCCGGTCCTGGCAGTGGGCGGCGTGTCCGCGGAGCGGGTTCCTGAGGTGATGGCCGCCGGCGCGGCTGGTTTTGCCGCGATTGCGATGTTCGTGGAGCACGGCCGGTCGTGACGCTGGAGTCTGACCGCATCGCCGATTTCGGCGGACGCTTGCGGGCCTTGCGTGAAGCGCGCGGCGTGACGCTGCGCGACATCACCGCGACGACGAACATCTCGGTCGCGCAGCTCGAGGCGTTGGAGCGGAACGAGATCGGGCGGCTGCCCGGGGGTATTTTCCTGCGCGCGATCGTCCGATCCTACGCACAGGAGATCGGGGCCGATCCCGAATCGACCGTTCGGGACTTCATCGCCAGCTTTCCCGGCAATCCGTCGGCCGACATTCCTCACCGGTCGGAGATCGACTACGAGAAGGCCACGACGCCGCGTCGCGGCGCCAGGGGCGCGATCCTGGTTGGGTTGCTCACGCTGCTGCTGGCGGCGGCGCTGCTGATCTGGTGGCGTGCGAGGATGGGGTAGAGATGGATACGGGACTTCGAACACCGCTCATCGAGATGTTCCGCCGCGGGGAGGCCGCGCAGGACGTCCGCCTGCTGGCCGCACGCGGCGAACTGGCGCCTCGGGCGCACGAGCAACTGGCGCTGCTGGCGCTGCTGCTTGACGATCAGGATCCGGAGGTGGCCGCGGCGGCCGAAGCGACACTCACGGGCATCCCGGCGGACTCCCTGGCGGCGTTCCTGGCGCGGAGTGATGTGCCGGCCGAATTGCGGGAGTTCTTTGCCGGCCGCGGCGTTGAATCGAACGACGCGATCCCGGCAGCCGACGATGCACCGTTGGTGGACGTGGCGGCTCCGGTCGCGGACGAGACGGCCGACGAAGACGAACAGAAGTCGACGCTGCAGCAGATCTCCGCCATGAACGTCTCACAGCGGATGACGCTCGCGATGAAGGGCAGCCGCGAGGCGCGCGCGATCCTGATCCGCGATCCGAACAAGCTCGTGTCGTCGGCGGTCTTGAGCAGCCCGAAGCTGACCGAGACCGAGGTCGAGGGCATCGCGAAGATGGCGAACGTCTCGGAAGAGGTCCTGCGGATCATCTCGATGAACCGTGGCTGGATGAAGAACTACCCGGTCGTGCTCGGCCTGACGAAGAACCCGAAGACCCCGGTTGCGGTATCGATGAACCTCTTATCCCGGCTGAACGCGACTTGCGGCACATCTCGACCGATCGCAACGTGCCCGACGTGCTGCGGGTCACTGCACGCAAGAAGCTGGTGATGGACAAGTAGCGGAGCGCCACGTGGAGGAGCCTCCCAAGCCCGCCGGTTTCGTCTCGCTGAAGTCGATCACCCAGGGCCAGCCTGACGCGGCGTCGGCGCTCGCCGACATCCGTCGCATCTACTTCAAGACGACGAAGCAGACGATCGAGCACGATTTCGCCCACGCGATCGAGCTGCTGAAATCGCTGCCCACCGAGGACGAGCGTGAGAAGGCCACCGTCTTCATGGAAGGGCTCGCCGAGATGCGGAAAGAGTGGGCGGCGGTGAAGCGCGGCCCGCGAATGGGGAAGACGGGGGCAGCGGGGAGGACGGGGGGAACCGGGAAACCGCGGGGGACGGGGAAACCGCTGGGAACGGGGAGGACGGAGGGAACGGTTTCACAAACGGGGGAACGGGGAGAACGGGGACGAACGGAGAAGAAAACGAAATAGGCGGCGAGATCAGGCTCGCGCCTGGTGGCCCTTACTTGCCGGACTGCGACGTCGGGTTGACCGGTGAGGCGAGCACGCGCGCAAAGTATGGCAGGACCTTCTGCTCGACGCGCTCCTTGATCCGGTTCGTGTGATCGCCGTCGTATTCCTCGAACACATGCCGAATATTCAGCGTCATCAACAACCCGTGGAGCTGCACGTTCGCGCCGTACAGGGCCGCCGAGTCCTTCGTACCGACATCGATCCCAATCGCGTGGTACTGCTGCAGGCTCGCCGCGTTCTGAGGGATGGTTTTGATCGGGGCGTTCGCCATCCACTTCGCCACGATCTCCGGACGCACGTTCCCGTTCTCGATCGGCAGGTCGAAGAAGAGCGGAGGCCGCGACGGGTTCGGTGACCACGCCGCCGCAAAAGCCAGGGTCATCGAGACGCCGAACCCTCCTTCTTTGGCCGCGGCTTCCGCTTGCTCGCGCGTCTTGATCGTGGCGGCGGCGGCCATCGCCTCCGTCGACGTCGTGCGATCCGCGGTCAGGCAGCAGGCGCTCATGAGATACAGGCTCGAGAACACCTCGGGGCGTTTCGTCCCGATCTTCAGGGCGCCGTAGCCGCCCATCGAATGACCGGCCAGTCCGCGGCTCGTGCGCGTGGCGAGCGTGCGATAGTGACCGTCGATGTAGGCGACGAGATCGTCAGCGATAAATTTCTCCCAGTCACCGGTCGTGACTGAGCTCGAGTACATCGAGCCTTTGTGCAGCGTCTGGGCGCCCGGCATCACGTAAATCGCCGAGCTGAAACCTTGCGCGGAATCCAGACGATCGCCACTCGCCTGGATGCTGGCGATGCGTTCCGTGAACGACACCTCAGACCGCCCGTAGCCATGCAGTAGGTAGACGACGGGAAAGCGCCGCGTCGCGTCGGCGAGATAACTGGGTGGCAGATAGACGAGCACCGGTCGATCAGGCGAATCGCCTTCGAGGTTCCCCTCGAGCGCCTTGCCATGGACCGTTATGCGATCGATGCGGCCTACGCCAGGTCCGCCGGGTGCGCCCGGCGCGCGGCCGCGGTCCTGCGCCGACGCCAGTGCGATCCAGGAGCACGCCAGCCCCGCCATCGCCGCCACTACGCCGGTCCGCTTGAAACTCATCCCGGTGCCTCCGCGGAGCGGAATTCTCTCACGTCGCCTGGCCGACTCGGAGAGAGATGGAATCCCCGTTCGCCTCCGTTTTTTCCGCTGCCCCGTTTGTGAAACCGTTACCCCGTCCCCTCCGTCCCCGTTGCCCCCGTCCCCTCCGCCCGTTACCTCCGACCTCTCCGCAATCGCGCCAGCGCACCCCTCGCTTCGGGCACTCCCAGCACCATCGTCATTCCCAGGTAGACCAGGCCGTAGGGCGCAAGCACTGCGGCGGCGGTCAGGAGCGGCGTCCCGACACCCACGGCGATCTTGACGGCCCACCCAGCGGCGGCGGCAATGAGTCCGGACGCCCAGAGCCTGGCGAGCAGTGGGGCCGGAACGCCGGTCCCGCCCAAGCGCTCGTTGATCGTGCGGCGGAGGAGGATGAACTCCACCCACCCGGACACGCCGGCGGAGGCGGTCAGTCCCGCGGTGCCCCACTGCAAGCCGATTCCGAGCAGCGGCGGCAGCCGCACCGCGCACAAATACCCGAGCACCGTCGTCAGCACGACGCGCACGATCGCGAAGCGGAGAGGCGTCCTGGTGTCGCGAAGCGCGTAGAAGGTGGATGAGTAGAGGCGCCCGAGCGTCGACGCCAGCAGGCCGACCGCCGACCCGGCGAGGATTGCCCACACGAACACCGAGTCCGCGCGCGTGAACTGGCCGGTTTGCAGCAGTGCGGCGGCAATCACGTCGCCGAGCGCGAGGAACGCGACGGCCGAGGGGACGACGAAGAAGGCAATCTGGCGGAGGCCGGAATTGAGCCGCTGCTTCAGGCGTTCGTTGTCCACCCCGGCGGCGCCCGACATCGCGGGCAGTTCTGCCGCCGAGACGGACATGCCGAACAGGCTGACCGGCAGCGTGTAGATCAACTGCGCGCTGGTCAGGCCTGCCACCGCGCTCGACGGCAGCAGGCTGGCCAGGATGGCGTCGACGTAAGCGCTGATCTGGACGACGCCGCGGCTGATGAAGACCGGGCCGAAATTGCGGATGACGGTCCGGACCGCGTCCGACGCGACCGAGGGCTTGAGCCGGAGGCCGGGCGCAAGCGTGATGACCACCGGTATCTGAATGAGGAACTGCAGCGCGCTGCCGATGACCGAGCCCCACGCCAGGTACACCGCAAGCGTCGGCAGATCCCGTGTTCCGCCAAAGGCGACGAGCGTCGCGATCATCGCGGCGTTCCACAGCACCGGCGCCGAGTACGACAGCAGGAACCGGTGATGGCTGTTCAGGATGCCGAGGCACCAGGCGGACATGACCAGCAGGCCCGCCCCGGGAAAGAGAATCCTGACCAGTTCGATGGTCAGCTCGCGCTTGGCACCGCTGAATCCTGGAGCAATCAGATCGATTAGCAGGGGAGTCGCCACCACGCCGGCCAGCACGAGGGTCGATGTGACCAGCGCGAGCACGGCGGCAATCGCCCCGGCGACCTGCGTGGCTTCCCGCTTTTCGCCGCGACTGATCAGCGCCGCGTAGACCGGGATGAATGAGGCGGACAGCGCGCCCTCGCCAAACAGGTTCTGCAGGAAGTTCGGAATGCGGAACGCGGCGCTGAAGGCATCCGCTTCATCTTTCAGGCCGAAATAGTGCGCGAACACCCGCTGCCGGATGAGGCCAGCCAATCGACTGAGCAGGATCCCGGCGGCAACGAAGACGGCGTGTGCGTTCACTGCGGACGGGGCCGATGGCGGCGAAGGCCGGCACGCATCTGCTCGAGCGAGAGAGTGTTGATGACGTCTTCGGGCCGGAGCCAGGCACGTCGCGCGACCTGCACGCCCCAGCGCTGGCCGCCCAGGGTGCTGACTGCGTGCGAGTCCGTCGAGATCACGATCTTCACGCCGCGATCGCGGGCGGCGCGGGCCATCGAGTCGTTCAGATCGAGGCGAGCAGGGTTGCAGTTGATCTCGATGGCCACGCCCTGGGCCGCGGCTGCGGTGAACACCGCGTCCATGTTGATCCGGACGCCGTCGCGCTTGAGCAGCAGCCGCCCGGTCGGATGGCCGAGGACGTCCACCCACGGACATTCGAGCGCGCGCAGGACGCGGTCGGTCATCTCCGACTGATCCTGGCTGAAGTGTGAGTGCACCGAGGCGATGACGAAGTCGAGCTGCGCGAGGCAGTCGTCCGGGAGATCCATCCGGCCGTCGGCGAGGATGTCGCACTCGATGCCGGCGAGCAGCGTCAGCCCGTCGAATCGTCCGTTCAGCGCTCGAATCGCGGCGGCATGGGCCAGCGCCCTCGTCTCGTCGAGGCCATTCGCCATCGCGAGCGCCTGGCTGTGATCGGTGATCGCGATGTAGCGGTGACCGACTCGCGCCGCGGCGGCGGCCATGTCCTCGAGTGTGTCGCGCCCGTCGGTGGCCGTGGTGTGCATGTGCAGATCGCCGAGCAGGTCCGCACGTGAGATGAGCCGCGGCAGGGTGCGCGTCGCGGCGGCGTCAATCTCGCCGCGGTTCTCGCGGAGCTCCGGCTCGACCCACGCGAGCCCCAGCGCCGCGTAGATGCCCTCCTCGGATTCGCCGGCGATCTTCTCGTCGCCCTCGACGCGGAACAGGCCGTATTCGTTCAGCTTGAGGCCCTGGCGGATCGCGCGATCGCGAAGCTCGATGTTGTGGGCCTTCGAACCGGTGAAGTACTGCATCGCCGCGCCGCGGCTCTCGACCGGCACGAGCCGCAGGTCAGCCTGGTATCCCCCCGTCAGCCGGACGCTCGACTTGGTCTCACCCTGGCCAAGCACCCGTTCGACGCGCGGAGACGCCACGAAGCGGTCCATCAGCGATGGATCGCCGCCCACGGCAAGGACGTCGATGTCGCCGCACGTCTCGCAGCCGCGGCGGAGGCTGCCCACGGTGACGAATTCGACGGCCGGCGCCGACTGCCGGAGGTATTCGACGAGCTCGGCGGCGACCGACGTCGTGTCCGAGAGGAGATGACGCCCTTCGTCCCGCGCTCGTTCCTCGATCGCCTTGAGGATCAGTGCTTCCTTCTTTGCGCCCATCCCCTTCAGCGACCGCAGCCGCCCATCCCGCGCGGCGGCGGCGAGCTCGTCGAGGCTGGTGATGTTGAGCGAGCCGTAGAGGAGGGCGACGGTCTTGGGGCCGACCCCTTGCAACCGCAGCAGGTCGAGGATGGTCTGCGGAAACTCCTGCAGCAGCTCCTGGTGGTAGGCGATGACCCCGGTCGTTCCGAGCTCGACGATCTTCTTGGCGAGATCCTTCCCGATCCCCGGCAGAGCGCGCAGTTCGGCCTCGGTCAGCTGTGCGACCCCGTCGCTCCATGCCGCGACTGTTTCGCCGGCCGAGCGGTACGCGCGGATCTTGAACGCGTTCTCGCCCTTGATTTCCAGCAGGTCGGCGATTTCGCCCAACACCCGGGCGACGCTGCGGTTATCCACGCGCCAGGCCGTGGCGCTCGATCCGGTAGTCGAGCAGCCGCGCGCCGCCGGCGGCGAGCGCATCGCGGATGGCAGCGTTCGCCTCCGGTGGGCCGTAGCAGAACATGCAGCCACCACCCCCGGCACCGCAGACCTTCGCGGCTGTCGCACCGGCGCGGCGCGCGCGGGCAATCAGGTCGTCGATGGCCGCCGTGGTCACGCCGGGAGCGAGGCGCTTGCGGTTCTCCCATTCCTCGGCGATGTTGCGGCCGACCGCCTCCCAATCGCCCTTGCCGAGCGACTCACGCATCGCCGCGGCGGTGTCGCGGATGCGCTCGAAGCAGTCGAACACGTGCCGATCGCCGTCGATGTGCCGCTTGGTGATTTCCCAGTTGTTCGTCCCGGAATTTCGCGGTTCACCGGTGTAACAGAGCACGATCCGCCGGTCGAGCTCAGTCGGGTCGACGTCGAGCGGAATGCGCCGGATGCCGTCCACGTCGAGTTCGAGCGCGACGAGGCCGCCATACAGCGCCGGGCGGTAGTCCTGGAGCCCGGTCGGGACGTTGATCGTCTGCGCCTCGACGTTCTGGGCGATTTGCAGCAGCGCCTCCGGCTCGTGATGCTCGCGCTTCCAGTCGGCCAGCGCGGCACACACCGCGACGTTGAGCGCGGACGAGCCGGCGATGCCGGCTCCGGCGGGCGACTCCGATCGCGTCGTCAGCGTGATGCCGTTGACCTGGAAGAAGTTGACGAGCAGCGACAGCAGGCGCAGCTTCGGCTCGTCGCGCAGCTCGCGCCAGTGACCGGCCTCGACCGTGGCGCCGGTATCGACCGATCGGATCTCGATCCGGCCATCGCTACGCTCTTCGACGCGCGCGTGGGCGCGAATCGTGATCGCCGCGTTCAGCGTCTGCGCGCCAGGGTGAAACAGATAGAGAGGCCAGATGTCGATGGTGCCGCCCGCCAGGTCGATGCGCGTCGGCGCGGAGGTCTCGATCGCTCTCACGCAGCGATATTACCGTGTTCGGTGAACGATATAATCTCTGCCCGTGCCCAGTTCGGTTCGCCGCGACATCGGTCAGCTTCTCATCGGCAGTCTGCCAGGAACGACGATCACCCAGGAGATGCGCTCGCTGGCCCGGGAGTTCCAGTTGGGTGGCGTCATCCTCTTCAGCCGCAACATCGAGGCGCCGGAGCAGGTCGCGGAGCTCGCGCACGATGTGCAGTCGCTGGCGGCCGATTCGCCCTTGTGGGTCAGCGTCGATCAGGAAGGCGGGCGCGTCGCGCGCTTGAAGGCGCCGTTTACCGAGTGGCCGCCGATGGCGGTGCTGGGCCGCAGCGGCGATCCGGCGCTCGCGACGCGATTTGCGGCAGCGCTCGCCGCCGAATTGAAGGCGGTCGGCATCACCCTCGACTACGCACCCGTCCTCGACATCCACACCAACCCCAGCAACCCGATCATCGGCGACCGCGCGCTCGCGGAGACCGCCGAGGGCGTTGCGCAGCTCGGGGCGGCCATCGTCAGGGGGCTGCAGGAGAACGGTGTGGCGGCCTGCGGCAAGCATTTCCCGGGTCACGGCGACACTTCAGTGGACTCGCATCTGGAGCTGCCGCTGGTCGAGCATCCGCCAGATCGCATCAGGTGCGTCGAGTGCGTACCGTTCCGTGCCGCCATTGCGGCGGAGGTCGCTTTCATCATGACCGCCCACATCCTCGTGCCGGCGCTCGATGAAGAGAAGCCCGCCACGCTGTCCTCGCGGATCGTCAAGGGCATGCTGCGTGACGAGCTCGGGTTCAACGGCGTGATCGTCAGCGACGACCTCGAGATGCAGGCGATCGCGAAGACGTGGACGGTGCCGGATGCGGCGGTGCAGGCCGTCGCCGCCGGATGCGATGCCTTCCTCGTCTGCAGCGGCGACGTCGATGGACAGGCTCGCGCGCTGGAGGCGCTGGTGCACGCGGTCGAGGACGGCCGGATCGGGTGGAAGGCGCTGGAGCACACGCAGAAGCGGCTCCGCCAGGCCAAGGAGCGATTCCTGGCCATGCCGGTGGGCGCACCGAAGCGCGGGCAGGACCTGCGCCAGGTCGTCGGCTGCGACGCCCATCGACGCGTGGCGGACGAAATGGCGCGCTTTCTCTGATGGCGGAGAGAGAGGGCCGACCTGACGGTCGGCCGCTACCGAGCGCGAAGCCGCGAGCGTTGCGCCGCGGGGATCGGATCGCGATCGTCGCGCCGGCCAGCAACTGCCCTCGTGACGAATTCGAGCGTGGCGTCAGCGAGTTGCAGCGGCTCGGTTACGAGCCGGTGTTCGAACCGTCGGTGTTCGAGCGGAGCACCTTCACGGCCGGCTGCGCGCGCACGCGGGCAGACGCCTTTCGCGCCGCATGGACCGATCCGTCGGTGGCGGCGCTGATTGCGGTTCGCGGCGGGTATGGCAGCGTGGAACTGCTGCCCCTCCTCGAAGATCTGAGCACCGACTCGCCGAAACTGTTCGTCGCTTACAGCGACAATACGTCGCTGCTCACGTGGCTGACCGTCCACCGCGGCGTGCCTGCGCTCCATGGGCCGATGCTCGAGGGGCGGCTCGCGGCTGGACCGACGGCGTATGACATCAACTCCTTTGAGGCGCTGCTGGGTGGTGGTCGTGGGTTGGAGCTGCGCCCGAATGGTGTGAGCGTGTTGAAGCACGGTGACGCCGAGGGCCTGTTGCTCGGCGGCACCCTTACCCAGTTGGCCGCCTCGATGGGAACGCCCTACGCATTCAACCCGCCGGCTGGATCGATCCTGTTCCTGGAAGACGTGAACGAACGGCCGTACCGGCTCCATCGACTCCTGATGCAGTTGAAGCTGTCGGGAGCGCTGTCGCGGGCGGCCGGCCTGGTGTTCGGCGAGATGCGCGGCTGCGACGAGCCTGACGGCCGCGCCACCGCCAGCCAGGTGATCGAGACGTTCGCGGCCGACTGCGGCGGGCCCGTGATTGCCGGTTTCCCGTCCGGCCACACCACCGGCCCGTGCTGGACGCTCCCGCTTGGTGTTACGTGTCGGCTGGCCACGCGCCCAGCGCCGACGCTCATCGTTGAGGACCCACCCGTTGAGTGAGACCAGGCGTATCCACCTGATTGGCATCTGCGGCACCGCGATGGCGACGCTCGCCGCGCTGCTGCGCAGCCGCGGCCACCATGTGCAAGGCTCCGATCAGAACGTGTATCCGCCGATGAGCGATTTCCTGGCGGCGGAGAAGATTCCGACGTTCAGCGGTTACTCACCGGACCACATCACGCCCGACCTCGACCTCGTGGTAGTCGGCAACGCGATTTCACGCGGGAACCCTGAGCTCGAGACGGTACTCGAGCGGAAGATCCGCTATTGCTCGTTGCCGGAAGTCATCCGCGAGCAGTTCCTGTGGGGCGCGCGGTCGATCGTGGTCGCGGGCACCCACGGAAAGACCACGACCACGTCGCTGACCGGCTGGCTCCTGACGCACGGAGGACTCGATCCCACGATCCTCGTTGGCGGCATCGCCCTGAACCTCGGCGACCAGGGGTCGAGCTACCGGGTGGGACAGGGACGCGATTTCGTCATCGAAGGGGATGAGTACGACAGCGCCTACTTCGATAAGACGGCCAAGTTCCTGAAGTACCTGCCCGACGTCGCGATCGTCAACAACATCGAGTTCGATCACGCGGACATCTACCCGGATCTCGACGCGGTTCGACTGGCATTCCGCCGGCTGGTCAACCTCGTCCCGCGCAATGGCCTGGTGCTGCTCGGCGTGGACAGCCCGGACGCCGCGGCCCTCTTGAACCTGGCGGTCAGTCCGGTGCAGACGTTCGGGCTTGCCGACGGGGCGACGTGGCAGGGGGCGAATATCGTCCACCAGGACGGCGTGACACGGTTCGACGTGCGACGTGAGGGCGAGCCGTTCGGCCGCTTCGAGTCGCCGCTGCTCGGCGTCCACAACGTCCGGAACGCGCTGGCCGCCATCGCCACCGGTCACTTCACCGGCCTCGACGCCGCGACGCTGGCGGCGGGGCTGCGATCGTTCAAGGGCATCAAGCGACGGCTCGAGACGGTCGGCGTCGCGCGCGACGTCACGGTGCTCGACGACTTCGCCCACCATCCGACCGCAGTTCACGAGACGCTGGCGGCGCTCAGGATCGGCTATCCCGATCGGCGCATCTGGGCGGTGTTCGAGCCGCGCTCGGCGTCGTCGTGCCGGCGGGTTTTCCAGGATGACTTTGCCCGTGCATTCCAGGGCGCCGACGAGGTGGTGATTGCCGGTGTCTTCCGGTCGTCATTGCCCGAGTCGGAGCGCCTGTCCGCGGAACAATTGGTGGCCGACCTCAGCGCGAAAGGGCAGCGGGCGCGCCATATCGACACCGTGGATGCGATCGTCAACACCATTGCCGCTGAGCACCGGCCTGGCGACGTGGTGGTGCTGATGTCCAACGGCGGCTTTGGCGGTATTCACCACAAGCTGCTGCAGGCCCTTGCCGCGTGAATGCCCGCCCGCAGCTCCGCGATGCGGGCGACGCTGCGCTCCTGCTTCAGCTCGAGCCGGTGATCGATCCGACGGTCAACGCGCGGGCGATCGCGATCGCCGACGCGATGAAGCAGCGCGGGGTGCCCGGCGTTCGCGACGTGGTGTCGACGTTTCATTCGGTAGCGGTCTATTTCGATCCGTTGCGGGCTGACCACGGCGAGGTGTCTGCCGCCTTGCGCGAGGCGATGACCGCGCCGCCCGTTGTGGCTGCCGGTCGTCAGCACCGGATCCCCGTGGCATACGGCGGCGAAGACGGTCCGGATCTCGATGCGGTGGCGGCACACGCCGGGTTGACGCTGACGCAGGCGATCGCTCGTCACGCGGACGTGGCCTACCGCGTGTTCATGCTTGGATTTCAACCAGGGTTTGCGTACATGGGCCTGGTGGATCCGGCGATCGCTGTTGCGCGGCGCTCGACGCCTCGGCTGGCCGTGCCGCGCGGCTCCGTCGGGATCGCGGGACGGCAGACCGGCGTGTACCCGGCGGCCTCACCCGGCGGCTGGCAGATCGTCGGACGTGCGCTCGAGCCGGTGCTGGACTACGCGCAGTCGCCGCCCGCGCGATTCGCACCCGGCGATTCGGTCGTCTTCGTTCCGGCCCGAGCGGACCGACGATCGCCGGATGTGCCCAACAGCAGCGTGCTGGCTGACGCGGAGATCTGCCTGAACGTGCTGCGCCCCGGATTGTTCACGACCGTCCAGGATGGCGGTGCCTGGGGTGAGCAGGGGATCGGCGCGCCCGTGTCGGGCGCGATGGATTCGCTGAGTCACACAATCGCCAACCTGTCGGTCGGCAACGATCGAGACGCTGGCGCACTCGAGATGACGATCGCCGGGCCTGAGTTGCGCGTCGAACGGGAATCGACCATCGCGGTCGCCGGCGCCGACCTGTCGCCGACGATTGACGGGACGCCGATCGAGCTACAGAAGGCGATCCCCTGCCGTCGTGGCAGCCTGATCAGGTTCGGGGATCGCCGCGGCGGCGCCCGGTCTTACCTGGCAGTCAGCGGTGGTCTGAAGGTCGAGCGACGCTTTCCGCGCCAGGCGATCACCGCCGGCCAGTCGCTGGGAGCCGGTTCAGCACGTCGCCAGCCGGCACGGAGACTGTCGAATAGGGTGTCGCCGCCCACGGGTGGGGCCCGGCTCCGCGTCATGCCGGGCCCGCAGCGCGATCAGGTGGCCGGATCCTTCGAAGCCGTGTGTGAAGACCGGTTCATCGTCTCACCCCAATCGAATCGCATCGGTTATCGCCTGACTGGGCGGACCCTCCAGTCAGGGACCGGCGCGATGATTTCCGACGCCACATTTCCAGGGGCCATCCAACTGCCGCCATCGGGCGACCCGATCCTCCTGCTCGCGGACCGGCAGACAACCGGAGGTTACCCGCAGGTGGCGATCGTGATCACCGCCGACCTGCCCGTTGCGGGTCAACTGGCGCCTGGTGACTGGATTGAGTTCGTCCCGTGTTCGCGTGAAGAGGCGGTGGCGGCGCTCGCGGCACAGGAGAGGTGGCTCGATGCCTCCTGAGCTGATCGTCGACGAACACGTTCCGCTCGCGCCGCGAAGCACTCTCGGTATCGGGGGGGCGGCTCGCTGGTTCGCGGTCGCGGCCTCCGCGGCCGACGTGGCCAGCGCGCAGGAATGGTGCGCCAACCGGGGGGCTGGCTTCTTCGTGCTCGGCGGTGGCAGCAACCTGGTGATCGCGGACGAGGGATTCGACGGCCTCGTGCTCTCGATCCGCATCCGCCGGCTCGATGTCGATCCGGCCGAGGGTGGCGCCGTGCTCGCTGCTGGCGCCGGCGAAGTGTGGGACGACGTCGTCGCGACGGCGGTGACGCGCGGCTTTGCGGGGATCGAATGCCTCTCCGGCATTCCGGGCCTGGTCGGCGGAACGCCCATCCAGAACGTCGGCGCCTACGGCCAGGACGTGTCGCAATCCATCGTGTCGGTGACGGCGTTCGATCGATCGGCATCGACCATTCAGACGTTTCCGGCTGAGGCGTGCGGTTTTGCGTACCGCATGAGCCGGTTCAAAGGCGTGGACGCCGGCCGGTTCGTGGTGACGGAGGTGTCGTTCCGGCTGCGCCATGACGTCGCCGCCCCGAGCTATCCGGACGTCGTGGCATATCTTGACCAACATGGGATCACCGCGCCAACCGTGGCGGATCTCCGCCGCGCGGTCCTGGCAATTCGCCGCCGGAAGGGGATGGTCCTCGACGCCGACGACCTCGACACGCACAGCGTGGGATCGTTCTTCATGAATCCGGTCGTGACAGTGGAGCAGCGCGAGCGAATCGCCTCGGCCAGCGGTGCAGCTCCGCCATCATTCGGTGTGGACGCCGACCACGTGAAGGTGCCGGCCGCCTGGTTGATCGAGCGGGCGGGCTTTCACAAAGGCGACGCGGACGGCGCGGTGGGCATCTCGAGCAAGCATCCGCTCGCGCTGGTCAACCGCGGCGGCGCGACGGCGCGCGACATCCTGCGGCTGGCGACGCGAATCAAGCGGGGAGTGGCCGATCGCTTCGGTGTGTTCCTGCGGCCGGAGCCGATCTTCGTCGGCTTCGACGACAATCCCGAGGTAACGTACCTGCGCCTTTAGGAAACTCCCAACTTCCAACGACCAATGAAACCGCCACGGTTCGCGTTGGTCACGCTCGGGAGTTGGGCGTTGGCGGTTGGGAATTCAGATCAATGTCGACTCTACTGATCGAAGGTGGGAATCGCCTCCAGGGAACGGTTGCCGTCGAGGGCAACAAGAACGCGGCGCTGCCGCTACTGGCGGCGTGCCTGCTGACCGGCGACGAGTGTGTGCTGACCAACGTCCCGCGCATCGGCGACGTCGAGGTCATGGCGCGGCTCCTGCTCGACATCGGCGCCGACGTGGAAGGGATCGGGACGACGACGCTGCGGGTGCGCGCGCCGCAGTTGAACACCCACGCTCCGGATCGCAACCTCGTCGGCCGCATCCGCGCATCGGTGCTGCTCCTGGGACCGCTGCTGGCCCGCCTGGGCAAGGCACACATCGCACCGCCGGGCGGCGACTTCCCGGCGCGACGCTCGATTTCCACGCACCTCGAGGCGCTCTTCGCGATGGGGGCGCGCCACAGCGCGGGCCCGGACCACATCCTCGAGGCACCCGAGGGCCTGCATCCAGCGTCGATGTATCTCTACGAGGCGTCGGTGACGGGCACCGAGACGGCCCTCCTCGCGGCCGCCACCGCCGATGGCGTGACCGAGATTCGCCACGCCGCCACCGAACCGCACGTCGTCGAGCTGTGCGAGTTCCTCGCGAAGATGGGCGCCGGTGTCACCGGCATCGGCAGTTCGAAGATCCGTATCGAGGGCAATCCGCGCCTGCACGGGGCCGAGCATCGGCTTGGTGGCGACTACATCGAGGCCGGGAGCTGGGCGGTGGTCGGCGCGATCACCGGCGGCGAGATGGCGATCGAGGGGTGCCGCGAAGAGGACATCGAGGTCGTCGCCGCGGTGCTCAAGCGCATGAAGGTCGAGTGCGGCTGGAGCGACGGGACCTTCACGGTGAAGCCGTCAACGCCGAAAGCGGTCCGCCGGATCACTACCGGCTTGTGGCCGGCATTCCCCAGCGACCTGGTGAGCCTCGTGACCGTGCTGGCGACGCAGGCCGAAGGCCGGACGCTGGTGCACGACTGGATGTACGAGCTGCGGCTGTTCGCGTTGGAGCAGATGAGCGGCATGGGGGCCGACATGTTCCTCGCCGACGCGCACCGCATCATCGTCACCGGGCGCAGCAACCTGCGCGGCGGCAGAACGCTTGACAGCCGGGATTTGCGCTCGGGAATGTCACTGATTGCGGCGGGGCTCGCTGCGGACGGTCAGACGCGGGTGACCCCGCTCGAAACGGTCGAGCGCGGCTACAGTCAGTTGGTCGATCGGTTGATCGGGCTCGGCGCGAAGGTCGCTAAGGTCGAGTAGGCGCGGGCGGCGACGGGTTCGCGATCGGATCTCTCGGCGTCGGCGAGCCCGGCGGCAAGCTGATGATGCCAGGCGCCTCGAGTGGCGGTGTCGGCGGAATCGCCGGCTGCACGCGCTGTTGCGCAGGATCCGCCGGCGGCAGCGGTGCCGCGGGCAGATCGACGGCCGCGCCCACGAACCCGGCGTCATCCCGCTGCACGCGGAACGCCTCGAGGTCCTTCTCAGTCAGGTCGAGCACGCGGATGATGTGCGGCGTCAACGTCAGGATGACGTCGGTTTCCTGCGTCTCGTTCTGGGTGTGCGTGAAGATGGTCCCCACACCGGGAATGTCGCTCAGCCCGGGAATGCCTTTCACGGTCTTTCGTTCCTGATCGTTGATCAGGCCGGCCAGCAGGTTCGTCTCGCCGTCGTGCAGGCGGATCACCGTGGACACGGTTCGATTGCGAAACGTCGGCAGGCCGCCGAACCCTTCACCGGCCACCGCGCTCACCTCGATCTTCAAGGCCAGCGACACCTCGTCGTCATGGTGCAGCCGCGGGGTGATGTCGAGGTTCACGCCGATGTTCTCGTAGGCGTACGAGGTGATCGGCTGCTGCGCCAGGCCACCCGTGGCGATCGGGGCGAATGTGGTCTGCGGCACCGGGACGCGTTCACCCCACCGGGCGGACGTGGTGATGCCCTCCATCGTCCGCAGTTGCGGGTTGGCCAGCGTGCGCGTGTTCGAGTCCTGCTTCAGCAGGCGGTAGTACAGGCCCGGCAGGTTGGTCAGGAACACGTCGCCCGGCGACAGCCGCTGCAGGTCGCGCAGCGTGAATCCCGGCCGGTTGATGTCCACCGCGCCGTCGATGCCGGGCGAACCCGGTGACGCGAATTGCAGCCCGTACTCCTTCAGCCGGTTGCGATCGACCTCCAGGAGCTGCACGTCGATGACGACCTCGGGCCGCGCCTTGTCGATCGCGGAGATCACCTTGGCGGCCGCTTCGATGCGCTCGGGCGAGTCCTTGATGGTCAGGGCGTTCGTCCCGGTGGTCGGCGCGATCCGCCGTGCGTCGACGACGGTCCGGAGCAGGTCGATCGTTTCCTTCAGATCGGCGTTGCTCAGGTAGAACGTCTTGACGACTTCCTCCTCGTACTCACGCCGCTTCGACGTGGTGTCGGGAATGATCGTCACCACGCGATCGGCGGTCACGCGGTAGAAGTTGTGCGTGGCGTTCGACACTGCGTCGAGCGCGCTGCGCAGCGACGCGTCGCGCAGGTCGATCGACACGCTCTGGTCGCGATATCCGGGATCGAAGACGACGCTGATGTTGCCGAGGCGGGCGATCGAGAGGAAGACCGTCCGGGCGCTCGCGTTGGGGAAGGTCAGCGATGCCGGGAGCGTCGCGTCCGTCGGCAACTGGCCGCCAGCGACGGGCAATTCGCGCGCGCGGTCAACCAGCGTCTGGAGTTGCGTCTTGCCCTGGCGGTCGACGGCGACCTTGTTCCGCTGCTGCGCGCGAACCGAGCGCAGCGTTTCTTCGATGTCGTTGCTGGTCGGGTTCAGCTCGTACGCCGTCTGAAGCTCGACGAGCGCTTCATCCAGCCGCTGGTTGGCGGCATACCGCCGGCCCTGGGTCAGGTGGTCCTGCGACGCGCGCAGCTTGGCCCGCTCCAGATCCTTTTTCAGCTTGGTGTCGCTCGGCTTCTCGCGAAGCGCCTTGGTGTACTCGATGACTGCCTGGTCCCAGTCCTGGCTCAACTCCGCCTGCTGGCCCGCGCGCACGCCGGACGTCGCCATGCAGCCAGATGCGGCAAGTGCCCAAACCAGGGCGAGCGAGACAAGGCGGCGGCTAGTTCGGTGCGGCATTGTTGACAACATCCACCCCCCGCGGAATGCGGAAGGCAAACACCTTATCGGATATTCCCTGATTTTCCTTCAGATTCGTAAAGGTGAGGGTGGAGTCACCGCCCTGGGCGTCATGGGTCACCAATCCCCGGATCTGGAGGGTGGCGGGGTCCACGGCCACCACCAGGTACTCGTAATCCGGCTGCCGCCGGCGGGGACTGAGTTTCAGCGCCAGGGTGCCCGCAACCGGGGACTGGATGTAGGCGGAGGTGAAATCCCTGGCGATATCACCTTTTCCGGCCAGGAACAGTGACGACGTCGAGCCCCCCTCGGTGTCGGCGTCGTTGACGATCACCTGCTTGTCCTGCGGGATGTACATGTAGGTCTTCTTCCCGTCGGCCACGAACTCCTTCTTCTCAGGTTTCAGGTAGACCCAGCGCATCAGTCCCGGTTTCTTGACCGAGACGTTGCCCTGTTCGACGGTCCGGGTGCGGAGGACGCCACCCTGGTAGGTCTGGGAAAAGTCGGCCGTGAAGTCGCGGATGCCGACGTAGCGCTGCTGGAGCGACTTCGCCAGCACCTCGGGCGCCGGCTTGTTGTCCACCGTCGCTCGCGGCTGAGCCGCGGTGCTCGATTGAGCGGACAGGCCAACCTGAAGGTCGGCCTCTACCGAGACCAACGTTGCCGCGACGAAAAGTCCGGCAAATGTCCGCCCGAGGCGGCCCGATGAGCGCGAGTCTGGACGCAGCATGAGTCAGTACTCTCCGGGCAGGGCGGCTAACTGTAGCCTAGCACGCGAGATCCGGAACCGGGGTTGAGGTGCATACAGTCCGGCTGCGTACGCGGTCCGCACCTCGCCCGAAACGCCGAGCCACACGAGGCTGACTCCGCGTTCGACGATGAGCAGCCGCTGGTGCCCCAGCAGCACCTGCCCGAAGCCGGCGCGGCGAAACGTGTCATCCGGTAGCCACGACTCCATCCGCACCGTGAACGGATCGCCCGCGATGTTGATGTCCTGCCGGAACGGCCGATCGTTGGCGCGCTGCCATGCCGGACGCTCGCCGGCGACCCCGGCGATGACTTCGAAGTTGCGGCCGCTCCGCGGCATCGCCTTGCCAGATGTCAGGATCGACACCGCTGCGTCGTAGTCGGCGGCGTCGAAGGTTGTTTCCGGCGTCGGGCGGAGCAGTGTCAGCACGTAGGGTGCGCCGCGCGGAACGACGGCGGCAGTGGCACTGAGCAGGCTGGCTTCGACGCGGTCGATCGGTTCGAGCGGGAAGAGATCGCCGTATGACGCGACGACCGTGCTCGCGGCATCTGTCGTCAGCACGACGTCGCGGTTCAACTCGTGGTTGTCGCGCACGAAGAAGGGAAATTGCGGCAGCACCTCCGCCAGCCGCAGCCACGCCAGGTTGGTCCGTTCCCACCGGCTCGAGTAGAGCAGGGCGTTCTCCGACTGCCAGTCCATCGCCGACACGAGGACGGCGTCCGGTTCGCTGGCGCCAGCGGCAAGACGGGCGACCAGGGCCTCACCGCGGCGGTCGTCATGCCGATCGACCGCGGGCCAGGTATCCCAGCCGCGCCAGCCGACATAGGCGAACATCAACGCGATCACCGCGTACTGGAGCGCGGCTGTGAGACGAGGCCTGTCAGCCTTGCGCCACGACATCGGGTTGGCGATCGGCAGCCACGTCACGGCGATCCCGGCGAAGAGTGCCGTGAAGTAGTGGCTGGGCAGGAAGAAGACGTGACTGTCGCCGACGTTGTAGGTCAGCGCGAAGATTGTCGTGCACGCGTAGGCAAGCCAGAGGCCGATTGCCCAGGTTCGCGAGGTGGTCCAGATTCGAATGGCGCCGGCGACGGCGATCGCGAGCCCGGGGATGCCGAACTGCTGCCGGGCATCCCACCACCACATCGCCAGGCGATCGAGAGACTTCGCCGCGCCCACGCCGAGCACCATCGACTCGCGCCAGTCGGCCTTCGTCGTGTCGAACCAGAACGCCGCGAACCGCTCGCTCCAGCGTGGCGGGGCCTCGATGCCTGACCAGACCTGCTGAAAGTTCGGCCAGTATTGCAGCGCGCCGGCGACAGCGATCAGAAGCGCCATGGCGACGATCGACGGACGGAACAGGTCGCGCCGTCCGGGATGCACGAGCAGCACCAGCGCTGCGAACGGGACGAACAAGATGATCATCGAGAGGTGGTTGCCGAACGCCAGCGCGTACACGGCACAGAACCCGGCCAGGCGCGGGGTTGTCGGCCGGCGCGCATACGCACTGAGCGCCAGCAGGCACACGCCGACCAGCGTCAGGTTCAAGGTGTAGACCTCCGCGATGATCGACTGCGTCCAGAACGTGTAAGAGACGGCGAGCAGCAATCCCGCGAAGGCGCCCGCGACGATCGACGCCGACACCTCTGCCACGAGCATGGTGAGGAGCCCGACCGCGCACGCGCCCCAAACGGCGGAGAACAGGTTCAATGCGAGTGCCTTGTGAGCGCCACCGAGGCCGGCAACGAACGGTTTGGCGAGCGAGTAGTACAGCGGATAGGCCTGTCGCGCGCTGACGGCCGGCCAGGGGACCGCGGCCTGGAACCCGCCGGTGTCCCCGAGGTCCAACCCGGGAAGCAGCGTCCGCGTATACGCCCAGAACGCGAGGGTGGCGACGATCGTGGCGGCGACGAGCCTAGCTGCGCGCACGCTTTGCCGCGACGAAGGCCCGGATCTGATCGATGCCGCCGGTGTTGAGCACATGGTGCGGTTCCACCCAGCCCCGACGTGCGGTGCCGACGCCGAATCGCATCTGCCGGCCGAGCGCCTCGGCACGATGGCAATCGCTGTCAATGACGATCGGGACACCAGCCTGCGCGGCGCGACGCGCCAGCGCTCCGTCCATGTCGAGGTGGCCCGGCGCCCCATCCACCTCCATCGCCGTGCCCGTTTCGACCGCGGCGGCAAACAGCGTGTCGAAGTCCAGGTTGTAACCAGGCGAGGACCCCGGCGTCCGGTTGGCGGGATGGGTGATGATGTTCACCAACGGGTGGTGAATCGCGCGAAGGTATCGGGCGGTCAGTTCATCAGGCTCCTGGCCCGCCCGGTCGTGCAGCGATGCGAGGACGATGTCGAATTCCGCGAGCGTGTCATCGTCGAAGTCCAGCGATCCGTCCTGCATGATGTCCACTTCAACGCCGTGCAGGATCGTCATGCCGTCGGTCTGCTCGCGCAGCGCGTCGATCTCCTCACGCTGTCGGGACACGTCTTCCCGCAACAGTTTGCGCGAGGCGAACGCGCGCTCTGAATGATCGGTGATGGCGACGTACTCGTACCCGAGCTGCTGCGCCGCAGCGACCATCGCCGCGATGGTGTCGCGCCCGTCGCTCCAGGTGCTGTGCATGTGGAGGTCGCCGCGGATGTGCATGTCGCCGATCAGCATCGGCAGCACGCCGCGATCGGCGGCATCGATTTCTCCGATGCCTTCCCGCAGCTCCGGCGCAATGTAGGGCAATCCCAGGTGGCGGTAGACGAGCGGCTCGGAGCTGGCGTCGACCCGCCCGCGCCGCCGATGGGCCAGCTCGCCATCCCCGAACCGGAAGCCAAAGCGCGCGGCGCGCGTCGCGAGCTGCTCGTTATGACGGCGGGAGCCGGTATGCCAGAGCAGGGCAGCGCCACGCCGGTCGGGCGTGGCCACGTGGAGCGTGACCTGACCGCGTTCCGTTGTGACGGTGATCGTGCGGGCGGTCTGTGACACGACTCCGGAGACGGTCGCCAGTCCGGCGAACCCGGACAGCACGTCCGCGGCGCGGGCGTCGTCGGCGATCGCGAGCAGCGACACCTCTCCGACCTCCGGCGCGCAGCGCCGAAGACCGCCCACGTACGTCAGCGAATCGGTGGGCAGGCCAACCCGACGTGCCTCCCGCACGATCGTGGTCGCCAGCAGGTGTGCGCGTCCGAGTGGTACGCGGGGAGGCGGCGAGTCAGTGCTCAATGCCCAATGCTCAATGCCCAATGCTCAACGCCACAAGCATCCGTGCGTCGTGCAGCATCGAACGTTGTGCATTGTGCATTAAGCATCGAACATTGTGCATTGATTCGGTTCGGTTCTACGGGACCGTACGCCGGCCGACGAACATCCGGTAGAGGAACAGCAGCACCACGGCGCCCAGGAACGACATCAGCCAACCGGCGGTCTCGCCGGGGCCGTAGAAGCCCATGGCGCGGCCGATGAAGCCGCCAATTACCGCGCCCGCGATGCCGAGCAGCATCGTGACGATCACGCCCCCCGGATCACGCCCGGGCATGACCAGCTTGGCGAGTGCGCCAATGATCAAACCAAAGACAATCCAGCCGAGAATACTGAGCATCTGCGTCCTCCGTGACGTCGGTAGTGCAAGGGGGTTGCCGCGTGAAGCCTTTGCTCGCCGACGAGCCGGGGGCTATGCAGTTACGGTGAGATTGGTGGACCGCAGGAGGATCGAACTCCTGACCTCCGCATTGCGAACGCGGCGCTCTCCCAGCTGAGCTAGCGGCCCGATGTGGTGGGTGGTGCGAGCACGCGTTACGGGCAGCGATCGCTCCGTAGGCGCGAACCCCAAGCTTATCATGCAGATCTGTCGGTCGCAACGCGCGCGGGAAGCCACGAGCTATACTCGCGAAGGTCCTGCACCCTCACTCGCACCCGCACAACATGCCCACGATTCGGAAGATTGGTGTCCTCACCGGCGGCGGTGACGCCCCCGGACTCAATGCCGTTATCCGCGCCGTCGTCAAGTCCGCCTGCAATAGCGGCATCGAGGTCATCGGCCTCGAAGACAGCTTCGACGGGCTGATTTATCCCAGCAAGTCACGCGTGCTGACGCCGCCGGACGTGACCGGCATCTTGCGGCTGGGTGGAACGGTGCTGGGGACCGTCAATCGCGGCGATCCGTTTGCCGAGCCGATCGTGACGCCAGAGGGCACGTTCAACTACGGCGAGCGGGTGCTCGAGATGTTCGGCAAGATGGGCCTCGATGCGCTCGTGTGCATCGGCGGCGACGGGACGCTGGCGATCTCCTACGAGTTCTACAAGAAGGGCATCCCGCTGGTCGGGGTGCCGAAGACGATCGACAACGACATCTACGGGACGACGAGCTGCTTCGGCTTCGACACCGCAGTCAGCTTTGCCACCGACGCGATCGATCGGCTGCACACGACGGCCGAGGCGCATCGCCGGATCATGGTGGTCGAAGTGATGGGGCGCTACGCCGGGTGGATCGCTTTGCACGCCGGCGTGGCCGGCGGAGCCGACGTCATCCTGATTCCGGAGATCGACTACGACCTCGCGAAGGTCGCCGAGTCGATAGGTCATCGCGATTCACGCGGCGCCCGCTTCAGCATTGTCGTGGTCGCGGAAGGCGCCAAGCCGGCGCACGGCAGCCGCAGCGTGCTCGAAGCAGCGCACGGCGGCTATGTCGAGCGGCTCGGCGGCATCGGGATGGCCTGCGCACAACAGCTCGGCGAGATGACCGGGAAGGAAACGCGCCACGTGGTGCTCGGCCACCTGCAGCGCGGCGGCATGCCCACGGCGTTCGATCGCACGCTGGCCACGCGATTTGGTGGCAAGGCGGTGGAGCTGTTGATTGAAGGGCAGTTCGGGAAGATGGTGGCGAACCATCCCCCGGACCTGGTGCCGATTCCGCTCGGGGAGGTGGTCGGCCGCACGAAGACGGTGCCGCTCAGCTACGACCTGATCCAGACCGCGCGCCGGATGGGGATTTCCTTCGGCGACTAATCGTGAATGGGCGAATCGTGAATCGCGAATGAGAGCAACCGAGGGTCTCCGGGCCTCCATTCACGATTCACCACTCGCTATTTTCCGAGCAGCTCCGCGTCCTTCTTGGCCTGCAGCTCGTCGATCATCTTGACGTGATCGTCGGTGGTCTTCTGAATCTGCTCCAGGCCCTTCCGCTCGTCGTCTTCTGAGATCTTGTGCTCCTTGAGGAGCTTCTTCAGTCGATCGTTGGCGTCGCGCCGGACCTGGCGGACGCCGTTGCGGCCTTCTTCGGCCTGCTTGTGGACGTGCCGTGACAGTTCCTTGCGGCGGTCATCGGTCAGCGACGGAATCGGAATGCGGACGACCTTGCCGTCGCTGGCAGGGTTGAGGCCCAGGTCTGAACTGCGGATCGCCTTCTCGATCGCGCCGATCAGCGACGGATCGAACGGCTGCGCGACGATCATCGACGGTTCGGGAATCGAGAGCGACGCGACCTGGTTGACCGGCACTTTCGAGCCGTAGGCCTCGACCTGGATGTTGTCGAGGAGCCCGACGTTGGCGCGGCCGGTGCGAACGTTCGCCATGTCGCGGCGGACACGCTCGATGGCGGTGTCCATCCGCCCCTTCACTTCCGTGAACATGCCTTTCAGGTCGTTGAAATCCATAGTCTCATCAGCTGGTAGCTAGTCGCTGGTGGCCGGTAGCAGATGGTAGCCTGTGGCAGCCGTCGCTAGGCTACCAGCTACCGGCCACCAGCTACCAGCTAGACCGACACCGTCGTGCCGATCGGCTCGCCCTGAACGGCCTTCCGGATGTTGCCGGCCGTACGCAGGTTGAAGACGACGATCGGCAGCTTGTTGTCCATGCAGAGCGAGATGGCCGTGGCGTCCATCACCTTTAACTGCCGCTCGAGCACCTGCAGGTACGAGATCGACGGGTACTTGGTGGCGGTGGGATCCAGCATCGGATCTGCCGTGTAGATCCCGTCCACTTTCGTCCCCTTCAGGATCACTTCCGCCTTGATTTCCATCGCGCGCAGCGCTGCGGCGGTATCGGTGGTGAAGTACGGGTTGCCGGTGCCGCCGGCGAAGATGACGACGCGCCGCTTTTCGAGGTGGCGGATGGCGCGGCGGCGGATGAACGGCTCGGCCACGGCGCGCATCTCGATGGCGGTGACGACCCGTGTCGGCACGCCGATCTGCTCCAGCGCATCCTGCAGCGCCAGGGCGTTGATGACCGTCGCGAGCATCCCCATGTAGTCCGCGGTTGCCCGGTCCATCCCGCGAGCGCTGGCCGCCAGCCCCCGGAAGATGTTGCCGCCGCCGATGACGATTGCGGTCTCGACGCCGAGCGCCTGGATGTCGCTGACGTCGCGCGCGATGCGGGACGCCACCACGGGGTCGACCCCGAATGGCTGGTCGCCCATCAGGGCTTCGCCCGAGAGCTTCAGCAGAACGCGTTTGTAGACGGGAGTACCAGACGGTGCCGACTCAGCGGAAGACATTCGAACAGGAATTATAGTCGTTCGAACCGTTCGAGTCGTTCGAGCGTTCGAGTCGTTCACCCGAACGATTCGAACGGTTCGAACGACTCGAACGTTTTCGAACGATTGCCCCTATTCGGCCCCTTCGCCCACCCGCATCCGGACGAACCGCGAGATCTGAATGTTCTCGCCGGTCTTGGCGCTGGCCTCGGCGACGAGCTGGCCGATGGTGACGGCCGTATCGCGGATCGACGGCTGCTCCACGAGCACGAACTGCGAGTAAAAGCTGCCAAGCTTGCCCTCGATGATCTTGTCGATCACGTGGGCCGGCTTGTTCTCCTTCTCCATCTGCGCGCGGTAGATGGACTTCTCCTTCTCGACCGCCTCGGCAGGGACGTCCTCGCGCCGCACCCACTTCGGGTCCGCGGCGGCGATGTGCATCGCCACTTCCTTGACGAGATTGTTGAAGTCGTCGGTCCGCGCGACGAAGTCCGACTCGCAATTCACTTCGACCAGCACGCCGATCCGGCCACCGAGGTGGATGTAGCTGCCGATCATGCCCTGCGCGGTGGCCCGGCCGGCGCGCTTCGCGGCCTGGGCGAGCCCCGCCTTGCGGAGGATCGTCACCGCGGCGTCCATGTCGCCGTTCGCCTCGGTGAGCGCCTTCTTACACTCCATCATGCCCGCGCCGGTCTTGTCGCGGAGCTGCTTCACCAGATCTGCCGTGATTGCTACTGTTGCCATGTCGATTCTCGCTGTGGGCTCCGGGCTACGGGCGTCGGGCTCCAGACTATGTCGCGGCCCGGAGCCTGAAGCCCGAAGCCTGAAGCCGTACAAAAAAAGCGCCGGCTGCGAAGCCGGCGCGGGTTCTTCGCGTCGGGGGCTTACGCCCCGGCCGGTG
>JADMIO011298004.1_pt1 | contig 60326 bp, 57 predicted proteins | sample 8958161 | NCBI WGS metagenome assembly JADMIO01 (sample SAMN16585339, study PRJNA669376) | soil metagenome | isolation source: Crop rotation soil | place: USA: Cullars Rotation, Alabama | collected 2011
CGCGACAACTTGTCCACGTGGAATTCTAAGCTTAGGATCCCAATGTGCTGGAAAGATCCGTCGGCGGTGGAAAGCGTGATCTTCGTGCGCCATGAAGGCAGCAACAAGGAAGAGGAAGTGCCGGCGGACCAGGCCACGGTCATCTATCCGGGTGACGTGATCAAGGTGCACACCACCTTCTTCGCCGACGTCACCAACTGGCTGTCGCCCTTCTCGGGCGTGGCCGGGGCGGCCGCCACGGCTGCCATCATCCAGTAGGCGAATTTGCCCCGCCTCCGGCGCTGCTTTAAAAGGGCGCCATGAACCACCAGCCGGTCGCCAAGCCCCATTCCGTCGTCACCCTCGGCCATACCGAGGTCGGCAATGGCAAGAAGCTCGCCATCATCGCCGGGCCCTGCCAGCTGGAAAGTCGCGCCCACGCCTTCGACATGGCGGGCGCGCTGAAGGAGGCCTGCGACAAGCACGGCGTCGGGCTGATCTACAAGACCAGCTTCGACAAGGCCAACCGCACCAGCGCCGCCTCGGCGCGGGGCGTGGGGCTGGAAGTGGCGCTGCCGATCTTTGCCGACATCAAAAAGCAGTTCGGTGTGCCGGTGCTGACCGATGTGCATGAGCGCGACCAGTGCGCCGCGGTGGCCCAGGCCGTGGATGTGCTGCAGATCCCCGCTTTCCTGTCGCGCCAGACGGACTTGCTGGTTGCCGCCGCCCATACCGGCAAATGCGTCAATGTGAAGAAGGGCCAGTTCCTCTCGCCCTGGGACATGAAGAATGTGATCGCCAAGATCACCGGCGCCGGCAATGCCAATGTGCTGGTGACCGAGCGCGGCGTCAGTTTCGGCTACAACACCCTGGTCAGCGACATGCGGGCGCTGCCGATCATGGCGGGCTTCGGCGCGCCGGTGGTGTTCGACGCCACCCATTCGGTGCAGCAGCCGGGCGGGCAGGGCGACCGCTCTGGCGGCGACCGCACCATGGTGCCCTATCTGGCGCGCGCCGCGGTGGCGGCGGGCGTCGCCGCCGTCTTCATGGAAGTGCATCAGGATCCCGACCATGCGCCCAGTGACGGGCCCAACATGGTCAAGCTGAAGGACTTTCCGGCGCTGCTGGCGCAACTGGTTGAGATCGATGCCGTTGTTAAGCGCTAATGGAATATATCAAGTGCGACACCCACGGCCTGCAGCAGGAGACATGGGTCTGTCAGCATATCGGGCAAGGTCTGTTTGACCGTAAACGGGTAGGCTTTTTTTGGGCCACAGAAAACCCTGACAACCCTCGCCCTGACGCTTGGTGTTTTGAATGCAATGAACGCGTCAAAACAACCGGAGGCGATTGGGTCGGTATTGCGCTTGAGCAGCTAGAACCGAAATGCCTTTGCGGCGCTTGCTACGATCTCGCTAAAGCGTTTCATTCGGGCGGCAACCCATTTGCCTAGCCACCATTCACCATCCAGGCCTGCACAATCCCGATGATCGCCAGCACCGCCAGGATCAGGGTGGAGAAGATGGTCGGTGCAAAGCCGGGGAAGCGCTCGCGCGACGTGCCATAGACGAAGAAATAGATGATGCGGCCCAGGCACCAGACCAGGCCGATGATGGGCGGCGCCCAGCCCTGGAAATAGAGCGCCGCCAGCCACAGCGACGGCACGAAGATCACGAACTGCTCGACCGTGTTGCCCTGGATGCGCAGCGCCCGTTCCAGCCGGGGATCGCCGCTCATGGCCGGGGCGTCGATGCCGCAGGCCCGGCGGTTGCGGGCGACATTGATGGCGAAAGCCACCGAGATCAGCACCGCCAGGACAGTGACGGCGGCGGTCAGGACGATGGCGGGTGCGGAAAGTGTCATGATTTTCCCCAAAATGGCGGCAGCCCAGCCCCCCAGCCTTGATGGGGGCGGCCCGCGCCTCTAGAAACCGCACAAAGCATATGGAGTTCCCGCCATGACCGCCATTCTCGACATCACCGGCCGCGAGATCCTCGATTCCCGCGGCAACCCCACCGTGGAGGTGGATGTGCGGCTGGAGGACGGCAGCTTCGGCCGGGCCGCGGTGCCGTCCGGCGCCTCGACCGGCGCCCATGAGGCGGTGGAGCTGCGCGATGGCGGCAAGCGCTATGGCGGCAAGGGCGTGGAAAAGGCGGTCGCCGCCGTCAATGGCGAGCTGTTCGACGCGCTTTGCGGGCTGGACGCGGAAGACCAGATCAAGATCGACCGCACCATGATTGCGCTGGACGGCACCCCCAACAAGGCCCGGCTGGGCGCCAATTCCATTCTGGGCGTAAGCCTGGCGGTGGCCAAGGCGGCGGCCGCGGCGGCGAACCTGCCGCTCTACCGCTATGTCGGCGGGCCCAAGGCCAATGTGCTGCCGGTGCCGATGATGAACATCGTCAATGGCGGCGTGCATGCCGACAACCCCATCGACTTCCAGGAATTCATGATCATGCCGGTGGGAGCTTCGAGCTTCCGCGAGGCGCTGCGCATGGGCGCGGAGATTTTCCACACCCTGAAGAAATCGCTGCATGACGCCCACCACAATACCAATGTGGGCGACGAGGGCGGCTTTGCCCCCAACCTGAAATCCCCGGACGAAGCGCTGGGCTATATCTCCAAGGCGGTGGAGAAGGCCGGCTACAAGCTGGGCGAGGAGATTTTCTTCGCCCTCGATCCGGCGTCGACCGAGTTCTTCAAGGACGGCAAATATGTGCTGGAAGGCGAGGGCAAGACCCTGTCGCCGGACGAGATGGTCAAGGTCTATGCCGATCTCTGCAAGCGCTATCCCATCGTTTCGATCGAAGACGGCATGGCCGAGGACGACTGGGCTGGCTGGAAGGCGCTGACCGATGCGGTGGGCAAGACCGTCAACCTGGTGGGCGATGATCTCTTTGTCACCAATGTGAAGCGCCTGAAGCAGGGCATCGACAAGGCGACCGCCAACGCCATCCTGATCAAGGTCAACCAGATCGGTTCGCTGACCGAGACCTTGGAGACGGTCGAGATGGCGCACCGCGCCGCCTACAAGGCGGTGATGAGCCATCGTTCGGGCGAGACGGAAGACAGCACCATCGCCGATCTGGCCGTGGCGACCAATTGCGGACAGATCAAGACCGGCTCACTGGCGCGTTCGGACCGCTTGGCCAAATACAACCAGCTGCTGCGCATCGAGGAGCAGCTGGGTGACACGGCGGTCTATGCAGGACGCAGCATCCTGAGAGGCTGAGTAACGGCGGGAGAAAGGCGATGCGGTGGTTGCTGGCTTTTCTTCTGATCGCGTTACCGGCGAGTGCCGCTGGACCTGTCCGTACGCTGGATAGCCGGGAACTGACGCCCGCGCGGATTGATGCGCAGGTTCAGGCCCTGATGCGCGAGGCATCCGTGCCCGGCCTGGGCCTGGCGCTGATCCGCGACGGCCGCATTGTCTTCCAGAACTGCTACGGCCTGCGCAATGTCGAACAGAAGCTGCCGCTCGAGCCCGACACGATCATGTACGGCGCCTCGCTGACCAAGGCCACCTTCGCCACTTTCGTGATGCAGCTTGTGGACGAGGGAAAGCTGGATCTGGACCGGCCCATCGCCGCCATTCTGCCCAAGCCGCTGCCGGATTATCCCGCCTATGCCGACCTGAAAAGTGACGAACGCTGGAAGAAGCTCACCCTGCGCATGCTGCTGGATCACACCAGCGGCTTTGCCAACTTCCGCGGCTTTGACGGCGGCAAGCTGATCTTCCACCGCGATCCGGGCGCGCGCTATGCCTATTCCGGCGAGGGCCTGCGGCTGGCCCAATTCGTGATCGAGCAGGGCTTGGGCCTGGATGTTGGGGCGGAGATGAACCGGCGCATCTTTGCGCCGCTGGGCATGACGCGCACGTCCCTGACCTGGCGCGACGACTTCGCTGCCAATCTGTCGGACGGCTATGGCGAGGACGGCAAGCGCATTGCCCATGACAAACGCGAGCATGTCAGCGCCGCGGGCTCGATGGACACGACCTTGGCGGATTTCTCCAAGTTCGTGGCGGCGGTGGCGCGCGGTGACCTGCTGAAGCCGGCGCAAAGGGCCGAGATGGTGCGCCGGCAGGTGACGATCGACAGCCCGCAGCAATTTCCCACCATGCTGGAAGAGCGCACCGCTCGCTGGGCCCCGATCAGGCTGGGCTATGGCATCGGCTGGGGCGTGTTCGAGACGCCTTACGGTCACGCCTTCTTCAAGGAAGGCCATGACGACGGCACCGCCAATTACGCTTTGTGCCTGGACAGGCAGCGCGATTGCATCCTGATCCTGTCCAACAGCGTGCGCGCCGAGCGCATTATCACGACTTTGGTGAACCGGCTGCTGGGGAAGGTCGAACTTCCCGCCGCGTGGGAAGGCTACGCGCCGGCCAAACCTTAGAGCGCGAGCGCCGCATTCCGCGGCGCGACCCTCCGCATCCGACAGCTTCCTTCCCCCGCGAGCGAAGCGACGAGCGGGGGAAGGTGTCGCAGCGAAGTGTCGGCGGAGCCGACCTGAGCTGCGACGGATGGGGGATGGAACTAAGCCCGGTCCAAATCGGGTGGCGCTTCCTGCGGCTTGAGGGGCGGCAGGGGCACTTCGTGTGGCCCCTGGCGCACGGCATTGCAGGCGCCGGCCTTGATGCAGCGGTCAAAGACGTTGGCGCCGGTGACCATGGAGACAAGTTCGCGGAACAGCGGCCGGGGATTGGTGGCGACGGCCAGCGCCGCCCCCATCAGGAAGGCGGCCACCACGCCCAACAGGGTGGGAAGCCAACGCATGTTCATCGCGGCTTTCTTACCCCCGACTGTTCCCTGGGCCAAACGTTAACGAGCGCCCGGCTAAGTTCCTCGAATCCTTTACTGAATCGCCCTTGACGCCGCGAATCAGTCTGTGATTCGGTGGCCGGATGCGAATCAAGCGATCGGTCTCCCGATTTTTCGCCGTTCTGGTCATGCCCGCCATCACCGTGGCGGTGGTCGCCTATTTCGGCGCCTATGCGATCTGGGGCAATCGCGGGGTCCTGGCGCTGGAAGACACCCAGGCCCAGCTTGGCATCCGCCAGCAGCAGCTTTCCGAGCTTCAGGCCGGTCGCCAGCGGCTGGAGCATCGTATCGCTCTGATGGAAAAGAACGACCCCGACCTAGTCGAAGAACTGGCGCGGACCCAGCTGATGGACGGCGCCCCCAACCAGGTCGCGCTGCCTCGCCACTGACCTTCTTGGCGGCCACGTTGCCGCAGGATTGGCGGCATTTCCTGAGCCGCGTTGCCGGGCCGTTCGTCATGACATTTCACGGATAACCCGCTTTGCCGCAACAAGATTGCCGATGCTGCTGAACAGTGTTCGGCGGTGCAGCGCAATAAAATAACAATGTTCTTGCCAAGCTCCGCGCGGCTTGCAACAACGCGGTTATCAAGCTTCCAAAACAAAGAAACGGCAGTCCCCCAACATGCCTGAAGCCGCAAAAAGCAACTCCGAATCCCTGAAAAAGCTCTATCACGACATGCTTCTGATCCGCCGCTTCGAAGAGCGCGCGGGCCAGCTTTACGGCATGGGTCTGATCGGCGGTTTCTGCCATTTGTATATCGGCCAGGAAGCCGTGGTGGTCGGACTGATGGGCGCCGCCAAGCAGGGCGATCAGCAGGTCACCTCTTATCGCGACCATGGCCACATGCTCGCGCAAGGCCTCGATCCCAAGGCGGTGATGGCCGAACTGACCGGGCGCTCCACCGGCCTGTCGCGTGGCAAGGGCGGCTCGATGCACATGTTCTCGGCCGAAAAGAAATTCTATGGCGGCCACGGCATCGTCGGCGCCCAGGTGCCGATCGGCACCGGCCTGGCCTTCGCCAACCAGTATCGCGGCAGCAAGGCCGTCAGCCTGACCTATTTTGGTGACGGCGCCGCCAACCAGGGCCAGGTCTATGAAAGCTTCAACATGGCCGAGCTGTGGAAGCTGCCGGTCATCTATGTGATCGAGAACAACCACTACGCCATGGGCACATCCGTCGCCCGCTCCTCGGCGGTGGCGGACTTCTCCAAGCGCGGCTCCTCCTTCGGCATTCCGGGCATGAATGTGGACGGCATGGACGTGGAAGCGGTGCAGGCCGCGGGCGCCGAGGCGATGGAATATTGCCGTTCGGGCAAGGGCCCCATCATCCTGTCGATGAATACCTATCGCTATCGCGGCCATTCCATGTCCGACCCGGCCAAGTACCGCACCAAGGAAGAGTTGACGGAGTATCGCGAGAAGCGCGATCCCATCGAGAATTTCGGCAAGAAGCTGATCGAGCGTGGCCTGGTCAATGAACAGGACCTCAAGCAGATGGATGCCGAGGTGAAGAAGCTGGTCGTGGAGGCCGCTGAATTCGCCACCGAGAGCCCTGAACCGGGCGTGGAAGAACTCTATACGGATATCCTAGGCTGATGAGCACCGAAATCCTGATGCCTGCGCTTTCTCCCACCATGGAGGAAGGCAAACTCGCGAAGTGGCTGGTCAAGGAAGGCGACACCGTCAAGTCGGGCACCATCCTGGCCGAGATCGAGACCGACAAGGCCACGATGGAGTTCGAGGCGGTGGACGAGGGCAAGATCGGCCAGATCCTGGTGGCCGAAGGCACCGAGGGCGTGAAGGTCAATTCACCCATCGCCACTCTGCTCGCCGATGGCGAGGCGCCCGGCGCCGCGCCGGCGAAGAAAGCCGCCGCGCCGAAGGCGGAAGCCAAAGCCGAAGAGCCCAAGAGCGACAAGCCTGCGGCTCCGGTGTTCAAGGCTGCGGTCGAGCCGGAAGTGCCGGAAGGCACGGAATTTGTGAACCAGACCGTGCGCGACGCGCTGCGCGACGCCATGGCGGAGGAAATGCGCCGCGACGAGCTGGTCTTCCTGATGGGCGAGGAAGTCGCCGAGTATCAGGGCGCCTACAAGATCAGCCAAGGGTTGCTGGACGAGTTCGGCGCCCGCCGCGTCATCGACACGCCCATCACCGAGCATGGCTTTACCGGCCTTGCTGTGGGCGCGGCCTTTGACGGCCTCAAGCCCATCGTCGAATTCATGACCTGGAACTTCGCCATGCAGGCGATGGACCAGATCATCAACTCCGCCGCCAAGACCCGCTACATGTCGGGCGGCCAGATGAGCTGCCCCATCGTCTTCCGCGGCCCCAATGGTGCGGCCGCCAGAGTCGCCGCCCAACACAGCCAGGATTATTCGGCGTGGTATGCCAGCGTGCCGGGCATGAAAGTGATCGCGCCTTACTTCGCCGCCGACGCCAAGGGCCTTTTGAAAGCCGCAATTCGCGATCCCAATCCGATCATCTTCCTGGAGAATGAGATCGTCTATGGCCGCAGCTTCCCGGTTCCCAAGCTGGACGATTTCGTCCTGCCCATCGGCAAGGCGCGCATCTGCCGCCCCGGCACGGATGTGACCATTGTGGCTTACTCCATCACCGTGGGTCAGGCGCTGGAAGCGGCCGAGAAACTGGCCGCCGACGGCATCGAGGCCGAAGTGATCGATTTGCGCACCCTGCGCCCGCTGGACATGGATACGGTGCTGGAGAGCGTGAAAAAGACCAACCGCATCGTCACGGTGGAACAGGCCTGGCCGGTCTGCTCGATCGGGTCGGAGATTTCCGCCCGTGTCGCGCTGGATGCTTTCGACTATCTGGATGCGCCGCCCACCAAGGTTTCGGGCAAGGACGTGCCCATGCCCTATGCCGTCAATCTCGAGAAGCTGGCGCTGCCGACCGTCGATGAGCTGATCGAGGCGGTCAAAGCCGTCTGCTACAAGGCTTAAGCGCCATGGCCACCAACATTCTGATGCCCGCGCTGTCGCCCACCATGGAAGAGGGCAAGCTCGCCAAGTGGCTGGTCAAGGAAGGCGACACCGTCAAGTCCGGCACCATCCTGGCCGAAATCGAAACCGACAAGGCTACGATGGAATTCGAGGCCGTGGACGAGGGCAAGATCGGCAAGATCCTGGTGCCTGAAGGCAGTGAAGGCGTGAAGGTCAACGCCCCTATCGCCGTGCTGCTGGACGAGGGCGAGAAGCTGGGCGATCTGCCCGCCGCCGGCGCACCCGCCGCCAAGCCGGATATTGGGTCTGCGATGAAGGACATTGGCGCGGCCGTGAAGGCTGAAAGCGCGCCGAAAGCTGCCGCTGCTGCTCCGGCGCCTGCCGCGAAGGCTGATGGCGGCCGCATCTTTGCCTCGCCGCTGGCGCGGCGCATCGCCGGCCAGAAGGGCATCGATCTGTCGGCGCTGTCGGGGAGCGGTCCGCGTGGCCGTATCGTCAAATCCGATGTCGAGAACGCCAAGCCTGGCGCGGCCAAGCCCGCTGCCGCTGGTGCGCCTGCCGCCGCTGGCGGTGCCGGAATCCCCGGCGTGGCGCCGCTGCCCGATGCGCGGCTGCTCTATCCGGCGGGCTCCTATGAGGAAATCCCGCACGACAATATGCGCAAGGCGATCGCCAAGCGCCTGACCAGCGCAAAGACGTTGATTCCGCATTATTACCTGACGGTGGATTGCAATCTCGATGCGCTGATGGCAGTGCGCGAGAAGATGAATGCCGCCGCGCCGAAGGGGAAAGACAAGGCCCCGGCCTACAAGCTGTCGGTCAACGACTTCATCATGAAGGCCTCGGCCATGGCGCTGATGAAGCATCCCGACGTCAACGCCTCCTGGACCGACACCGCGATCCTCAAGCACAAGGATGCCGATGTCGGCGTCGCCGTGGCGCTGGATTTCGGCCTGATCACGCCGATCATCTTCAAGGCCCAGACCAAGGGGCTGGTTGAGATCAGCAACGAAGTGAAGACCCTGGCAGGTCTGGCCAAGGAAAAGAAGCTCAAGCCCAACCAGTATGAGGGCGGCGGCTTCTCGGTCTCCAACCTGGGCATGTACGGCATCAAGAATTTCACCTCGATCATCAACCCGCCGCAGAGCTGCATCATAGCGGTCGGCGCGGGCGAGGAGCGGCCTGTCGTGCGCGGCGGCAAGATCGAAATCTCCACCGTCATGACCGTCACCATGTCGGCCGATCACCGGGTGGTGGATGGCGGCACCGGCGCCAAGTTCCTGCAGACCCTGAAACAGTTCATCGAGGAACCAGCCTCGATGCTGCTGTAAGGGGACCGCCATGGCTGACTCTTATGACGTGATTGTCGTTGGCGGCGGACCGGGCGGCTATGTCTGCGCCATCCGCTGCGCCCAGCTGGGCCTCAAGACCGCCGTGGTCGAGCGCGACCGTATGGGCGGCATCTGCCTGAACTGGGGCTGCATCCCGACCAAGGCGCTGCTGCGCTCGTCCGAAATCTGGCACCTGCTGCACCGGCTGGGTGAGTTCGGCTTCTCAGCCGACAATCTGAAGTTCGACGCCGCCAAGATCGTGGCGCGCAGCCGCGCCGTCTCCAAGCAGCTTTCCGACGGCGTCAGCTTCCTGATGAAGAAGCACAAGATCGCCGTCATTCCGGGCGAGGCCAAGCTGGCCGGCAAGGGCAAGCTGACGGTCACCAAGGACGGCAAGACCACCGACGTCACCGCCAAGAACATCGTGCTGGCCACCGGCGCGCGGGCGCGCACGCTTCAGCATCTGCAGCCCGACGGCAAGCTGATCTGGACCTATCGCGAGGCGATGGTGCCCGAAAGCTTCCCCAAGTCGCTGCTGGTCGTGGGCTCCGGCGCCATCGGCATCGAGTTCGCCAGCTTCTATCGCACCCTGGGCGCCGAGGTGACGGTGGTGGAGATGCTGGACCGGGTGCTGCCGGTGGAAGACGAAGAAATCTCCGCCTTCGCCGCCAAGGCTTTCACCAAGCAGGGCATGAAGCTGAAGGTCGGCACCCAGGTCACCGAACTCAAGAAGGGCGCCAACGACGTCACCTGCACCTTGCAGGACAAGGCGGGCAAGACCGAACAGGTCACGGTGGAACGCGTGATCCTGGCCATGGGCATTGTCGGCAATGTCGAGAATCTTGGCCTGGAAGCCGCGGGCATCAAGGTCGACCGCACCCATGTCGTCGCCGGCAAATATGGCGAGACGGGCGTGGACGGCATCTGGGCCATTGGCGACCTGGTGGGGCCGCCCTGGCTGGCGCACAAGGCCATGCATGAAGGCGTGATCGTGGCCGAGAAGATCGCCGGCGTGAAAGGCGTGCATCCGCTCAACACCTCCAACGTGCCGGGCTGCACCTATTGCTGGCCGCAGGTTGCGAGCGTGGGGCTTACGGAAGCCGCCGCGAAGGCGACGGGCCGCAAGATCAAGGTCGGCAAGTTCCCCTTCATCGGCAACGGCAAGGCCATCGCGCTGGGCGAGCCGGACGGGCTGGTCAAGACCGTGTTCGATGCCGCCACCGGCGAGCTTCTGGGCGCACACATGATCGGCGCCGAAGTGACCGAGCTGATCCAGGGCTATGTCGTGGCCAAGACCGGCGAGCTCACCGACCAGGAGCTGGCGCACACCATCTTCCCGCATCCGACCTTGTCGGAAATGATGCACGAGGCGGTTCTCGCGGCCGACGGCGCGGCGCTGCATATCTAGCTCCGCTTGTCATGGCCGGGCTTGACCCGGCCATCCATGGCAAAGGCATACTGGAGCCGACGGCTCCGGGCGGGTGGCTATGGACTATCTGAAATTCGCGGGATGGTGCCTACTGGCCGTCATCGTTTTTATGGTCTGCGGGATCATATTTTCTTACGACAACAGGTACCTTGGTTTGACGCTATCGCTGGTGATCACCGGTGCTGGGTTTGTGCGCGTCAAACCGGCCCACTTCAAAATCGGATATGCAATTTGGATCAGCATTTTTCTTAGTTCCTTATTCTACCTGCGATGGATCGAGGAGATGCACCTTCGTCCCGAACTCGCCTATATTGATTATTATGCTGCATGGCTCGCCGGATGCATCACAGCGAATCCGGTCTGCTATTGGCTTGGAAAGCGTCTTCACTTTCGGATGACCCGCAATCGGGCTCTGTTATCTGTGGCTGAGCGCTTCGACTAGCGACGCAGCACCGCACAGCTAAGCTCTACCTGTCATCCCCGGCGAGCACGAGCGGTAGCGAGTGCGAGGGAAGGGGACCTAGGTGGGCACCACCATGACGGTATAAACCATCTGGATCCCCTTCCCTCGCGGCTGGTCGCCGCTCGCCGGGGATGACACGTTTATTGCCGGCGCAATAAACGTGTCACATCCTCCGCCATCGCCGACGGATCATTGATGTCGGTGGTGACTAGGCGGGCTCAGCCGGCCGGGGACGCGTTCAGCGCGCGGACAACGGCGCTGTGCAGGCTTGCAACAGACACCGGCTTGGCGAGATGAAAATCCGCCCCCGCGGCGATCGCGTCATCGACGTGCTGCCGCATGGCGTTGGCGCTCAACATGATGATCGGCGTTCGCCGGCGGTCTGGAAGCGTGGTCTCGAAGTCCCGGATCGCCCGCGTCGCTGCCAAGCCGTCCATTACGGGCATTTGCATGTCCATGAGAACCAGCGCGAAATCTCCGGTCATGTAGGCGCGCAGTGCCGCGTCGCCGTTTTCCGCCTTCGTCAGGCTCACGCCTAATGGGCCCAGAATCACTTCGACGAGGCGCTGATTGATGAGGTGATCCTCTGCCAGGAGTATGCGCAGACCTTCGGGTAAGGCGCCTGCGTCAAGCTCTGCGCCCCCGGGGATCGCTGGACCGAGGCCCTCGTGCCGCGGCAACGGCAACGTCACCTCAAACTCGCTTCCACGGCCAGGTTTTGAGGTGGCCTGGATTTCGCCCCCCATCATCTCGACCAGCGCCTGACAGATCGCGAGCCCCAGGCCACTTCCGCCAAAGCGGCGGGTGATCGACCCATCGGCCTGACTGAAGCGCTGGAACAGCCTGTGCGCCACGTCATCATCGAAGCCTATTCCGGTGTCGCATACCTTCAGAGTCAGGACCGGGGCCTCCGGGAATGGGCGGTCGTGAACATCCGCCGCGATCCGGACCTCGCCATGCGTGGTGAACTTGATGGCGTTGGAAACAAGGTTGCCCAGCACCTGTTTGATCCGGACGACATCGCCACAGAACCAGCCTTCCACGCCCGCCCCGCATGTGACGGAGAATGTCAGCCCCTTTTCCCCGGCGCGCGCCCTGAACAGGTCCGCCAAACCTTCGAGCTGCGGTCTGAGATCGAAGGGCTGAATATCCAGCTCGAGCCGTCCCGCCTCGATCTTGGAGAAATCCAGCACGTCCGACACCACCCGCTCGAGCGTCTGGCCCGAGGTCAGGATCAACTCAACCATCTCGCGCTGCTGTTCTGAAAGTTCTGTCTGAGCCAGCGCGCTCGTAAGACCGATAACGCCATTCAGCGGCGTACGAACTTCATGGCTCATATTCGCCAGGAACTCGCTCTTCGCTTTGCTGGCCATTTCGGCTGCGGCTTTCGCCTCAACCATCTCGGCTTCGATGGCGAGCCTCTCGGTTACGTCACGGGCCATCCCGTAGACCAGGTCGCCCTCCTGGTGCGCGCGCCATTCGAGGTATTTGTAGCCGCCGTCGCGACAACGGTAGCGATTGATGATGCCTTTGACGTCCTTTTCAGTCTCGACCCGCTGCATCTGGGAATGACTGGCGGCGACGTCATCTGGATGGATGAACGAGAGCATGGGCTGGCCCTCGAGCTCTTCGGTCCTGTAGCCCAGCACTTTTTCCCAGGCCTGGTTGACCTTGACGATTTTGAGGTCAGCGTCGCGGATGACGAGCAAATCCAGGGAGGTCGAGAAGAAGGTCTCAAAGTCGAGCGTTGGTGTCATGGGCCGGCACATGCGGAATCGCGTTGAGAGAACTGGACATGGAACTCGAACTCCAAATCGGAGTCTGTCCTCGCGCCCCTGACAAAATGGTTAACGGATTTTAGCCAACTCAAAAAATCGGCGGTTTACCTGGCAAGATGCCTTGCAAAAAAGGCGGCAATTTCGCCGAAGGCTTCGCGGGTCTCGGGAATATCGTCATTGCGCCCATACTGCGCATGACTCTGGCCTTCATAGACGTTGAGATCGGCCTCGACACCGGCGCGGCGCAGCTTGCGGTGGGTGCGCACCGTGTTGCTCAGAAGCAGGTCGCGCGTGCCGGTGGTCAGGATCGCGGGCGGAAAGCCATGCATGTCGCCATAAATGGGCGAGATCAGGGGGTCCCGCAGGTCGTGGCCATGCGCATACACCTTTGTCGCCGCGTCGCAGAAGCCGTCGCGGGAGACCAGCACATTGTCGATCCCTTCATTGGTGTAGAAGCTGTCGCCGGTCTTGGTCGCATCCGCCATCGGCGTGCCGACGCCAATGGCGCCCGGCATGGGCAGTTTCAGCTCCTTCAGCTTCAGCATTGTCTCCAGCGTCAGAGCGCCACCGGCTGACGTGCCGAACACGGCGATCCGCCCGGGATTCGTGGTCCTGGTCATCTCGCGATACACCGTGACGGCGTCGTCCAATGCGGCGGGAAAATAGGCTTCCGGCGGCATGCGATAATCGACGGAAATCACTTTGTATTGACCGATCCCCGCCATCAGGATGGCCTCGATGGTTCCCGCCTCGCCCGGTGACAGCACATAACAGCCGCCGTGCACATGCATCAGCATGCGGTCACGGTTCGCGGCGGGCAGCGCCTTGGGCGTGATGATATGGACCCGCACGCCGCCCATGGTTTGGGCCGTCATGGTCAGGTTCAGGCGCGCCAGCAGGCCGGGAATGCGCCCTTTGGCTGTCGCCGCGGCGGCATCGGCGGTGGCGCGCGCCTCCTCGCCGGTCTTCCACAGTGGATTGGCGTTGGGATTGGGCTTGGCCGCGATGATCGCCTGCATCTGCGGGCTGATATCGTCGCTCGTTGGGGCCGGGAGCGTGCGGGCAGGCAGGGACAGATCGTCCGCCAGAGCAACCCCCGCAAGACCGCAGACCAGGGCAAAACCCAGTGAAGTCGCAAGACGCATGATGGTCCCCCTGTTTGGTGTCAGAGTTCGTTGAGCAGCCGCTTCACATCTTCCGCCATGGCGGCGGGATCATTGGTGTCGGTGGTGACCAGCCGGGCGCGGCCGTCACGATCGAAGAAGAACACTGCATTGGAGTGCATCACCTCGTAAGGCGGGCCCTTGGTCACGGTGTAGGCGACGCGATAGCGGCGGGCGAAGTCGGCCAGTTCGTTCGCCGAGCCGCGCAAACCCACGACCTGCGGCGAGAAGGCCTTGGCATAGTCGCTCAGCACCGCATCGGTATCGCGGTCCGGGTCCACGGTGACGAACAGGATGCGGATGTCGGGCGATGCGGCCTTCTCCATCATCTGGGTCAGGTTGGCGACGGTGGTGGGGCAGACATCGGGGCAGTGGGTGTAGCCGAAATAGAGCGCCACCACCTTGCCGCGGAACGCCTCGGCGGTGACCGGCTTGCCATTTTCGGACAGGTGGAAATCCAGCTTCGGCATGCCGCCCGAAATGTCGGTCATGTGCCAGGGCTGTTTGGAACAGGCTTCCAAACAGAGGGGCAGAACCAGCGCCAGAAGAAAGGCAGCCATGCGCATGGCCGCGTCCTTATCACGCTGGGCGGGGAGGCGGGAGCGCCATATTATCGCGGGCCATGTACGTCCCTGATCATTTCCGCGAAGACCGCACCGAGGTGCTGCACGAAGCCGTGCGGCAGATCGGTTTCGCCACCTTGGTCGCGCAGAACCTGGACGCCAACCATCTGCCCATGTTGCTGGAGGCCAAGGGTGAAACAAGTGTCCTGCGCGGCCATGTCGCCCGCGCCAATCCGGTGTGGAAGCAGGGCGACGGGCCCGCATTGGCGATCTTCCTGGGACCGCACGCCTATGTCTCGCCCAACTGGTATCCGTCCAAGGCCGAAACCGGCAAGGCGGTGCCGACCTGGAACTACATCACCGTTCATGCGCGAGGGACCATCCGCTGGATTCAGGATGGCGAATGGCTGCGCGCCAACGTCACGGCGTTGAGCCAGGCCCATGAGGCGGGGCAGCCCGCCCCCTGGCAGGTGAGCGATGCGCCGGCCAGCTATGTCGATGGCCTGTTGCGCGCCATTGTCGGTTTCGAGCTCACCATCGAAAACCTCCAGGGCAAGTACAAGCTCAGCCAGAATCGCGATGCCGCCGATCGCGTCGGCGTGCGCGACGCCTTCGCGCGCGAGGGCCGTGACGATATCGCCCGCCTGATGGATCAGACATGACGGTTTGGGCATGAAAGCCTGGGCCTGGTACGCCGCGCTGCTGCTGCTGGGCGCGGCGCTGGATCTTGTCTGCCGCTTTTTCCCCGCCGACCTGCCGGTTTGGATGCCGTGGGAATTTTCCTGGCCGGAATATCTGGCCGTGGCGCTCACCTTTGCCTGGTTCGCGCGCGGGCTGAAAATCCTGCCCAAAGACCGGCACCCGCCGCTGTGGCGGCTGATCTGTTTTGCCGCCGGTGTCGCCAGCTTCTGGATCGTGCTGCAGACCCGCATCGACTATTACGCCCAGCACATGTTCTTCGTGCATCGCTGGGCGCATTTCGTGCTGCATCATGCCGGAGCTTTCTTCATCGCCATGGGCATGAGCGGCGAGGTGCTGTTCGCCGGGATGCCGCAGTTCCTGAAACCTTTGGTCCGCTCGCGGCCGGTGCAGGCGACCATGAATGTCCTGCAGCATCCGGCCATGGCGCCCTTCCTCTTCGTGGGCCTGCTCTATTTCTGGCTGATCCCCGCCATTCATACCCGGGTGATGCTGGACCGGAACCTCTATGAGCTGATGAACTGGACCATGGCCCTGAACGGGGTGATGTTCTGGTCGCTGATCCTGGACAGCCGGGCCGAGCCGCCGGCGCGGCTGTCGCATCTGATGCGGGCCCTGCTGATCCTGGTGATCGAATTGCCCCAGATGGTGCTGGGCGCCATCCTGTCGCTCAGCGAGCATGACATTTATCCGGTCTACACCATCTGCGGCCGGGTGCTGGACATGACGGCGCTGAACGACCAGCATTATGGCGGGCTGATCATCTGGCTGCCGGGCACCTTGACCAGCTTTGCCGCCATGATCGTTGTGCTGGTGACCATGCGACTGAATGAGGAGAAAGCAGAACGTGAAGCGGCCTAATCTTCCGGATTTGAGTTTCTTATTTTTGGTGGCCAGCACGGTCGCGGCCAGCGCGGCTCCCTTCGACGTCACCGACGCCTGGTTCCGCAGCTTGCCCGGCGGCGTGCCGGCCGGCGGCTATTTCACCGCCCAGAACAATTCGGGCCGCGAGGTCGCCATCACCGGCGTCCGGTCCGACGCCTGCGGCATGCTGATGATGCACCGGTCCTCCAACAAGGGCGGCATGAGCGGCATGGACATGGTCGACAAGGTGAGCGTGCCGACGGGCGGGACGGTGAAATTCGCCCCCACCGGCTATCACCTGATGTGCGAGCAGCCCAAGATGAAGATCGGCGCCAGGGTGCCGGTCTCGTTGTCCCTCTCCAATGGCACAACCGTGGTTGTGGCGTTCCAGGTCCGCAACGCGGCAGGGAAGTAGCCGGAGCTTTGCAATTCGCCTCCCCATGCTAGGGTCGCCCAAAAAAGGGGCAGGGCATGGCCGAGCCGGGAGAGCAGGTTTTCGCCAAATGCGCGGGGCGGCTGATCCCGTTCCTGATGCTGCTCTATTTCTTCAACTATCTGGATCGGGTGAATGTCGGCTTTGCCGGCCTGACCATGAACCGGGACTTGGGGTTTTCGCCGTCAGTCTACGGCCTGGCCGCCAGCATCTTTTTCGTCAGCTACGCGATTTTCCAAATACCCGCCACCATGTTTCTGGAGCGGCTCGGGGCCCGGCGCGCGGTCGCACTGATCATGGCGGCCTGGGGAACGGTGTCGGCGGCAACCTCGCTCGTGCATGAGCCGATCGGCTTTTATGCCGCGCGTTTTCTTCTGGGCGTGGCGGAGGCGGGATTTTTCCCGGGCATCATCCTCTATCTCACCTTCTGGTTTCCCCGCGAGTATCGCGCCCGTTTCACCGCCATCTTCATGACCGCCATTCCGCTGTCCTCCACCTTCGGCGGTCCGCTTTCCGGACTGATTTTGGGGATGGACGGAACGGGCGGACTGCGCGGCTGGCAATGGCTGTTCCTGATCGAGGGACTGCCGGCCTGTGCGCTGGCTCTGGCGGTGGTGAAATTCCTGCCTGACGGGCCCGCGAGCGCCCCGTTCCTGTCGGAGGCTGAAAAGCAGACCATCGAACGGCGCCTGGTGGCGGAACGGCCAGCGGCGCCTCCCAGCCCCTGGCCGGGTCTCTACGATCCGCGGGTGCTGCTGCTGGGCCTGGCGGGGACCGGGATCAATGCGGCTATCTTTGGAAACCAGCTCTGGCTGCCGCAGATCGTCAAGTCGCTGGGCTATTCCAACCTGACCACGGGTTTCATCGTCGCCATACCGTACATGCTGGGGATTCCCCTCATGCTGCTGGTGGCCCGTTCCAGCGACCGGCGCGGCGAGCGGATCTGGCACACCGCCATACCCCTGATAGTGACGGCGGCCGGATTCACCGTCGCGGCAATGGCGCACAATCCCTTTGTGGTGATCGCGGGGCTTTTCGCCGTCGTCTGGGGGCTGGTTGGCACCTATGGGCCCTATTACAGCCTGGCATCGTCCTTCTTCGCCGGGCCCGCGGCGCCCGGAGCCATCGCGCTGGTGAACCTGATGTGTACGGGGGCGGGCGGCTTCATCGGCCCCAATGTCGTCGGCCTGCTCAAGCAGGGCACCGGCGGCTATGCGGCGGGTATGCTGGCGCTGTCGGCGGGTCTGGTCATTTCGGTCGCCCTTCTTCTGCTGCTGCGCCAGGTGATGGCGGGGCGCCGGACGGTTTTGGCCGGCGCCTAGCGCGCGTCTTCGGCCTGAAGCTCGGCAAAGCTCACATGGCAGTGCCCGCCATGCTTCTCGAAATAGCGCTGGTGAGACTCCTCGGCCTTCCAGAAGGCGGGGGCGGGCTCGATCTGGGTGACGATCGGGGTCTTCCACTTGCCGGAGGCCGCCACCCGGTCGCGGACCTCCTTGGCCACCCGTTCCTGTTCGGGCCCATGGGTGAAGATCACCGAGCGATACTGGGTGCCCACATCCGGTCCCTGGCGGTTGCGGGTGGTGGGGTTGTGCATCCGGAAGAAGAGGTCGACCAGGGTCTCGTAGCTGACCTTCGCCGGGTCGAAGGTCACCTCGACCACCTCGGCATGATAGGTGTCGCCGCCGCAGACCTGGCGGTAGGTGGGGTTGTCGGTGGTGCCCCCGGCATAGCCGGAGACGGCGTCGCTCACCCCGGGCACCTGGCGGAAGAAGTCTTCAACGCCCCAGAAGCAGCCTGCTCCGAATAGTGCTTTTTCCATGGTCCGGCCTTTCGATTTTCGCCCTCCCTATATAGGCGCGGGACATGGCTGTTACAGCCTCGGCGGGCAGTGCGCCGGGCCGTTTCAGCCGCTATAGAAGCGCATGAGATTTCCCGATGTTGCTGCTGTCACAGGCTTATCCACAATTCTCATCTGCTACATGAGCCCTTCTCTCTATCCTGCTGGTTTGACCAATAGAATCCAGGCAGGGGAGGGGCCGGAATGAACGTCGTCATCATCGGCGCCGGAGTCGCCGGTCTGGGCATCGGCTGGCGGCTGCTGAGCCAAGGTTGCGCCGTCACCATCCTGGAGCGCTTCCAGCCCGGCACCGGGGCGAGCTGGGCCGCGGCCGGAATGCTGGCCGTGACCGCCGAACTGGAGGATGCCGCCGAGCCCGAACGCGCCCTCGCCCTGCGGGCCACTGCCCTCTGGCCGGGCTTCGCCGCCGAGCTGGAGGAAGCCAGCGGCCGGGCCGTGTTCCTGGCCACCGATGGGGCGCTGCTGCTGGCGGCCGATGCCGCCGAGCTGGAGGTGATGGCCGGCCGGGTCAACGATGACCTGAAGCTGGTGGGGACGGATGAGGCGCGGGCGCTGGTGCCGCTGCTGGGACCGGCGGTGGGCGGGTTGTGGTCGCCGCGTGAGGCCCATGTCGACAACCGGGCGCTGGCCGAGGCCCTCGCCGTCGCCGTGCTGAAAGCCGGCGGCACGATCCTGCCCAACGAGCCGGGGGTGCGGATCGAGTGGCAGGGCGGCCGGGCGGTGGGGGTGCTGTCGCCCTATCGCCGCTATGACGCCGACATGATCCTGGTGGCGGCCGGGGCCTGGAGCGGCCTTCTGGGCGACATTCCGGTCGCGCCGGTAAAGGGCGAAATGATTGCGTTGCAGCCGCCGGCTGGGGCCGCTTTGCCGGGGCCGGTGGTCTGGGGCGAGGGCGTTTATTGCGTGCCGCGCCATGGCAGGCTGCTGGTCGGCGCCACGGTGGAGGAAGCCGGGTTTGACACCAGCCTGACCGACCGGGGCCGGGACAAGCTGCGCGGTGCCGCCGAGGCCTTGATGCCGGGCCTCAAGGCCTGGGACCTGGCCGATCATTGGGCGGGCCTGCGTCCCAAAAGCCCAGACGGTCTGCCGCTGCTGGGCAAGTTCGCCGACCGCCTTTATGTGGCCGGCGGGCAGTACCGCAACGGCATCCTGTTCACCCCCGCCATCGCCGATGAGATGGCCGCGCTCATGCTGGGCAAGGCCGATGGCATTCCCGATTTCGATCCAAGGAGATTCAGTTGAGCGATTTCACCGTCGATCCGGTCATCAAGTCCCTGACCCACCAGCTGGCCGATTGGCCGCTCTGCCGGGTCTTTCTCTACAATGACAGCCGCTATCAGTGGGGCCTGTTGGTGCCGCGCCGCACCGGCGTGATCGAGATGTGCGACCTGGGAGTCGAAGATCAGCGTCTTCTGATCGCCGAGATCGCGCGCCTGTCGGAGCTGATCCGCCCGCTGCCTGGCGTGGAAAAGCTGAATGTCGGCAACCTGGGCAACATGGTGCCCCAGCTTCATGTCCATGTGATCGGCCGGCGGAAGGGCGATCCGGCCTGGCCGGGCCCGGTCTGGGGCCATAGCGACCCCTTGCCCTGGTCGGACCCGGAACATGCCCCGCTGAGCGTCGCGGTAAGGAATGGTTAACCATAAGCGGCCAACGTGACGGCATGCAGGCAGAAGCCGCTACCGTCCCGTTATCGCTGCCCGAATCCCATGTCGTTTCGGCGCTGCGCAATGCCGCCGCCGTTACCGGATCGGACTTCCATTATCTGCTGGGCACCGCCATGCGAGAGTCCAGCCTCAAGCCCAATGCCCAGTCGCGCACCTCGTCCGCGGCCGGGCTGTTCCAGTTCATCGACCAGACCTGGCTGGGCCTGGTGAAGGATCATGGCGCGCGCCATGGCCTGTCCGGTTTTGCCGCCGCCATCAGCAAGGATGCGAGCGGCCGCTATCACGCGCCCGACGGCATGAAGGATGCGATCCTCTCCCTGCGCGGCGATCCCAACATTTCGTCCCTGATGGCCGGCGAATATGCCCGCAGCACCGAAGGGCAGATGCGCGCCAGCCTGGGCCGCGAGGTCTGCGGCGGCGAACTCTATGCCGCGCATTTTTTGGGACCCGATGCGGCCTGCAAGCTGATCCGTCTGGCCGGCAGCGAGCCGGGCGCCAGCGCGGCGGCGCAGTTTCCGCAAGCAGCAAGCGCCAACAAATCGGTTTTCTTTCATGCCGACGGCAAACCTAAGTCGGTGCGCGAGGTCTATGACTGGGCCCTGCGGCAACCGGGCGGCAGTGACACCTTGCGCACCGCGCCCGCGCCAACACCGGACAGCATGACGGCGCGCACCCAGGTCGCGGCGGCGCAAAGCGCGGAAGTGCAGATGCTGCTGGCCAGCGTGATCAACTGGCAGCCGCGCCACAGCATGTTCGGCAACCTGCTCGGCGCCAATGATTCAACCCCCAGCTCGGCCATGAGCTTTGCGCCGAACCTGCTCGGGCTCTTGTCGGATTCCCGCGAGCAGGGCTAAACCGCGAGGCGGTAGAAGCGCGCGGCATTGCGCCAGAACAGTGCTTCCTGATCCGCGACAGGCAAATCTTCCACCATGCGCGCCACCGCCGTGACCAGTTCGCCATAACCGATGCGAAGCCCCGCCACCGGAAAGTTGGTGGCGAAGATCGCGCGGTCAGGACCGAAGATGGAAAGGGCCTCGCGGACGATGCGGCGGTTGGAGTCATAGTCCCAGGGCGCATCGCGAAGCCCGAACTCCGAAATCTTCACATGCACATTGGGCTGGCGCGCGATCGTCTCCATCGCCTTGCGCCAGGCCGCCAGACCTTCTTCGCTGCGGTCCCAGGGAAAGCCGGTGTGATTGAGCACCATGGGGATATGCGGAAACTGCCGCGCCACGGCCGCCGCCTCGTCCAGATGCCACCAGGGCACGCGCAGGTCATAGCTGAGATCATATTGCGCCAGCCGCGACAGGCCCGTGAGCCAGGCTTCGTCGCGCATGGTGCCGGGTCCGCCCTTGGGCTTGTCCGCCGGGCTGGCGGTCGTCACCGGTTTGGAGCGGATGCCGCGCACCAGCGGAAAAGCGGCCTGTTGCGCCAGCACCTCGGCGGCCTCCGGGGTGTGAAACCAGGCATGGGCGACGATGGCATTGGGAAAGCCGTGCGCCGCGCTGATGGCCGAGATCCAGCGCGTCTCGCCAACCTGATCGCTGCGGTCCCATTCGGCTTCGCAATGGACCGTCGCCAGGACATTCAGTCCCGCGGCGTCGCGCAGGTAATCAGCGGGTAGATAATCGTGCCTGATGCCGGAATAATCGCCCATGAAGAAATTCGGCTCGGGATGGCTGCCCAGCCAGGGATGGCGGCGCATCGACAGATTCCAGAGATGGTGATGGGCATCGATCAGGGTGATGCCGTTTTCGCTGACCTGCCCGCTGATCGTCTTCATGCTTCCCGACCATAGTCATCGATCAGCACCCTGGGCAGCAGATGCACCAGCAGGGTCGCCGCCACCAGCGCGGCGCCCAGGCTGAAGATGGCGATATCCGCCTGTCCCAGGCGCGTGCGCATGATGCCGATAATGGAGGGTGACAGCGCGCCCGCCAGATTGCCCACGGCATTGATGGCGGCAATGCCGGCCGCGCTGGCCACGCCTTGCCAGATCCGGTTGGGAAGCGCCCAGAACAGGGAAGGAAAGGCCTGGGTGCAGATGGCGGCCAGGCAAAAGCCCACCATGGCTGCGACCACCGAGCCACGCGAGAGCTGGAACAGGAAAAATCCCGCCGCCCCGGTCAGGAACATGGTGGTCAAATGCCAGCGCCGCTCGCGGCTGCGGTCGGCGCTGATCCCGAACAACACCACACAGATCATGGCGCAAAGGCTGGGCAGGGCGGCGAGGAGGCCCACCCGCATGGGGTCGGCGATACCCAGCTCGGCAATAAAAGTCGGCAGCCAGAAGGAGAGACCATAGGCGGCATAGTTCAGCAGGAAATAGATTAGCATCATCCTCCACAAGGCGGGCGCCATCATCATGGTGCGCAGCGATGGCGGTTCCTTGCGGTCCGCCTCGCGTGCCACCTCGCGGTCGAGAAAGTTTTTTTCTTCCGCATTCAGCCAGGACGCCGTGGCGATCCGGTCGGGCAGGAAGGCCAGGATGGCAAAACCCACCAGCAGCGAAGGGATAGCTTCCAAGAGCAGCAGCCATTTCCAGCCGCCAAGACCCAGAAGGCCCGAGCAGGTGGAAAGGATCAGGCCCGCCAGCGGTCCGCCCACCAGGCCGGAGCCGGAAAGGGCCAGATAGAAGATGCCGAACACCCGGCCCAGCCGCCGCGCCGGAAACCAGGTGCTGAGATAGTAGACCACGCCCGGAATGAAGCCGGCTTCCGCCGCGCCCAGAAGGAAGCGGATGACGTAGAATTGGAAGACGCTATGTGCGAACGCCGTCAGGGCCGTGGCGATGGCCCAGGTGATCATGATGCGGCTGATCCAGCGCCGCCCGCCGACACGGGTGAGGATGAGATTGCTGGGAACCTCGAAAAGGAAATAGCCCAGAAAGAAGAGCCCCGCGCCCAGGCCGAACACGGCGTCGGAAAATCCCAGCTCCTGCGCCATCTCGGCGCGGGCGAAGCTGATATTGACCCGGTCGATATAGGCGAACAGCCAGCCCGCCATCAGCAGCGGCAGAATGCGCCAGCTTGCGCGCGCGTAGATCCGGCTTTCGCTGATCATTCCCATCCCCCTGCCAAGCTAAGCGGGCAGGGCTAGGATCGGCAAGGCGAAGTTATTTGGGCAGGAGCTCGTCCACCCGCGCGTCCAATTCCTTGCACAGGGCCAACGCGATCTTGTCGCCGGTGTCCTGCATCGCCTGCTTGTGGATCACGAGGATGGCGTTGACATGGGCGTCGATCAGCGAAAGCGGCAAGGCGGCGTTTTCCGGCAGGTCGCCGATCATGCGCGACAGCGAGCCCGCCACGCGCGCGATCAGCGGATAATTGAAGGTCGCGGCCTGGCCCTTGATGTCATGGGCAGCGCGCAGCAGCGCTGCGCGCGTGCCGGCGTCGGGCTGCTCGCCATAGCGGGCGCGAGCGGCGACCAGGACGCCGACATCGTCGGCCAGCCAGTCGGCGAATGAGCTTTTCAACGTCTCCATCGCCTGTTCGGCGCGCTTGACAGCCGCCATGTCCAGGCCGCCGGCACCGGTGCCGCCACCGGCCTTGGCCTTGAGGATGTTGGGCGGCATGAAGAGTTCGATCGGCTGGTCACGTTTCATGGCTTACTCCGCGGCCTGCTGGGTGGGGGTTGCGCTGCGGCGTTCGGGGCCGCGGTAATCGGCGTCGCCCCGGCGCCGCCGGCAGGGGCCGAAATAGACGGGCGTGCGCACATAGGGGCGGGGATGCTCGATCACCGCCGCCAGGCGCTGCATCATGGTCTTGACCGAAACCGGCTTGGCGATGAATTCGTTGATGCCGGCATCGCGCGCCTTGTTGACGTCCTCGACCAGGGTATGGCCGGTCAGCATGATCACCGGCACGAAAGGATTGGGGCTCTGGGGATTGGTGCGGATCATCTTGGTCAGCTCGATGCCCGACATGCCCTCCATCATCCAGTCCATCACCACGACATCGGGATTGGCTTCGCGCAGGATGGCCCAGGCGCGGTCGCCATTTTCGGCTTCATAGATCTGGATGACGCCGAAAGCCTGCAGAATGGTGGTGACGAGTTTGCGCATGTGGATGTTGTCATCCACCACCAAGACCTTCATGCGGTCGAAACGGTACCCGCTCATTCCCGGACGTCCCCGCGCCTCTTCTGGCGCCCTACCCGGGTGGAGAATAACTTAATGCCCGTTAATGGCTGGTAAGCGCGCAACCCCGTTTAGTCGGAGAATTGTTCCGCCAGGATACGCTCGTCCAGGTTATGGCCGGCGTCATAGAGCAGGGTCATGGCGATGGCGCGGTCCTCCATCACGTCGACAGCGGTAACATCGCGGATCTCGAAGTCATCGGCCACGGCGCTGACGGGACGCTTGGCGCTTTCCAGAATCTCGAAGCGCACTTTCGCCCGGTGCGGCAGAAGCGCGCCGCGCCAGCGCCGGGGGCGGAAGGCCGAGATCGGGGTCAGCGCCAGAAGGTCGGCGTCGATCGGCAGGATTGGTCCGTGTGCGGATAGATTATAGGCGGTGGAACCCGCGGGCGTGGCGACTAGGGCGCCGTCGCAGATCAGCTCGGAGATGCGCGGCTTGCCGTCCACCAGGATGCGAATCTTGGCCGCCTGGCGGGTCTCACGCAGCAGCGAAACCTCGTTGAAGGCGCGCGCTTCCACCGCGCGGGCGGCGGTGTGGGCGGTCATCTTCAGGGGGTGGATCACGGCTTTTTCGGCCGCGGCCAGCCGTTCCAGAAGGTCGGCCTCGTGAAACTCGTTCATCAGGAAGCCGACGGTGCCCTTGTTCATGCCGTAGATGGGTTTGCCCGCGGCGGTGAAGGCATGCAGGGTCTGGAGCATGAAGCCGTCGCCGCCCAGCGCGACCACGATCTCGGCGCCTTCGGGGCCTGACTCGCCATAGCGCTTGCGCAGAGCCGCGGCGGACTCTTCGGCTTCCTTGACGGCGATGAAATGCAGCTTGGTCATGGGCCTACCCTAGCATGTCCCGACTTCCAGCACAGGTCCGCCTCCCCCTCTCGCGCGTAGCGCTCCAGAGGGGGAGGTGGCCGTAGCAACGCCGCGATGCGCAGCTTTCATGCTGCGCATCGCGGCAAAGTTGCGAAGGCCGGAGGGGGTGCAGAAACTAAGTTGCGGTGCTGTGCAGTTCTTCCAGCGCGCGCTGACGGGAAAGCTGCTTGAAGACCTGCGCCACCACATTCTGGTCGGTGGTGTTGAGGAAATGCGGCATGCCATGGACCTGGCGCGACAGATTGAAGACGGTGGCGAAGACCGAACGGTCGATGCCCGCGCCATGACAGGCCAGCGCCACGGGACGCACGCCCTGCTGGTAGAAGGCCTTGCGGAAGCGCGCCGCGTCCAGCCCGACCAGGCGCGCAAAACCCAGATCGAACAGATCCATCTGGCCCTGGCTCAGCACCCGCATCAGGAAGCTGGGCCGCAGCTGGCCGCCGGTGACCATCTTCTCGATCAGGCGCTGGGCGCTGTCGCCCGGCGAATCCTGCGAGGCCGCGGGCTCGTTGTTCAGCACCAGGCGCACATGATCCAGCGCGGCATCCACCTTCTTTGGCGACACCGCATAGTTGGTGCGGATATAGGTCTTGAGCGCGTCCGACACGAATTCGCACATCTTGGTGGCAAGCTGCGGCGGCATGTCGGGGCGGCGGACGAGCGGCTCCTGCAGGCCGGTGAGGTCGCGCGACTTCTGTACCAGGGTCTCAAAGGTGCGGCCGGAAATCTGGGCGGTGACATTGCGCACCAGCGCCATCAGCACGCTTTCGCGGCCGGTCTCGACCAGCGCATCGGTGACGGCTTCGCTGATATGGGGCCGGGTGGCCACCGCTTCCTGGTGGCCGACATCGGACACGGCGATCAGCCGCAACACGTCATCGTCGGTGAGAAGCGGGGAGTTGATGATCAGGGGGCGGGCGACCTCGATGCGGTCGTCGACCAGGAGCAGGATCAGGTCATGCGGGGCGGTGGCGTCTTCCGACAGGCGCTCGGCCAGGGCGATACGGATGGCCATCTCTACGTCGCGGGTCAGGCGGCGCAGGATCTCGCGCATCAGTTCCCGCTCGCGCTCGCTGAGGGCCGTGTTCTGGACGCGATAGAGCGAGGCAACCGCGAGATAAATCTCTTCGCGGCTGGCGGTGGCGCCGGGATTCACGGCAAGCTGGGCCAGACGGCCCATGTCACTCATGTCGTGTGCGGTCAAAGCCACGCGGTCCCCTTGCTTCTGCAACCTGGCGGCGTTTTGCAGCCGTTTGTCGCCTATTTGTACGAAATGACCGTTAATGGCGGATTAAGTCTCTTGCGCCGGGGAGGGCAAAGATGTGCCTAATCAACACATGACAAAAGACAAATCCTTTCTTTTAGCCATCGACCAGGGCACCACCTCCACCCGCGCGATCCTTTTTGATGGCGAGGCGCGGCCCGTCGCCAGCCATGCCGTCGCGCTCAAGCAGATCTATCCGGCCAACGGCTGGGTCGAGCATGACCCGGCGGAAATCTGGCAGGCGGCGCTGGCCTGCTGCCGGCAGGTGCTGAAAGGCCGGGCGGCGGCCGAGGTGGCGGGGATCGGCATCACCAACCAGCGCGAGACCTCGCTGATCTGGGACAGGAAGAGCGGGGCGCCGCTCTACAATGCCATCGTCTGGCAAGACCGGCGCGGCGCGGGCCGTTGCGCGCAACTGAAGAAGCGGGGGCTGGAGGCCAAGGTCGCGCGCAAGACCGGATTGCTGCTCGATCCCTATTTCTCCGGCACCAAGCTGGAATGGCTGCTGAAGAATGTGAAGGGGCTCAAGGGCCGCGACATTGCCTTCGGCACGATCGACAGCTGGCTGATCTGGAACCTGACGCGGGGGAAAGTGCACGCCACCGACGTCACCAACGCCTCGCGCACCCTGTTGTGGAATCTGAAGACCCGCGACTGGGACGGCGAACTGCTCAAGCTGTTCGGCGTGCCGCGAGCGATCCTGCCGGAGGTCCGTGAGAGCCGCAGCGATTTCGGCGCCAGCGATCCCATGCTGCTGGGCGAAGCCATTCCCATCCTGGGCGTGGCGGGCGACCAGCAGGCCGCCAGCTTCGGCCAGGCCTGTTTCGCACCGGGCGATGTGAAAAGCACCTATGGCACGGGCTGTTTCGCCCTGGTCAATACCGGCAGCAAAGTGCCGCGCTCGCGCAACCGGCTGCTGGCGACCGCCCTTGCGGAGAAGCAGTATGCGATCGAGGGCAGCATCTTCATCGCCGGCGCGGTGGTGCAATGGTTGCGCGACGAGCTGGGCGTGATCGCCGGCGCGCCCGAAAGCGAGGCCCTGGCCAAGCGCGCCAAACCGGCCGAGGGACTCTACTTCGTGCCCGCCTTCACCGGGCTGGGCGCGCCCTATTGGGATCCGGCGGCGCGGGGCGCGATATTGGGTCTTACTCGCGACGTGGGCAAAGCCGAGATCGTGCGCGCAGCGCTGGACGCGGTGTGCTTTCAGACGCGCGATCTGCTGGAGGCCATGCGCCGCGACATGGCCTCGGCGGGTCTCAAGCGCCTCAAGGCCCTGAAAGTGGACGGCGGCATGGTGGCCAATGACTGGTTCTGCCAGCGGCTTGCCGACCTGACCGGCCTGCCGGTGGACCGGCCGAAAGTGACCGAGACCACGGCGCTGGGCGCGGCCTATCTCGCTGGCTTGGGCGCGGGGTTGTTCAGCGACGCCAGAGACATTTCACGCCGCTGGGCGCTGGATCGGCGCTTCGAGCCTGTACTTAGACGGGCAGAGCGTGACCGGCTCTATGCTGGGTGGATGCTTGCCGTTTCGCGTGTGCGGTAAGTAGAAATTGTATACACTTACAGTATAGACGACATTGACAGTTTCGTCACTCGCGCAGAGTGTTGCTGCCGGGAGAGGGACATGGGGCAAGTCGGGATACGCGTCGAAAGTCTGCGGGCACGGCGCAAGCCGGAAAGCCTGGCGCGTCTCAAGCAGGCCGCGCGCAAGCTGTTCGTGGAACGCGGTTACGACGCCACCAGGCCGCAGGATATCGCGCGCGAAGCGGGCCTGGGCCACGGCACTTTCTATCTGCATTACGCCGACAAGCGCGCCTGCTTTCTGTCCTTCGTGGATGACGCGCGGCGCGAGCTGGATGCGCATCTGCGCGACCGCCGTCGCGGCGCCACTCTGGAAGAGCGCATCGCCGTCACATTGGAAGCGATGTACGACTATGCCGACCGTCACCCGGGTCTCTTACGCGCGGCGCTGACCGATGCGCGGGTGATCGATGCGGAAGGCGAGGAGCTGCGCCCGCTCTTGACCCAGTGGGGCGAGGAATGGGCCAAGGTGATCGGCGAGGCGGTGGCCGAAGGCAGCGCGCGCAATGGTTATGACGCCGGCATCATCGGCCAGGCCATTGTCGGGGCGCTCTATCAGACCGGATGCGAGGCCCAGCATGCGGGCCGCTCGCGCGAGGCGCTGGTCGCCAACCTGACGATCTTCCTCAGCCGGGCCCTGCGGCCGGATTAAAGTCTCTGCGATGACCGTGCCGGAAGAAACCGCCATCCCATTGAGCCGGGGCAAGACGACCCTGCTTGTGCTGATGTCGATAGCCTTTATCCTGCTCGGCGTCTGGGTGATCCAGATGCGCGATGCGCAATTGCCGCCGGATTACGATCCGCTCTTTGTCCGTGGTGTGGCGCTGGCCTGTATCGTCTTTTTCGGGGCCTGCGGTCTGGTGGGCTTGCGCAAACTCTTCGACGGTCGCCCGGGGCTTCAATTCACGCCGGCCGGCATCGTCGACAATTCCAGCGGCGTGTCGGTCGGGCTGGTCCCCTGGTCCGACGTTACGGGTCTGGGCATTTTCCAGGTCGGGCGCACGCGTTCGATCGTGGTCAAGGTCGCCGATCCTGAGAAATATGCTGCCGTCGGCGGGCCGCTTCGCCGGCCATTGAACAAGGCCAACATAAAACTGTGCGGCAGTCCGGTCGTCGTGACCTCCAGCACCCTGAAGATCAGTTTTGATGAGTTGTATGCGCTGTTCGAAGCCTATCTTGCCCGGTACGGCATCACTCAGCCGGTAACCGAAAAGCCGAATTCGGTCTGATAACCAGACTCTGAGACCCGATTGAAATCCTGACCGTTATTTGACGCCGGTGGTTATTTGATGCCGGCGCCGGCCAGCCGCGCCACCGCGGACAAAGTGGTCTGCGCCGCACTCAGGCCCAGTCGGAAATCCTTGTCGTCATAGGTCGCGTACATATCGGTGGGCTGGTGCCATTGCGGATCCCAGCCGGCGCCGACATGGGCGCCGCGCTCATTCTCCCGCACGCTGATCGAAGCCACCGAATCCTGGAATTCATGGGAGTCTGTGTTGGACATGTGACTGCCGATATTGGCGGGATAGTCGGTGGCGTATGTCTCATTGGCGGCCTGCAGCGCAAAGGCCAGGTCGCGCGAAGCGCTGGCGAACTTGGAGTCCGCCTGGAATTCGATATTGACGTCGGCTTCCGGGCGCTGGACGGGGCTCAAGGAGCCATCGGGGCGCGGCATGCCGTGGTCGAACAGCATCATGTCGTGCTGGATCATCCCCAGCCATCTTGGTTCGGGATAGCGGCCCGAGCCGGCTGGCATCTCCTGGCCCTGCAGCTTTTCGCGCTGGGCGACATAGGCATGGGCGCCGTTCAGTCCGGTCTCTTCATTGTTCCAGAGGATGAAGCGGATCGAACGGTCGGTCCGCACATCGGCGGAAGAGAAGATGCGCGCCAGCTCCATCACCAGCGCGGTGCCCGAGCCATTGTCATTGGCCGCCTCGCCGAACCCGATGCCGTCCATATGGGCGGCGACGATATACATCTCGCCCGGATGGGTCGTACCGATCTTGGTGCACCAGACTTCCTGGCGCTCGCCCGGCACCGCGGGCGGCATGTCGAGCGCGCGGATGCGGGCGTCGGGCTGCTTCATGGGATCGTAATTGACGCCGGCGGGCTTGATGACGCCGCGCTGGCGCGCGCCCCCCACGCCGAATTCCGGCTTGCCGCCTTCGGCCTGATGGAGTGTCGAAGCGCTCAACACCCGGTGCGGCGGCTCTTCGCCGAACTGGTAGGTCAGGCGCTCGGTATTGGTACAGCCATGGCTTTTGAGCTGGGCTTCGATCCAGTCGATGGCGTCGCGGTTGCGCTGAGTGCCCTGGCGGCGGTCGCCGAAACGCGTGAGGCCCTTGATGGTGGCCTTGTAGCGTTCCAGATCCAGCCGCTGCACCAGGACGCGAACCGGGTCGGCCGGTTGCTGGGCGAGAACTGGCAGGCACAAGCCCAGCAGCGCGGCTGACAGGACAAGGGTCTTTCTGACAGCCTGACAGGATGAGCGCGGCGGCGGTGCGTTGATTTCGGTGTCGCTCATGGCGCGGCCTTGGCGAAGTCCGGCAGAGTCTTGAGCACCTGCTCTGTCTGCGCCGTTGTTTCACGCAATGGAGCGTTGCCGTAGGACGGCAGTGCAGGCCCTATCGGCCCGCAAAGAGAAGGGTTGCGCAGAACCGCGCGTTTTTTTCCTGCCGCGATGATGGCGAGGTCATCAGGGCTGAAGACGATATCCTGGGCCTTCATCCGGTAGATCAGCGCCAGGCTCAGTTGGTCACGGGACCGGTTGAAATAGCGCGCGCTCCCCAGCGCGGCGCGCAAGCGGTCCTCGGTGACCGGATCGAGCCGCCGTCCCGGCCCTGACATGCCGCTAAGATCCGTCCAGGCAGCCACTTCCCCCTCGCCAAAGGCATCGGCCTTGCGGATAAAGCCGTAAATGATCGCCAGGTCCGCCAATTGCTGGCGGGGGAAATGGGTCGCGGTCTGCGAGGCCAGCACGCCGTCCCAGGTGCCGCTGGTCCATTGGCGCAGCGGCATCACGCCGACATCGCCGACCGGCGGCAGCTGACCGGTGCGTGAAGCCGTGTCGAGTATCTGCTCCAGGGCATCCAGGCGGCGCTCGCCACATCGTTCCACCATCATTCGCTCGATGGCGTTGCCCATGCTGGCGGCCAGTTCGGTGGCGAGGACGGCGCGAGCCTCCATCACCTTGTTATGCCAATGCCACCATTCCACCGTCTGCTCGGCGGCGAGCGCGATGCAGACGCCGAGCGTGATGGTGCCCAGCTCGATCAGGAATTCGCGCCAGTTATGCACGGGTTTGGGCTTGTGGATTTCCACCGCTGACGTCTCCTCTGGCGTTGGTTGGGCGGGCGGGATGTCGGTCATTTCACCACCGGCCCCAGCCAGGCATCGAAGGCGCGGCGTTCGCTTGCCCGCTTTTCAATCTGGGGCAGAACACCCGCCAGGGGCGCCTGGCCATAGGTCGCGGCCACCGGTCCGATCGGCCGGCACATCGGGTCCTGATCCAGGGATGCGTCCAACCTGTCGTGGATGAATTTCCTGTCCGGCGCACTGAGCGGCAGATTCATCGGCCTGGCGCGGTCGCCTATCTGGCCGCCGACCAGCGCCATGGCCCGGTTGTAATAGCGTGCCCTGCTCAGCGCGATGTGCAGTGCCGCATCCAGCGCCGGATCGAGCCGACGGCCCGGTCCCGCCATGGCGGCGAGGTCGGCCCATACCGCTATTTCCGCCTGATTGTTCGCCCGCTGCAGAGCGATCTGTTCGTAGGTGCCGCTCAGCTCAGCCAATTCTGGGCGCGAGAAATGCGTCGCCACCTGTGACGCCACCATGCTGTTCCACGCGCCGCTGGGCCAGGGGCGGTAATGCGGCGCGCCGATATCGCCCACCGGGGGCAATGTGCCGGAAGCCGACGCCGCATCCAGGATGCGGGCGAGCGCATCCAGCCGCTTTTCGATGCAGCCCTCCGTCCGCACCCGCTCGATGCCGTAGCCGACACTGACAGCCATCTCAGTGGCGATCGACTCGCGGGCTTCCTGCACCTGATTGCGCCAATGGAAGAATTCGACCGTCTGCTCGGCGGCCAGCGCGATGCAGACGCCCAGTGTGATGGTTCCGAGTTCGACCAGAAATTCGCGCCAGTTGTGCACGGCTTTGGGCTTGTGAATTTCCACGGGCGGCGTCTCCTCTGGCGCGGGTGCAGGTTCGGTGGGCGGCGTGTCGGTCATGGTGCGTCAGACGAAAAATCCGGCGGACTCTTTGCGATCTGGGGAATTCTTGCGAACACCGGCGAGACGTAACCCTGGCCGTAGATTGCAGGGGGCGTACCCGTCGGCGCGCAGACGCCTGTCTGGATCAGCGCAGGATCGCGCTCCACGGCAGCAATCCTCTCCAGATCCTCGCGCCCGAAATGGATATGCTGGCTCTGGACGCGGTCCATCAGGGCCACCGCCAGATTGACCACGCTGCGGCTGTCGGTGCGCGCCTGGCTCAGGGCATCGCGCAGCTTGGCCTCGGAGGCGGGATCGAGCCGGCGGCCCGGGCCCACCATGGCATAGAGGCTGTTCCAGGGCCCCAATTCCTCCTTGTTGAACTCTTCGATCCGCTGAATCACCTTGTACAGAGAGGCAATGTCGGCCAGTTGCTGGCGGGGAAAATGCGTGGCGGTCTGCGAGGCGATCACGCTTTCCCAGGCCCCATCGGGATAGGTCTGGCGCCACGGCACATTGATGTCGCCCAAGGGCGGCAGGCTGCCGCTCTTGGCTGCCGCATCCAGGACCGTTCCCAGCTGATCGAGGCGGCGTTCCACGCAATCGTTTGTGCGAACGCGGCGGATGGCGCCCATCAGATTTTCCGTCAGCTCGGTGGCGATAACCTCGCGCGCTTCCGCAACTTGCGCCCGCCAGTGCAGCCATTCCACCGTCTGTTCGGCGGCCAGCGCGATGCAGACGCCGATGACGACGATGCCGATCTCGGTCAGCAATTCACGCCAGCTATGGACGGGCTTGGGTTTGTGAAACTCCACGTGTGGCGTCTCCTCTGGCGTTGGCACTGGCACTGGTTCGGCAGGCGGGATGTCGGTCACGGCGCGTCCGGTTCAAAGCTGCGCAAAGACTTGGCGGCGGCGCTGACGATGGTCATGTTCTCCCGGCCCGGGGCCTGCCCATAGCCGGGCGGCACCGGGCCAATGGGTGCGCAGGTCGATGCCAGCGTCGCGGGCTCGGTCTTGTTTCCCGGGCGGGCTTGCAGCGGCGCGGTGCGCGCAGCCTCGATCTCGGCCAGCTCGGATTGGGTGAAAGGCAGGCCCAGGGCCCTGGCCTGGTCGACCAGGAACATGGAAAGGGTTGACATGGTGACGTCTTGCCAACGGGCGCGGCCTATCGCGTTCTGCAATTGCGTGTCGAGAGAGGGATCAAGGCGCCGGCCAGGCCCCACCATGGCATAGAGATCGCTCCAGGCGTCCCTATCCGGCGCGGCATGGTCCTCAAGACGCTGCACGACCTTGTAGACGGCGCCCAGGGCCGCGAGCTGCTGGCGCGGAAAATGCGTCGCTGTCTGCGAGGCCACCACGCTCTCCCAGGCGCCGCTGCGCCACATATGCGGCGGGGGCGCGCCAATATTGCCGACGGGCGGCAGGCTGCCGGAGCGGGAGGCATCGTCCAGGATTTTCGCCACATCATCGAGCCTCTGCTCGACGCAATCGCTGAGGCGCATGCGCCAGATCGCACCATCCAGATTGTAGGCCATCTCGGTGGCAATGACCCCTCTGGCTTCTTCGACCTGGCCACGCCAATGAAACCATTCGATCGTCTGTTCGCCTGCCAGGGCGATGCATATGCCAAGCACGACGACACCGACCTCGGAAAGAAATTCGCGCCAGTTGTGCACGGGCTTGGGCTTGTGAATTTCCACGGGTGGCGTCTCCTCTGGCGCGGGCGCGGGGTCGGCGGTGGGTGCGTCGCTCATGGCGCACTGAAATCCGGCAGGGTCTTCACCGCCTGGTCGGAAAGTGCGGGGATTAGGGGAAAATATGACTGACCGTAACGCGGCGGCACGGCGCCCACCGGCCCGCAGATCGCCGATGTCGCGTCGGGACTTGGGGCGCCGGGAAGCGCCTCCGTCAGGGACCAATTCTTGGCGTCGGCGATCAGCTTCAGGTCGTCGCGGCTATAGGGCAGCCCGAGCGCCTGGGCGCGCACAACCAGTGTGGACGACAGCGAGGCATAATTCCGGTTGATGGCGCGGGTGAGACTGAGCGCCCTGCGCAATTCCGCTTCCGAAGCCGGATCGAGGCGGCGTCCTGGTCCCACGATAGCGTAGAGCTCGTTCCAGGCCTGCACGCTGAGCTGCGTCAGGCCCTCCATCCGCTCCACCAGCTGGTAGAGGCTGGCCAGATTTGCCAGCTGCTGGCGCGGGAAATGGGTGGCGGTCTCGGCCGCCACGACGCTTTCCCAGGCGCCGCTGCGCCACTGCCGGGGCGGCGGCTGGCCGATCTCGCCCACCGGCGGCAACTGGCCGGTGCGGGAGGCGGTGTCCAGAATGTCGCTCAGCGTATCGAGACGGCGTTCGATGCAGCCTTGGGTGCGCAGGCGCATGACGGCGCCGGCCAGATTGTTGGCCATCTCGGTGGCGATCACCTCGCGCGCCTCCGCCACCTGGCCGCGCCAGTGCCACCATTCCACCACCTGCTCGGCGGCCAGGGCGATACAGACGCCGATGACGACCACGCCGATCTCTGTCAGCAACTCGCGCCAGTTGTGCACGGGCTTGGGCTTGTGGAATTCCACGTCTGTCTCCTTTGGCGTCGTCTCCTGTGACGCGGGTGGTGGCAACGGTTCGGTGGAAGGGGTGTCGGTCATCGTCAATCAGGCGATGAATTCGGATCGCCGGCGCCCCGGCGGCCGCCTTCCAGCCAGCGCGCCAGTCCCGGCGTGCAGGCGCGCGCCATGATGGCCTCGTAGCGGGCGACATCCTCGGCCGTCAGATATTCGCGCCAGCGCCCGCTGCGGCCCTGGTTGATGAAGCGGTCGGCGCCCCGGTCGAACACCCGTCCGAGCTTGGGAAGCAGCGCGCCACCGTCTTTCTTCATCGACTCGAACCGCGCCGCCTCGACCAAGGGCGGCATCAGGGCCGGCGGAACGGCGATGTCCAGGAAATCGGCGATGCGCTGCATTTCGCCGGCCAGGTCTTCCTTCAGGTCGTTGTAGTGAACCAAAAGAAGATTGGGCCGGCGCCGCTCGCGCCAATAAGTCTGCTCGAAGCCGAAGAAGAAAGGCCCGAAACGGCTTGCGGTAGGCTGGCCCTGCGCCTCGATCTGGCTCTCCAGTTCGCCGAACCATTGAACGAGATAGTCGCGCGGGTTCTCGGGCCGGGGCGGGGGAGGGCCGGCGGGCGTCTCGCCGCGCTCCGCGGCGACGGCCCGCGCTTGGGTGGCGATGTTCGCGCCGAATTCCGGCGTGAAGCCGCTCTCATGGTTCTGCCAGGAAAGCCGCGCGTCGCGGCCATCGCGGCCGACATGGATATATTTGACCGTGTCCCAGACCGGCAGGGCGTCGAAGGGAAGATGGGACTTGATATAGCGGCGGTGGACTTGCGCCTTCAAGGTCGCCAGGTCCTCCTCGATGGGATTGAAAATGGTGGAGTCCAGCCAGGGCGAGATGTCCATGAAGGGCCGCACCTCCGGTGACTGATGGACCAGGAGGTCGACGATACGCTGCGTCCAGGTCGTTCCGCATTTGGCGAAAGTCCCAATCACGATGTCGCCGTCCCGCGGCTCGAAATCCCGCCAGCGCCGGCTGTCGGTTACGGGGGTCCTGACGATTTTCTCGGGTGCGCGAAGCAATGTCGCCATGTCGGTCTCCAAATCCGGTTCGGCTGGTGAATCCAATATGTCCTGTGGATCGGCCCCGTATCAGTTCTCAGATCATCACCGGCCTGCGACGAGTTTGATGTGCATGACGGTCTTGTCGGGCAGGACGTCGGTCCACTCTTCGCCCACCCTGTGGGATATCTCCTTGCGGCATCGCGGCTGCGTGTCTGGCATGGCCGCATTGGTGGTGCACAGCCAGCTTCCCATCCGCGCCCACATCCCGTTGAACTTGGGATGTTCTGGATCCGACGTCGTAGAGGACCAGGTTCCGTCCTTGTTGATAAAGACTTTACTGACGACCTGTGTGGGTGAAGTGGAGATGAGGGTGTTGGAATAGAGATTTGCAAGTGGATCGGCCGCTGCCGTTGTGCCGGTAAGCGCTAGTGACGCTGCCAGAATCTGGGAAGAAAAATGCATGGAAATCTCCTTCTGAAATGTGAGGGACTCGAATCGGACATCGAATATGAATGCGGGAAGAGATCGGGTTTTGAAATTTCTTGAATATGCAAGGACGACGTTGGCTTGATGCGACAGCTTTTATTGGAATTGGTTTGAAAGGCTCTCAGTCCACATGCGGAGAGCTCCCAGAGAGTTCGGCTTTCACGTGAACCCCAGCAGCGTGAGTGAAATCGTCTTCCAGGCGGGGCTGAAATACAGCCACGCCGCAGCTAGCTCGTTGGCGAGAATCCATCCCGCGCCCGCGACATAGGCCGGATGCAGACGCCCGCGTGTCGCCAGGTCATAGGCTCCCAGCAATGCAATCGGGATGTCGCCGCCAAGATTGTAGGCGACGAAGAAGCCCCAGAAGGTGCCCGTCCCCGCCGGGCCGATGGTGAGCAGCCACAGCCGCGCGAACCCCGCCGTGCTGAGATAGAAGAGGGACAGCAGCATCAGCCTTTTGTGCGCCGGGGGATCGCGGCGCTGAAGGATCGCCGCGCCGGCCAGGGTGGCGAAGCCCAGCATGTCGGTCAGATTGATACTGATGAATTGCGGATGGTGAGAACCTGGCAGCGCCGCGATCTGGTGCTGCACCGTCCAGGCGGTTGCCAGCGCGATGACCACCATGACCGGGATCAACCAGGCCATCGCCAGCCCCAGGCGGCGATGCAGGTCCAGGCGGCGATTGCGGACCAGCATCATCTGGACGGTCATCAGGACCAGCCAGCCGGTGAAGAGCAGGGCATGCACATGCACGATCAGGGGATAGGCGCGGGCGGAATGGCGGATATGGTCGATCACGTCCAGGCCGAAACCGCCGACAATCCCCGCCCAGGTCAGCAGCAGCAGCGCCAGGAAGGCGTTGCGGTCGGCCGCATGCCGCGGGGCGAAGGGCGCGGCTGGCGGTGCGGTTCTGCCAAGGGCTTCAACACTCATCTTTGCGTCCTTCAGGATTTCAGATGTGCGGCCAGTTCGGCTTTTTCAGAAGGTGTAAGATCGAGCTGTGTCGCGCTTGTGAATTGCGACCTGGCTTCGGCGGGCTTGCCGGCATAGCCAAGGGCCTCGCCCCACTTCAGATGCAGCCGGCCCCATTTGGGCGCGTATTTTTCCGCTTCCGCGAATTTGGCCAGCGCCTGGTCGGAATGCTTCTGCAGCAGCAGGGCCTCGCCCCATAGCTCGAGGACGTCGGCGAAGTGCGGGCCCTTCTGGTTGGCGGTGGTGAATTTCCCGATCGCGCCGTCGAGGTCGCCCTTGTCCATCAGCATGCGGCCCCAATCGGCATAGGCGAAGGGGATGGACGGCGCCTGGCGCACCGCCTCGGCAAACCAGAAGGCCGCGCCGTTCCAGTTTTTCTGCGCCGCATCGATGCGGCCGCGCGTCCGCAGGCACAGGTCGCAATCGCGCGGTGTCCTGTCGATCCTCGCATGGGCGGCGGCGAAATCGCCGGCCCTGGCCTGAGCCTCGGCGATGACCGGCCATATACTGGTTGGGGGATAATTGCTGAACGCAGTGCCGCCGGCGGCAAGCGCGGCATATCCCGCATCAAGCGCAGAGGCGATTTGCAGAGCCTGCGGCCAGTTTTCGGTTTCCTGCGCGATTGCCAGTTCTGCCGCGCGGAAAGTATAGGCTGCGAAATCGGCGCGGGCCTGGGCATGGGCGTCGCCTTGGGATTGGGCGGTGGTCCTGACCGCGGCGACGACAGCGGGGGCGCTGGCCAGGACAAGCCGGGCACCCGCCCGGTCATGGACGTGGATCAGGTCGGTTGCGAAGTCGGCCAGGGAATCGCTCGCAGTGCCGACATTGCTTCCTGGATGAGACAGCAGAGCCTGAAGTTTGCCGGCGGCATCGGCGGATGAAGCCAACTCCGGCAAATCCGCCAATCGCACCCGGTGTTTGTCGGCGTAATCGCCGAGGTCGCCATCGATGGTAATCGTTGCGTCATATTTCAGTCTTGGCACCATCTCGGGCCTGATGTCGGTCTGGCCGCCCGCGTCCAGCAACTGCAACCCTTTTCGCGCGGCTTCCAGCTCCGCTTCGGGATGCGCCAGCCCCTGGTTCCATGCTGTCACCTTGTACCAGCCCCAGGCGAAATCCGGCTTCAGGGCGACAGAGGCCATGGCGGCTTCGAACGCTTGCCGCATTTGGCCGCGCGCGCCGAGCGCGTTGGTCAGCCCGGCATAGGCCCAGGCGCGGTCGATCTGCGATCCGCTGCGTGCGCTTTCGGTCAATACGGTTATGGCCTCATCATTCCGGCCCAGGCCCAAAAGACGGACGCCAGCCCGATAGGGCTGGGTGCGGGCAAAGACCGTTTCGCTGGCCCGCAGCAGCAGACTGGTGAAATCGGCCTCGGGCCCGGAAATCGGCTGGCCGGCCTCGGCGCCGGCGCGGGCGGTGACGGTCAGGCCGGCGCCGTCATGCACGACCTCGCCGGTAGTGAGCGTCTGGTGCCCCAAAGTGCGGTGGAGATAGCGATTGAGTTCGCCGACCGAGACCCCGGTTTCGGGAATCTCCACTTTCAGATCGTCACCCCAATTGTTGGCGAAGCTGCCGGGCGCCCGCGAGGAATTGTTCTGCGCCTGCATGGCGGAGAGATTGTCGAGCATCCGGGCGGCCACGACCTGGCCGGTCAAGCCGCGCGCGGCCAGATCGGGCGGCACCGAAAAGGCCTCGATCACCAGGCCATCGTCATGGGCGGCGCTCCACAGCATGACGCAAAAGCCGATGACCAGGGTCAGGGCGAGAAGGCCGACGGAGAATTCAAAAGCCGCCTTGGCATAACCGCTGAACCGGCGCAGGCGCAGGTGCGACAGCTTGTAGGGTTCTTCCGCCCGCATCTCCTCCATCTGAAGATGCAGCATGCGGCGCTGGTCCTCGTTCAGGCGGCGCGTGTCTTCGAGATAGGCATCGGCCTTGTCCCGGCTGGCGCTGCCCAGGGCCAGAGCCACACCAGTGGGATCGGTTGCCGGCTTGGCGCCTTCAGGAGTGGACTCGGCGGCGGCAAGGTCTTCAGACATGGTTCAACCTGGCGAGTTCGGTTTTTTCGGTTGATGTCAGGTCGAGTGCGGCGGCGCGGGCGAATTGTGCCTTGGCGTCGGCGGGCTTGCCCGAATAGGCGAGGGCTTCGCCCCATTTCAGATGCAGCCGACCCCAATTGGGCGCGTATTTCTCGGCAGCTGCGAATTTCGCCAGCGCCAAATGCGACTGGTTCTTGGCCATCAGCGCCTCGCCCCAACCCTCCAGCGCATCGGCGAAGTGCGGGCCTTTTTTGTTGGCGGCGTCGAACTGCACGATAGCCGCGTCCGGCTTGCCTTGCGCCAGAAGCATCGAACCCCAATCGGCGTAAGCAAGAACGGAGGAAGGCGAGGCGGCCACTGCGCGGGCGAACCAGGTTTGCGCGTCGCCCCAATTGCCCTGCAGGGCATCGATATTGCCGCGCATGTCCAGGCACAGATAGCAGTCGGTTGGCGTGGCATCGATCGCGCGGTGTGCGGCGGCGAAATCTCCGGTCCGGGCGAGGGCATAGGCCAGCAGCGGCGTTACCCGCGTCGCGACCAGGATGTTTCCCAGTCGCGGTGAGACGGGGGGGGCCTGGATCGCCTGGGCATAGGCGCGCACGGAAGCCAGCGCGGCCGGCCAATCCCGCGCCGCAAGTGCCGCAAAATAACGGGTCCGCTGCAGTTGTTCAGGATCGGGCAGTCCCCCCGCCGCCGCGCCGGCGCTCAGCGCCCGGCTCAGCTTCTGGTCGTGGAGGCGCACGGCATATTCTGCCCGCTTCAGGTCTGCGCCGAACATGGAGCAGAGGCGGCGGGAATAGCACGGTTGGGCCAGGGCCTGCTGGAAATCACCGCTCGTTATATTGCGCAGGTCGGCGGCGCGCAGCTTGGCATAGGCGACACCGTCGGAATTCAGCCAGGCGGGTTCGTCCTCCTTACGCTTGCCTGCAATTTCCCCCGCCTGGGCGAATGCTTCTTCGTCATGCCCCAGCGCCACAGAGATGCCCATCAACTCCATATGGCTGGCCGTGGTTTTCGGATCCTGCGCGATGGCGATGCGCGCGCGGGCCATGGCGAGGGCAAGATCGCCGGTCAGATAGCGCGTCTGGTTCGCCCACAGCGCATAGGCATCGGACAATTCCGTCGGCGTGTCCGCCAATTGCGGCAGGCGTGCCGCCGCCGCGAGGGCTTCGATGGGACGATCTTTGCCCATTAGGTAGATGACATCATTTGTCGGATCGACCTGCGCGAAGACCTTTTCCGCGGCCTGGTCCTCCAGCTTGTCGAGATCCTTGGCGGCACCTTGCAGGACAAAAGCGTCGCGGCCATCCAGCGCGACGGTGAGCGCGATCCTGCCGTCGCCCATGTCGCGCAGATTGCCGGTGAGGCGCCTTTCATGCCCCAGCCACGTTTTGAGGTAGCGCCAGGCCTGGGTGAGGGAAATGCCGGTTTCCGGGATCTCGACCTTGATCTCCTGGCTGCGGTCCTGGCTGACATCCTTGGATTGCTTCAGCGAAGTTCCATTGGCGAAATCGCGAATGGCGGCAAAACGGGTGGTCAGATCGTCGGCCAGCGCATCCGCCGTCATGCCGCCGGCCGCGAAAGCGGGCGGAACGGAAAAGGCATCCACCACCAGGCCTTCTGTCTGGCTCGCCTCCCACATGGCCAGCGCGATGGCGCAGAGCAGAAGAGCGCCGACCGCCACAAGCATCAGGCGCGTGGCGCCCTTCATGCGATCCTCGAACCGGCGCCAGCGCAGATGCGCCAGCTCCAGTTCGGCTTCCTCGTGAAAATGCGCATCCTGCGCCTTCAGGCGGCTGATCTGGAGCGCCGTCAGGCGGCGCTGGTCGCGCAGAAAGCCGTCGGCTTGTTCGCGGCTGGCGCCGCCCAGCGCCAAGGCAACGGCCACCGGGTCGGGTGTTTCGCCACCGGCCAAGGCGTTCGCTGCTTCAGGCGCGGCCAGTTCTTCGGCTTCCTCAGCCATGCGGTGCTCTCATCAGTTCGGTTTTTTCGGATGGGGTAAGGTCGAGGGCGGTGGCGCGGGCGAATTGGGCCTTGGCGTCGGCGGGTTTGCCGGCATAGACGAGGGCCTCGCCCCATTTCAGATGGAGGCGGCCCCAGTTGGGGGCGTATTTCTCCGCCGCTGCGAATTTCGCCAGCGCCAGATGAGACTGGTTCTTGGCCATCAGCGCCTCGCCCCAACCTTCCAGCGGATCGGCGAAGTGCGGGCCTTTCTGGCCGGCCAGCTTGAACTTCTCGATCGCCGCATCGGGCTGGCCGCGATCCAGCAGGGCCCGGCCCCAGTCTTCGTAAGCGAAGGGAACGGAGGGCGCGTCATGGACGGCGCGCGCGAACCAGCCATCGGCCCGAACCGGGTCTTTTGCGAGCGCGGCGATGACGCCGCGTGCACGCACGCAGTCATAGCAATCGGCCGGCGTGGCGGCGATCAGCGTTTCGGCGCCCGCCAGATCGCCGGTGTGCGCCTTTGCCAGCGCCACCCAGGGGTTCAGCTGCACCGCAAAGCGCAGCTTGGGATCCAGGTCCGGCATCAACTGGATGACGGATTTTTTGGTTGGCGCTTCCCCGGCCAGAACCGCCGGCCAGTTTTCCAGTCTGCCTTCCGCCTGAAGCCGCGCGATGAACAGCGCAGTGGCGGCGCCGGGCCTGGACGCGGGGGCTGGTACGTCGTCCAACCAAGCTCTTGCGCGGCTGTCATGCTGCGCGGCCAGGAACGATCCGCCCAGGCGCAAGGCCGTGAGCGGGCTAAACCGGGCGACGCCGGCGCCGGTCATCTCCGCGCCGATCCGGGCCAGGCGAATGCCCTCTGCGTAATTGCCCGTCAGCTCCGCGCCGGCGAGCTGGATGGCATTGCGAAGACTGGCGGCGGCGCCGGGCAGCCAATCGGAGGAACCGCGTTCCAGCACCGGTAGCGTATTGGGTATCAGGGCGAGCGCGGCTTCGGGGTGACCGAACTGCTGCTCGCTGCCGACGGCGTTGATATAGCCAAGCGGGGCGTCGGGGTCGGTATCGCGCTCCTTGCGATAGAGGGCCAGCGCCTTGCGGCCGTCACCCAACCGGGCAGAGATGTTGGCGAGGGCGTTCAAGGCGCTTGCCCTGATCTGGCGGGATTGCGCGGGATCATCGGCCACCCGCTCCAGGATCGCCCGGGCTTCGGCGACCCGCGTGGAGCCTGGGTTCGCCAGATGTGAGGCAAGGCGCGTAGGCTCCGTCACCTCGACGACATGCTCGGCCGCTTTCTGGATCAGGCTGCCCAATCCGGCCTCCGGCCCGGCATAGGAAGCGCCGTCGCCGCCGGCCATACGAACCGTCACCGCCAGACCTTCCGGCGTGTGCACGATCTCGCCGCCGACCATGGTCTCGTGCCCCAGCCATTCGCGCAGGAAGCGGTAAACCTCGCCCAGCGATATGCCGGTCTCGGGTATTTCCACCTTGATGTCGTTGGACGAGTTGCGGGAGACCGCCGGGTCCTGGGCGACGGTGTTGAAAAGGGTTTGCGCGACGCGGATCTCGTCGAGCAGCTTGCTTGCCACCACCTCGCCATTGAGGCCGCGCGCCGCCAGATCGGGCGGCACCGAGAAGCTCTGGATGACAAAGCCATCGGCATGGGCGGCGCTCCACACCATGAGACCCAACCCCGCCACCACCGCCAGCGCCAGCAAACCCAGCGAGGCTTCAAACGCCGCCTTGGTCCAGCCGCTGAAGCGGCGCAGGCGCAGGTGCGAGATTTCATACGGCTCGCGCCGGTGTATCTCCTCCATCTGGAGTTCGAGAAAGGCGTTGGCCTTGTCGCGGCTGGCCCCGGCCATCGCCAGGGAGACGGCCAGCGGATCGCTGTGTTCTGCCGCGCCGGGTTCTGTCTCTTCAGACATGATTGGCCCTCGCCAGTTCGGCCTTTTCGGATGGCGTCAGATCGAGGGCGGCGGCGCGGGCGAAGTGCTTCTTCGCTTCGTCCTGATTGCCCGCAAAGCTCAGGGCCTCGCCCCATTTCAGATGCAGCCGGCCCCAGTTGGGCGCGTATGTGTTGGCTTGCTCGAATTTCCTCAGCGCCTGGCGTGACCGGTTCTTGGCTATAAGCGCCTCGCCCCAGCCTTCCAGCGGATCGGCGAAATGCGGGCCCTTCTGGCTGGCGAGCTTGAACTTCTCGATGGCGGCATCGGGCTGGCCGCGCTTCAGCAGAGCCTCTCCCCACAGGGCATCGGTGAAGGGAATGGAGGGCGTCTGCGCTTGCGAGCGCGCAAACCACCAGTCGGCGCGGGCATGGTTGCCTTCCAGCTCCGCGATCTGGGCGCGCGCGCGCAGGCAAGTGTCGCATTCCGCCGGCGTGGGCGCGATCATCGCTTCGGCGCCGGCGAAATCACCCAGATGGGCGCTGGCGAGCACCAAGTATGGCCGCAAATAGTCGAAGCTGCCGGAGAGCCGGATACCATAGGTGAGAGCGACCGCGTTCTTCCTCGCGGCCGGTTCCAGCGTGCGGACCGCCTGCCAATCCTGCATCTGGGCATAGAGCGGTATGCGGTAAAGCGGATCGGCCAGATCGCTGGACCCCAGGGATTGCAGATAGGTTCGCAGCCCCCCAGCGTCATGCTGGCCTGCCAGGGATTGGGCGGCCCAATTTTGGAAAGTACCGCGGGACAGAACGGAAAAATTGTCCGTCAGCTCCGCGCCGGCCTTTGCGATAGGAAAGGCCCCGGCAAAATCGCCCACCCCATAAGCGATACGCATATCGGCCAGGGCGTACGCATTGGGAATGTAGTGCGGGTTCAGATCGGGAACGGAGTCGCGGTGCAGCAGGCGGCTGGCCGTGCGGAATTGCGCCAGGGCATTTTCCTCGTGCCACAATTCTATCTCCCGGTTGGCCAGCGCGAACCAGCCGATGGTGAAATCGGGCGAGGAGGCAATGGCCTTGCGATAGTCGGCGATCGATTGCCGGTCGTCGGCGCGGAAACGGAAGGCGATGGTGCCCAGGCCGTTCCAGGCCCAGGCCCGTTCCACCGGGTCGTCGCCCGCAATCAGTGTGTTGTAGATCGCCGTTGCGCGCGCGATGCGGTCCTGCAGTCCGGCCGGATCGTAATTGCGATCCAGATAGTTGGCGTAGCGATAGGGTTGGGTGACTTCATAGACATGCTCGGCCGCCTGCTGCAGCAGCCGGTCGAGATCGGCTTCCTTGCCGGTGAAGGTGGCGCCTTCCTCGCCGCCGGTGCGCGCCGTCACCGCGATGCCGTCGGGGATACGGTAGACCTCACCGGAAATGCGGATGTCATGGCCCAGCCAGTCCCTGAGAAAATCGCGCAGCTCGCCGATCGAGACACCGGTCTCCGGAATCTCGATCTTGATGTTGCCGCCCCAGTTGTTGGCATAGGACTGGACCGAGCGGGAGGATTCCGACTTGGTCATGTGATTGAGCTTGTCGATCACCTGGCTGGCGATGACCTCGCCGTCGAGGCCCCGCTCGCGCAGCGATGGCGGCACGTTGAAGGGCGTGATGATCAGGCCTTTGGAATGGGCGGCGTCCCACACCATCATCCCAAGGCCGCCCGCGACGGCCAGGCCAACGCACAGCGTCGCCAGGCGCAGGGCCACGCCCAACCATTTCTCGAAAATGTCGAGATGGATCTGCTTGAGCTGTTCGTGAATGTGATGGCGCTGGTCGCGCAGGAAGGCGTCGGCTTCCGCGCGGCTGGCGCCGGCCAGCGCCAGCGACAGGGCGGCGGGGTCGGGCGTTTCGGCTGCTGCAGCGACGTCTTCAGACATGACGCATCCTTGCCAGTTCTGATTTCTCGGATGGCGTCAGGTCGAGGGCGGCGGCGCGGGCGAATTGCACCTTGGCGTCGGCCGGCTTGCCGGCATAGACAAGGGCCTCGCCCCATTTCAGATGCAGCCGGCCCCAGTTCGGGGCGCATTTGTCCGCCTCCTCGAACTCCTTCAATGCCTGGCGCGACTTGTTCTCGGCCATCAGAGCTTCGCCCCAACCTTCCAGCGGATCGGCGAAGTGCGGGCCGCGCCGGTTTGCAACAGTGAACTCGGCGATGGCCTGGTCGGGCTGGCCGCGATCCAGCAACGCGCGGCCTTCTGCCTCGGGAGCAAGGGGCAGGGACGGGCCGGCCGCATCCGCTTTGGCGAACCAGTATGCGGCGCGGGTGTGCTGGCCGGCCAGTTCTGCGATCTGGGCGCGGGCGATCAGGCAGGGGTAGCAGTCAGCCGGTGTGGGCGCGATGGCGCGTTCGGCGGCGGCAAAGTCACCAAGCCTGGCATGGGCCAGCGCCAGGAATGGCAGGATCCGTGTCCGTACCGCGTGCGGATTGTGCGGAAAGGCTCTGAGATAGGCCCCCATGTTGCCTTCATGGGCGAGGGTGTCGCGCCAGTTTCCTCGAGCCACGTCTATCTCCAGCGGGAAAGACTGGAGGTCCATGGTGAAATTGACATCGGTTGTTTGAGGAAAGCCCGCCAAGGCCATGCGGGCGGCAGCCAAGTCATGCTCACCGATCTGGTCCTTGATCACGCGGTTCAGGAGCCCTGCTACGGGAAAGCCCGGCGCGCCGTTACGCAGAAGTTCGGCATTGATGCGCAAGGCGTCGAAATAGTCGCCTGTCAGCGTGTCAACGGCGGCCCGATCGAGCTCTCTGGCATTGCCGGGTCTACTCTTGGCCAGAGCTTCGCTGGCGATCCGGGCCGCCTCCTCGTCGCGGCCAAAGGTCAAGTAAACGATCAGCAGATTGGCATAAGGCTGGGTCGAACCCTGGGCGAGCGCCTGCTGATACATCCGAAGGCCCAGGTCGTTGTCGCCCTGCGAAATTTCCTCCGCCTGCGCCCACATATTGTAGCTCCAGAGCTTGTCGTCCGGGCTGCCGTGCAGCGCCAGCTCGCGGAAAATTGGCGCGGCGTCGGCGGCGCGGTTCTCATGGCGGAGCAGATAGATCCCATAGCGATAGGGCTGGGTCATGCGATAGACCGATTCCGCAGACCGTATGACCAGCGCGTCGATGTCGGCATCGCTGCCGCTCACGCTTTGCACGCCTTCCTCGCCGGCGCGCACGGTGACCGAAAGTCCGGTGGCGGCGTGCACGATTTCGCCGGTGACGTGAGTTTCGTTTCCCAGCTTGTCGCGCAGCCAACTGTCCAGCTCGGCAAGCGAAATGCCGGTGTCCGGTATCTCCAGCTTGATGCCCTGTCCGCCCCAACTGTTGGTGTAGGAACGGGCTGGACGGGCGGTGTTGGTCTGGGACTGGAGCTGGTTGAGCCGGTCGATCACCCGCGCCGCTACCACCTGTCCGGTCAGCCCGCGCGCGGCAAGGTCGGGCGGCACGCTGAAAGGTTCGACGCGCAGTCCGTTGGAATGGGCGGCGCCCCATACCAGCAGGCCCGCCGCGACCGCCGCAGCCACGCCGACCACCGAGGTCGCCAGGCGCAGGAACACACCCAGCCATTTTTCCCAGATGTCGAGGTGAATCTGCTTGAGCTGCTCATGCATGTGGTGGCGCTGGTCGTGCAGATAGGCGATCAGCTCGCTGTCCACGGCCGGTGAGGAACGGCTAAGGGCCGCGCCGATGGCGATCGGATCGGCGCCTTCACCTAGTTCGGCTTGTTTTGCTTCTTCAGCCATGGGCGCGGTGCTCGCCGGTTATTGGGGCGTGGAAGAGAGCGTGGACTTCGCCGGCGCGGCGCCCGGCGCGCGCGCCAGCCAGGCCGGGCCGCCTTCCTCCCACTGATTGTCGGTCAGCTGCTCAAGGCCGGTGCCGTCCGCCCGCATCAGGAAAATCTCGCCATAGGGCTGGGGCGCGCCGCTGTAGAGCGCTTCGTCCTTGAAGCCCTTCATCGAGCTGGTGAAGAGCAGATGCTCGCCATCCGGCAGCCAGGCCAGATGCGCATGATTGCCGCGCACATGGGTGAGCTGCTTTGCGTCCGATCCGTCCGGCTTGATGGTGAAAACCTGGAAGTCGCGGCCCAGGCGGCGGACAAAGGCGATGCGGTCACCCTTGGGCGACCAGAGCGGGAAATTGTCCCAGACATTGGTCAGTTTGGTGACGGACTTATCGGCCAGGTTCATGATCCGAAGACCCAGGCCTTCGGGCCCGATGGTGCGGTAGACGATGCGCTTGCCGTCCGGCGCGAAGGAGGCAAAGGCGTTGTTGTTGGCGCCGGATGTCAGCTCACGATAGCCGCTGCCGTCCGCATTCAGGATGGCGACCTTCGCGCCACCATTGACCGGATCGAAGCTCTTTTTGTTGCCGACGGTGAAATCCAGAAAGCCGGTGAAGCGGCCGACACTAGCGACGATCTCCTTTCCATCCGCGGACCATTGCGGCCCCAGGATCAGCGCGTCGTCGCGGTGCAGGATCGCATGCGCCGGCTTGTTCTCGTCAATGATCACCAGGTCGGCGCTGTGGCCGTCATAGCGCATGGTAGCGATGCGGCCGGTGCCGCTGACCGACGGCAGGAAGCTGGTGGAATAGAGCTCAAATTTTGGGTCCTTGCTGAAAACACGCATGGGCTCGGAAGGCCCACGGCCGGAGAAGCGGGCATAGACGGTCTGTTTGCCGTCTGGAGACCAGGAGGAGACGCGGATGTCCGCGCCCTTGGGTCCGCGCCTGCCGCTGGCGTAATAGATGCCCTGGTCGGCGCCGTCGCGGCGCAGATAGCCGATTTCGCCGCCCACGATGGGGAAGGGCGCTTCCTTCAGACCCGGCCCTGCCGCAAGCGCTTTCACCGCGCCCGTTGCGACATCGATCCGCACCAATTCGTCGGCGCTGGGGTCGTTGCCCACCCGGTTCTCCCAGGTATCCTGGCCCTTCATGCAATAGGCGATCAGGCTCTTGCTGTCGGCGGACCATTTGGGCGAGCCGCAGAAATTCTCGTCCTTCGCCGTCAGCCGCTTGAGGCCGCTGCCGTCGGGATGGACGAGGAAGATGTCGGCGATGTGCAGCCGTTCCCAGCGCCCCTTGGCGTCGGGAAGATCGCTGTCGCGGTCGGAGGAAAAGGCGATCCATTTTCCGTCGGGCGACCAGGACGGACGGAAGTCGCCGCCTTCACCTGTGGTCAGTGCATGCTGCTTGCGGGTGGCCAGGTCCAGCAGCCACAGATTGGCGAAGCCGTTGGTGCGGCTGGAGACGAAGACGATCTGCTTTTCATCGGGCGAGAACGCGGCCTGGTCGTCATAGGCGGGATTGTCGGTCAGCCGCTCCAGCCCCGTACCGTCGGCATGGACGCGATAAAGATCGGCCGAACCGTTGCGCTCCGAAGTGAAGGCGATCCAGCCGCCCTTGGGCGACCAGGCCGGGTCGTAATCCAGGGAATTGGTGGGAAGCAGCGCCCGCTCGCCGCTGCCGTCGGCCCCGGAAATGAAAAGTGCGGCCTTGGTGGGTCCGAGGCGGGAAAGCAGGACGCGTTCGGCGGCGCGGGCGAAAGACGGAAACAGCAGGGTGAAACAGCAAGCGGCAAGCCAGACAGCGCGCATGACAATGTGCCCCCAAAATCAAGGAATGGACGGAAACTCCAATTTTGCTGATGACGTGCGTCTGGGGAGGCTCGCGGTACGCGCCAGCCTTATGGGACCAAGCCTTCTGCCTGTTCCACCCAACACCCCGGCCCCCACCGCGAGTTTGGGCTGAATTCAGGCATATCCGGCCAAGGCTGGCAATGCGCCGGGGCGTACGGATGACCTTAAATTGCCTGTTAAAACCGCCAGTTAAAGCCGCCGCGGAAGGCTTGACTCTCGGCCATCGACGCAGAACTGGCGTTACGCGCCCGCCCGCGGCGCCACGCTGGGATGTCCCACCCGATCCAGATGCACCACGCAAATCCGCAATCCCCGCCACTGCGCAATCTCCTGTGGCGTGCGGTGATTGTTCTCAGCCTCCTCGGTCAGCGCCAGGGGCGGCGGTTGCGGTTTGCGTAACGCCCGCTCCCGGCGCCAGAGGGTGGCGTGAATCCAGAACAACTCCCAGGCGGCGAACAGCCCGACCAGTTGCAGATAGGGGCGCAACCTGGTCCAGCCTTCGCGCCAGCCGGTCAGGCGCAGATGACCGTGGTCGAAAAGTCCGGCCAGCGCGATCCAGATGGCGCTAAGCGTGTGGCGGCAGAGAAAGGCCAGCAGCAGCCACATCGCGGCCGTGAAGATCCGGTCGCGCCAGAGCATCGAACGCGGCTCTGTCGCAGCGACGATAACGGGTGGCCATGTGCTGGGCAGGATCGGTGTCATCTGAGGCCCCGGTCGGGACTGGTCCAGCGGCCGGAGCGTGGCCGCAAGAGCGCGCGCGGCAGCGCAACCGCTGCCGTCATGGTGCTGAGCAGCCAGAAGGCCAGCGGATACCAGATGATCCAGAACAGGGAGGAGCCGGCGGCGGGCTCGAAGCGCCGCTCCAGCCAGGTGCTCAGGCTCGCCTGCAGCAGATAGGTGATGCAGAGGATGAGGCCATACCAGTCGGGGATAAGCGAAAAGGTCGGCATCTGCGCAAGAACCGGCAGATGGATTGCATGCAAAAGACCCAGCGCCGAGGTCAGCAGGATGCAATAGGCCCAGAGGATGCTCACCGCGGCGTTGAGATAGACCGGCAACAGGGCTGGGGTACGGCACGACAGGATCGCGCCCGCATTGTCCAGCAGCATCTGCGTGCCGCCCTCTGCCCATCTGAGACGCTGGCGCCACAGGCCGCGCAAGGTCTCCGGCATCAGGATCCAGACCACCACATTGGGCGAATAGGTGATGCGCCACCCCGCCATCTGGATGCGCCAGGTGATGTCCACGTCATCGGTCAGGGTGTGCGGCGACCACCAGCCGGCATCGGCCAAGGCGCGCTTGCGGAAGGCGCAGATCACGCCCGAGACGGTGTACATGCGCGAATAGCTGGCCTGGGCGCGCTTGATCAAGCCGATGATGGAGGAGAATTCCCCGACCTGCAGGCGGCCCAGGATGCTGGTGCGGTTGCGGATGCGAGGATTGCCGGTCAGCCCCCCCAGGGTGGGAATGCGGAAATGCCAGGCCGCCCAGCGCAGGGCGTAAGGGTCGAGCAGGGCGTCCCCATCGATCAGCACCAGAAGCTCGTGCCGCGCCAGCAGTGCGCCGACATTCATGGCGGCGGCCTTGCCCTGGTTCGCGGCCAGATGCACGACCCTGAGATTGGGAATGCTGGCGGTGAGGCTGTCCAGGATTTCCGCCGTATTGTCCCGGCTGCCGTCATTCACCGCGATGATCTCGAAATCGGGATAATCGATGGCGGTGAGCGCGCCGAATGTCTCCAGCGCCGTTTGCGATTCATTGTAGCAGGGCACGATGATGCTGATGGGCGGCAGGGACTTGAGCGGCGGCGGTTTCTCCAATTTTGCATGACGATGCTCGACCGCCAGCCAGAACAGGATGCCGCCTATCATCCAATAGAAGGACATGACGAAGGGATAGCCGAAGCAGAAGACGGGCAGGGCTTCCAGATACCAGGGGGCCTCTCCCATAGCGCGACCCGCTCAGGGCAGCCGGGGAAAGCGCGCGGAGGAAAAAGCGGCGCTGATCGCAGGGCTGGCGGGCAAAGTTGGCGCCGGACAGAGCGCGAAACCCGATGCACCCAGCGCCTGCGCCTGGCGCATCTTCTCGGCGGCCGTGTCGGGCTGATCCGCCGGCAAGGGCAACAGCAGCCGGCTGCTGACGGCGGGATCGATCCGTCCGCGGCTGGCCATGCCGCGCGCGATGGCAGCCGGGTCTTGGTCCGAAGGCTTGAGCAGGACCATGTCGGCGCTGGGCGCCGGCCAGTCGCCGGGCAATGGCGAAGGCGCCACGATCCCCAGGCGCAAGTCGGGGCGCGTCTCTTCTGCCGCCTGCCATGCCTGGAGGGTGAGCTGATCATCGGGTCGCGGGGCCGCGGCGATGCGCTTGCGTTCGGCCCGGACGGTCCAGGGATAATGTGGAACGCGCGTCGCGCCTCCCGCCAGGAACGGGCCCGGCGCATCAAGGACAACGCCGTCCACCGGCGCGGCGCGGACCACTTCGCGCACCAGTTCGAGGGCACGTTCGCGGCCCACGGCTGCGGCCGCTTCATGGAGGTCGAGGCGCAGAAAAACCTCCACGCCGGCGCGCGAGCGGATTTGCCAGGCCGCGAAAGGCAGCAGATCGCTTCTGGTTGGCAGCAGGGCGCTCTTGAACCAGGCCGCGCGGGCAGCTTCGCCTGGCTGGGTGGCTGCAAAGGGATCGAGCACCACCATGCTTGGCCCTAGCCGGCGGATGGCTTCGATCATGCGGCCCAGCGCGGCATCGGCTTCCGCCGCGGAGCCGCCAGCGATGCCGTCCAGATTCAGGCAGGCCACGCGGTTCTGCTCCGGATCGGGATCGTCGAAATAAAGCGAGGGCGCAATCGCCTTCAGCTTGGGATTGGCGGTGGGATAGAGGCGCTGGATATCCAGCGGCTTGTCAGTATCGGCAGGCTCCGCCGCCAGGCCCATCAGATATGTGAAGCCTGCCTGCCGCGCCGCGGCTGTCGCCGGTCCGGATGATCGCCCGAACGGCCAGGCCAGCGCGCGTGGCGCTTTGCCGAGCTGTGCGCGCATCAGCGCCACCGATCGCTGAAGATCCGCTGCGATCCGCGCGTGTTGCTCGATGTCGGTCTCGTAGTTGCCGGTTACGGCGTCATAGGCCCAGGTGGCCGCGGCCGGAGGCTTGCTGCCTTGCGGGTTTCCGGCGATGCCCTGATGCAAGCCGTAGCTGTGGCTGCCGAACTCGGCCAGGCCCGAGGCAGCCATTTCCCGCGCCTGGTCCCAGCTCAGGAAGCGCTCGCGCGGAACATCCGCATCGCCATAGCGCACGGTGCCGCCCGGCGCGCCTTCCATCCACGATCCCACCAGGAAGAACACGGCATGAAAACCATAGGCCCGCAGGAGTGGATAGACACGGGTGTAGTGGCCGGCATAGCCGTCATCGAAGGTCAGAAGGATCGCATGAGGAGGGAGAGGTTTTTTTCCGGTTCGCGCCGCCGCGATGTCATCCAGGGAGATGGACGACCAGCCATTACCCGCCAGCCAGTCGAAAAAGCCGACAAGCTGGTCTGTGCTGATGTCGTCCGGCCCCAGCTTGCCCGGATCGTCGACGACATCGTGGAAAGAAATCGCCACGAATTTGTCGGCGCACGCCGGGAGGCAGGAAAGAATAAGAACGGCCAGGATCGCGAGAAGGCGCATCAGAGTTTTTCCCTGAGGGTGATGAAGGCGCCGATTTCGGTGGCATAGTCGCCGTCATAGAGGCGCTTGCCGTAGGAGGCGCCATAGACCAGCTCGGTCCTGGGATCGAAGCGCCAGCGCTGTTCATAGGTGACCGTGCCGATGGGGCCGCCGCGGAAATCGCGCTGGCCGTACCAGCCGCCATTGAGGGTCAGCGCCTGGACCAGGCTCTCTTCATAGCGCCGCCACAGGACGTGCTCGGCGAGAATGTCGAGGCTGGCCGAGCCGTCGGCGGCGGGATTGTAATAGGGCGCGCCCTCGATGCTGTTGGTCGAGCCGTAAAGCTCACCCTTGAGCGTCAAGCCGAAATGCGGGCTTTCAATCACCTTCTGCTGATAGCGCGCATCCAGACTGACGCGCCGGTTGCCGTCGCTGAAGGGCATCCATCCCAGGCCGATGGAGGCGCTGTGGGCTTCGTCCCAGGCATAAGTGAAGCGGGTGCTGGCCGCGTCCGCGGTGATGCCCTGCAGAAAGGCGCGCAGCGGCGTCTCACTGGAGACCAGTTCGCCCGCCACCGCGAAGGTGATCTGGTCGGTGGGCATCCAGTCGGCCATGCCGGCAAAGCCCGTGCGCGACACCTTGCTGACATTCTGGGTCAGGGCCGCGCTTGCGGAGAAATCGGGCAGGGCCAATTGAACCCCGCCGGACATTCGCTTGAGATCGACAAAGCCTTCCGGCGGATGGGAATTGTCATAGCTATAGCCGCCGAACAGCCGCCATTTGTCGTCGATCAGCGGTGAATGGATGGTCAGAGATGTCTTGAGCTCATTGCCGGCATTGCCGAATTCGCCGCCGCCGCTTTCGTGGGAGGGCCGCAGTTCCGCTTCGATCTGCCAGCCGGTCGTGGCGGAATATTCTTCGGCCAGCTTTTGGACCGCTGTGTTTTCCGGGTAGAGCGCCGATAGTGCCGCAATCTCCTCTCCGGCCTGATCCATGTTGCTGCGGCCAAGCTCGGTTTCGGCAAGGCCGATGCGTGCCGACAGCAGGCTTGGCGCCATGGCCAGCGCGATCTGATATTCCTGCTCGGCGGCGCGAGGCCAGCCCCGCCCCTGCATGATCGACGCGGCCTGTGCCCGGATGAACGGGTTTCTGGGGGCGGCATCGCGTTCCGGCGCAATGCGCTTCCAGGCCTCGCCCGGCTCATCGCCAAAAGAGCGGACGGCTGTGGCCAGCAGCAGGTCATCGACATAATCCTCGTTGGGAGAGGCGCCTGGGTCGTCGCCGAAGCGCTGCCACACCGGCTGCTGTTTGAGAATTTCGTCCGCCAGCGCATAAGCGGCAGAGAAATCCTCCATTTCCACCGCGGCATAGACCCGGGCCATCTGCGCATCGTGATTGCCGGGATCGGCCGCGAGCACGGCGTCATACTCGACGCGCGCCTCTTGCGGCCGGCGCATATAAAGCAGCGCATCGGCCAGGGCATGGCGGGCAAAGACCGGCAATTCCGTGCCGGCCTTGCGCAGGTCTTCCGCCTCCGCGATGGCTTCGGCCATGCGCACCCGGTCGCGCAGCGCGATGATGCGGTCCAGCCTGAGACGCACCGTCTCCTGCGCATTGCCATCCGTCTTGGCTTTTTCGATCAGGCGATCGAGATCGGCGAGCGCCCGGTCCGTGGCATCGAAGCGATGATGCGGATCGCTCGACGTTTCGATCGGGCCCCAGCGTACTTCAGCGGCGGCCATGTCGGCGGCAAGGGGAAGCGATGGCGGCGCGCCGGAAAGGCGCGCGGCGGCGAAGGGCGCGCGGATGTCGCGCAAGAGCGCGGCCGCGGCGTCACGCGCCTCCGCATTGGCGGGCTCGAGCGCCAAAACGGCAAAATAATGCCCGAGGGCATCGAAGGGGCGGGCTGCCCGCCGCTCGGCATAGGCCTCGGCCAGCAGATATTCCTTTTCCGGCGCGGTGCGCGCCACCGGCGATGCCAGCAGCGAAAGCGCCTCCTGCGCCTTGCCGTCATCGGTCAGGATCAGCGCCAGCAAGAGCGGCCAGACGTTGTCCCCGGGGAAGCGTTCCAGGCCGGCGCGGGCCAGCGCCGCCGCGTGTCCAAAGTTTTTCAGATCCCGGAAGGTGCGGACGGCGGCCAGAAGCGCGGCGCTGGGCGCGTTGAAAAGGTCCGCCTTGTCGAATAGCGCCGCGGCCTCCGCGGTCTGGCCGGTCTGCTGGAGCAGGGTGGCAAGATCGAGGGTGACGGACGGGTCGGCGCTGCCCGATTGCTGCAGCGCGCGCAGGCGGGTGATCGCGTCCTCCGGATGGCCGGCGCGCGCCAGGGCCATGGCGTCGTCGTTATCGGACCCTCGCGGATAACCGGATGTGGACAGGAACAGGAAGGCCAGGGAAAAGGTCAGCAGATGCCGATGGGCCGCAGTCACCGTCGCCTACCGGTTTCTCGCGTCGCGCGCTATGGGGCATGGAACTTTCGCTTTGATGCGGCAGGCGTTGCCATTGGACCAAGGGCCAATGGTGCCCCGATTTTTTCCATGCGGGCGGCGGCGGCTGCTGCGTTTAAAGTAAAGTCTCAGTGAAAGCGGAGGTCCTCATGAAACTCCTGCTGGCCGGCGCCGTGATAGCCGCGCTCGCCGCAACGCCGGTTTCGGCGCGCGTCTCCAAGGCCTGGGTCGAGCAGTCCATCGGGCAGCAGGTGTTCAGCCTGAAGGACACGCCGGTCGGCCGGCTCGACCGCTATGTCGATGTTCATGGCATACCGGGCGTCATCATCAAGGGCGGCGAGGCCTTCGGCGGGCGGACCATCATTGTGCCGGCGCAGGACCTGGGGCCGCGCTCGGCCGGCGGTCTGCTGCTCCAGCTCACGGACAGAGGCATCGCGGGTCTGCAGCCTTACCAGCCGGGCCGGCTGCCGATGTGGTGACCGGGGAGGGCGGCAAACCGGCGATCAACCCAATGCCGAAGACGTCCTGAAGACGCGAGACAGGGCTGTGCGCGCCGGACGGTCGAACTTCACAGCGGCGATCCAGCTGACCGCGGCCCACAGGACAACCATCCCAATCTGGAATGCGATGGGAACAGGCAGCCGCAGGTGCTTCGCTGCTTCATGCACGAAAAGCACCATGGGATAGTGAAGGATATAGATCGGATAGGAGATCAGCCCAAGAAACCGATAAACGGGTATGTAGCGTGCCGGGGGATCGAAGAGGCTTCCGCCATAGACCAGAAGCGGGCAGAGCAGGAAAACGAACAGCAAGTCATAGACGCTTCTCAAGTCCCCCGGCTTGATCAGCAGGACAACCACGAAAAACAGAGGCAGTATCAACCCGAGGAAGCCCAACCTGCGTTGTCGACGATGAAGGCGATAAAGCCAGACCCCGGCGAAGAAGGAGAATATTCCGCGCGGCAGGCTTGCGAGAAGCGTGAAGGTGCTTGAGCCGAAATCCGCATTGCCTTTGTGCAGGATGCTCCACGCGAAGATGGCGCCCGCAACGAGAGTGATGGATGCCAGGGTCGCCGGACGCAGGCGGCGCCACAAGAGTGCGAACATCATGTTCACCAGCAATTCGATGAAAAGACTCCAGGCCGGCTGGTTGAAGGGATAGACAGCCCCGTCCGAGGTCGGAGTGGGAAGCATGAGCGCGGCGGGCACCGCTCGCACGAACATGCCCGGCCAGGGCTTCAAGAGGATGATGCCCGCAAAACCCATCGCGAAGCCCAGCAAGTAAAGCGGGTACAGCCTGATCGTCCGGGCTTTCATGAAGCCATATGCCGTCATTCCGCGGGCAAGGCGGTGGCCATAGGCATGCTCAAGGACAAATCCACTCAGGAGGAAAAAGAGATCCACTGCCAGATAGGCAGACGCCGGCTGCCATCCCCCCCACAGCACGCCGCAATGCACGATGACCACCATCACGGCTGCCACGCCCCGCATGGCGTCAAGGGTGTGGTATTCCCGCTTGTCGTGATTCAGGCGGGTTGTGCCAACCGCCGACGAAAATCCGTGAAAAGCCATCGCCCCGTCCCCAACCGGCGTCATTTACCCAGGGGCCGAATTCCATCGGCTGATCGCGCCATTCTGTTGGCGCGATGGCTTAACATAAGTTGGGAATCCGTCTCTGCCTAACGGAAAATCAATGCGGAATTTGGAACTCACAGGTCGGGGAGCCGGGGGATCAGCTCTCTTGCAACAGTGGCGGCAACTTGCGCGCGAAGTCCGAGGTTTTCTCGAAGGCATGGGCCAGCTTCAGGCAGTCCATCTCGTGATGGATGGGGGCGACGATCTGGATCCCCATGGCGCGGCCGCGCCCATCAAAGCCGGCGGGCACCGCCAGAGACGGACAGCCTGACAGGCTGATCAGGCAGGTCGCCTTCATCCATTCATGATAGGTCTGCATGGTGTGGCCGGCGATCTGGTGCGGCCAGTGCTCATTGATGTCGAAGGCGAAGGTCTGCGCGGTCGGCATCACCAGATAGTCGAAGCGGTCGAACAGGCGCCGCACGCTGTTGTACCAGCGGGTGCGGGCGGCCGAGGCGCCGCTGATGTTGAAGGCGGAGAGCTTCATGCCGCCTTCGATCTCATAGATGGCTTCGGGCTTGAGCAGCGGACGGGTCTTGGGATTGTCGTAATAGACCTGCAGCGAGGAGCCCTGCTGCCACTGGCGGATGGTGACGAATGTCTGCCAGGCGGCGTCCAGCGCGCCATCGGGCAGGGCGTTCTCGACATGACAGCCGATGCTCTCGAATTTCTTGAGCGCGCCCTGGCAGACATCCAGCACGCCGGCTTCGTAAGGCGCCCAGCCGCCGAAATCGCCCAGCCAGCCGATGCGCTTGCCTTTCACATCGGCATCGAGGCTGGCGCGGAAGCGCGCGCCATCGCCATCGGGCGACAGCGGCGCGCGAGGATCATGGCCCGCCATCACCGACAGAAGCAGCGCCAGATCGGAAATGTTGCGCGCCATCGGCCCGGCGACGCTGATGGACGGCAGCCACACATCTTCCCCCGCCACCGGCACGATGCCGTGGCTGGTGCGGAAGCCGCAGACATTGTTCCAGCCGCCGGGATTGCGCAGCGAGCCGCCATAATCGCTGCCGTCGGCCACAGGCAGCATGCGCAGCGCCAGCGCCACCGCGCCGCCACCGGTCGAGCCGCCGGCGGAGAGTTTGGGATCCCAGGCGTTGTGGGTGGCGCCATAGACGGGATTGTAGGTGTGGCTGCCCAGACCGAATTCCGGCGTGTTGGTCTTGCCGATGAAGATCGCGCCGGCCTTGCGGATGCGCTCGACATGCAGGGCGTCGGCGGCGGGCACGAAATCCTTCATGATGGGCGAGCCCATGGTCATGCGGATGCCCTTGACGGCGGAAAGGTCCTTTACCGCATGGGGCAACCCGTGCAGCGGGCCCATAGTCTGGCCGCGCGCCAGCTGTGCGTCGCGCTCGCGCGCCTGGGCCAGCAAGCCTTCACGGTCCTGCAGCGCCACGATGGCGTTGGCTTTGGGATTGAACTTGGCGATGTGGTCGAGATAGGCGGTCATCACCTCGACGCAGCTGACTTTCTTCGCCGCGATCGCGGCGGCCAGCACGTGGGCATCCATCATCACGATGGAAGAAGGGGCGGCCTTGGCGGCGCTTGTCGAAGCGATCATGGCAGCAGCCCCTGCTTCCAGCACCATGCGGCGGTCAGGATCATTGCTCACGGCTCCAATCCCAGCGCCCTGGCCGGATTGGTCTTGGCCATCAGATTGATGTCGGCGACCGAAAGGCCCAGCGCGTGCAGCTTTTGCATATATTCCAGCATGCCCGCCGTGGGGAGCGGGCGGGGATAGGCACGCGCGCCGCCGAGGTCGGTGGAGAGGATGCAGTGCTCCGGCCCCACGGCCTTCATCCAGTCGACGTAATTCTGCAGCGTGGTTTTGCTGCCCTTCTCCAGAACCGCGCCATAAACGAATTCGATATAGCCGCCCATGCCCGCGAATTCTTTTGCTTGTGCCACCGACAGATTGGTCGGGCCGGTCATGCCATGAGTCGCCACCACATGCTGGATGCCGCGGGCGCGCGCCTCCTTGATCAGCATCAGCGCCTCTTCCGCGGAGATATGGCCGGTTTCCAGCATGATCTGCTTGCGGGTGGCGACATAATCCAGCAGCGCCAGCACGGAGGGCAGCAGCTTGCCGTTCTCCGACACTTTGACTTCCGGGCCCTTGCCCTTCTGCTGGTTCTGGGCGTCGAAAGTGGGCATCCAGAGCACGCGGCCATAGCCGCCCTTCATGTCCGCCATGTGCTTGACGGCCTCGATATTGATGCCGCCCACCGCCAGGTCTTGGGTGATGCCGCCATAGGCTTCGAAGCCGGGCACCATCTTGCGCACCATATAGGCGAGGGAGGCGGTGTCCTCCCAATGGTTCTTCAGCACAATGGCGCGCATGCCGGCTGCCTTGGCCTGGCGGGCGACATCGTCGGCGTCAATGACGCGCGGCGCACTGTCGGGGTCCTGATGGACATGGATGTCGATCGCGCCCTTCAGCGAGATCGTGTCGTTCTGCGCCAGCGCCGGCGTGGCGCAGAGAAGCAGCGTCGCAAGCAGTAGTGTTTTCTTCATCCCCAACCCCGTTTGTCGTGCTATGACGGATACCATTCCAGCAACCGCACCTCGATGCCGGTGCCGGCCAGCGCCGCCTTGAACTGGTTCACGTCCTGGCCCTTGTAGTGGTAGGGGATCGCCACCTTGGGATGGAACGCCTTCACCGCATCGGCCGCTTCGGCCGGCGTCATGGTGTAGGGCAGGTTCATCGGAATGAAGGCGACGTCGATGTTCTTCAGGGCGCGCATCTCGGGCACCCCCTCGGTGTCGCCGGCGAAATAGAAATTCTTGCCGCCGTAATTCAGCACATAGCCATTGCCGCGGCCCTTGTCATGGAAAGGCTGCCCGCTCGGCTGGTTGTGGTTGATGTTGTACATGGGCACCGCCGTGATCTTCCAGCCGTGCCAGGTGGTGCTGTCGCCATTGGCGAGCGGCTTGGCCTGGGTGATGGTCTTGGCCACCGCGGCAGGCGCGATCACTACCGTGCCGGCATTGGACAGCGCCTTCACGTCGTCGGCGTCCATATGGTCGCCATGGATGTCGGTGATCAGGATCAGGCCGCCCGGTCCCATGCCGTCGATCTTCGCGGGCTTCGCCGGGTCGATATAGATGGTGTCGCCGCCGGCGGTGATGCGGGCGGTGGCGTGATAGATGGGCGTGATCGCGACCGCGCCCTTGGAGGTGGTGAAGGTCTGGGTCTGATCGGCAGCCAGCGCCGGCAACGCCAGCGCCGCGGTGAACAGAAGGGCAGTCGCGAACGTCCGCATTGTCGTCTCCTTATTTCACGGGATTGGTCACGGGTCCGACATGGCCGGTATATTTGGGGCCGTTCACCTGGACAACGAAGCCGTCGGGATCGTTGAACTTGAAGCTTTCATCATCGCCGCGCGAGCCGCTGGTGAGCTTCAGGCCTGCCGCCTTGACCTTGGCGCGCATCGCGGCGGCGTCCCAGCCCTCGATGCCGAAATCGAAATGATCCAGCGCCGCCACATCCGGCTTCTGCTCGATGCCGAAGAAGCCGTCGCCCACCGACAGGATGTGGATGGTCTCGGACTGCTGCGCCAGCTTCATGCCGAAGAAGGACTGATAGAAGTGCGAGGTCTTCTGAAGGTTCGGCACCCGCACCGTGACATGGTTCAGGCTGATGGCTTTCAGGCTCGGCGCCGCCCGCGCCGGGCTGGCGATGGTCGCCGCGCCGGTGGCCAGCCCCGCCAGGGTCATCGCCAGATCCCGGCGGCTCAGGGCCCCCCGCTCGAAATCGTCGAGCATCCGTTCGACCAGCATCCGCATGGCGCCCCCCACTTATTAATTGATTGGGCGGCAGCATATCCCAGGCAGAGCCCACGAAAAGGGCGGCAAGCCGGGCTTTTTGTCTTTCCAGCACAGTGGGATCCGAAGCTTGGAATTCACGTGACTTGAAGTCGCGGC